>Ga0207655_1000576_pt1 | contig 45499 bp, 44 predicted proteins | sample KBSM44metaG_FD_184398 | JGI IMG/M metagenome (GOLD analysis project Ga0207655, IMG submission 184398) | Miscanthus rhizosphere microbial communities from Kellogg Biological Station, Michigan, USA - KBS M4-4 metaG (SPAdes) (version 2) | ecosystem: Host-associated > Plants > Roots > Rhizosphere >...
CCAGCATGCGATTGTTTGCGGAGAAAAAGCTGACGATTAGCTCAGCGAGTGACATCTCCCTGGCCGGTAAAAAACGTATCACGCTGATTGGCGGCGGAAGCTATCTGCGCCTTGAGGCGGGGAAGGTTGAGTATGGTACGACGGCGACGTATATGCGCAAAGTGAAGCGGACGATGTTTGCTGGTGCAAATTCAACTCCAACGTCATCAATATCAATGCCATTAGTTGAAGATTTAATCAGGATTGGATTCTTCGATGAACAATTCCGGATCTTTAATGATAGTGGTAAGCCTATGGCCAATGTTCCGTATTTTATCTCTAGTGAAAGTGGTGAAACATTTAAAGGTATCACAGACAATCAAGGTCTATGCAAACGTGTTTTTTCAAAGGAATCGTCCAAACTTACCGTTTGGCTAGGTGTCCAGGCTCTGGAGAGATGGTAGATGACTGAGCATTCAACTTTAACTAATGATACTCCACATTCAACGTACGATGTAACTGGTATGTTAATGCCAGCTCGTGCGTTTTTCTTTATCGTTGTCGATGAGCCAGGGAAAGACGGTTTTCTTGTTAGAAAAATATATGCCTCGACATCGAATCCTTATTTATCCCAAATGAATCTATCGCCACTAAGATTACTTTCTGAGACAGATCCTGAACGGTATGGCTTACTTCCCAAAAGTTATGACTCAACAGTTAGTATTGCTGAACATGTCATGGGTAAAAATAAATCACCCTACATCTCTACAAGTTCTATTTTTCCTGAGGGCTCTCCTAGGTTTGACGGTAAGTCAATATATATTGATGTCGAAAAAGCATTGAAATCAGGAGCGGAGTTAATCACGACTGATGAAATTTTGAAAGCACTTGATGAATATAAAGTTAAAAATCCGCATTTGGCTAAACGTGTCGATAAAATTGCAGCATATGTAAGAGATGTTGATAAGGAAATCTTGATCAAAGGTGAAAAAATACCTGCGAAAGCCATTTTTACCCCAGAATCTCTTAGATTAGTAAAAGGTATGGCGAAAGCTGGTCGCGTAGTTCAGGTCGTAGGTATAGTGTTAACAGCGTATGATCTTGAACAAGCAACTGAAAAATCGATAAAGACCGGCAGTGTAAAACCTATCAGCGCGGAAGTTATACGACAAGCCGGTGGTTGGGGCGGATTTGTCGCTGGAGCTAAAATAGGAACCGTTACTGGTGCGGCAGTGGGAGTGGAAACAGGTCCAGGTGCAGTTATTACAGGACTTGTTGGTGGAATAATATTCGGCGCTGCTGGGTATTATGGTGCAGACTGGATTGCGGATTACATAGATGAAAATTAATTTGTTTGGTTTTTTTAGAAAAGGGAATAACCTTCAGAAAATTTACCCATACTCTGGCTTTGAAGTCTTGTCAAAACCTAAAAATGTATATCCATTATTTTTATCTCTTGAAGGAAACAATGTATATGCATATTCATCAAGGTTTATGGTTAAACCCGGTGATGTAGAAATAATAGAAAATATAGTAGAGTCTTCTTTCCGAAAAAAAATAACCAAAGAAAAGGAATGCTTGCATTATAAAGAGAAGGCCTTGCATTATTCTAAATTGAATGAGCTTGGTCAAACAGTGATTGATATAATCACCAATGATAACTATTTAATTAAAAGTCTGTGCAATGAGCACATTGAACCACCGGCCCCCGATACTGTTTTCCCATATTGTGATTTTGAGTCAGTGGGCAGTTTGCAAGGGCAGATGGAAATGTGGTGGAATGTTTATTGGTCTCCTTTTTGGATATCTCTATCGGAAGAAGAGAAAGCTAATTACTTAGATCGTAATAACATATCTAGTGAATTGAGAGAATTTTTGATACTTCATGGTTAATTTTTATTAACCGAACTGTCTCCTCGTGCTGGAAATTTGAGTTTGAAAATTGGTTAGAGTCTAACCTGGTACAACATAGCCACCGGCACCGTTACCACACGTGATTACAACTACCGGACCGCCTCCACACCGATGGATGCGACGGTCAGCGTGCGTAATGATGCGGTCACCACCGGGGAGCATTACCGCTGTGCCTTACCGTGACGCGGGTGACGACGCCAGCCCTGAGCCGGAAACCGAATCCGGCGCGTTTTATGCCCGGCTTCATCACGAGCGGGAACTGAATAAATCAGCCCGTATTCACCTGTTCAGCAACGCCTCACACCTCGCGCCCGGGCAGGTGCTGGAGCCGCAGGGCAATGTCATTACCGCCCTGAAAGAGGGCGTGCTCCTCACGCTTGTGACCTGCCGGGGGGCTCGTGATTCCCGTCTGCACGTGTCGGTCTGGGGCATGCCTTACACCGAACGTTACTGTTTCCGCCCGGTGGACATCCCGCGCCCTGAAATTCACGGTACGCTTCCGGCGCGGATTGAGAGCCGGGAAAAGAACGATATCTACGCTCACCTGGACGAGCAGGGGCGCTACCGGGTGAAGCCGGACTTTGACCGGGAGGGGACGGAGCCGGGCTACGGGTATCTGTGGCTGCGGATGGCAAAACCGTATGCCGGTGAAACGCTGGGCTGGCATACGCCGCTCACCGACGGGACGGAAGTGGCGATTGCGTTCAGCAATGGTGATATTGACCTGCCGTACATCGCGTATGCGCTGCACGACTCTGAGCACCCGGACCACGTCACCCGCGACAACCACACGCGCAACGTGCTGCGCACCCCGGCGAACAACAAGCTGCGGATGGAGGATAAGCGCGGCGAGGAGCATATCAAACTTGCCACGGAGTACGGGAAAACCCAACTCAACAGCGGGCATCTGGTGGACAGCCAGGGGCAACGTCGCGGTCAGGGAACGGAGCTGCGCACCGATGAGTTGGGAACCCTGCGGGCAGGGAAGGGGCTGTTTGTCAGCGCGGATGCGCAGGCGAAAGCGCAGGGTGACGCACTGGATATGAGCGCTGCGCTGAAGGAAATCGACCAGCTTAACCAGCAGCTGCAGCAGCTGGAAATCGCGGCAGAACAGGCGCAGGCGCTGAAGCCGCTCAATGAGGCGCTGCTGATGTCCGCTCCGGAAGGGATGGCGCTGACCAGCGGGGAGCACCTGCAGATGACGGCCACGAAAAACGTGGCTGTCAATGCCGGGGGGATATCAGTGCCGGGACAATGGGCAATACGACGCTACTTGCCGGGGAGAAACTGGGGCTGTTTGCCCGCACCGGGCGACTAAGTCTGAAGTCCGGAGAAGGGCCGGTGGAGGTCCAGGCGCAGAACGCCAGCATGCGATTGTTTGCTGAGAAGAAGCTGACGATTAGCTCAGCGAGTGACATCTCGTTTGCCGGGAAAAAGCGTATCACGCTAATCGGCGGCGGGAGCTACCTGCGGCTGGAGGCGGGGAAGGTCGAGTATGGTACGACAGCGACGTGTATGCGCAGAGTGAAAAGGACTATGGCAGCGGGTGCAAACGGCCTACCAATTGAGTCATTGAAGCAGATGGCGATGATCCCCCTATATTTTGACAGAAAGCTTAGATTTTCTTCTGATGTTAACTATCGGGTTGAAACAACAGATGGAGAAGAAATAATTTCAGGCTCTGGCACAGATGGATATATCGACAAGAAAGACAATGAATCTGAGTATTGGATATTTTTAAGCTGAGTAGGAAGACCATGAAAAAATTAATATTGAAGTAGATGGGACCCCTATCTGATTGTTACAAAGGATGGAAAGACTGAGTTGGCCATAAAAGGAAATACTACTCCAGAAAATGACAGCACACCTCATGACATTAAAGTACCAAACGTTTTAATTATTACCAGAAAAAACGGTGAGGTTCTATTTGTTTTACGAGGTGCCGATAAGGATAAGTTTTCAATGTTAACGGCGCAAACCCTTTATGGCAAATTTCAATACCAATGGTTTGAGCCGTTAGCAGATAATTATAGGGAATTACTTTTTGTTAATGATGCAGGTATGCTAAAGAAGCATATAAAATATTCACATGGGATGATATAGCTAAGTTTTCCTTGGTTGACAGGCCATCATATAGTTTTTATAAAAATATGGAAGGAGATTGGAAGCAGAACCCTGAGGGTGGGGCAGGATATCTTTTGGTATTAATCTCCGACATCCCCTATTGGACGGACGCCGTGGGCCAGATCCCATTTGCCGTTGACACCTACCGTAGCACTCAGAGCATAACTAAAACAGTACTAATTGGAATTGAATGGGGTGCAGGAACAATAACAGGGGTTGTTGATTATTCCAATGAGTATGATAATTATTTCGCATTAAAAGGGGCTTTATTTGCTAGCAAGAATTTTACATATAAAGTAACATCAACGGGGAAATCCTATCCAGCGGTTGTAGTTGAAGAAATAAGTAACTCAGTAAAAGCAGAAATGCTTGGTGTCCCAATAAAAAACAGTGAGTTGGAAAAGCATGGAATTTGGAAAAAATAAAGCTGTTGCAATAAACATTTTGATTGCAGTCCTTGGATGCATTCTTGTTGTCACTGTTCATTATTTCGGCTACAAATGGTATATGGATCATTTCACTCCTCGAAGTAGAGGTGTCGGTCTTGGATTTGTAATGGTATATATGCGGTATATTATAATTCCAATAATATTTGTCTCGGCCTTCATTAAATTAAAATATTCAATATCCATCCTTGGTGTGGCTTTTATATTTATGTTTTATACATGGTATGGAACAAATCCGCTTCGAGTAATGTTGATGTTTGGTTCCTCATTATCCGGTTACGCAATAATTATTTTTTCAAAAAAATTAAAAGAAATATAGAATAATTCCTATCCAATAGGACCTAAACCTCTATCATTTAAAATAATTCTATATATTATGAATCAAAAAGCGCCCTCCTTATATGAAATTCTTACTGGCAACTTTACAGGAGACCTTCCCCTTGAAGTTGTAAACGAAGAAGACCAGGTCATTTTATCCGTACTGGATAACATCCAGCGTATTTTGAACGCCCGTGCTGGTACCGTATCCCATCTGCCCGATTATGGTTTGCCCGATATGACCAAAATTCTGCAGGGCATGCCCGGGACAGCCCACGAGCTGATCGATACACTGTCCGGTGTCCTGCTCAGGTATGAACCCCGTTTGCAGTCACTCAATGTCACCTTACTCGAACAGCAAGTGCCTGGTGAGCTGCGCTACGCTATTGATGCAGAACTGCGAGGTATCGGACTTGTACGGTATGGCACCGAGTTTATGCCGGAGGGAAAAGTAATACTCAGGCATTTGAAACAACAGCAGTATCTGGATGCCCGTTCCGCAATATAATTCTGACTCTGGCTGAAATCATCATGACGATACATTCTGAGCGCCGCCTTAACACCGGCGGCGACCCGCGCACGCTTGCGGATTACGCCGCGCTTCGCGATGAAATGAACAAACTGACGCATCCGGCGCGCCCGGATGTTAACTGGCAGCACGTGGAAACGCTCTGCCTCTCACTGTTCGAGCACAACGGGGTGGAGCTGCAAACTGCGGCCTGGTATACCCTTGCCCGCACGCATCTGTCCGGATTGTACGGCATGAATGAAGGCCTGGCGATTCTGGATGCGCTTCTCTCTCGACAGTGGGGGAGTGTGTGGCCGCAGCCGGTGCATGCCCGGATGGAGATCTTAAGCGGGCTCAGCAAGCGCTTACAGCAGGTAATGCGTACCCTGACGCTGAGCTATGCCGACCTTAGCCAGCTGTACCAGGCCGAAGCTTATCTGAATGCGCTGGGCGACGTGCTGCAGCGTCTGGAGCTGAAACACGCCAGCCAGCTTGATCCCCTGCGAAATCTTATGCATAACGCGGCGGTGAGGCTGGAAAACAGCGAAAACACGGGCGTGAGCCTGCCGGGCGTTGCCCCGACCCGGACAGAGATCGGCAGCAACGAACCGACAGAGCATGTGAAATGGGTCTACATCGCCCAGCCTGAGCCTCAGCCGCACGTGCAGGTGATGATAGAACCGTCGCCTGCACCCGTGAAGCCGTGGAAGCCGTTTGCCGCCGGAATGCTGACCATGCTGGTGCTGTCCGGCGTGACGGTCTGGGGATGGCAGATAACGCATAAATCAGACCCGGCGCAGGCGCAGTTTGCGGCATCGTTTGCGCCGTTGCCGACTGCGCTGTCAGCTGAACAGCTCCAATCTATCAGGAACTCCTCTCCTTCACCTGAGACGGGTATAAAACAGACGCAGCAGCAGCTCGCGCGGCTTGTACAGCTAAAACCAGACTGGGCCATCGCCCGGGGGGATGAACTGCTGAAGCAGGCGCTGACGCTGTGGCCGGAGCAGGCGAAACCGCTGGTGCAGCAGTGGCAGCAGCAGATAACGATCGCAGCGCTTCCCGAGGACAATCTGAACGGCTGGCATCAGGGGATGACGCAGCTGCAGCAGCTGGCGAACCGGCTTAACGCCCTTGATGAGCAAAAGGGAAAGTACATGACCGTGAGCGAGCTGAAATCAGCCGTGTTTACTCTGTCACAGTCGTTTAGCCGTACCGTTCCGCTGGAGGAACAGCTGCGTCAAATGGCGGCTGTACCGGAAGGGCAGGTGTGGCCGGCGGCGCAGCAGAATCTGGTGGAACAGCATCTGCTGCAGCTGATTGCCCGTTACGCCCTGATGAAACAGAAATGGCCGGTAGGTGAATATCAGACTGAATCCGCACGACCGAGTGCGAAAAATTAACAGGGACGACAACGTGTCAGCCAGAGAACGTTTTTTTAAGAAAGTGCAGCAAAATAATGACAGAACGCCACCGGGGAAGAATTCCGTTGAGGCTGAAATCCGGCTATTTCGTCTGCGGATGGATGCGCTGGCGCAGCAAATCAGCCAGTGGTTTGCGGAAAGCAGCATCGAGGTTATTTTATCGACAAAGCATATCCATGACCTGAGCACAATCGGCTACAGCCTCAGCAGCGGCATATGCCGTTACGACATTACCGCTATTCGGCTACAGAATGGCGATCGTGGCGTCAGCATTACGCCTGAACAGTTCTGCTGCGAAACGGAGACGGGGCGCGTGGTAATGCAGGCCACGGCACCGGGCTTCAGCCAGGTATTTTACCTGAGCATGGCGCCGGAAACGGGCTGGTTTATCCGGCGCGATCGTCAGAGCGTAAAAGAGAATGCCATCATGACGGAAGATCTCTTCTTCCAGGCGGTAGACTGTCTGGCCTGAAGATCATCGCCGCCATTTGGGATACCGATGGCGGCATAACGTCAGGCTTCCGCTTGCCATTTTTCCAGTTTTGCACCCGCCCGACGTGCCGTAACGGGCAAGATATCGGCATCGGCGACGTAGCCATCCGGATCGAGGCAGCGGTTATGCGCTTTTGCCTGCAGCAGAACCTCTTCATCCCAGAACAGGCGTTTACGGCCATCGCCTCGGGTTGTGAGGATAAACTCGGTGTTACCGCCTGCCGCGCGGTAGCGCCGCCAGCTGTTTGCCGGAATGGAGATCACCGAACGTTCAGGGGCGATGATGCTGACCTCTTTGCCCGCCTCGTTCCACGTGACCTCCAGCTGGCCCTTAAAGACCATAATCACCTGGGTATCGGGGCAGACATGTCGGCCCACGATGCAATCGTCGGCGAGCCGTAGCCACTCGACGGAAAAGCCGTGTGGGTCGGTCATGGCCGGGGACGCGTCCCTGTCCTGTGAAATGCCAAAACCGATAACCGGCGCGATCTCGCCGCCGTGTCCCGGCAGCACCGAGTCCAGCAGCCCCCGCGATGACCAGCAGCGTTCATCGCCGGTCACCGCGCGCCTGCGCATCTCTTCAACGCTATAATCACGTAGCCCGGCAATATACTCCTCCGACAGCGGCGTCAGCAGCGTTGAAGGGTCAGGCTGCGGGTCCCCTGCCTCTTGCGTAATCAGCATATTATCCTTGCTCAAATACATCCCATATTCGCCCGCCGCCGCCAGCACCGACGGATGCCAGATAATCCCGCCCGTGTTGTCGCCCCCCAAAACGGTAAACACCATGCCGCTGGTATCCGCTTTACTCACGTTGGTAAACCCCCGGAAGATCCAGGTCGGAATGGAGAGGATCGCGGGGGCGCTGAATTCTGCTTCATGTTCCCCACGCGCGCCCCAGCGAAAACGCCACGTCCCTTCGTGGATCAGAAACACCTCCGCCGTGAAGTGAAGATGCAGGTTGTTGGTCACGCCCTTTGGCATGGCCGCCGCGCCGATGTTGAAACCGTGCGGCTCGGGGATATTCACGACCTGCTCCGTGGACTGCGTAACGCCGGGGCCGATGAACGAATAGTTCTGCTTCAGATTCGAGCCCGGCAGCCTGCAGTCAATAAAGGCAAGATTGCAGGAGACCATATCGTCAGGAGCGATTAACCGGCTTCTGGCCTGGCTTTCAGTAAGATGGATAGTTTTCATGTGTTCTCCTTTTAATAACCGGATGCGCCGGTCGCGGGGATGCCGTTGCCGCGCGCGAGGGCAATCGCTTCACGCGAGGCGCGGCCCAGCTGCATCACATCGTTTGCCGGCGTGACAAAATGGAACCCCTGGGCAATACGCTCTGCGGCCGCCGCCCCGGAGGTGCAGAAAATCCCAGCCATCTTTTGATGCTTGTGACAGCGTTCAATCACCTTATCAACGGCAGCAAGCATCTCCGGGTGCCGGGATTCCGCGCTGGCGCTGCCCGTCAGCGTTAGCGAGAGATCGTTGGGACCAATAAACACGCCGTCCAGCCCGTCGGTATCGAGAATAGCGTCGAGGTTTGCCAGTCCTTCGCGGGTTTCGATCATCGCCAGCGTCAGAATTTCGTCGTTGGCGTGCTGCGGATAGTCGCTGCCGCCGTAGAGCAGCCCGCGTGCCGGGCCAAAAGAACGAACGCCCAGCGGTGGATAGCGGCAGGCGGCGACAAAGCGGCGAGCCTGCTCGGCGCTGGAGATCATCGGGCAGATCGCACCGTACGCCCCGGCGTCCAGGACGCGCATGATTTGCGCCGGGTTGTTATCGGCCACCCGGACGAGCGGGACGGCAGGCGTGGCCGACAGCGCCTGAAGCATCGTTAGCGCGCTGGCGAAATCAATCATGCCGTGCTGGAGATCGACGGTCACGGCGTCGTAGCCCTGATGGCCGATAATCTCCGCGCTGTAGCCGGAGGGGATTGCCAGCCAGCCGTTAATGATGGGCGTATTTTCCCGAAACGCGGTCTTTAGTCTGTTTTTGCGCACTGTATGCACTCCGTAATCCACTGGCGCAGCGGTGGGGCGACGTCATCCGGCGCTTCCAGCGGAATAAAATGCCCGCTGGCCTCCACCGTATGCCATGCCGCATTCCCGGCGCTGGCGGCCAGTAAGTGGTGATGATGGGGCGTGCAGATAACGTCCTGCGCGCCGTTGAGAATGGCTATCGGGCAGGCGAGGGCGGAGAGCGCCGCGCGGTTGTCCTGCCGGTGAATGGCGATTTCCGTATGCTCTTCGAAGGTCGCGATACCGCACTCCTGCGCCATCCGGCAGATGACCGCCTGCAGGGCGCGATCGTCCAAGCGTTCTGGCGCCACGTATCGCGGCCATAGGGTCGACATCAGCCAGTCGGTAATGCCCTGCGCCTGAGCGGTACGCACCGCTTCCCGGCGCGGCGCGGCGTTTTCCGGCGGATCGACAAGGGGATTGGCGGAGAGCAGCGCGAGGCCGCCGATCCTGTCCGGCGCGTCGGCGGCCATTTGCAGCGCGACGATGGCACCGAGGGAAAAACCGGCCAGCAAAAAGCGTGGCGGCAGCACGTTCAGCAGCCGCTGCGACGCCTGCTGCGCAGATCCCGCTCCCGCTAGCGTGACGCACACTGTCGCCGTAACGTTTAGCCGCGCAATCACGGGCTGCCAGAGCCGGGCGTTACACAGCGTACCGCCGAGCAGCACCAGCGGCAGGTCGGTGTTATCCATCAAAGCCTGTTCCATTGCGAGCCTCACGTTGCCGTCCAGCCGCCGTCTACCATCAGCGCGCTGCCGGTAATCATCCCGGCGGCCCCGGAGGCAAGGAACACCACCGGCCCCATAATGTCCTCGAGCCTGCCCAGGCGGCGCAGCTTGATGTTATCCAGCACGTAGCGGCGAAACGCGGGGTCTTCAAGCGCCGATCGCGACAGATCGGTTTCGATGAAGGTTGGGCAAAGCGTGTTGACCCGGATCCCGGCGTCGCCCAGCTCAAGCGCCATCGTTCGAGTTAACCCCTCCAGCGCAAACTTGGAGGCGCAGTACACGCTCCGCGCGGGGCCGCCTACGTGCCCCATCTGCGATGAAATGTGAATAATCGATCCCGCAATACCGCCTGCCTTCATGCGCCGCGCCACGCGCTGGCTGACAAAAAAGGTGGCGCGCAGGTTAAGCGCCATCACCGCATCGAAATCTCCCTCCTTTACCTCCAGAAACGGCTGGTGGCGGGCCAGCCCGGCGCTGTTCACCAGAATGTCGAGATCCGGCAGGGTCGACAGGATGCGTTCCGTCTGGTCGGCGTCGGTAATATCGAGCGTTACCGGGTGGAGTGACAGCTGGTGCTCCGCGGCCAGGCTAGCGGCATGCGCCAGCGCCTCACCATCCCGGGCGGCTATCCATACCTCTGCGCCCGCCTGGGCGAGGGCAACCGCAGCGGCGAAGCCAATTCCTCTGGACCCGCCGGTGACCAGCGCGCGCTTGCCGTGTAAAGAGAAAGAAGGCGTTTGCACAAGCGTCATGAATTACACCTTTTCCCTGACCGGAGCCGGCGTGGCGTAGGGAACATCCGTCTGGCCGTAACGACGCACGCGAATATTGGCCTGCTCGGCGTGTCCGGCGAACCCTTCCAGCAGCGACAGGCGCGAGCAATAGCTGCCGATTTCAACGGTAGCTTCGTCACTGAGCACCTTCTGGAAGGTGCAGGTTTTCATAAATTTGCCGACCCACAGGCCGCCGGTGTAGCGCGCGGCTTTTTGCGTAGGCAGCGTGTGGTTGGTACCTATGACCTTATCGCCATAGGCAACGTTAGTACGCGGGCCAAGGAACAGCGCACCGTAGTTGGTCAGGTTCGCCAGGAACCAGTCGTCCCGGTCGGTCATCACCTGCACGTGCTCGGACGCAATGCGATCCGCCTCCAGCAGCATCTCTTCGTAGCTGTCGCACACGATGATTTCGCCGTAGTCCTGCCACGACTGGCGGGCGATGTCGGCGGTCGGCAGCTTTTCCAGCAGGCGCTCGATTTCGCGCAGCGTCTCTTGGGCCAGCGTCAGCGAATTGGTCAGCAGGATCGCGGGTGTGGTCACGCCGTGTTCGGCCTGGCCCAGCAGGTCCGTGGCGCATATTTCTGCATCAACGGTGTCATCCGCGATCACCAGCGTTTCCGTCGGCCCGGCAAACAGGTCGATGCCCACCCGCCCAAACAGCTGGCGTTTTGCTTCCGCAACGAAGGCATTTCCCGGCCCTACCAGCATATCCACCGGCGCAAGGGAGTCCGTGCCTAACGCCATCGCCCCAATCGCCTGAATGCCGCCCAGGGCATAGATTTCCGTGGCCCCCGCCATTTTTTGCGCCGCGACAATCGCCGGTGCGGGTTCACCGTTAAACGGTGGCGCGCAGCTGATTATGCGGGAACAGCCCGCCACGCTGGCCGTGATGATCGACATATGCGCAGACGCCAGCAGCGGATACTTCCCGCCCGGCACATAACACCCTACGGCGTTAATCGGGATATTTTTATGGCCGAGGATCACGCCCGGGCGCGTCTCAATTTCCAGGTCCCGCAGGCATTCCTTCTGTGCCCGGGCAAAATTCGCCACCTGCTGCTGGGCAAATTCAATATCCTGAATATCCTGGCGGCTTAGCCGTTTAATACAGCGATCGATTTCCGCAGGCGTCAGGCGATAATCCTGGCGGTCATAGCGATCGAACTTTATCGATAATTCGCGAATGGCTTTATTCCCACGTTTTTCAATATCGGCGAGTATGTGCTCAACCGTTTCTCTTATTTGCTGATTGGCCTGCTGCCGTTCTTCGGTGGATTTACCGCTTTTTAATTTCCAGGACACACGCTTCTCCTTACCTTATTAAGATGTCAGTTGCCCTCCCGGCGAACCGGGATAGGGTATTTACTTCAGATGTGCTATTGATCCGGCGCGGCGGCGTAAGCCCCGTTTTTTAATTCGCGGGAAGATGTTTGCGCCTTGCGGGCATATACCCAGCGGGCGGACAGCGGCGTGGCAATGGCGGCAATAACGGACAGGGCGGCAATTAATAAATAACCGGACGACAGGTTAATATGTTGCATCATGACGCCCATCATTACCGGCCCGACAAACATGCCGCAGGAATAAATGGTCTGGAATAATCCCATCCGCGTGGATTGCTCGTCGGAGGTGGTATTTACCACGCTGAGCGACATAAACGCGGCAAAGGCCATGCCGAACGAGAATCCAGCCAGCGCCTGCCACAGATAAATGACGTAGATATTGCTGGTGAAGGGGATGCCGAAGGTGGAAATCACCTGAAGAACGATGCCGAGCACGGCGGTTTTAACCAGACCGAGGCGCTGATAAAACACCGAGCTGCACAGGGCGATGGCCAGCCCGTAAAACAGAAGATGAATGTTACCGAGCAGGGCGAGGATGCCCGCCCGGGCGCCAAGCTGCTCGGCGTAGACCGGCGTCAGCGTATCGCGGGTGGCGAAGGGCACCAGGATCACGATGGTCGCCAGGATGCCGATCAGCCAGACGGAGCGGTCGGCCAGCTGCTGGCGCGCGCCGGTGATGCAGGCCTTAAGCGTAGGCGCCTGCACCGGGTCGTGAACGTCCTGAATGCGGGTCGTCAGAATCAATGCAACCAGCGCAGAGATGCAGGAGACGAAGAAGGAGATGTTGTTGGCGAAATAGTGAATCAGCACCGCGCCAATGCAGTTGCCGAGAAATACGCCGATGGGGCCAGCCAGCGCCAGCAGCGCGACGGCGGCAGGGGCTTCGCTGCGGTCGAAATAGCGCATGAACAGGATGTTGTACAGCACCCAGGAAGCCGCCGTAACGCCGTCGGCCGCTTTTGCCATATACAGCGTGATGGCGTTTGGCTCTAGCCAGGCAATCGGCCAGGCGATAATCGGCAGCAGCAGACCAATCTGGATAAAGATCCTGCGGCTCTTCACGACATCGGAAATGATGCCTAGCGGGAAGCGAATGAGAAGGGTAGCCAGCCCGGATGCGCCCATGATGATACCCATGATCTGAGGCTCAATGCCCTGGTTGATCATCATCGGCGCCAGAAAGGCATCAATGCTGTGAATGCAGATAAAAAACAGGATGCTGATGATGAAAAAGAGCCGGGCTTCCCGACGGCGTAACAGTGCTCGAAACATGGTTTTGAACCTCTTAAAAAGTAATGGGTTACAACCAGCCAAGTACGACGTTTACCGGTTCAATCCTTTGGGCGACTCCTGTTCTCTCCGGTACCATTGACGGTATGAAACGCTTTGCATACGTATTCAAGATTTGAAGTTACGAAAAGGTTTCATGTTTGTAAAGTGATCTGGATCTTGTTGTGAGAATTTTGATTTTTTGTGTTGCATACGCATGCAAAGGTGGTGTAAGTATAAAAAACACCCACTGGCTGAGGCGTCTGGAGCAGGGCATAGTGGGTAAGACGTTGATAAGGAATCAGGGGTAATGAAACGTAAGACTTTTGCAGCAGTCACATCCCAACAGGTCGCGCAGCTTGCGGGGGTATCGCAGTCCGCGGTATCGCGAACGTTCACGCCGGGGGCCAGCATTTCACCGGCGACGCGTGAAAAAGTGCTGCAGGCGGCGCGCGAGCTGGGCTATCGCCCGAATGCGATAGCCCGATCGCTCAACACGGCGCGTTCGCGCATTATCGGCGTGGTGATTTCTTACTTTGATAATCCCTTTTACTCGCAGGTGCTGGAGGCGCTGGCGCAGAAGCTGGATACGCTGAACTATCACCTGCTGCTGTTTGTCGGCGATCGCGAAGGCAACGTCGACCGGATTTTTGACCAGATCATGCAGTACCGGGTGGATGGCATTGTGCTGGCGTCCGTCACGCTGTCGCTGGAGCTATCTGAGGAGTGCCTTGCAGCCGGGATACCGGTGGTGCTGTTTAACCGCAGCGAAGAGAGCGGAATGGCCTCCAGCGTTAACAGCAACAACGAAGCGGCGGCGCGTCAGATAGCTGAATTTCTGCTGGCGGGGGAGCACAAGCGTTTCGCCTACGTGGGTGGCGTGGCGGATTCGCCGGTCAATATTGCCCGACAGCGTGGGTTTATCTCCACGCTGAAAGAACACGGCATCACCGATGTGCAGGTGGTGCACGGGAATTACGATGTTCAGCAAACGACCCGCGCGGCCTACGCCCTGTTTTCGGCGTCGCCAGCGCCGGATGCGGTCTTCGTCGCCAACGACCATATGGCCGTAACGGTGATGGACGTGGCGCGCTATGAGTTTGGTTTGCGGATCCCGGAGGAGGTTTCTGTTGTCGGCTACGACGATATCGGCCCTTCGGGCTGGCCTTCCTACGCGTTGACGTCTGCATCACAGCCGGTGGGGGCGATGGTCGATGCCACGGTCGAGCTGCTCATGAAGCAAATTGAAAGCGGAACCATAGAGCCTGAACAGATTACGGTGCCCGGCACGCTGGTTATACGCCACTCAGCCCGTCGCCCGCGTAGCGGCATTATCGAAAACAACGGCTTATCGCTATTTCAGTCTAAGGAGCTCAAATGACCCGATTGCGGGGCTTCAGCCCTCAGTTCGACTCCATCCAGCAGTTCATTTTGACGCTGACGCACGTGGTATGGGAGCAGAAGGATATTGGCCAGCTGGCCGATTTTTACGCCACGCCGGTTGTTTTCATTACCCCGGAGAAACAGCTGCATGAGCTCTCCCAGTTTATGCGCCTCACGCTCGAGGCCATGCACAGCTTCCCGCAGCGGTCTGTGCTGACGGAGGACATTCTGTGCAGCCAGGATCCGGGCGACGAGTACTATGCGGCGCAGCGAACCGTTGCCCTCATTCAGCACCTGGGAGAGGGCTTTTTCGGTCCGCCGACCGGGAAGAACGTCTGGGTACGCACGTGGGCCGACCGCATCTGTGTCGACGGTGCCATACGCCAGGAGTGGCTGCTGCAGGATCGCGCCGCCATTGTGGCGCAGCTGGGGCTGGATATCCGTGAGTTTGCCTTTAACCTGGCGACCATGCGCCAGCAGCTTGGGCTGGAGTCTGTTTCTGCCGAGACGCTGGATGTCCGCTGGGCGGGCGGTCCTGAGGGTGATGACGTGGAGGGTGCGCTGGCGGGCGTGGTTGAGCGCTACCTGACGATGTGGGCGGGCGGTAACAGCGGCGTGGTGCCCGGTTTATACCATCCGGCGGCGACGCTTTACGCGCCGGGACACTGCGTCTGTACCGGTGAACAGGACATCGCCGCACAGCTTTCCGGCTACCGCGCCTCCTTTGCCGACAGCGAAACGCAGCTTCATCATCTGATTGTGCGTAAGGATCCCAATGAGCCGATTCGAATCTCACTGCGCTGGTCGTTGTTAACCTGGCATGATGGCTACGGCAAGTTTGGCGCGCCCACGCGTAAACCCGTTTCTATCACCGGTATCACCCAGCTTGAATTGCGTGACGGTTTAATTTTCCGTGAATATCTGGGAATTGATGAGTTAGCGATTTGGTCGCAAATATTTAATTAACGGGGCGGCAGCCCCCCTTATTCCGGCTGCAAATAATATCCGCGTTAAATTCACCCTCACTTACGGGTGCGGGTTCTTATTGTCTGAAAATAGAGCAGGAGTTTATATGTCTTCAACAGAAGCAACAAATAAAGCACCAGCCGTACCCGAAAAAAGTAGCGTGAAAGCGCTGAAAGATGAGCCCGTATTACAGGTGGAGCGCCGCGATTTTGTCGATCTGGTACCGGAGAAACGTCCGCGCGTGCAATCATTAAGAGGCTTTGATGATTGCTATACCGATATTGTCGATTACATCGTTCGCTGTACTCATAAAATATGGGACGAGCGCGACGTCGGATTAATTTATTCTCACTATACCCATAACTGCGTGCTGTATAACGCGCTGGGAACATTATATAACCGCGAGCAGGTGGTTCAGGATACGCTGCAGCGCTTAATTGCCTTCCCGGAGCGTCGCGGAATGGCAACCCAGGTTATCTGGAACGGGAATGATGTGGATGGTTTTTATACCTCTCACCTGGTAACGGGAAGTGGGCGGCATACCCAGCACAGCCATTTAGGCAAGCCGACAAACCGCACCTTTGTAACCCGTACCGTGGCGGATTGCATGATCCACGAGAATAAAATTTACCGGGAGTGGGTCGTGAGCGACAACATGTCGCTGATGAAACAGCTTGGCCTGAACACCGATCAAATCGCGTTTAACATGGCAAAAGAGCAGTTTGATAAAGGCTTCCGCGTGATGGATATCGGCGAAAACGGCCGCATGCTGGGGCAATATCCGCCGGAGATGGAGTGCGATGTTTCTATTGCGCACACCGATACGGAAGAGCAGTGCCTGCGCTGGCTGCACGAGATCTACAACCGCCGAATGTTCGGCAAGATCAAAGAAGTGTACGCGCCGAACGTGCAGTGGCACGGCCCGCTGATGAAAGAGCTGTACGGCACTGCGGCAGTAACGCACCAGACGCTGGCGCTGGTGGGAATGATCCCCGACGGCGCGTGGCTGCCTCAGCATATTTGTTCCAACCCGTGCGACGAAGGCGGCGTTAAGGTGGCGGTTCGCTGGATCATCGAGGGACACCACCTGGGCTATGGCGAGCTGGGCAAGCCGACCGGGGAGCGATTGTTCGTGATGGGCATGTCGCACTACCACATCCTTAACGGGAAAATTGTCGATGAGTGGGTGGTTTACGACCACCTGGCGCTGCTGGCACAAATCAAGCTCGGCCAGATGGAGGATGCGTAAATGATCGAACAGGTTATTTGGATCAAGCGCCCGCAGGGGCAGGATGCGCAGGCCGATCGTTCCCTGACGGAGAAGGTCAGCGCCATTATCGAACGCGTGAGAAGCGAAGGCGACGCGGCCCTCAGAGCGTATTCGCAGCAGTTTGATAACGTCGTGCCGGCGCAGTTTGAAGTGAGCGGGCACGAGATCGCCGAAGCGCTGGAGGGGATGGACGCCCAGACGCGCCGCGACAGCGAGTTTGCCATTAACCAGGTGCGGCGCTTTGCGCAGGCGCAGCTGGCGACCATGCAGCCGCTGGAGGTCGAGACGCTGCCCGGCGTGCATCTGGGGCACCGGATCATCCCGGTGCAGACCGTGGGCTGCTACGTGCCGGGTGGCCGTTATCCCATCCTCTCCGCGCCGGTGATGTCCATCGTTCCGGCGACCGTTGCGGGATGCGAACAAATTATTGCCTGCCTGCCGCCGGGGGCACATCCGTCGATGATTGCGGTTTGCCATCTGGCGGGGGCGCATCGCATCTTTAAAGTGGGCGGCGCGCAGGCCATCGCGGCCATGGCCTGGGGAACGGAAAGCATTCCGTCGGTGGATAAAATCGTCGGGCCGGGCAATGCCTTCGTTAATGAAGCGAAACGCCAGGCGTTTGGGAAAGTCGGCATTGATGCCCTCGCCGGACCAAGCGAGATTTTCACCCTTGCCGACGACAGCGCCGATCCGCGTATTCTGGCCGCCGATATGCTGGCCCAGGCAGAACACGACGTGCACACGCGCGTCGGCCTGGCGACGACCAGCCGGGATATCGCCGAGCGTACGCTGGCGGAGGTTGAGCGTCAGTTAGCCAGCCTGCCGACGGCAGCGACGGCGGGCGAGGCGTGGCGCCGGCAGGGCGAGATCGTGCTCTGCGAAGATGAAGCGCAGCTTATCGCCTTTGCCGACCATATGGCGACGGAACACCTGCAGGTACATACCCGCGATCCGCACGCCACGGCGGCGAAGATCCGCAACTATGGCTCGCTGTTTATCGGTCAGAACGCCAGCGTGGTGTTCTCTGATAAATGCTGCGGCACCAACCATACGCTACCGACGATGGCGGCAGCCCGCTATACCGGCGGCCTGTGGGTGGGGGCGTATGTCAAAATCTGTACCCATCAGTGGATAGATGAGCAGGGCATCCCGGCGATTGCAGAACCGGCGATCCGCCAGAGCCGCACTGAGGGGATGCAGGGGCACCGACGGGCGGCAGAAATTCGACTGCGTCCGCAGGAGATTGACGCGATTACCACCGGTATGCGGGACTAAACACGAGGCCGGGCAGCATCCTGCCCGGCTTTCAACACCTGGAAACTGAGATGATGAAGCGCCTGATACCGCCAGACGACTGTCCGGAAGAGATTGCCCGCCGCCTCGAAGCCATAGAACAGCACCGTGCGCTTAACGCCATTCTCGGTGTTAATCCCGATGCGATGACCCTGGCGGAGGCGTATCAGAAGCAGCGTCGACGGGGTGAACGTATCGGCCCTTTGCACGGCGTTCCGTTAATCATCAAAGATAATATCGCCTGCGCGCCGATGCCCGTTACCCTGGGCTGTCGCGCGCTGGGTTCCCTGCAGGCAACATCGGACGCGCGGGTCGTGCAGCGGCTGCGCGAGGCGGGAGCGATTATTCTTGCCCGAGCCAATATGTCCGAGTTTGCTTTCGACGTGCGCTCGCGAAGTTCACTGGGCGGTGATGTGGCTAACCCACTTTGCCCGTCGGTTACCGCCGGAGGCTCCAGCGGAGGATGCGCCGCTGCGGTTGCGGCCGGCATGGCCGACGGCGCGCTGGGTACGGATACGGGCGGTTCAATCCGTATTCCCTGTAGCTATACCGGGCTGGTGGGGCTGCGCCCCGCCTTTCGTCGTTCGCAGCTGGACGGCGTTGCGCCGCTCTCACCCAGCAAAGATACCGTGGGCCCAATGGTCCATAGCGTTGAAGATGCCGCCTTGCTGCACGCCATCATCCACGGCCTGCCCCCGGTTCCTCTTCCTGCCCGTTCACTCAAAGGCGTTCGCTTTGGTGTGATTGCTGCCTTACAGGGTGAGGATGAAGCGCAATTGGCCGTGTGGCAGAGGGCGTTGCACACGCTACGCCGGGCAGGGGCGACGCTGGTGAAGGTCTCTTTACCGTTTCTGAATGACGTCAGAGAGGCGACCTGCCTAAGCCTGTATGAATTTCGCATGGCGATCGACGACTGGCTACGCAAGCAGCCCGGTGCGCCTGCTGGACTGACGAGCATTGTCGACTCCGGTGCGTTTCTGCCAGAGTTTGCTCCGTTTCTCATGCAGATGCTGACGTATAACACGTTGAAAACCCGGCTTTGGCTGGCGGGACGGCGTTTCCAGCGACGGCTGCGGCAGAACCTTTACCAGGCCGCGGAGCTGCAGCACATCGACGGATTTTTGTATCCCACCGTACAACGTTTACCGGAAAGCATGGCGAAGATGCCGCCAGGCTGCGCGCCGGAGCTTGCCGCCATCAGCGGCTTGCCTGCGATAACGCTGCCGTGTGGCGTGAGCCGAAGAGGATTGCCCGTGGGAATGGAGATTATGTCAGTGCAGGAGGATGAAACTGCATTGATGACGCTGGCACTGGCCTGTGAGCAGGCTTTTGTCGGGGGACATAACGTTGGGTAGGCACAAAAAAGCCCGCAGGGCTTGCGCCGTGCGGGCTCTTAGGACTTCATCGGATGACTCTGGTAATCACCGATGGAGAATTTTGGGCTGGCGGAGATTGAATTGGTTGTGTAACTTGTTGTTTAATTGTTTGTAATCTTCAATTCAATTTTCAATTTGGTCCCATTGTTGGTCCTAAAAGAAAATGTCAGGTTTTTTGCAGGGGAGGGTAGGTTACAGTAGAAGTCTCTTCGTCTGTGAGATTAGCATTTTGCTTTCCTTTAGTCTGCTCTGTATTTAAGCGTTTATTTCACATTAGTTTTTAGCAAGCCGGTAGAGCGCCTTGCTCGCAAAATATCCACTACGGAAAGATACGGGGTCTGCTCTTGCCACGAAAATCCTTTCCGATCGATACGGACAAGCCCGTATTTTTCTACCAGAAAGTTCACCGCATCGCTTAGCGATACTCCAGCATCAATATGTTCCCGTATGGTGGTTTCATTACTGAACGGTGTGTCATTCAGCGTTAGGCCATAGTGCTGCGATAACAGATGGGTCAGCAGCCGTTGCCAGGTTTCAACGGGTGACAGACAGGGCTGAGTCGCCCGTATCAGGTGTGATGATAAGGTTTGCATGATGTTTGCTCTATGAGTTTGAGGGGATAAGCGTTGAGTTACTGCGGTTAAGGCTGATCGGGATAAATAGCGATGTAGACATAACCACAGGAGCCGAGTGTATCCGCTTCGCAAGTCAGTCCATTGTGATATAGCGTGACGCTGTGCTGATGGTGGGAGGTGAGCTCACCGGAAACGAGCATCAACTCCAGCTGTTTAAGCAGCACCGGAAACGCCTGGTCGAGATGGCGTAAATCCGCGTCGCTGAATGACCCGGTGATACTGGCCCGGTCAGCCAGATAATGCAGCCGGTTGCCTTCCTGTACCAGTCGTACGCCAAAGCATGGCATGACGGTGGGTTTAAGTCCCCACCAGGGGCCAGCAATATCATGATTTTTGATGTTTTTCATTTAAGCACTCCTTAAAAATACATTAATTCAGGGAAACGCTGCGCAATATGACATACGGTCCGTTGCGGTCCTGGCGGCGTTCAGCAAATACGGCCAGCACCCCGCTGATATCCTGTACTTCCCGATCAGCATAGTGGCAGATACTGCCGGACCACTGGTATCGCCCGGTACAGAAGCGAAACAGCCGGGACTGCGGATGCTGACGGTATATCGCCATGGCCTGGCGCTTACTGATGATTTTCATCAAGGCTTATTCCCTGTAACCAGCCGCGTTCGGCAAACGAAGCGATATCCATTCCGCCGATAACCAGGTGGTCCAGCAGACGAATATCGACCAGCTCAAGCGCCTGCTGCAGGCGCTCTGTAATCAGCCGGTCGGCTTTACTCGGTTCTGCCTCACCCGACGGGTGGTTATGCGCAAGAACGACAGCGGCGGCATTATTTTTCAGACCGGATTTAACGACCTCACGTGGATAAACGGTGACAGCGTTGACCGTTCCCAGAAAGAGCGTGTCGTGGGCTATCAGGCGATGCTGGTTATCCAGCCACAGGACGGTGAAGGCTTCACGGTCAAGGGTGGCAAGCTGTAGACGCAGCCAGTCCCGGACCGCCTGACTGGACGTGAATGACGCGCCGGGTTCACGTAGCTGGCACGCCAGCAGGGTTAACGCATCCCTGATAGTCTGCTGTGCGGATGCCGGTAGTGCGGTGGCAAACAATGGTAGCTGTTGTTCCATAGTGGCTGGCCTCAGTCGATGATGTGCATGATGGCGTTGCATTCAGGATGATTCAGCGCGTAATCGCGCAGGCGGTAATAGTGCTCTGTCATGGCATCGCATTCCGTCCGGCAGGCGTGATGGCTGTAAGCCATAAGGCAGACCGCAATCCCTGCCGCTTCGGCGCTGAGTTCACCGCCGTTACCGTTCATGCTGTTAAACAATGACCACTGTTCATCGCTGCCGGCATCGGGAGCCATGAACGCGCCACCGTTGCTGAGTGAGTAAAAATTCCAGATACCGCCGCTGTAACCCGCGCAGAAGCGGTCCATCCAGGCAAAGATTCGCGGCTCAAGGGTTATCCACAGCGGTATGCGGCCAAAGTGCTGCGGCCAGAAGGCGGCACGCTGCTCATCGGGTACGGGCATGCATTTGATGCGGTCTGCATCAGTACGTGGTGAAGTGAGAGATTCAGTCACCGGGCTGGTCAGGGTGAGTATGTTGTTCATTTGGTTTCCTTTGTATTTTGATGTGGGTTGTTGTGAAGAAGTGAAGGACAGAACTGCACATAGCCATCATCATCACAGCGCGAGGGCCAGTGCCCCTCAGGGATGCTTAAGCTGCACAGGCTGAGTTCACCGGGGCGATAAAAGAGATGAGGCGCACAGGTCGTCGTCACAGATGGAGCGGCAACCAGCCTGGTGGCTCACGGAACATGAATGTGGCGTGACCTGAATCACGCCATCGGGGATGTGCGGCATTACTTCAGGCTCTCCAGCAGGCTTTCTGCCATCACCCACAGGGCACGGTTAAGCTTCACGTCACCGTCGATACCTTTAACCGCACGGGTGTGGGCCTGTTTACCTTTCGTTGTTCTGCCCGGCAGGCCGCCTTTAATCAGGTTCTCCTGAATGCGCTGGTATGTCGTCCACAGGTCACCGCTTTCGTCCTGCCAGCGGCGCGGAGACAGGACTTGTGTTTCCGTCACCGGCTGGTGCTCTTCACCAAAGCGGTATGTCAGCGCGGCTTTTGCAAACGCCTGCTGCGCTGGTGGAGGTAGCATCAGTGACTGCATGGCATCCCGCTTCTCCTCCACCCGGTCAAATACGCCCAGCACTTCGTATGCCCCTTCAATCACCTTCTCCACTACGTTGCCTTTGTGCGGCACACGCACCTCACCAAAGGTTTCGCCACAGACAAGTCCGTTCTGACAGACAAAGCGAAACAGGCCGGGAAGCATCTGGTATGAACTGGAGCCGTCATGGCTGTTGAGGAGGATAATTTCCGGCACCTGCTGGCCGGTAATCTGGCCCTCACGGCGCAGGCGCAGCATATGCTTCGTGTGTTCGCGCTTATCGGGATTACGTACGCGGGTCTGGCAGGCAAAGAACGGCTGAAAACCTTCCCGCTGCAGATTATCAAGCAGGGTGATGGTGGGAATGTATGTGTAGCGTTCTGAGCGTGATTCATGTTTTTCCTCACTGAACACGCTGGGCACATAGTGCGCCAGTTCATCACGGGTCAGGGGGCGGTCACGGCGAACCAGGTTCACCGCGCTAAAACGGCTGGCTAAACGCATGATAATTTCCTTTCTGAGAGACAAAAGAAAACGCCCCGCTCGGATGAGCAGGGCGTTGATGAATGGGGAACTAAAGTAAGTGTTACTGGCTGGTATTAAAGGACCAGGAGCCCTGGTCAGTATCTACGGCAATTTCCAGTATTCTGCAGGCCGACATAAACCCTTTACCTACGAACAGCCGGTCCACGGTATTACCGAATCCCAGTCTGACAGGTTTCCAGGGCATCGCTTCGGCATCCTGGCAGTTGCCACGGTTAACGAGAATTTTCTTTATCACCACCGAATCTGACCGGGAAGTGATATAGACCTTGCTGTAAAGTGCCCCTGCATTGCTGGGGCCGGCACTTACTGTAAAAGGTGCTTCAGCCGCCACAGTAGAATACGAAACCAGACCGAGTAATGCGGCGAGTAATATACTTTTCATCAATTTTTCCTTCAGCGATATCAGCGTGCGAACTCAGCCACACAGGAAGAATCTTTATATGCAGGTAAAGTTTTGCCTGCGCCTTTCAGGGTAAAGGTGGCAGGCTTCACTCCATCGCCGGAGACAGTTACCTGTTTACCTGTGCGCAGTTTGTCCCACATCCAGGCAAAATTATCCGCCCCTGCATGACTTGCTGTTTCACTGACGTCAGCGGCCTCTTCCCTGTCAATTTTCACCATGATTAGCTGATTACTGTCCGTGCTGACCTGTCGCCCGGATTCATCAGTAAAAATAAGCATTTCAGGTTTGTCACCGTAGCTGTCGCAGGCCAGGTAAAGTTGTGACTGCCCTTTACCCAGAATGGTGTATTCCGCAGTGCCCTGCGCATAGCCGCTGACCCAGGCATCACGGTTGCCAGAAGCCTGAGAGGCAACAGGTAAAATAGCTGACGCCAGAAGAGTGATAATCAGAAGTGTTTTTTTCATGAGGTATTCCTGTCAGAAACCCGCCATGTCACCAGGAGTGAAGGTAGTGAACAGCAGGCAGATCATAAAGATGATGAGAGTGATGAACCAGCGGGTTGCTTTTCCGGGCAGTCGCAGAGGAGTTTTCGTGTGCGCTCCCTGACGATAACCAGTACACCAGTCCGGCAGGTATCGGGTCGATAATCAGCCCGGGAATAAACCAGCCCCGGAATGAACGACCGTTACCGGACGCAATAAATCCCCGCAGCAGGGCCAGTCCGACCCCCAGAAGAGTTAATGGCATACGCCTCCCTGAATACGCGAATCTCCCTGTGATTCATCGCATTGATTTTTAATGAATAAAAAAGTAAATGGAGCAGACCCTGAGGGATTCTATAACCTGAAACTGATTGGGGATAATGAATAAACCCGATCGGTTCGATCGACAAAATCGATCGTCGTTAAGCAAAATGACTTATCGATACAACAATTCTGGTTGTCCGGCAGACAGGCGATTAACCAAAGAAAAATCCCCAGAGAGAACGGGCCGCACGGGCGACGGTATGGGTGACGGCCTGCAGCGCACTGCGTGCCACCTGCGGTAAAGGAGTCAAATCAATAATCCGGTCAATCACGTCCACAACGGCATCACCGAAACTGCTGCTGACAGTGCTGATGACAGCTTGCGTGCGATAGCTGGTCTGCAGGTGGGGAACCAGCGGACTGCGGGCCTGCTTTGGGAGCCGGGTTATCATCGCCTCCACCAGACGTACCAACCGGTAACGCCCCCGGACCGAGACAGGCAGAATATCGGTTTCGGCGATGCTGAGCTGGCGGGCCACCGCCTGCACCTTTTGTGTAATGCGTTCAGCCTGCAGTGGCGATGGCTGAGCCGACGGCCAGTTCCATTGCTCAGCAGGTTCAGTTTTGTCCACCTGATTGAGTACCCACAACACCGGCGGTAGCGGTCCGCAGTACTGCGGGAATACGTCCTGATAAAACTGCTCTTCAACTGCATAAGCCCGGTCATCGGCTTTGAGTACCCACAGCACCATATCGAGCTGCGGCATCAGTTGACGGTACAGATCACGGTATTCTCCGTCACGGGCCTGACTCTCGCCCACACCGGGTAAATCGACCAGTGTCAGATAGTGGTTGCCAAAGCGTAGCCGCACACGCTGAGGCTGTCGGGTGCAGGCTTCCACAGCGTTGACAGCACAGACTTCACTGCGGAACAGCGCATTACACAACGAAGATTTGCCGACGCCGGTTTTCCCCATAATGCCAATGACGGGTTCATAGGTGACGAGCTGGCTGAGTTCCTGCAACAGATGCTGGCGCAGCGAGCGCGGATAACGCCGCAGATGGCGGCGGATAAGGGCATAACCCGATGGATTTTTCATGATGATTTCCAGATAGCAAAAAGGCCATCCGGGGTGGGTGGCCTGTTAACGTAAAACGGGAGGGAACTCAGTAAGGTGATATATAACTGAGAGTTATTTAAAAAATACATAAACCTCATATTAACTGACAGGGTATCGCCAGACCGACATTATTTATCTGCTTTTTTTCTACTAAAGAAAGTACCGATAAATGAAATTCCCGGAAACCTCCACTCAACTAATTTAGTCCAATGCCATCCGGTTAGCCTGAGTTTCAATTTATTATATTGACTTAAAATCGCAATTAGATTTACTGTCGGTTGTCCAGACAACATATCCAGAAGGTTTTTTAATGAGAGAATTCCCCTTTAATGCTATTTCAAGGCCATTGCGTAAAGCCATTTATAATTTTGAGGATGTTACTCAGGCTCCAGCTGAAATGATTGTATCATCAGTTCTTTGTGCGATATCGCTGGCGTGTCAGAGTTTAATTAAGGTAAAAATAACTGACAACATAGTATCTCCGGTATCATTGTACTCATTCGTGATAGCAGACTCGGGTGAGAGAAAAACGACGGTTGACAAACTGGTATTTAAACCTTTTCATGAGCATGACCGACGTGCATTACTCCAGTATGAAGAGCAGATGAAAGAACATGAGCGCCGCTCTAAAGAATGGAACAAGAAAGAAAATGCACTCCTGAAATGCATAGAGAAAGCCACTATGAAAGGAATATGTACAAATGAATTTTCACTACAGTTAGAAGCGTTATACGCTGAAAAACCTGTACCACCGAAAGCCAGGAGATATATTTATAACAATGTCACCCCTGAAGCCCTGCAATTAGAAATGCACACCAACTCTCCACAAACAGGGTTAATAACTGATGAAGGTGCTAATATTCTTGACAGACAGGTAATGAATGACCCTGGATTTATCAACTCCATGTGGGATGGACGGGATTTTAGTGTTAATCGAAAAACAGGACCGAGTTTTACGATTAGAGATGGGTGTCTTACGTTGTTTGTCATGACACAAAAGCCAATATTTGATGATTATTTAAAACGTCAGGGCAAACGTGCACGCGGAAGTGGTTTGTTTGCACGTTGTTTTGTCTTGTATATTGATAAAGAATTATCGACACAGGGTCAGCGTTTTATTAGTCGTCAACCCGACCCTCAGGCCGATGACCTGAAGTATACTACTCGCTTCTATCAGCGTATGAATGAACTGCTGGAAAAAAATGTGTCTCATGACGGGCCGGAGCATCAGACATGTTTATCATTCGAACCTTCTGCTCAGAAGGCATGGGAAGAAATTCACGATGAAATAGAACTTCGTATTGGTACTGATGAACAATATGCAAACCTGAAAGACTTTTCATCCAAGCAGGGGAATAATGTTGCGCGTCTGGCCGCACTGTTGAGTTACTGGGCAGAGGGTGAATGTGCGATAAAAAAACAATATGTCGAAAACGCCTGGTCGCTGTGTGAATGGTATATGCAACAAGCGACAAAACTCTTTGGTAACGAGGATGGTTATTATGAAGCGTTGTTATTATCATGGCTTCGTCGTGAGTTCGACGAAACCGATGTAGATTATGTCAGATTTAATTCAATACGAAATGCCGGGCCAAACGTGTTACGTAAAGGTAAGTTGCTGGAAAAAGTCATTGACAGGCTTGAAAAGGAGGAGGCAATAGATATCGGTTATTCAGGACGAGGTACACGAGAGGTATATGAAGGTCGTCATTTTTATAACAATTCATTCACAAAAAATGCAGCATATAAACACTACTGGTCGCGATAGTTGCGACTGATCGCAACTAATCGCAGGGTTTTATCGATAGTTGCGGAAAAAAACGGGTAAAACTAATATCAGAGTTAAATTATAACTATGCTTATCATTTTGGTAAGATTTACTCAGGCGGAGGTGCTTATTGTTATATTTCCACTGATGAGATTACTGTCGGTATAGTAATATATGCTTATTAGTAATATATGTTTATTAGTAATATATACCTGCGACTGGTGTGCATGTTGTTATTACTACATACACTTTCTATCCAGAGTATTGCTCATTAACATACTAATACACTATATCCATACAGTCAGTTAATTATAACACAATGCTTATTGATTATGTAACACTATACGGTTAATGATTACTACCCGCTAATGTTCATGTACATATCTGCCTGTAACATTATCACGGTTGTTAATCGCATGGTTACTTACTCTCAGTTATCGTAATATTAATTATTTATTCAGGTTTATATATGCCACGTAATTCATTGAATCCTGATTACCAGCAGGCATTTTACGATGTTATCCGTAATGCAGTAGATGAGTTTCCACGTACGCTGGCTTTACGTGTTGATTTACGTTTTCCGGGAAATTATCAGTATGGTGTTTCGAACAGGGAGGTTACCCGTTTTATTGAATCTTTGAAAGCTAAGTTGCTGGTAGACTGTCGACGCAAAAACAGACGCTGGAGGCGTAACAGGAATAATCGCTTACGGTATGTATGGGTGCGAGAAATTGGTGAACGTAACCGCCGTAAGCATTACCATGTGTTACTGCTACTGAATAAAGACGTTTACCATAGTGCCGGGAGTTATAAAGCCGATGACAGTCTGTACGCCTTAATCCGTCAGGCATGGTGTAGTGCGTTAGGCCTGGATACAGAGCAATATTCAGGTCTAGCGAATATGACTGAGAATGGGTGTTATTACTTAAACAGAAGATCACCTAATTATATGCAACAGGTTACCGAATTGCTGAAACGTATGGATTACCTAGCGAAAGACCATACCAAGTGTTATGACGATGGGTATCGTTCAATTGGAATGAGCCGCAGGTAACATGCGCGTAGTGAGATGGCAGTTTGGTTTTTAAGGCTTAAACTGCCAGCATATTAGACCTCAAGTACATCTATTTTTTTAGGCTTTACGACACTATCAAATGCAGCTTTGATTTTCTGATCCTGACTAGACCAGACCTCAACCTGGCGTATCTTCATTGCAAATATTTCAGCCCCGGTTTTGGACAGATTATTCTGGTCACGGGCAGATGGCCATTCCAGTTCATTAATCCCACTCTCTATGCCCTTCAAAGCTTCTGATTTAGTATCCCACCCGCCTGAGGGGCAAGCTTCCTGCAAAAGCCTGATAATTTTGGCTTTAACGGGATCAAAGCGAGCAGCTTTACTTCTGCCCCCCCGCACCGGAACATCTAGTTTTGTGGTCTGTTGCTGCTGCCACAATTCTTGATCTTCAAGACCGCAGCAGTAATCAAGGTATTCAATACCAAGAAGTAGGCACTTTATCGCTTCATTTTTATTCGTGTTCAGGAGCCCAAGCCCTAGGTGCCAGTTAACGTCAGCCAGAAAAACAAGCTCACCTATAGTTTCGCTAACCGTGTCCGGTTCATCAAATGACATCCTGTAGACTTGATCATCAAACTTACGGCGTACTGCCGGGTTCTTAAGCATGCTTTCAACCAGTGATAATACAAACTCACGATATTCATTTGCACCTGAAGCCACCTTTTCCTTTTCCCGGCCAGCCGCCTGGAATCTATGGGACAATCTTGCGCTCTTATTATTGAACGTAGTTTTCAAATCAACGAGAAAATCATCAAAACTAAAATTATCCATTATTCAATCAGTTAAGCTCCGTAAAAAATGAGGTATTGCAGCCGTATGTCGTACAGTTGTACCAGCAGATAGTCTGGCTTCCGTTCAAAGCATACCAAGCGAGGAAGCTTTTTAATGGAACCAAAGTCTGTAAAAATCCTGCGTGTACCCGCACTTGTCAAGAAGTTAGGCATTGGTCGTTCAACGGTATACGACTGGCTTGACCCTAATTCAGATCGTCATGATCCGACATTTCCCCAAAGGGTTAAACTGGGAGCAAAGACGGTAGGTTGGCTAGAATCCGAGATTGATGCTTGGATTTTGAGCAAAATAAAACAACCCCTAACGCCTGTTTCGCCATAGTTTGGAAGATTATGTGGGAGAGAGTGAGGATCCCACTCCTCCCATTAGCTTTAATTCTACTTCCGCATTTGCAGCCGTAGTTTTAGATAAAAACACAGATCGCTGAAGCTGCTGAGACCGCTGAACAAGGCACTGCACAATATTTTCTTACTGCTCATGTGCACCTCTCTTTAAGGCATTTTAAATGACTCTGAGGTGTCTGTGAAACCCGTGGATATTCAATTTCGATGTAAGTAGCTACTGCCTTCTAGAAATCAGAAATGTCTTTTTCTCGCAATCCGAGCCACTTTTCGAGATTTCTAAGCAGCGTTCGCAGAGCCTCTTCGTGCTCGGGGAACTGGGCAGGATTAATCGCATCACACTTAGCTTTCGCCATACCAATGCCAATAAAGTCGTCAATTGTCTCTTTATTGAAACTGTTGTGCTGCGTGGAGACGCGATCACCGTAAGTATGGCTCGTACCTCGGCTCATCAGGCGTGTGACCATGGTTGCGAAGCCTTGGTTGGTTTGAATGGCTTTCCTCACCCACTCTCGAGGTTCGTCCATTGAATCTGTATAGTTTTTCCAGCGATAGAGCAGTGATATGAGATCCGGTTCAGCAATCAGCGCATCGCCGTTTGCTGCGCGGATCCTTATCAACCGCAACCATTCAGCTTTCATTGCCACAACGGTGTTGAGATCTAACGCTGGCTCGAAGGCTCCACTCTCACCCTCATTACGATCGGTAGGATCGCTGAGATGGATCAGGATTGAGGTAACGGATAGCGCTTCAGTTTTACGGAGTGCTTCAAGAGCTAAACCGCCTCGAACATCGTCAGGAATTCGCTTCAAGTACCAACTTGTCGCTCGCCATGCTGCTACATATAACGAGTCGAAAGAGCCGCTGTTCGTGCCTGCTAATTTTTCAGCGATTCTGAACATTCCAGGGAGTAGAACAGCTGCGTTCTCGGACGGTAATCGATCGACGGATTCGTCGAGCCTCGCAACGAGCGAATTTAGCAGCCCGTCAGCTTCGACGGCTGCGATTGCAGCAAGGAGCTCGTCCTCTGTCGCTGTTGCATCGAGAAAATCAACGAAACGGCGCTCAGACATCTCTCCAACCGACGTCTGGAGTTCAAAGTAACGTGGGAAGTAGCGCGAAGTACATACTCTTTTCTCCATCAACCACCGGCGATGGAAACCGTCTGCATAGTTCGTCCCCCCATATGCCCATTCAAGGGGAGGAAATAAGTCTTTAAGCGCATCACGAATGATATTACGGCGCTCTTCTGAGACGATCTCAAGAAGTTCCTTAGCTGCTGTTTGGTCCACCTCCCGTCGGCCATCACGGAAGAAGCGCCCTTCCTGGAGAACCAATCCTCTCTCACGGAACAGTGCATCGTGGAGGTCTGGTTCGAAGACCCGGAGTGTTTCCAGAAGCAAGAAATCTACAATGTTCACCTCGAATACGTTGCCGACCACATGCAGTGGCATGTGTACAGCAATAGACGAGATGAGACGACGTGCATCACGCATGTTGCGAAGCAGGGGGTGGATGCAGCCAATGCAAGCGTTACCCCAGCGTCTCTGAGAGAATCCGTTGGCCTCAGTTGCGTAGGCCCCCGCCATTTTAGAGAGTTCCTCCTCGAACATACGATGCACGAACGATGCAGGGACGGCCGGTAAATCAAAGCTAGCCTGCACGACCTTTTCAAGGAAAGCACGACCGTCGTTGTCAGCAACCGGATCTAGTGCTCGTTCTACTATACTGGGCTGGAACAAGAGCACAAAAACAATATTCGGTAGATTAGCATTCGCTTTTACCTGCCGAAGCAGCATCCTGATCTGCTCAGGTTCGAGCCGATCAATGTCGTCGACGAAGACAACCAGCGGCCGGTCAAGTTCACGAAGACGAGCCTCAAGCGCTCTGCGTACCTTGTCGAGAGACTCGCTACTATGGTCACGCCCGAGATACGATAATACGCGTCCGAGAAGAGGTACTCCGACCGAGAGAAAGGCAAGAACAGCCGCAACCTTTGCTACTGTAGGAAGGTCATATCCAATAGCCGACGCGATCGCTATAACCGAGGCATTAGTTAGCACCGTCGAGATTAGAAGGCCTGAACTCCCAGCCTCTTTAAGAGGCTTACTGACTCCCGTAAGGATCGCTCCGTAGCGTCGCAGTGCTTCGGCACGATCGAGTGCTGCCTTCGAATGCTCGCCTCCCAATCGATCTGCTATCTGGCCAAATAACGCGCGGGCGATTGCGTCGCCGTCTCCCCATTGCCACGGGTTAAAGTCGAGCCAGTCCGCTCCACTGCTCTTGGCATCGAGCCGTTCGGTGATAAGGTTTTTCAGTGATGATTTGCCGAACCCCCATCCTCCACGAATAGCGAACACTCTGCCTTCGCGCAAACTAAGCTCCGAAAGCACGTCGGCTATACGAGCCGCGAATCCGGACCTTCTAAGGCGATCTTCGGATGCTGTCCGAATCGGCGCTTCAGCCCCAATCCCTCCGTCCGGCTGTTCGTTCCTTACCATATCAGCATTAGGCTTCGCGCGACGACGAGCACGCCATGCCGCCAGACGGAACAACAGCTTACTCATCGCACACCATCTCCCAAAATGCATGTATCAATCGACCTATTGTTAGAAGCTTCACTGGTTCACAGACAGAGCAAGTTAAAGCCCGTGCGAGCCTTGTCTGCACAAGTTCAACTTATTACGTTAGCAAACTGAAGGGGACCTGCTGCAAACGCAAACCAGTATAGCGGTTCTGTCTACTCAACATGAAGCCGCAGATAAAAAGGTGTACTGAATAGGCAATAGAATTTCACTGACAGTAAAATTTTATTGCCAAATACCGAAAGAAATGCTTTACTTATCACAGGTCAGGCGTTCCGCCTGAGCTGTGTTCTTTAAAATGATTGTTCTCATCGTAACAGCGAAGGTCTAGCGTAATTGCCTGCTTATCAGGCCGCTCCTTCATCCGGTGTTGGAGATTTTGACGGGCAGACTAGCGTCATCGGTCAGTCTGAAGCACGTTCGTCATGATGGTGATTTGTAGCCAGTCGCGATACGCGACTACTAGGCAACTGCACTATCGGAATTAACGGGGCTTCATCGTCGCGAAGACTGGTGTTGGGCTTGCGCATCGGGTTGGCTCCTTTCGGCCATCGCCTTGTTACGGGGCTTCGGCGTTTTGCCGATTCAAAGGAGAGCAACATGAATCACGGTACTTTAAAGAACACCATCGCAACGCTTGAAAAGCTGCGCGATGCTCACTGCAGCCAACTCGATGCTGGCGCTCTGGCAGAGCTGGAAGATGTATTGCGTCAGTTACGCATACATCTTGACAGCCCGGTAAGAAGCGGGTTCCGGTTTGACGATATCGTCTTCCGGGCACTGCGTATTATTGACGTTGTAGTTCGTTTGATCACAAACATTGATGATTGGATAAAATAATGCAACAGAGCCAAGACGCAGCAGGCCCAATATTTATTTGCGGAGTTAATTATGAATATCGGACAGGCTATCAAGTTATGCCGAACCAGAAGGGGAATATCACAGACGGATTTAGCTCGGAAGGCAGAATGTTCTGTTTCTTATCTTTCCATGCTCGAAAACAATAAGCGAGATCCGACACTTTCAACCCTTAACAGCATTGCTTCTGCTCTCAACATTCCTGTCAGCATTATTTTCTTTATTGCAGCAGAGGCCGGTGATCTTAACGGTATTGATAAAGGACTCCAGGGAGAACTTGCGCGTACTGCGTTGGAGCTGCTTAATGATTCACACTCCGTCTGACTCCCCCTTCTATAGCAAACGACGCATCAGCAGTATGACAGCGCTATCAAAAGCGCTGAACATCTCTCCTATCGAACTACTTAATCTAGCCAATCGTGCGGACCATATGTACCGACTCGCCAGCACGATCACTAAGCCTGACGGAAGTACGCGCCAGACTTGGGATGCATATGCACCTCTAAAAAAAGTACAACGCAATATCAGGCGCAATATTCTTGATTACGTTGTTTATCCAGCATATTTGACAGGTAGTCTGAAAGGTTGTGATTATAAAACCAATGCAACTTTACACGCTGGTTCTACGATTGTTATTAATGAAGATATCACGCGTTTTTTCCCGTCAACTTCAGACACAATAGTGCATAACATATGGCAACATTTCTTTGGCTTCGATAATGAAGTAGCTGAATGTTTAACCAAGCTGACGACCCGACAAGGGGAGCTACCTCAGGGTGCCATCACTAGTTCATTTCTGGCTAACCTGGCGTTTTGGAAAGATGAACCGGCACTGCAAGCCAGTTTTCGAGCAAGAGGAATAATTTATTCCCGATACGTTGATGATATCGCCGTCTCGTCAGTAAACTTTCTTGATAAACCAGCTAAAACGAATGTGATAGCCTCGATTTATGGCATGCTTTCCAGGCACGGTTACCAGCCTAAACGAGCTAAACATGAAATCAGAACATCTGGGCAACGGATGGAAGTTACCAAGCTTTCGGTGAATTCAAAACCTGGTCTCTCTTCCGCCAAGCAAAGTCAGATACGATCGGCAGTCCATCATTTGGAGCAAGCCATTCTTAGGGGCGAAATTCTCGAGTTTGATAAGGGCCCTTATGCACAAACATTGGGACTAGTTCATTTATTGGCCAGATTCCATCCTGGCAAAGCAAAAAAACTTAAACAGCGCTTGCTTGCTCTTAAGAGTTCGGGGCGCATGAATATGTATCCATAGTGTAAGAACCAGGGCAAAAAATTTTTAATAAGGTGAATGCGTGGCAATCTTTGACATTGAAAAGGACGAATTACTTCGGCTCTCCGATACTCAGCTAGAAGAGCTGATAGCTCGGCTAGCAGAAGCTGAAGTGGCAATACATGGTCATAGCCCTGCATGTGTAAATTGGTCTGGCTCAATTACAGCCCCTGACGGAGGAATTGATATCCATGTTCAGGTTCCAGTTGATCAACTGAAACCAGGCTTTCTTGTAAGGCCTAATACGGTCTTTCAGGCAAAGAAATATAAAATGCCAAAGGCTACAATTGAGAAGGAAATGGGCACCGGCAACGCGCTTTCACCCATAATCTCTGAACAAGCCAGAAAGCAAGGTAGCTACATCATTGTCAGCCTGGGTGATGATTGCTCGCCCTCAGGAAAGGCGGATCGTCTCAAAGCGATGAGGGATGCAGTAAAAGATGATCCTAATAAAAGCAATCTTCATCTCGATTTCTACGACCGTTCCAAACTCATTCAATGGCTGCGCCAACATTCATCAGTCATGCTGTGGGTAAAAGGGAAGCTTGGGCAAGGGTATTCCGGTTGGCAACCCTACGGAGCCTGGAGCAATCCACCCCAGGGTGTTACAGACACTTTAATCTCAGCCCCAGGAGTAACCATTACTTTACCGTCGGGAAAGGGGCAAAAACTTAAAATTGATGAAGCAATTAGCCCAATGCGTGCCCTTATTCGTTCGACGGATAAGGCGGTTCGTATTACAGGATTATCTGGTGTCGGGAAGACTCGGATCGTTCAGGCGCTCTTTGATGAAACTGTTGGAACAGATGCGCTTGACCGGACAGTAGCTATTTATGTTGATACTGGCTCTGAGCCAGTACCGTCGGCTACAGCAATGCTTGATAAGCTGATCGCTGAGGACCGACGAGCAATTATGATCCTTGATAATTGTCCATCAGAACTCCATGCTTCGCTTGCCAGCAAGGTATCAGCCACGGGAAAAGAAGTAAGCCTCATCACAATCGAGTACGACATTAGGGATGACAAACCACAGACAACTGAGGTCATCCATATTGAGACAGATGGTCCAGAGGTGGCAGAGCAACTTCTTATACGTCGCTTCCCTTCTATTGGTCAGAATAATGCCCGTCGTATTGCTGAGTTTGCAGATGGGAATGCAAGAGTTGCTTTGGCTATAGCTGAGAGAGGGGAGGAAGGCGAGAGTTTGGCTCTACTTTCTGATGCGCAGTTGTTTAATCGCTTGTTTGAACAGCGTAATCATCCTGATGGTAATTTACGGGAGCAAGCTGAAATATTGTCACTGGTATATTCATTCTCGGTATCTAGTACAGATGCTGCTACCGACGAACTGGAAATATTAGGGGCGCTCTTTGGGTATTCCAGAACCCAGTTATTTAAAGCAGTTACGAAGCTGATGGAACGTCATATCGTTCAGAAAAGATCTCACTGGAGAGCTATCTTACCTCATGCCATTGCTAACAGATTGGCAGCATCCGCACTCTACAGTATTCCCGTCGATCCACTTAGGGCGACTTTTGAAGCTCCGGGTTGTGAGGGTTTATTAATGTCTTTTTCGCATCGCTTGGGGTTGTTGCATGACCATCCTGTTGCGAAAGAAATTGTAGAAGCCTGGCTTCAGCCTAAAGGGATGTTAGGAAGAATAGCCGAGTTAAATGATATTTCGTTACGAATACTTGAGTATATCGGACCGGTTGCACCTGAAGCATTGCTCAACAGAATTGAGGTCGTACTCTCATCATCTGATTTCAAGGGTATGGAACCGGGCTACAATCCGCAGCGACGTAGTATTCTGCGTCTTTTACAATTGATGGCATACGAACCGAACGCATTTGAACGATGTGGCAGGCTTCTCATTCGAATTGCTGAGAACGAAGCTGATAACAATGACCTAGATTCTGCTCGAAACATGGTCCCAAGGTTTTTCCAGGCGTATTTGTCTGGTACTCATGCATCCCTAAGCCAGCGTATTGCTTTAATGAACGAATGCATTACATCAAGCATTATTACGCGTAGATCTTTGGGCTTGAAGATGCTGTCAACTGCCCTGGATGGCCCACCGTGGTCAGGGTTTGGAGTTGGTGAGTTTGGAGCTCGACCAAGAGACTATGGATACGAACCCAACTATGACGAACTTGTCGAATGGCGCAGCGCCTTTATTGACGTCATTATCGAATTAGCGGCATCCGGAGATCCTGAGCTTGAAAGGCCTGCAAGATCAATACTGGCTGACAAATTCAGGGGAATTTGGTTTCAAGAAGCAATGCGAGACAAACTCGTCGATGCTGCCCGTACATTAAATGCTTTAAGTCCTTGGGGGGAAGGTTGGAAAGCCGTTCGTTCAACGGTCTATTTTGACTATACCAAGCGTAGCGATGGAGATGATGTTGAGCCGTTGCCGGATAATCTTGCTGCCTTAGAGAAGGAGTTGGAGCCCATTGCGTTAATTCCAACAATACAGACATACGTGTTGAGTACAAATCATGATTATTGGGCACTGGATGCAGATTTTGATCATGAGGAAACCAATAGATATACCGCAGCCCGAAAACGCCTTGAAGATAAAGCATTTCAATTAGGACAGGACTTTGCTTTATCAAATCATGTGCTTGAGGAGTTAGGAGCAGATCTGTTCTCTATCGGTGGAATGCCTTATCGTGCTGTCTTTGGTCGAGGGCTTGCTCGAGGGGCACATGATCTACGTATTGGCTGGCAGCGACTTGTTGAACAAATTGAAAAACAGCCAGATGCTAACAAAGACTTTGGAGTTATTGGGGGATTCATCGAAGAAGTTGACTCTGTCGATCCGTCATTGGCACAGAAGTTTCTCGACCAATGTGCGCAGCATCCTGAACTTCGACAGGTATTGGTTGGCTTGCATCCTTGGGGGAAATTTACAGTAAATGATTTGGATCGCTGCATGAAGCATTTGGATGATCCAGACATTCGTCCTTTTATGTATGAACCAATTCTCTGGCGAGACCAATACGCCAATTTACCGAGAGTCCGTTTACTTGATCTTGCTAAGCGCCTCCTAAATAAAGTTAGCGGTGACGATGTTATTTTGGATGCACTATCCATGAAGCTTCATGGTAAAGATGAATCTACAGATACGCTTGGTGCAGACTTTCGATTAATCGGTCTCGCAGCAGCTATCCAGCGGATTCAAAACAGCGACAGAGACCAAGGTGGGACAATCGATTATCGCATGGAACAAGTTATCCATGCTGCATTGCGTTTCGATGGTAATGACGCAAGAAAAATAGAGTGGTTGGACACAATATTCAGCGTCATTGATGAACATTATGGATATGTGTCTGGATTTCATAAAACTATAGCTACAACTGCTGCATCGATGCCAGAAGCATTTCTCAATCGCATTTTTGAAGGTTCTGAGGAACAGCGGCAAAGAAGACAATTCTTTATTAATCGTGGTGGCTTACGCACTTATCCCCTGGCAAAAATAAATACAAGCGTTCTAATTGCATGGTGCCGCGCCAGAAATGATCCCTTTGTTTGGCCCGTTGTAGCTGGTGGGGTAAATCTTTGGTCAAAAAATGGTGAGCAGAGTGTACTGACCATACACGAAACGGCTATAGAACTTCTAGAGGCGTCACCTGAGCCACTAGCTGTACTGAGGTCTTTTGCTGAGCGCATTACTCCATCATCCTGGACTGGTAGCCTTGCCAACATAATGCAAGCTAGATCAAGGACTTTAAGTACGTTGATTAAACACGAACGTACTGATATCGCCGAGGCTGCCAAAGTAGTTTGCGAAAAAATGATGCAGTGGGTGGAATGCCGAAAAGAACGCGAACAACGGGAAGAAAGTGAAAGGGAACAGCGGTTTGAATAAAGGCTAGAAGCTTTTACAGACGTTCTCCGATAAGGAGAAAGTAATAGAATCTGCATGTGATAAACGTGTAAGTATCCCTACAAAAAGAACGATCAAATTTTAGAGGGTCTCTGGCAAACTTGGTTCCGCTCCGGGCACACAGCGGACCGCCTGCAGTGTTGCGAGGTCTGCTATGAGCGAACAGCGGAAGTTCGCATTTGTCATAACAGCCGGGATCCATGACTAAAATTGGCATCTGATAATCAACCGGAAGCAGGTCAGAGCACGCCGCGCATACCTGAAAATGAAAGGCAAAATTGACCTAGTGTCATCAGCCGTACCTGGACTTCCGGGGAGCCGGCCCAACGTGACATCCTTTGGCCGTTAATCATTGTCAGCCCTGTCTACTGCTAAAACCGACAGGGCAATCCTGCAAAGCAATACGAGGGCAGCGATCAGGCATCCAGACTCTCCCGTAAGGACTGAATAAACAGCTCCATTGCTGGCGTAATGACCTTACCTGAGTGATGAGCACACACTGCAGAAAGGGTTTCAGGGCGTGGTGACAGAGGAAGTTCTTGCAACAGTCCGGCACGCAGCTCTTTCTCCACCGTGAATCGCGGTAAGTACGTCACGCCTGTATTAGCCATCACGCACTGCTTAATGCTTTCAATGCTGATGAGTTCAATGGTGGAGTCAATCGTTATTTTTCTTTGTCTGAGGACAGATTCAAACATCAGACGGAATACACATTGTTTTTCATTAATAATGAAACTAACGGGGATATGCTGATTTCCCCGAGTGAAATCAACCAGTGCTAATTCGGGAGAGGCAACGAGCACGAGAGGATGTTCGCCATAGTTTTCCATAATGAGAGAAGCATCATTGCCCACACGATAGAAAATCCCCAAATCAATTTCATTGGCCAGCAAGCTGTCACGGATTGTATAACAGTTCTGGGATTGCAGAGACAGCAACACATTCGGCGCTCTTTTCTTAAAACTCTTCAGCACCTGCGGGATCTTGTAGGAGAGCAGCGTCTCGCCCACGGCAAGGCGCAATTCACCTTCCGGTTCATCGTTTCGCTGGACAGCCTGCTTAATGCTATTTATAACGACCATCATTTCATGAATATGGGGCATCATATTCCTGGCGGCATCCGTTGGCACCATGCGGCGACCAATTTTTTCAAACAGCTGAACGCCGTATTCGGCCTCAAGTTGTCTGATCTGAAATGTAACCGTTGACTGCGTACAGCAAAGTTTACTGGCTGCTTTGGCAAACGATCCTTCTTCCAGAATGGTCCTGAGGGTTAACAAACGACGTAAGTCCAAGATTGTCTCCTGTGAAGTATTCATAATGTTGAATCATGAATGCGAAAACATTCAATATTTTTTCTTATTGGCATCCTCTAAATTAAAAAAAAAGAGGAGTTATTATGTCACTTTCAATTGCTGGCGCTTTTTTGGCTTATACTTTCATCACTGCACTTACCCCAGGTCCTAATAACATTCTGGCTCTGAGCTGCGTGCATACTCACGGGTTTCATAAAAGCCTACGTCCACTGGCTGGCATGGGGGCTGGATTTCTCATTATTATGCTCCTGTGCGCATTATTTACCGTGGCGATAACCCGGACACTGCCTTCCGTAACCCACTGGCTGACTTGGTTAGGCGTGATTTATATTCTCTGGCTGGCACTGAAAATAGCCCGAAGCCAGCCTGCAAATAACACCCGTTCTGACGTCCCACTGAGCTTCAGAACCAGTTTTTTACTGCAGTTTGCGAATGTAAAAATCATCCTTTATGGAGTAACGGCGCTCTCTACTTTCGTCATTCCCTATACCAGCAGTCAGGTCTGGATTATTCTGATCAGCGTTCTGCTGGCTTTGATCGGTGTTTTTGGCAACCTCTGCTGGGCGGCAGCAGGACACCTTTTTCAGGCGCTTCTTCGCCAGCACGGTCGCATGGTCAATAGGATCCTTGCAGGGGCACTGGTACTGGTCGCAGTGGATATGTTGTTGTGAAACACATACAGTTCGCTTGATCCTGTTCCCGTCATTTCAGTCGGATAAACTGACAACAGTTCTGATGTCAGTTTATCCCCCAGGGCTATAGCCCTAATGTTATGCCACGGGTTTACCCGGTATAACATGCCCCAGTAATGCCTGCACGGGGGCAGTTTTAATGTCATTGTCAAACTGGCTGACGCTGTTCAGCCTGTCGATTTGTGCCTCTGTGAGATTCGCCCCTGAAAACCCCACATTACTGACGTACTGCGCCTGGGTCCGGGGGCCAATAATAGGGATACATTCCTGTGCAGCAACCCAGGCAATAGCTACCTGGTCCGGGCTTGCCCCGTTTTCAGTGGCTATAGCCAGAACCTCGTCAAGAATGGCGCTCCGCTGTTCGTTGTTTTCCGCCTGGAATACCTTTCCGCCCATCCCTTCTGCCCTGCCTTTTTCACCGGCGCGGTATTTGCCTGTGAGCATTCCACCGCCCAGCGGGGACCAGGTTATGGGTGTTATCTGCAGCGCCTGACAGGCTTTCAGCATGTCACGTTCGGGCTGACGTGAAACCAGACTGTACTGGAACTGAGAGGCGACAATCGGCACCGCGCGAGACAGCTCGGCAAGCGTTGCTGCGCGTGCCAGCCGCCAGGCCGAAAAATTGGACAAACCGGCGTAAAGAATTTTTCCGGCTCTGGACAGATCTTCAAGCCCCCGTACCAGTTCTTCTGACGGCGTAATATCGTCAGGATGATGAACCCAGTATAAATCGATACGATCGGTTTTAAGCCGCTTCAGACTCGACTCCACCGAAGACACCATCGCCCGGCGACTGTTGCCTGTAACCAGCCCGCCAGCTGCTTTAGATGCGCCGCTCGAATATTTTGTCGCAAGAAAGAAATTCTCTCTGCGTCCCTGAAGGAGGGCCCCCAGAAACTCTTCTGATTCACCGAACTGATACACATCAGCCGTATCTATAAAGTTACCGCCATCCTCTGCAAAAGCATCTAAAATCGCCCGACTTTCGTCTAACGATGCGCCGTATCCCCACCGCATGCCAAAATTTGCCGTTCCCAGGGCTACTGAAGAGACTCGAACGCCTGTATTGCCAAGGATCTGATATTTCACATTGTCACCTCTTGCTTATGTTTATGATTTACCATGTCTTTGAAGGAGACCCGGATTAGCGGGTATATGCCCATATATCATCTTATTCTTTTACGCTGACAACCTGCAATTCAGATTTGGTGAAAAATGTTCTGCAGCGCCATGACGTTGTCCGCGCCAAGACGTTCTTCAATGATGTGCTGGCAGCGCTGCCAGGACGGAAACGCGTCTCTGATAAGCGCTTCACCTTCAGGGGTGATAGAGACCTGCTGCTGCCTTTTGTCCATACCATCACGGTCAACCTGCAACCACCCCTGACGCGCCAGAACGGTGACGTTTCGTCCTACCGTAGAACGATCCAGCCCGGCGATATCACCGAGCCGGGTAAGGCTTACGGGATTATTGTTTATCACCAGCCTCATCAACGAATACTGAGCAATATTGATGCCATAGGCATCCAGCTCGGCATCGTAAATCGCGGTCATCTTACGTGTGAAATCACGCAGATTTTTACAGTAGCAGGGAGAACTCATATCCAGTGCCCATATCAAGATCAGATAACAAAAGGGATTTAAGAGCATATACCCGCATTAGATCTGAGTCCAGAATGCGACACCGGAAAATAAACATTTGATGCAGTGACTCCCTGGCTGAACCCGAAGGTTTATTGACCTGCTGGAAAGTGTTGACGCTGATCGCAATATGTGGGTATATACACGTATATTGTTATACCCGTAGTCAGCGGACAGCGCTTTGTTCAGAGAGGAAACATGGCCATTAATTCATCAACCATAGCATCGAGTTCACCGTCACGTATTCACCCGGCTGGCCTGCTTTCAATCGGGCTGGGCAGCATCCTGAGCTCACTGGACTTATTTGTCGTCAATCTTGCCTTCCCGTCGATCAGCCGAAGTTTTCCCGAACACCCCGAGGCCACACTGTCATTGATTCTGACGATCTTCTCAGTCTGTTTTGCCTCCACTCTGGTGCTGAGCGGCCGTTTTGCTGACCGGTACGGCCGACGGACTATTTTCTCGGTAGGTCTGGCCCTGTTTGGTCTGTCGAGCCTGCTCTGCGGGCTGGCGCCCACGCTCTGGATACTCATCGCCGCGCGGGCAATACAGGGGGTTGCTGCGGCCATGCTCATCCCGACAAGCCTTGGGCTACTACTGGGTGCATATCCTCAGGAGAAGCATAAGCAGATGATCGGGTTCTGGGCAGCCACCGGCTCGGTTGCGGCCGCGGCGGGCCCTGTCCTGGGTGGCTTTCTGGTTCAGGCGGACTGGCATCTGATTTTCTTCATCAACGTGCCCATCGTGATTGGGGCTCTCATCTGTACCCGATACCTGAAAGAAAGTGCACCGCATACCGGGCCTGCCCCCGATATTGCTGGAAGCGTACTCCTGACGTCAGGAATAGCTCTCCTCACCGCCACCATAGCTCATACTTCGGAATGGGCCACCCACAAAGCCGCTATTTTCGCGGGAAGTATGGGAGCCATCGTCGTTCTGACGGTATTTGTGTACCACTGCCTGAAATCCTCCCGTCCTCTTCTCGACCTGAGTCTGTTCCATTCCCGGGCTTTCACAACGGCAACAATAGGCATGGGATGTTTTTATATGAGTTTTGCCGTTATGTTACTTGGCGGCACGATGTTTCTGACCCAGGCATGGCACCTGACCGCCGCACAGGCAGGTCTTGCTTTTGCTGCGGGACCCGGCACCGCCGTTGTCGCCTCGCTGCTTATCGGGAGGGTAAAGGCCACTCCACAGAACCTTGCTGTCGCAGGCTCCGTACTGTACTTCCTGAGTGGACTCTGGTGGTTTTTAACGCTCAGCGACCATACCGATAATGCCTGGTTACTGAACTATTTGCCCGGACTGATTATGACCGGACTCGGTGCGGGTATCGCGCAGACGGGCTTTATTGCAGGTGCGGTTTCCGGGCTTCCGGCCCATATGTATTCGACAGGAACAGGGCTGATCAACACCTCACGCCAGATTGGTGCGGCGATCGGCGTTGCGCTTTTTGTTGCTCTAAGCGGTAAAGCTGCTGCACCCGAATCCTTCCATGCAGCCTGGCTGCTGATGAGCCTGTGTGGCCTTATTGCGGCGCTGTCGGCGAATTACCTGCGCCGCAAAATTTCCCCGAAAAAGTAAATGCCTCAGCAACACGGGAGCAAGTCAATGTCCGCTCCTGGCACGGAGCGGACAGAAATTAAGGTCACAAGCTCCGCTGCGAGCGATAAACGGAAATTCGAGACGGTATAGTCTCTAAAAGCTTCCCTGCCATAAAGTTGCCGACATTCTCAGCGAATAGGTAAGTATCATCATACAGTGGTCAGATGTGCATCCGCAGTACATTTGCTCGCATGTTAACGTAGCAGTAGTACAACATCATTTAGAGACGAATGGCCTAACTGGTTTTAACACCTTAAAATTTCACTGCTGGTTAAACACATTATTAAATGATTTTTATCATTTAAATCAATAGGTTAATTTTAATTGTGATTTGCTTTTAACCCTCGCAATTTAGAAGTATTATTTTGAGATTAATCCACTTGCCCTGCCTTCATCACTGCTTGTAAATATGCGTGAAGAATGATTTTAAGGTTATATATCATGGAGTTATTGAAGTTTTTGGCGGCGATTTTTGTCATTTACTTGTTGTTTTTTAGAAAGAAAAAACGTAAATCTCCAAAGTCTTATGCTTCAGACCCCGTGAAAGCACCGCCAAAAGAATGGCTCGCTGACATCAAGAAAAAAGAGGCGGTTGTGCGAAACGATGATAGTGAAGACGATAACCTTGCAACTTTTACATTGAGCGGTGGCCGGGGTGTTGAACTTCGGGTGACAACCAATCATTACCGGAACACCTCAAAGTCAGCAGGTGCACTAGCTCGATGGGTACTTCCGGGTGAGATGATAACTGTAGCTGGTGTAGCAATTAGCTGTGGCCACATTTACGTGGGGCAACGTATGAAGCCCTCCGGTCAGGAATCAGGCGGCTATTATGACGATGGAAGTGAGGCATCATTAATTGATGACACATGTAAGATAAAACCTACTTCTTATCTTTACGAGGACAATTCATTAGGATACTGGCCCAGTTTTTCCTCTCTTTCCCCAGAAGCCCGCGGTGCGTATGTCAGTTGGCTTGCCAGCGATAGGTCTGATCCATCGTGTCCTATCGGCTATGTTTTTATCTACCTCTACGGCCTGGAAAGAAAAGCGCTCGTAGATTCCACTGACCCAAAATTCCCTGATGCTGAGTTCCGTAATCTGTTCAATGAAGTCGCTCGGTTAAGATCGGTATTCATTGAGAACCGCTCCTTCCGTGGATATTCGACCCAATTACTCGAAGCCATGTCTATTCTGCGCCCGAACATGGGCTTAGCCACTGAGCTCGATAGCAATTCAGGTTTCAGCAACAGCATGCAATTTAAGCTGGCTCTGGCAAAAACTGTACATGAAGGAGTTCCTGTATCAGCTGAACTGGCGTTGAACTGGGTAATAAACCACACCGAGTATTCGCTGCGTACCCCGGCTCGCCGCTGTGCTAAAGAGTTTGCTGCGCTTTTCAAACGGCGTTACACCCTCAAATATGGTGAAGGGATGGTCGTTAAGGCGAATAAAACGCGCCTAAGGTTAGATTACACACCAGCAAGTCCTAGTTTGCGAGGTGTTCGACTTCCTGTTCCCGACCTGCCTGATCCAAGTGCGTTGAAGAGCCCTGTCCAGAAAATTATGGCTCTTGCCGATATATGTACAGATGAACTTGATGCTTATAGTCGCTACCTTGGTAGGAAAGGTACGTCAGTCAATGATACGGCTGCAATTATGCTGCTCCCTTCAGAGATCGTTAATGAAAGCGCAGAAAAAATATTAAGCTCATTCAAACGCTGGGCTGATGAGGCGATCCTCGTCAAGGAGGGGTTAGTCTCAGTTGCTGACTTTTGGGCACATATGAATGCCAGTTGCCCCAATAAGATCAATAAAAAAGAGGCCGATTTGATGCAGGCCTTTGCTCTGAAGATGGGTTACGGTCTGGCACCTGACCCGTATTATCACCATGTGAAGGCGGATGTTGATGGGACACTTGTTCTATTCCCTGCCGCCGAAGGTGGACGCTTCTCACCTTCTCCTGAATTTATCTCAGCCGTAATGACGCTCAGATTAGGGGCGATGGTCGCCTTGATTGACGATTCTCTTGATCAAGCTGAACAGAAAGTGCTTGAGAATGCCATCAACAACAATCCTGGCTTCACCGATGATGAAAAACGCTCTCTACATGCGTATTTAACGTGGCAACTTCATACCCCAGCCAATATGACAGGAATGAAAAGTAGGATTGAGTTGATGGGGGCCGCGGAAAAAGCTGCTGTGGGTAAGGTTATCGTTAGTGTTGCCTGTTCGGATGGGGCAATAGCGCCTGCCGAAATCAAACAGCTTGAGAAGATTTATTCAAGTTTGGGGCTGGATCCCTCATCTGTCTCGAGCAATATCCATCAGCATTCCGCAACTGAACATGATCTCGTCTCGTCTGTACCAACTGATCAGCCAGCAGCAGGGTTCACACTGGATGCTAATGTACTTGCCCGCCA
>Ga0207655_1000577_pt1 | contig 45478 bp, 50 predicted proteins | sample KBSM44metaG_FD_184398 | JGI IMG/M metagenome (GOLD analysis project Ga0207655, IMG submission 184398) | Miscanthus rhizosphere microbial communities from Kellogg Biological Station, Michigan, USA - KBS M4-4 metaG (SPAdes) (version 2) | ecosystem: Host-associated > Plants > Roots > Rhizosphere >...
CCAATCGGCTATTCAGCGATTAGCTCATTTTAGATTTAACCCATTATTAGTATTAAAAATTTTAATTTTTAGGAGATTTTTATGAAAAGATTAAAAGTAATTATTAAGGACCAGTTTAACCAAGAAATCATTGCTTTGGCAAAAGTTAGACCTATGAACGACCACGCCCTTGAGCTTCATAAAAGCGTTGAACATATTGAAATTGATGATGACATTATTTTACCCAATATGGATTTACTCTATGAAAATCCTAAAGACGGGAAAATTTATCAATTGATTGGACCATTCAACGAGGAATAGCCTTTAAAGCATGTTTGAAAATGACCAAAATTAGAATGTGTGCGTAGGATGATCTTAATCGAAGGATTTTTAGTTAAGAAGTGCTGAAAATAAAGTCAAACTAACGTAATAGACACAATTAAAATATTGAAGATCCCAAATAGTTGTGGGACCATGCTTTTTGTAAAAGTGTGACCTAATCCACACTTTTGCATTTCAGGACTAAGTGGTTTTCACTAAGCCCGTTCCTTCAATGAGAAGTAGGAATGGGCTTTTTTTATTCTTTAAATGTTTCATCTAAAGCTTGTTGAACTGCTTCAATGCGCGATTTACAAGCTTTATAGGCAGTAATCGATTCTTCAACAATTTTCATTAAATTATCAATATCTGGGCTTTCTTGAGACTCAAGTAATTCGGCATTTTTCTTCAAAATGTCATGGCCATCCTTAAACGTTAACTCTTTATTCTTCATTTGGAATTACCTGTGTAATGTTGGCTTCAATCACACCATCTTGCATTTCAATGGCAATGGCTGGGTTTGAAATTTGATGTATAGAACGAATTGCTTTTCCTTGTGATCTAACAATTGCATACCCTTTGGCTTGAACCTGTTTCGGGTTTTGCAAAAGGACTTCTTTCATTAACGATTCGATTTGGGCTAATGAAAATTTAACTTGTTGCTGTGAACTAAACTGAATGCGTTCTTTCATCTGGTCTAGCAGGTGATGTCCCGAGTTAAGTTGACTTTGTGCTGAAGATTTAATGTGGTGAAGCAGTTGGTCATTCTTACTTTGATAGGTCGTGATTTGATGCTGCGAAAGGAGCTTAATGGTTTGCCGACTATCTACCGCTTCTTGTACGCGTTCAACAATATGGTTACGAATACCAGCAATCACTTTACTTGGTGTGTCAAATGAACGATGGGCAATTTCATCAAGAATAGTACGGTCTTTTTCATGACCAATACCCACCCAAATGGGTACAGTGCGTTTGCAGAGCAGAGCTGCAAGTTTATAATCATTCAAATACGCTAAATCATTAACAGATCCACCGCCACGAATAATTACAATCAAGTCCGGCGGAAATGTAAATGTGCTGGCCCATTGCCGTAAACCTATACCTAAAGACTCGATTAAGCTGGTTGCGGCTGTATTTCCTTGAAAAGTAGCGGTCTGATACACAAAATGGCAAACACCATTTCTTTCTAGCGCATCGGCATCTTTTTTAAAGTCACCTAAGCCCGCAGCATTTTGAGGTGCAATTACTAAAACATTTTGAATATCAAAAGGAGTTGAGAGTAGTTTGTTCTTATGAATTAAACCTTCTTGAGTGAGTCGTTCAATAATTTGCTGATAACGTTTAGCAATTTCGCCTAAGGTAAAACTTGAGTCAATCTCTTCAATATTGACTGAAAATCCATATTGAGGATCAAAACGTGCGCGAATTTTTATGAGAACATTTAAGTCACTTGAAATCTCAATACCAGTTTCACGCTCAAACTTTAAAACAATTTTACTTGCCGAAAATTTCCAGATCGTGGCTTTACAGCTGGCAATCACCTTATCGGTATCTGCATCTTTTTCTGCAAGCTCTAAATAGTAGTGACCGCCTTTAATATTTAAATTTCGAATTTCTGCTTTTACCCAAACTGGCTCATCAAAAGCCAAACGTATGACTTCCTGAACTGTGCCGAGATATTCACTAAGGGAAAACTGAGGTTCAGACATACGAACTAAACATTAAAGGACCAACTTAGATAGTATAAAAGCCATCCAACCAAGGCAATTGCTGTCTGTGAATTTAGGGTTCTGTTTAAAATAAATACAACAATTCAAAAGATTAAATTTAAATTTAGGTTGTTCATCACTAATTAATTCAAAATATAAAATTAATTAAAAAAGATAAAACTGATGAATTACAACAGATTAAAAAATAAAGTTTGCTTTATGAAATAGATGAGCGTATAAAGCTTACTTCCAATTGCGGGGTGGAGCAGTCTGGTAGCTCGTCGGGCTCATAACCCGAAGGTCGTTGGTTCAAATCCGACCCCCGCAACCAAAATATTATGCTCTGTGATGTACCACTTTTCATAATGCAAAAATTATGAAAAGCATTAGCTTATAAATAACCCTATATCAAGCTAAATATTAAATTCTAGACTGACTGTCCATACCTTAAATCTAGCGTTCTAATTAAATACCGTTAAATCACATGAGCTCAGTGATGAGTGAATGATTGTGAATATAGTAAATGAGTGGCAAATTGCCACAGCCGTAAATGGCAATGAAATTAATGTGAGAGTGGTTCCTCACGTGCGTAAGCAAAACTCTCAAGATGGTTATCGTTGGGTCGAAGTTGGTAAGAAAGTTCAACTTCAAACTGGTGAAGAAATCGAGTTGAACCAAGATGGTAAAAGCTTTTATGCTGCATTTAACCAGCTTTATCGTTTAAGTACGTATTGCTAATAAAATGTTTAGCTCTCAAGCTAAAAACCTATCTCTTTTAGTGGAGATAGGTTTTTTTATATCTATACGATTTATAAATAATTAAAGTTATAAAAAAGAGAAATATATAAAATCGATAGAATTATTCTTTTAATTATATTTATAACTAAATTAACCTGCTCGCCAGAATTGACGGCCCATGACTTTAAAGTTCTTTCCATTTTCTTCGGTTACACGTCGGTCTCTAAACTTTTCATTTAAACTGTGCAAAATTAAAGAGCCATCTGCTTCTTTAAAAATCTGCTTAATCATTCCTTCCCCAGCAAAGTAAACCGCATAAATCTCGCCATCAATGACTTCAGTCTGAGAGATATCAATGCCGACTAAATCTCCATCTTTAATGTAGTCTGTCATGCTATCGCCTTTAGCTTTGATAATACGCATGCACTCTTGAGCAACCCGTTTTTCTTTAAAAAATGAGGCTGGAAAAGGAATTTTTCCATTAATTGCATCGAAGTGAAACTCGATAGATTCACCCGTACCACAAGAAAAGCTAGCTTCTACAACTTCAACCCAGACATATTGATCGGTGGATTCAGCACTCACAACAGTAGGGCTAAATACATCACTTTCTCTAAAAGAATCTTCAGTATTTCCAGTTGTTAGCCAATAACCATCTACACCTAAAAATTGCGCAATTAATGGAAGAAACGCTGATTTCAAATTTTTCCCTGACTCTAAAGCTTGATAGGCAGGCTGAGACATCTTGACTGCTTCTGCTACTTCAGCCTGAGTTTTTTTCGCTTTAAGCCTAGAGTCTTTTAAACGGTCTTTAAGAGCCATAACGGTCACACCTGCAAACTTATAACAAATATATAACTTAAGTTATATCGAGTAAAACAACTATAGTTATTGACTAATAATAACTATAGTTATAATATCAGTTATATCTTAAGATGGATAGATAAAGTTTTAGTAGTGTTTAAGTCTCTATTTATAGATTTATCAACGTGTTGAGATGAAAGCTAAATTTATTTTGTTTTTATAGGAGGCAAAATAAAAGGGAGATAGCTCAATTATGATGTGCAGATAGGCTATCAAAACAAAAATTGGAATAAAAAAAAGCCCGATTCCGTGGATCAGGCTTAATGTTCGTCGATAAAGGGTATCAAGAACATGAAGAATTTAACAAAGATTTTGAGTCGTAACAAAAGTTTCCGATATACGGCAAAGCCTTATTTGAACTTTTTGGTCAAAAAAATAAAGTCCGAAAAAGGCTTAAACCTAAGAGCTTTAATACTTTTTTACAATTTCAGAAAAGGAAATATTTATTTTTAAATTAATGCTTTAAACGCATATTGTTTGGTTCTATATGTTTGTTGTACCAGTTGAAACGTTTCGAACACACATTTGTAGTCATAGCTTAGCTATATTGCTCAAAGAATGCGTCAAAACTTCAAGAATAACAAACGATAAAGATGCCTTATTAAACGAGTAAGTTGAGTTGGAGATAGTGAATGACTACAGCAATGCAGAACAGAGCTAAACAACTTAAAAATGCAAAACGTGGAGGGTATGTCCCAACAATTGCAAAAGATATAAATAAACTTAAGGTACAAAAAATAAAAAGGGCACTTGAAGAGGCGAAGCAAATTGCAAGTGAGCTTGAAGATGAAGCGTTCGAATTCGACGATCAAGTCTCGATGCAAAAAGCGATAGGTGCAATCACCGTGATTGAGTTGATTGAACAAGCCTTAAACAGTGCACACTAACCAGCTTTAGCACACAAACATTCCTTCTTGGGCCCTGAAATTAAGCGGGTCAAGGTAAGTTCGTCTTGCAATTTAGCGCGGCATTAAAGCGTTAGTGTTTTTTATTGACTGTAATAAAGAAAACTAAGGGTATTTATAAAACCTGAAAAACAACAAGCTGGTCATGGTGATGGATTTTCAAGTTTTACCCTTTAAAGCAGGACAAGATTATGAAAACAGTTCCAATGAATGGATTAGCCACATTTTTAAATTTTTATAGCATTGCAATTATGGTGGCTTTAGCAGTCAGCTTAGTTGTCGCAGTCGTGTTAATGATGCGTTTCCCTCGTTCACCGCAGGAATGGATTGTTGGGCTGATCTGTACAGTGGTTTCAAGCTTAACAGGTGGCTCATTTATTATCATGAAATGGAATTTACAAGAATGGGTGTTGGATATTTGGGGAATGATTACACTTTGTGGATTCTTCTTCATTTGCGGTTTGCCTGGTTGGGCTATTGTGAGATGGATATTTAACTTCATCAATAAACAAGAAGGTAAAACGATTGTGGAAGTCATGAAAGACTTAAAAAAAGCAAAAGATGATCTGCAAAATAGCTAAAAACAGTTTTAATCATATGGGTAAAATAAAATGAATATCGACCAGTACTTAGAAGCAATCATAAACAGAGAAGGTGGGTATGTTAACCATCCATCAGATCATGGGCATGCCACTAAATTTGGCATTACAGAAGCAGTCGCTCGATCACAAGGCTATCAAGGCAATATGCAAGATTTACCATTAGCTGTGGCCAAATCTATTTATAAGAAACAATATTGGTTTGAACCCCAATTTGACCAGATCAATGAGATTAGCCCGACTATTGCAGAAGAGTTATTTGATACAGGCGTTAACTGTGGCGTCAATTTTGCAAAACCCTTGTTGCAGCGTGCTTTAAATTTGCTGAATAAGCAGGGAAAAGAAGGCTGGCCAAATCTTGCTTTAGATGGTCAGTATGGGCCTCTCACTTTTCAAGCTCTTAGAAGTTATTTGAACAGGCGTAATAAAGAAGGAGAAACAGTATTAGTACGTGTTTTAAATATTATGCAAGGGCAGCACTATATCGAAATTACAGAGAAGAACCCAAATTATGAGGACTTCTTTTATGGTTGGATCTTAAACAGGGTATCGTTTTAAAAATTGTAATTAGATAAAAATATGCTGAATCATCGAAATGCTTTAAAAGTCTAAACATGAGTTAAGGCTTTTAAAGCATAATTCTTAAAGCAATGATTTATTGTGCGATGAGTAAGATGGCAAGAAGAAAGAAAATAGCCCCACTGATTTTATTGAGTATAGAAAAATTATTTCCAGCCAACATCTTTTCTTTAAAAATTGAAGAGAAATTTGCATAGACTAGATGAATTAAAAAACCAATCAAACAAAAGGTTAAAGATAGAACTAAAAACTGATTTAAAATTTCTTTCTTTATATCGATAAATTGAGGGAAAAGAGCAATAAAAAATACGATTGTTTTAGGGTTAAGCAAAGATGCGAGTAGGCCCTGATAAAATAGTTTAGATTTACTGACATTTTTATCGCTTTGCTGATCTGTGATTAAATCTTGCGATGGAATTTTTTTGCTAAAGTTTTTATATCCCAGATACATTAAATAAAATGCACCAATAAATTTTAAAACCGTAAAAATAGTAGGGTTACTCGTAATAATAAGACCTACACCACTGGCGGAAATTACAGCAATTACAAACATACCAATAATTAAGCCGCTAATACCGAATAAAGCGGTTTTAACACCATAATTGATTGAATTTGTGACAGTAAATAAAACACCGGGGCCGGGGCTTAATAGGGTAAGAAATGCAATTGTTATAAAAACTAAAAGACCGCTCACGCTGATATATCCTATTTATCAATTGAGACAAAATTATGCGATTACTTTAAATGAGAAAATAATTTATGTATACAGAAGGTTATGTATATTTAAAATAAATAAATTAAATATTAAAATTTGAAAGTTTCGAAATAGAATATGCATTTATATAAATAGATAATGTATTTAAAAGCATAGCCGTTATTGCAACATAAACATACAACCCCGACAAGTAGGCGTGTTAGTATGCTAAGTCTATACCTCAAGAAATATACAGTATGACGAAAAAAGAACGGCAGTTTAAATCTGGCGAATTTCGATTTTCCTTTTTATCGTTTAAATATTGGGGTCTATGGGTTTTAGCTTTTATTTTAATGTTATTCGCAATGTTACCTTGGGCTATTCAATGGCGTCTCGCCGATTTTCTTTCAAAAATAGCATGGAAATCTTTAGGGTCAAGAAGAAAAACAACACTACGTAATTTAGAAGCATGCTTTCCTGAAAAAACACCTATGCAAATTGAAGTGAAAGCCAAGCAGGTTTTTGTTGATACTCTAACGGGTGTATTTGAGGCTTTAAATGCTTGGTATAGTCCAAACTGGTTTAAAAACCGTGTTCACATAGATGGATTAGAGAATTTAACCAACAATCAGGAAAATGGCGTACTTTTACTAGGCACTCATAGCACCCTTTTAGATGCAGGCGGAGCCGCGTGTACCTTATTTTTTAATATGGACGTGGTTTACCGACCTCAAAACAATCCCTTTTTAGATTTTCTAATTCATCGTAGCCGCGCAAGAGTGTATAAAAACCAGATTGCTCGAGATAACATGCGTGGACTTATCCAAAACCTTAAACATGGTCATGCCATATGGTATAGCCCAGATCAGGATTTTGGCTTAAAGCAAGGTGTAATGGCATCATTTTTTGGGGTGCAGGCAGCTACTGTCACAGCCCACCGCAGGCTTATGGATATCTCAAAAGCAGCAGCAGTGCCTTTATACTTTTACAGAAGTGGCAATATTAGAAATCCCCAATATCATGTTCTCGTTGAACCCAAATTAGAGAATTTTCCAAGTGGATGTGAAGTTAGTGATGCTGAAAGAGTAAATAAAATTATTGAGAATCAAATTCGCATCGCACCTACACAATACATGTGGTTTCATCGACGTTTTAAGACGCGCCCTGCGGGTGAAAAGAAATTTTATTGATGGTCTATGGGGAAATAAAAAAGGCACTTCTTTCGATTAAAATGAAACAAAATTTGACTTTTAATTGAAAGGAATCTTAATTAAATCAATATGAAAGATGAGTGGGAAGAGGTATAGAATTTTTCTTGCTTTAATTATTTTGAATATCGATTGCAAATGCTTCTGAAGCGTGTATTATCGAGCATAACTAACAAAATATTCTTGTCATCATAAATTTCTATTTGCGCAGTTTTATTTATAATCCTTCGGTTTTTGCAGATATTTAAATTTCGACGTCTATTTTTTAGTTAAATTGGTTTCCCCAATAATAAGTTATAATATTTTAAGATTTAGGATATAACATATGTCTACTACTACTGGTACAGTAAAATGGTTCAATGAAACTAAAGGTTTTGGTTTTATTGTGACTGATGAAGGTAAAGATATTTTTGCTCATTTTACCGATATTCAAACACCTGGTTTTAAAGTTCTCTTGGAAGGTCAACGTGTTGAGTTTACTGTAGTACAGGGTAAAAAAGGCCCGCAAGCTTCAAATATTGTGATTGTTCAAAACTCATAAATAAATAGAGCGTTTAATTGATTTAAATATATTATTTAAATAAAATATATTTGAGTCTAAAGCATTTTATTAGAGTTAAAAAAGCCCACTTTATATTTTGTGGGTTTTTTATAAGTTTTAATTCAACTTATATTGAAAAAAAGAAGTATAAAAATACTCTTATAAAAGGTTTTTAAAAGTTAATGTTATAATATAACTAATTAGGTGTATGGTATTAAAATGGATATTTGTATCGGCGGTATTTTTGACGGTCAAAAAATAGAAAACAATAATGATTTCTTTAAGGTTGAAGAGCATTATTCAGATCATAGTTCTAAATATATTAAACAGCACTTCCACTTGTTTGGACAAATTTTTACTTTCTGGGTTTGTGAAGATGTTGATTTAACCCAAGCCATGAGCAAAGCTGAGAGAATTTTAAAGAATAAAAAAAGAAACTAATTAGCTGCTTTTTTAATTAATAAATATGAGTTGTGAATATTCTTGATTGATAAAAGCATTAGCAATTGTTTCATGGAAGAGTAGAGTTTTTCATTCATCATTTTTTTGTTTAAAAAACCTAACAATTTCATACTATTTATAAGCTATTAAAATAGTGTACAATTTTATAATGATAATTACAGACTTTAACAATTTCTGTGTAGAATTTGCTATAAATAGTTATACATTAGGCTTAAGCTAAAGTTGTTTTATTTATTGCGCAAATAAAACGAAACCCACTTTAATATAGTTTATTTGAGTGGGTGCTTTATTAAGATAGCCTTTCATTAACTCAATACTTATAATTAAATTATAGATAATATTAATTACTATAATACCCCTAAGAAAGGAAAATATTTTAAATGTTAAATGAAGTACAACCTCATATTTGTTTTGTTGGTAGTAGTAATTTGGCGTTAGCATTAATAGGAGGCTTAGTTTTAAAAGGGTTCAAAAAAGAAAAGATCCATCTTATTGAAGAGAAAAAAAATAATGATGAAAATATGTTAAAGCAAAAGGAAAAGGAAAATGGTTTAAAAAAAGCAGATATTGTTATTTTATTATTGGAACCTAAAAACTTAAAAGAAACGCTTGAACCATTTAAAAAGTATTTAGCACGTAAAGTTATTATTTCTATGATGGCAGGTGTTGATATTGCAAAATTATCAACGATTACTGGCTCAAAAAAAATTGTTCGTGTAATTTCAAATCCACCTGTGCTTACGCACACGGGTACTCACGTACTCATTGCTTCTGAGCAAATGGACCAGCTCGATAAAGATGTCATCGAAATGCTGTACTCTGCAACGGGGCAGACTTTCTGGGCAGCTTCGGAAACACAAACTGATGCAATTATTGCATTATCTGGTTCAGGGCCGGCTTACTTTTTTTATATTTTAGATAGCATGATTAAGACGGGCGTTTCATTAGGACTCGACAAACAGTTTGCCTTAGATTTAGCACTTCAAGCCGCTGCTGGTGCAGTTGAAATGATCCGTAAAACCAATGTTCCACCTGCGGATTTATGTGGAAAAGTTACTTTGGCGAACGGAATTACCGAATCTGCTTTACGCATGTTCGATTTAGGAAATGTATCTGATGATATACGTTTAGCCATGAAGGCCGCATATCATCGTAGCAAAGAAATTACTTCAGAAATTATTTCTGAGATTGGTTAACTCTTCTTTAGCAAACTAGGCCTTTAAAAAGTATTCCCAAATAATGAAACCTAAGCCAAACCCAATAAAAGAGTAGAGAGTAATAATAAAGAATACAAAACTGGCCTTATTTTTTTTCTTCAAAATGTTCATGGCGATGCCTCCAATTCAGATTAATTTTATTATGGAGATGAGGAGGCTGTAATCATAGATACAGAATTTTTTAAAAAAAATATAACAGAGTCTAAATCTGTTATGGTCTAATCCGCTTAATTTAATAAAGATTTTAGAATCAATATTTTAAGTCGATGTGCTATAGGCGCGACATCTTCTATTCAATTAACATTAAATCGGCTGTATTGGCAGATTTCAGAGGGCGTAGGGCAAAGGTTGAGCGTGTGTGTCGAATACCTTTAATTGAATAGAGTTTTTTCCGTAAAAAACGTTCGTAATGCTCCGCATCTTTTACGGCTACTTTGACCAAATAATCATAGTCACCTGTAACCAGATGGGCTTCTACAACTTCAGGTATATCGGCTAATGCTTCGCTGAAATTCTCTAACATTTCATCATCATGGCGCTCTAAAGTAATTTCTATAAAAAATACCTCATGAATGCCGATCGCTTTTGGGTTCACGTTTACCGTATAGCCTTCAATAATTTTTAAAGTTTCCAGACGTTTTAGTCGTGTCCAGCATGGTGAAGATGAGAGACCGACTTCTTCAGCTAATTGAGCAACGGTTAAACGACCATTACCGCGTAAAGCAGATAAAATTTTCCGATCTATACGATCTAGTGTGTATTCTGTTCTGTTCAAAATATAAACCAAAGAAGAATCTTCTGATAAAACTAAATATACTTTATTTTTATGCTGCCATCATTTAAAAAAAGCAAAAAATACAGGAAACATTTTGAGCTAAAGGTACATACACTATTTCTATGCATTGAACCTTTCTGGATAGGGGTTGTGATGGAGCAAAGAGCACTGTTTCAGTTAGGGTGACTAAACAGTGCTCTTTGCGGATTTCATAAGAGAACAAGCATCTATTTTTAAAGAATGAAACTCTCTAATTTATTAATTGCTGTTTCTAGCTGATCATAATGGCTAATTTTTTTATCTGCTAAAGGAGAGTCGATAGAAGGATCTGGGTGGAAAAAGATAGTTTTCATTCCAGCTTTGTGAGCACCTTCAATATCGGCTTTAGAGTTATCACCTACAAAAATGCATTCATTAGGAATGTAGCCAAGCTCTTTACACGCATACTCAAATATTCGTCTATCTGGTTTCCGTATGCCTATGGCCTCTGAAACAATAATTGTAGAAAAAAACTCTTTGATACCCAGTGCATAAAAATTATTTTCTTGAAACGGGGATTTGCCATTAGAAACTAAGCCTAATTTATATCCTTTGTTGTAAAGATTTTGAATTGTTTCAGGAACTCTTTCAAATGAAGAGGAAAACTTATTAAAGTCATTAACGTAGGATTCAAGTAATGTCTCGACGTTAAAAGATTTGATATTAAAATCTTCAAGTAATTTGGAATAAACCAAGTCTTTCCAAACACTTCCATTGTTATCTAATTCAATAAATCTGGCGATAAAATCTTGCTTATTCTGTTGTGGCACTAGTTGAAAAAAGTTTACTTGCCATTCGACAAATTTTATAAGTGAGGTATTTCTGTCAAGTAGAGTTTGATCTAAATCAAATAAAATAGCTTTTGGCATTTTCTGCTTTTATAAAATTTTTAGATAAAGCCAGTATAGCTGTCTATTGTATTTAAGGATTTTAAAATTTTGTGATTACTGTGTATTAAAACAAATTAAATAATAACTTTTATTTATTAATTGAAGAAAAACTAATCATTATTTTTTATCTAACTTTTCCTTTATGGTGATTTCATTGCATAGAAGGAAGCAAGGTTATGATCACCCAGCATGATATAAATCAAAAACAATATCAAAATAAGTCCCTCGACTATTTGAATAGCCAAGCTCATTCTGAAGGAATTGAATTTAATAAATTTATTAATGAAATTCAGAAAATTGAAAAGGCTGTTGTTCTTGATTTAGGCTGTGGTGGAGGCCATGTCTCTTATAATGTTGCTCCGCATGCAGACCTTGTTTTTGCTTACGATTTATCTCATGAAATGTTAGACACTGTGTCTAAGGCTGCCAGCCAACGCAAATTAAAAAACATCTTTGTGCAGCAGGGCATTGCTGAAGACATGCCTTTTAGTGATCATCAGTTTGATGTAGTCATTAGCCGATATTCAGCTCATCACTGGCAGCATGTTCCTAGCGCAATGAAAGAGGTCAACCGCGTTCTTAAGCCCGATGGCATTGTTATTTTTGTAGACATTATTAGTTCTAGCTCGCCTATATTAGATACGTTTTTACAGACGATCGAAACTATTCGAGACCCAAGTCATGTACGAAACTATAGTGTGAAAGAATGGGTTTATTTTATCGAAGATGCGGGCTTTGACTTAGTGGGCTTAGATAAACAAACGCTTTCGTTAGACTTTGATAGTTGGGTAAAGCGTATGAAAACCCCTGAAGATCAAATTAAAACTTTACGCTATTTGCAGGAAGGTTCATCTGACCTTGTTAAGAAGTATTTCAAAATTCAAAATGACGGTAGCTTTGAAAGCCATGTGGGTTATTTTGTCTTTAAGAAATTAGGGTTTTAAAGTGGTGTAATGAGTAAGGGTTTTAGTCGATAAGAAAGGAATGAAATATCACTAAAACTCTTTTCTCGAATCGATTGGATTATATTAAATAAGATTAGAAAAAAATTTAATATCATTTATTTGATAAAACTTAATCACACAATTTTTTTAAGGTGATTAAGTATTCAAAAGATAAGAGGATTTATCTAATTTTCTTATTATTAATAGACACTTATAAGTAATTATTATTTAATACGCCCGCAACATTATCACTAATACTTTTAATAACTTTGTCGGGGAAATAATGCGTAATATTTTAGTAACAGTTTTTACTTTATTGGTAGGAACATCAGTTTATGCTGAACAAGAGCCCAAAACTTATATACAGCGAACAACTTGCGAGAGAACAGTACAACTACATGGTTTTTTAAGCCGTGCTCAACTTGATTGTAATTATCACTATACTTCACAAGAATTAGTTCATGAATCTGAAAAATGTACTAAACATGAGCTAGGTGATAAATACGGTAAAGAAGTTATGAGATTAGGTATGGACCAATTTGAAGCACGCAAGAGAGGAGATATGAAAGGCCACTTATGTAGTACGGTTTTAAAAGAGTTTCCAAACTATATTAAAAAATAAAATAAGGTTTTAAAAACCTCTTCTAGCAAGCCGATAAGATGGATTTAATTATTCATTTTATCGGTGTATCAAGGCATAAAATTTACCAGTTGAACCAGAAAATGACTACTTTAACTAGTCTCTTCCTATACATACAAGCTTAAAGATTGATTATTGTTTAATCTCTAAAGTGGTCTGTGAAATAAAATCAGAATATCCTGAAGCTTATAAATTTATCATTATTTATAGAAAATGATTAATTAATAAGATTCTTGAACTGATCAGCACGATCACGGAAAGTGTCACCATACAGATGCACTCTTGTTGTTATATATAATGGATGAGACCTTAATACAACTTCTAAGTACAGATAAACTCGACGAAAGAGAAAGTATATATAGATATTTTTTAGTAGCTGCATTTGAGCTAAGTAAATTAGAATAACCAATAGAAAACTTGAGTTCTAAAAAATCTAAATAAAAAAGCCCTCAAAAGAGGGCTTTTTAGTGTTTTTAGTCTGACTTGATTTGTCTATAGAACAAACTATTCAGTATTATTCTTAATGATAGCCACCACGCATATATACAAGCATCTAAGTGTGATGCTTCCAAATCACTAAGTAATCCATGTGCAATTTTATTTCTTAAATTAAATCCTATTGATTCAGTAAAAATACACTCAATTTCAAAAGCTAAATTTTCACCAAAAATTTCAAGTATATTTTCACGACGGTTCATAAGTGAACTTAAACCAATTTCATTTTGAATACCTTTATCCAATGTGCAGGTTACTTCTCCTACCTTTTGTAGTTCAACTCTCACCATATTTTCAATTTGTGGACTTAATAAATGAATCGCGGTACTAAAATCATAATCAAATCCATACCATAAGCCATCAGCAATTAATCTTGCGCGACCTTCAGGTACAATAGGAGAAGCCTCACAAAGCTCTCTTAATAAGGCTTTATTTATACGAAAGTCTTTAGTGATTTGAAATAAAGCTGGCATAATTCTATTTCGTACTATTATTGATACTTCATCAGCAAAGATAGGTATCATTTTAGCTCGGATCGCTTCATAATTTTTTAGATCATCAAGTTTTGCCGTTCTATCCAAAACTGGTACTTTTTCAATAGTTCGACCATCTTCAGCTAAATAAGTTGAACTTAATCCTAAAAAGAAACTTTGATCTAACAAAGATTTTGCTAATTTTTCAATTTCTTTAAAATTAGGACCTTTATATATTTTAATAAAATGAACTAAAGCTATTTCAAGTCTCTCTTTCCCACCTACAAATTTGATTATTTCTTCTTCAGGAATATCTTCTTCATCTCGATCAGGCTCAATATTTGTCAATTCATCTAAAGCTTCTTTTCCAGCCTGTAACATCTTTTTTTGAAGCTCTGCTGGCTTATCTTCAAGAGACAATTCGGCTCGATTTTTTCTGGGTATAGCTCTATAAGTAATTATTGCTTCCTCATATAGCCATTTTGCTCTTAATTTCACAGTTTGAATTTCAGCTTCTAATTCAAAACAAATTGCTTTCTGATGTAAAGCATCAACCCATTTGGGATCATTACACTGTTTGTATTTTTTGGAAGAAAAATCATAGCACTGTCTTGCAAAATCATAATCTTCTTTGCTTTTTTGTTCTAATGCTTGTGTAAAAAGTTGAACAGCTATTTTTTCTCTATAATCTTTATCAAGATTTGTTTCATCTAATAATTTTGCGATACATATACTTAGATATGGATACTCTAAATTTGATTTTTCTTGTTCAAAGCCTTTGAATAATTCGCTTTTTATTAAGTTTAGTCTTTTGTTATCACCTATTTGTCGAGATAAGATGATAGCTCTTTCCCAAGCATTATTAATCCCACTGAACCAGTGTTTATTTATTCCGATTTTTATATAGGAATCTATAGCTTTTCTAGCATGATCATGATTTCTAGATGGATGAAAAATCCATAACAAATCCGCAATTCTTGCTTTTAAAACTGGCTCATTAATATCATCTAAAATTGACTCCATAAAGTCTAGATCCGCTATAGAAAGCATATTAACGTGGAATGAAGATCTATTATTTTCATAGTCAACAATGCTTGGTTTAAATGGATCCTGAATACTTTCTGGATTTAAATACATTGAGCTTATGTTTGATAAGAGTTTCAAAACTTTTGAATGTTCATTTTTACCAGCTTTTTGAAAATCATATGAAGCCTGATCAAGACTTAAGCTAATTGAAGAATTATAGTAATTTTCAAATTTTTCAAGGTCATAAGACCAATTACACTCTAAAAAAATTTCACGTTTTGATTTTTCGGCTGTAGTCATCTTTATCTCTTTTTTATATCCAAAGTAATGCAATTAATTTTAAAAACTAAAATTATTATAGATATTTATTTTATTCATAATAAGTTAATTTCCAGAAAAAAAGCTTCTGTATTAGATTAATAAACTATTTTACTAAAATTATTTTTAAAGTTTTTTTAGCTTTATTTCTATCCAATATCACATTGACACCTAAAACCCCTCCGATTATGCTTTGCGTGCTGGCCACATTGCCAGTCGATTTTGACAGATCGATTTAACACACAAGACATCAAAAAGTTCTCTTTTTGGTGGCGAACTCGTTCGTCCCCCTTCGTAGCGGTAGGGCGAGGGAGGGACGCCTTGTGCGTGCTGATTCTTGTGTGTCAGTCTGTCAACCTTCTCTCGTTCTACCACCATAATCATTTGACAGTGATCTGGTAGAACTTCTTTACACACAAGGAGTTCGCTCATGCGTACTATTTCTTCTCATTTATTGGTCTTTGCCAAACTCTCTCTAGCCACACCGCCCAACTGGTCTTTAAAACGGTTTAACCGACTTTAGGTTTTCTACAACCTTAGCTCGTTACGACTAAAAAATCATAGCAACAATAAAACCTGAGATAGCTTAAGGCACATTTTTGTGCTGCTTTTACATGCCTGTTTTTAGCACTCATTTTAAGAGTGACGGCATTTCTATCTCTTTTAGATACAACAAAAAATTATTTAAACGGTATTCCTATGCCAAATTTAGAATCTTCATTTAGAGCACTCAGAGTGCTTCACACCGCAAAAGACTTATTTAATCAATATGGGTTTCATAAGGTCGGGGTCGACCAAATTATTGCGGAAGCCAAAGTTGCCAAAGCTACTTTCTATAACGACTTTCATTCAAAAGCACGACTCATCGAGATGTGTCTCACTTTTCAAAAAGACGCGCTAAAAGACAAGGTATTTTCAATTTCTAATTCTTACCGTGAACAAATGGTGCTCGATAAACTCAAGGAAATTTATTTTCTACATGCCGACTTAAATGGCTTTTATCATTTGCCATTTAAGGCAATTTTTGAAATTGAAAAGCTCTATCCAGTTGCCTATAAAGTCGTAGTTGATTATAGAAACTGGTTTATTGGCGAAATCCATAAGCTGCTTTTAACCTTAAAATCTACGGCTTCAATCCAAGATGCTTACATGTTTTTATTTATGATTGATGGGGCAATGGTTCAGCTTTTAGGTGAAAATGGGGTAGATGAGAGCGCACGGCTGTTGGATTATTTCTTTTTAAACTTTGCCTAATTGCTAGAACTTAAATAGCAAAAAGCCTCCAAACAAGGAGGCTTTCCATTTGAAATAAAATAAGTGCTTAGCTTAATGTCGCAGGTTTTGCAGAATGAGTCATTTGTTCAAAATATTGAACCGCAGGTGAACGAGCCATATAAGCCAAAGCTTGTTCAGTGTCACCTTCATGAATTGGGTTAAATTTTGGAGAAACCCATCTTAATGTTGCTTTCCATAAATATTTAATGGTCGGTAGGTTGTCTGAGCGAGTAGCAGTTTTTTCAAATTCACGAATGAAATTAAAGAAGCCACGACGCATCAATTTTTGAATGTCTTCGTGCTCTAAATCTTGCTTGCCTAGACTACGTGCAAAATCAGCAAGGAAGTAAATAAACAGTGGGAAAATAGCGGCCATAATCACTTGGCGAGACACATAAAAACCCAATTTGTTTGTTAAAAGGTGCTGAAATAAATCGTAAGCAACACAGCGGTGTTCAACTTCTTCGGCAAGATGCCAACGGAATAAATCTGCCATTGCAGGGTCGGCGCTATCCCAAGACTTGCTATCAAGTGTCCACTGACCAATAGTTCCCGTAAAGTGCTCAATTGCAGCAATAACACCTACTCGGAAAAGTAACCAATATTCTTCAAGTTTTTTGCCTTTTACAAGCGGCAGACCAAAGGGTTTGTCGCCCAATAAAATATTAAAAACAAAATGGGCACGGTTGAGTGGATCTTGAATGTCATAGCCATTTTCACGTAAGAAGTCTTGAGCTTTTTCATGAGCACGTGCATGCGCTGCTTCTTGGCGGACAAAGCCTACTACTTCTTGTTTTAATGTTTCATCGGTAATGTAGGGAAGGGTTTTATTAAACACTCGGCAGAACCAAAACTCGCCAGCTGGCAAAAGCATATTGATACCATTTGCTACATGTGAGCATAACGGATCATTCGGCATCCAGCAGACAGATGACTCCGCGAAATCAAAATATACTTTTCGAGCTTTAAGCTGATGATTCCCTGTGATCATATACGTCACCCTATTCATAATTATTCATTTAATGCGAATGCACAATTTTTAGCATTAAGTAAAATCGATCACCATGTGCTTAAGGGACAAAAACATCTTACAAAAGGCTTATAGAGATAAAAAAGGTCTAAGTGAGAGGTCTGGTCAATAAAAAAGGCTCCTTTATTAAAAGGAGCCTTCATTTTTATAATCTAGGCTTTAAATTCTTTAAGCCTATTCATTTTTTATAAGCTAAAACTTTTTATTATAAAGCTTACGGTAAGTAACTCGCCGTGCTTAAAAGCCTAGATTGCTTGCCATTGATCTTTAACTTCTTCTGAATTTTTATTGAGTATGACTTGGTTTTCTTTCACTTCCCCAATCCACGCAGTAGGAATGAGATGATGTTGACCACTTTCGTCTCGAGTCAGCTTTAATTGATTTTCACCATCGAGATGGTCGACTGTTCCTACTTTAGTACCGCAAGAAGCAATAACATCTGCGTGTTTTTGAATGTCAGTAATATTTAAAGTATTCATTTTAGACCTCTTCTTTAAAAATAGAAAAACGGTAGAAACTAAATTACTTTAAATAATGAGCTAAATGTTGAATTTTTAATAAACCTTACAGGATGGGTTTATAAACTCACTTAATGAATATATTTGAGTAACAATGAAATAATTAGATATAAAACTAATAATAATTATCTTTTTATTACAATTAATGTGTTTATTTAAACAGAAGTATTTAGATATGGTTAAATCAAGTCTTATAAATAATTATTTGCAATGAATATTAAAATATCTATAAATATGACGATATTGAGCATCTTGAGTGAATTTGAATCTGCCTTAGCTGAAGATAAAAGTAAGCTTCGTATAGATTTACTCTCTCAATTGGTAAATTTAGCCAAAAATTTACTTTATCCAGCTTCGGATCAAACCTATCAACGTTGGCAACTTTTTGCTCAGATTGCTGGGTCAGATTTAAGTTTGGCTAAACTATTTGAATCTCATTGTGATGCCTTAAGTATTTTAAATGAATTGAGCTATCAAAAAGAAATAGATGACCAGATTTGGGCAGTTTGGGCAGCAGACGGTGGACCAGCTCCATTGCAAATAAAAGATAATCTTTGTAATGGCATAAAACCTTGGTGCTCCGGTGCGGAGTTTATCCAAAAAGCCTTAATGAGTTATAAAGACCAGCAAGGCCAAGCACAGCTTTGTATTGCCGATTTAAATCATTCATCAATTACTACAGATTTGAGCCACTGGCATGCAGTCGGGATGCACGCCACGCAGACGGCTAGAGTCACTTTTGAAAATACGCCAGTTCAACCGATAGGTCAGCCAAACAGTTATTTAGAACGTCCAGGGTTTTGGCATGGTGCGGCTGGTGTCGCTGCTTGTTGGTACGGTACCGCTGTGCGTTTAGCCAGCTTTTTGCAGGAAAGTTGTCAGGCAAATCCTAACCCTTTTAAGAAATTTTACTTAGGAGAGTTAGCTCAACAATTAGCGATCACCAAGCAATATTTTCAATACATTGCTGAACTGATTGACCATCAACCATTGCTGAGTCATGAGCGGGAAATACGGATATTACGTGCCCAAACGGAACAATGCTGTCAAAGTGTGATTGAACGAGTAGGGAAAGCCTTAGGTGCTCGGCCTTTTTGTGAAGATGCGACTTTCGCTCAGCTCATGGCTGACTTGCCTGTGTTCATGCGACAAAGTCATGCCGCTTTTGACTATGAACAAATTGCAGAACTCTGTTTATCGGAGCAAAGCTTATGGGAACTTTAAAACATCCTTTAGTAGAAGACCGCGTTATTTTTGGTGAGGGTACGTCCAAAGAGCAATGGTTAAAGGCATTTAAAGAACAACCTTTAGCACCTTTAAATCTTGAGTTATTTCGCTCTAAAAGGGTGGTGATTGTTGCTCCACATCCTGATGATGAGGTGCTCGGTTGTGGTGGTCTAATGCAGCAACTTATCGCACTGAATTGTAAGATTTTAATTTTAGCTGTGACTAACGGCACACAAAGTCATCCTAACTCGACAAAGTATCCTCCAGATCAGCTCAATGTTCTTCGCCCGAAAGAAAGTTTAGCTGCGTTAGATTGTTTAGGCGTGGCAAAGTCTGCTGAGCGCATTTCATTCGATTTACAGGATGGTCAGATCCATTTCCAAACCCATCAACTTTGGCAGAATTTAGACAAGCTCATTCAAGCTGACGATATTCTCATTTGTAGTTATGCCTTTGATGGTCACCCAGACCACGAAGCGGTAGGTAAAACCGTACAAGCTTATGCAAATGCTAAGCAATTATTATGTTTACACGTATTAATTTGGGCTTGGCATTGGGCAGAGCCTTTAGACCCACGAATTGATTGGCAGCGCGCAAAAGCGTTCCACTTAACCGAAGAACAATTAACTAAAAAACATCAAGCAATTTTGCAGTTTAAAACCCAACTTGAAGCAGATGAAACCACGGGCAATGCTGCGGTTCTCTCTCCAAGTGCAATTAAACGTCTTTTAATGCCTTATGAGGTGTATTTGAGTGATTCATTCTCGCATGTACTTTGAAGATTTATATCGTCATAACAGTGATCCATGGGGCTATGACTTACACTGGTATGAAGCCCGTAAAAGGCAAATTTGTCTTGCTCTACTCACAAGACCTCGCTACCCAAAAGTGTTAGAAGTGGGCTGTTCAAATGGACATTTAAGTATTCATTTAGCCCAAAGAGCCGAGCAATTGTTGTGTATAGATGTCTCTGAGTGCGCCGTTCAATTGGCTTCCGAGCGCTTACAAGAGTTTGAGCATGTTGTTGTTGAGAATAGAAAAATACCAGAAGATTATTCAATTCAAAAATTTGATCTGATTTTAATTAGTGAGATGGCCTATTACTTGTCGGCAAACGAATTGCATCAGTTTATTGAAAAGTTAAAGCATAGCTTAAATGACGACGGTGAAATTCTTTGTTGTCACTGGCGTCATGAAATTCAAGGTTTCGAATTAAACGCAGAACAAGTCCATCAAGCTTTTCAGCAACATTTTCCATTTCATCACTATCTAAGCTTAAACGACCCAGATTTTATGATAGATATTTGGACGGCGAACACTTCCTCTTTAGCACAGCAGGAAAAACTAAGATGAAAATAGGTATCGTCATTCCAGCACATAACGAAGAGCAATATCTAGCGGCCTGCCTGCAATCGATTCAGGTTGCCATAGATAATATTAGTGGTTATGACGTAGAGGTTATTGTTGTACTTGATAACTGTACAGATCAGTCGCGACTCATTGCACAAAGCCATCAAATCAATTGGATTGAGTGTGGTTATGCATGTGTAGGAAAAGCACGAGATTTAGGTATTCGTCATTTAATTGGACGTGGCGTAACATGGATTGCGTGTACGGATGCAGACACAGTGGTTAGTCCTGATTGGCTGCGCTATCAAATAGAGCATCAACCAACAGATGCAATTTGCGGTACGGTGACCCTAGATGACTTGAGCCATCTATCGATAGCCAAACGGCAGAAATATTTAGCGCATTATAAAGATAAGATGGATCATGCACATATTCATGGGGCAAATTTAAGTTTTAGTGCGGAAGTCTATCTTTTGGTAGGAGGCTTTGAGCCTATTTCATGTCATGAAGATGTATCTTTAATCAAAAAATTGATCAAGCATTGTTGCAATATTACTTGGAGTAATCTGGTTAGAGTGACAACGAGTAGTCGGCTAAATGGGCGAGCACCTCAGGGCTTATCGTACTTTTTAAATAATCTCTAATAACTTAAACCATGACTTCTCCCAATATTGAAATATTCTTTAAATTTTTAGGGTCATATTTAATTTTGATGATGCTACCGACTTTATATTGATCGTGATTTTGTTTAGCAATAAGCACCTTTAGATTTTCAGTCATGATTTGGTTTTGCTCAGCTTGGAATTTTAATTTTATGTGACATAAAGGGCGATATTGAACTTTGACGAGAGAGTCTTGAAAATACACAACTTCGGCAGAGGTAATGATTCCTCGTTTATAAATAAAAAATTTATGAACCAGACTTTTAAGAAAAAAGGTCCAAGCAATATAGATAAAGAATAAGCTGAACCAAACCACTCCAATAAAAGTTAAAAAGTCAGAAAATTTCACTCACTAAAACCAGAATTATTCGTTTAACGCATTATTCTAAATGAACCGGTTCGTTCGATCTACGTTATATAAACGATCTAAAAAATAAATAGCTAAGACATCATAGTTAAGCGTCAAAAATCATGAGATTCATAATTAAATTTGGGCAGGGTATATAACTTAGTTGTTGTATTTATGACTACATATGTAAACAAGTCTTATTATCAAATGCTTTAACCCTTAAAATTCTAGAAAATAAAGTTTTAAGGGGTATGAGTTTGGATTTTTTAAATTTTTTTCGTGATATTCGAGTCGAATTAAGCCACTATCCTTGGCTAGAAATGTTTGTTTCACTCACGATTTTGATTTTATTTGCAGCAATAGCAAATTTTATTGCTAAACGCATTATTGTTCGGGGCGTTCGTCATTTAGTCACAAAGTTCAAATCACCCAATCAATCTATTTTTGCCCAACATAGTGTCATAAAGAAATTTGCAAATATTGTTCCAGCTGTTGTGATTATGAATGGTATTGCAACAGTTCCTCATCTAACGCAGAAGTTTATGACTTTTGTCGAAATGGGGGCGCAAGCATTTATTTTCCTCACGCTCGCGCTTACAGTCAGCGAACTATTAAATATCTTTAACCTCATCTATCAGCGTAATCCAAAATCTAGAAACAAGCCGATTAAAGGTTACCTACAACTTGTTAAACTCATTTTATTTGTTGTGTGTGGCCTTATGATTTTGGGCACATTCCTTAAAAAAGATGTGTTCACTTTACTCGCAGGTTTTGGTGCGATGGCAGCAGTATTAATGCTGGTTTTCCAAAACACCATTTTGTCTTTAGTGGCGAGTGTACAAATTGCCTCTTATGACATGGTGCGAATTGGAGACTGGATTGAGATGCCTTCATTGAATGCGGATGGTGATGTGATCGATATTTCACTACATACAGTGACTGTTCAAAATTTTGATAAAACCTACACCACCATTCCAACCAATAAGCTCGTTACCGATACTTTTAAAAACTGGCGTGGCATGAGCAATGCGGGTTGCCGTCGTATGAAGCGTTCACTCTTTCTCGATCAAAGTAGTGTTCATTTTATGACTGATGAAGAACAACAAAAGCTCAAAGAATTTTTATTATTAGATCAATATCTTGATGCAAAGAATTCTGAAATTGAAGAATTCAATAAACATTTAAGCAATCAATCTCGTTATAACAAACGCCGTTTAACCAATATCGGTACATTTAGAGCCTATGTTGAATTTTATTTGCGCCAACATAAGGGGATTGCTCAAAATCAAACGATTATGGTTCGCCAGTTACAGCCGACCAGCCAAGGGTTGCCGTTAGAAATTTATGCATTTAGCAATACAACTGCATGGGTTTCCTATGAAGCAATTCAGTCAGACATTTTTGATCATTTAATTGCGATTCTTCCTGAATTTGGTTTACGTGTTTACCAAGCGCCTTCGGGTCATGATTTGCAAAGATTAACGTCAGAAATTCATCCAAGTTAAGTTTTTATCTGTAGATAACAGGTTTTAAACTACTTTGAAAAAGCTCCCATATGGGGGCTTTTTAATTTTTCTCACTCCAGAATGTTTCTCTTAACCCTTATTTTAAAAGACTAATTTAAATTCTTGACCGTTCTGACACAGGAATTGTCCTTTAATGATATTGGTAAGTTCCATTTTAGAACTTAATGTGTAGCTATCTTGAGGAAGAGAAAAAGAACATGTACCCAAACACATTCAAAGATATGGCTTCTAAAACTTTATGGCCTTTATTTCCACGTCGTGTCGCTTTTGATTGGAATAACTCACCACTCCACTGGATGCCACAATCTCCAGTAGGAAGTCATGCTGTAAACCATTTCAGTTTTACACTTGTGCGAGGAGAGTACTTTTTCTGCCGTATTTTTAATAAGGCATTGCCGTTCGTAACCGATGAAAAATTAAAAAAAGACGTAGAAACTTTTATTCGCCAAGAGGCCATTCATGCGCAAGCACACAAAGAATCTATCGAAAAATATATACAGCGTTATGGCGTTGATATTGAAGAACAATACGAGCGTGTAATTGAACTCTTTGATTACATGCTTGCAGATAAGCCATTTGGAAAAGTTCTCCCTAAGCGCATGCAAAAATCTTGGTTATTGTTCCGTGTAGGTATTGTCGCTGCTGCAGAGCATTACACTTGCGCATTAGGCCAATATGCTTTGACGAAAGCCCACTGGGAAGAAAAAGGCTGTGACCCAGCAGTAAGTGATCTATTTACTTGGCACTGTGCGGAAGAAGTTGAACATCGAACGGTTGCTTTCGATTTATTTGAGCACTTAGGCGGTAACTATGCATTGCGTGCTGCAATCATGAGTATGGTGGCACCAATTTTCACTTATTTAATGGTTAAAGGCACACAAGAGCTTGCGGCAGTAGATCGTAGTTTACCTAAATCTCAACAAAGCTTAGCTCGCTTTGGTTTTTGGCAACAATGGTTTAAAGCGAGCTCTCAGGAGTTAGTGCCAAGTCCTGTGTGGTTTATGACTACAGCTAAAAACTTCTTTAAACCTTCGTATCATCCTTACTATGAAGGCTCAACCGAGCTTGCATTGGATTATATAAATCGATCACCAGCAGTCAAACTTTATGAAGAAATGCAAAAAGGATTGGTGAGCTAATATGAATACGAATATTGAAAAACAACAAAGATATATTCAGTCGGCTGATGTCACTCTATCAATATATGAATGGGGCACAGCGGCAGATCATAATGAAACACTTGTGTTTATTCATGGCTATCCTGACGAAGCACAAATCTGGGATGAACTGGCTTCATTACTGAAATCAGATTTTCATATTGTGACTTACGATGTACGAGGCACAGGTTTATCAGGAACTCCACTATCTGAAGCGGGGTATCACATGGACTACCTCATTTCAGATTTAAAAACTGTTATTGAACAAACGAGTCCTCAGCAGCCTGTTCATTTGATAGGCCATGATCTTGGTGCTCTCCAAGGTTGGGAAGCGATTTTAGATGATAAGTTAAAACCATATGTCAAAAGTTATACGGCTTTAGCGCCTAGCATTGATCATGCTGGCATGTGGTTTAAAGAAAATCTGAACAGTAAAGAGCTGGCGAGACAGTTTGCTGCTATCAAGCAAATGATTTCTTCGAGTTATATGTTGTTTTTTAATATTCCAATTATTCCAGAGCTAAGCTGGTATCTGGGTCTATCAAAAATATGGCCACAAGTGGTTTCGCAACTCGAAGGTAAGAAAGTTAGACCACATCCTAATCAACTCAAAAATGCCGTACGTGGGTTAGGTTTCTATCGGTTGAATCTGTTTAAGCCATTAATTAACTCTAAAAAGCGCTATACCTCAGTACCTGTGCATGTTTTATCGATGACCAAAGATCGTTTTGTGCCTCAGCACATCGTAGATAAACAGGACAGATGGGTAAATTCATCTTTTACACGTACTGATATTCATGCGGGTCACTGGGGAATTGCGAGCCATCCTGATTTAATCGCAATGCCTATTCGTAATTATATTCAAAAGCTTACTGCGTAAAAAACAATAAGACTGGAGGTCTAAAATGAAAAACGAATTAAAACTGGCATCACCATTTGCTTTAAAAGAAGGCTTTACACTTAAAAACAGGCTAATTAAATCGGCTTTAAGTGAAGCACTAGCGCATACAGATGGGCGACCGAGTAAAGAGCTGATTCAGCTCTATCAAACGTGGTCAAAATCTGGAGCTGGGGTTTTGATCACGGGTAACGTGATGATTGACTCCAGAGCAATTGGTGAGCCAGGCAATGTCATTATTGAAGACGAAAAGAATTTAGACCTAATCAAAGAATGGGCAGATGCTGCTAAATCTGGCGGTAGTGAGGTCTGGATGCAAATAAACCACCCAGGTAAACAAGCAATTCGAGGCTTAAATAAAGAAACCGTTTCACCTTCAGCTGTGCCTTTTAGCCCGAAAATGGCAGCGGTTTTTGCTACACCGCGAGAGCTGACTCAGCACGAAATTGAAGACCTTATTCAACGTTATGCAAACACTGCTGAGATTGCCAAGAAAGCAGGTTTTAGCGGTGTACAGTTACATGGCGCACATGGCTATTTAATTAGCCAATTCCTTTCTCCGCATCATAACCGCCGTACAGATCAGTGGGGTGGAAGTATCGAAAATCGACGTAGATTTGTCCTTGAGGTCTATAAGGAAATTCGCAATCGAGTCGGGACTGACTATCCTGTAAGTATTAAACTGAACTCAGCCGATTTTCAAAGAGGCGGTTTTACTGAAGAAGAATCGCTGGCAACCATTCAAGCACTCGATGAGGTGGGAATCGACTTAATCGAGATTTCTGGCGGAACCTATGAAAAACCGATTATGCAGTTGGGTAAACCTAAGGAATCAACCATCTCTCGTGAAGCTTACTTTTTAGACTTTGCTAAAAAAGTTCGTGGACTTAGTAAAGTACCACTTATGGTGACTGGCGGTTTTAGAAGTTTGCAAGGGATCGAAAGCGCTCTATCAAATAACGATCTGGATTTTGTTGGTCTTGGACGAATTTTTGCAATTGAACCTTTGGCAGCTAAACGTTTACTCAGTGGGCTTGAAACGATAAACCAAGTTAAACCTTTAACTACGGGCATTAAGTTTATTGATAATTTAGGATCATTAGAAATTACTTGGTATACCCGTCAAATGCATCGATTGGGTCGAGGAGTTTTGCCAATTCCTAATGAAAATGGGCTCAAATCTTTTATTCTGGATATTAAAGATAAGGGATTGGGTATTTTTAAAACTCGTCGATTACGTGCTTCTTAAAATTATAAATTAACGTTTATATCAATGAGGATATAAGGATGCCAACAACTCATCAGATAAAAATATCCAGATTTAGCCTCGCTGCAAAATTTATGGGAATTAGTTTTCTGCTATTTTTTGTTGGAGCAGTGCTTCTTATCTTTTTTAATATTCCTGCAATTCTACTTCAGTTCGAATGGGGTAAATTTCTGGTTCGGTTAGTTCGCTGGGGAGAGTTGCATGGTGGAGGTGAGCATTACGAATTGATGATCTCAGCCATCTATATTGTATGGGGCTGGTTTCTTTTAAAAGCAGCGAATGAACCTCTAAAAAACTATCTATTTTTTGAATTTACCATGTTTGCAAATATTGCTCACTTCGGTGCAATGCTTGTTATGGGTTTGGTAATGACACATGAATCTCCACATTTAATTGGAGATGTATTGTTGGGTTGGGTTCTGCTTTTGATTTATATTTATTTTTGGTTACCTGTAAGAAAAATATATAAATCTGAGAGTGAGTTGAATCGTTCCATTTAAAACCTAGAAATTGAGGGGAGCGAAAATTGAATTCGAACTCTTCTCTCTAGATTATCCAGCAAACCAAATGTTTTGATGATCACACATTGGGCTTAAATGTTTAATGCGTAGATTGTCTTGCTCAAAATCGCCACTCCCTCCAGCAATATCTAATTCGCTACCTAAGCGGATATGCTTACCTTTATAACTTAAAGCTTCTTTTTCAGAATCCCACTGAGCGGTGTGCTCGGGAAAGATAATGAGAATATCGTTTACATAGAGGCACTCTTGTTTCTGCTCTAATATTCCTTTTAGGCGCGCTGAAGCAGAAATACCATTAGATTGATAAACAGGGAGTTTTACCGCACTGGTATTTTCGTTCGCTTCTTGCTGCTGACATCCTGTAAGAAGTGCAAGTACAACTGCGCAAATCAATTTATTATTAATACCCAATTTTGTTCCTATAGGGATTTCCATATAATTTTGATAGTAATGGACTAATGTTGCATATCAATCTTTAGATTGTTAGAGAAAATTTCATCCTACTACGGTTTAAACTTAAGCATTTTAGCCAGATGACTCATTCACTGGTATGATTAATTATTGGTTATTATATTTTATTTATTTGTATATTGTTATCTTTTTCATTTGAGTTTTTGGGTTATATACATCGTGTAATTTGCTTTGAAAAAAGTATTTGTAATTTATTTTTAACCTTAACTTTATCTTAAGGTATAAATATTTAGATAAGAGCTAATAAATACGTATGTTTGGAGAACATACAATGATGAGTCATGAGAATTTATCTAAAACCTTGAGTAAGGTTCCAGAAGTCACCTTATTATTCTGGATCATTAAAATTGCAGCTACAACGCTAGGTGAAACTGCTGGAGATGCGCTATCTATGTCCCTAAATTTGGGATATATCATTAGTACGGCAATTTTTGCTGTGATCTTTGCAGTATTTGTCGGACTACAAATTAAAGCTAAAAACTATAATTCATTTTTCTACTGGGCGACGATTATTGCCACTACCACGTTAGGTACGACAATTGCCGATTTCGTTGATCGAACTTTAGGTGTGGGCTACGCAGGAGGGAGCTTAATATTACTTATTTTGTTAGGCGTATCTTTGTTTGTTTGGTATTTAAGTTGCGGCACAATTTCAGTAAAAAGTGTTCAATCTGCAAAAAGTGAAGCTTTCTATTGGTTAACCATCATGTTTTCTCAAACATTAGGGACAGCTTTAGGAGACTGGACTGCTGATACTCAAGGCTTAGGGTATACCAGCGCCGCTTTAATTTTTGGCACATTATTATTGGTGTTAGCAATCTGCTATTTTTATACCAAAATTTCAAGAACCTTATTATTTTGGTTAGCCTTTGTCCTGACCAGACCTCTAGGTGCAGTATTAGGAGATTTCCTTGATAAACCTATCGCACATGGTGGATTAGAGTTAAGCAGATTTAGTGCATCTTTCGTTTTATTAGCTTTCATTGTTGTCTGTTTAGTGGTCTTTAAACCTAAAGCAGCTCAGTCATCTCATTAAATTAACGGCTCATTAAAAACCACATGATTCTCTTGAGTGATGTGGTTTTTTTATTTGAGAGTAGGCATTTTTAAGAGACTTTACGTGTTATCCACCAAAATAATAGGGCCAAGAAACTTACACCTGCACCGAGTGCACATACACCAAACCATCCAGCATAGGCGTAAGTGGCTGTTGTACTGATTGCACCTAGTCCACTACCAATTGCATAAAACAGCATATATAAACCAACAAGCCGGCTATGCGCTTCCGGACGAGTACGAAAAATCATACTCTGGTTGGTCACATGCAAAGCTTGTCCGCCTAAGTCGAGCAATACGATACCAATCACCAGTGCCCACAGTGAGTAAGCCATAAGTGAGAGTGGACCCCAAGCAAGCAGTAATATTACAAGTGCTGCTAAGCTTGTGCGCTGAGCATATCCGCGGTCGGCCCAATAACCCGCACGTGCAGCAGCTAGAGCACCAACAACTCCAACGAGTCCAAAAGACCCAATAACAGTATGCGAAAAACTGTAAGGCGGCTCACTTAATGGTAGTACTAATGCACTCCAAAAAATATTAAATGCGGCGAACATGAGTAAAGCTAACACACCGCGCACTTGTAGCACTTTTTCTTGGCGTAGCAGTTTTAACATAGAAGCCAGAAGCTGCGGATAGCGCATTGAAATGGGCTGAACTTTTAAATGAGGAAGTCTTCTCCAGAGTGGTAACGCAATCATGAGCATGATTACAGCTGCACAAAAGTACACGCCACGCCAACCCGCTACATCACTGATTCCTCCTGAAAACACTCGGGCAAGAAGTAAACCAATGAATACACCACTTTGTGCAGTGCCGACCACATGTCCTTGCTCATGTGGGAGAGCAGCACTCGCAGCATAAGCAATAAGCCCTTGTGTCATGGCTGTGCCCAGTAAACCCACAGCAAGCATTCCTGCCAAAAGAACAACAACAGAATGAGCAAATGCAACAACTAGCAATGCAGATACCAAAGCCAGTAACTGTATAGCCATTAATCGACGCCGATTTACAAGATCACCCAACGGCACCAGAAACACGAGGGCCAGCGCACAACCAATTTGCGTGGCTGTAACTACACCACCGATGGCGGCATGGCTAATGTTAAAGTCCGTAGCCAATATGTCGAGCAAGGGCTGCGCATAATAGACATTTGCAACGCTTGCACCACTTGCGATAGCAAACAGCAATATGACGCCACGAGGCATGCTCGAAAGCGGTCTATTGTTTTCTGTGGGTGAAGTTGAAGATGCAAGAGAGGCTTTCATAATCCTAAATCCATTCAATCTGGTTTTAAAATGAAACTAGTTGAATGTTAGATTGACTAGTTTTAAAATGCAACTAGATATTTTATTCCTGATTATTTTTAAGGAAACTCAATGGCGAACTCTACAGCTTTAAAAGAAGAACCTTGTCCTGTTGCACGCTGTGTCAATCTCATCGGAGATCGGTGGTCACTGCTTATTGTGCGTGATGCTTTTGATGGAATGCGCCGTTTTGGAGACTTTCATCGGAGTTTGGGAGTTGCGCGAAATATTCTTTCTGATCGACTGAAAAAGTTGGTTGATGCAGACGTTCTTGAAATGCAAGATGCTTCAGATGGCACGGCTTATCAGGAGTATGTATTGACGGCAAAAGGGGAGAGTTTATTTCCCGTGATTGTAGCTTTACGACAATGGGGAGAGCAGAACCTATTTGAAAGTGGTGAGCGCCATTCTCTGTTAATTGATAAAACTACAGGACAACAAATTCCATTTATGGCGCCAGTCGCGGCAGATGGAACAGTGCTGAGAGCTTCTAATACTGAAGTGCAAAAGGTCAAATGAAATTAATCGCCCCATCCCATTCTTTTGCAACTGTAAAAGCGGAGAAAAGAAAAATTAACCTTTCTTAACTTAAATTTTGGGAAATTAGTTGTTAACCTTGCGCGTCAAATTAAGGTGAGACTATGAGATTTATACTCCTCTTTATCAGCGCAATTTCTATTCCATGTTATGCAGCGTCAGAAGCAATGCAGCTTCATTACTGCGAAACTGTAAAAAAAGCAGCAAGTGGCGTGATGGATGCTAGACAACATGAGGTGCCTGCTCAAGAGCTGCATGACATAGCGAATCATCTTGAAGAGGAACAAGCCAAACAACTTTATCAAGAGCTTATCAAATCTGCATATTCTTCAAAATTATTTGAAGACCCTCTCATCAAGTCAAAAGCTGTCGAAAATTTTCAAACGACTTGGCATGAACAATGTTTAGCAAAAGATTTAGCTAAAAATATATGAGGGTGTTGGTGGGAAATTGCTAACTAACCAATACTGAAAACCACCTAACTTTTAAGCTAGGTGGTTTTTTAATTTTGAAAGAGAACTGAGATTCGAACTCGCGATCCCAACCTTTGAAATTTTATAATAAGTATTAAATAACAGTAATTTGTAATTTAATGATGCCGAAGTGATGTCGAATAAAATTTTACAAAAACCTTGGGCTATTTTAGTTATTTTTCTCATTATTTTTGAAAATTACTAACAGAATGTAATTCTAAAAAATGTATGAGATGATCTAGAATTAATTTTCATATAAATAATTTGTTGTCAGAGCAGCAGATGCATATTAGATTACTAATAAAGAGAACAATAATTTTTTTAAGTACGATTGAAAAATCATACTGGTTTGTTAGAATCTTTTCCACTTTTTGCATGGAGGCAAAAGTAATGGAGGATACTTTATGTTTTACACTGAAAATACACTTGGGCCTGATGAAATTAGAATTAATTTAACTAATTGGCTTAAAGACAAAGCTGAATTAGAACATAATGATATGCTTATTAATGAATTAGGTTTTTACAATAGAACTCCTGAATCATCAGTTGAAACTACTTTCCGTGCTGACTTAGTTTTGGCCAATGGTCGTTTAGTCGGATTTGAAATTAAATCTAAGGCAGATTCTTTAAAACGTTGGGATAAGCAAATGTTAGCTTATAGCAATGTTTTCAATGAAGTTTGGTTATGTTGTCATAGCTCTCATTTGAAAAAAGCAATTGAAACTACTGAAAATCATATTGGAATTTTAATGGTTGATGACCATGGTACAATTGCAATTTATAAGAATGCTAGTCCAAATAAAAATATTAATGCTTTTGATTTAACAAGTTTTTTATGGAAAGATGAACTTAAAGAATTGGCATATTTAAACAACTTAGCCATTCGTTCATCTGATAATAAAAAAGTTATCAGAGAACGAATAGCATCAAATATTGATATGAACGTAATAAACGATTTTGTTTTAAAATGTCTTAAAACTAGGGAAAGAGCTTATTCTTTGGTTGATTGAAATTTACTCATCTTCATCTTTTGGAGTAAGTAATTTGTCGTAAAGATCTTCGTTTAACAACTTATTCAAAAGAGTAATATGTTGATTAATTCGAATTTTATTCCATACAGAATTTGTTTTGGGTTCCTCAGTACATCGACTAATTGCGTGGATTCTTCGATTTCCCCAACAAAAATCCTCACCATGTTCTTTAAAGTGAACAGTTTCAACAATTCGTTTTGCTATTTCAATTAACTGCTCCCATTCTCCGCTTTTACCATAACGATATTGAATCCAGCCTAAGTCAAAAGCATAACCTGCAAAAGGTATAGGTAGGCTCATTTTTGCAGGATCGTAATCATCTGAAATATCTCTTAATGGATTTGTAGAGGCGTAATCACCATATATACATCTAATAGCTGGGTTTGACTTATTTACTAATTGTGCGAAATAAGCTTGCCAAATAGGATCTAAATTTCTAATCTCTAATTCTTCATTTTTGTTTGGACGATTATTAGGCCAAGAGGTACTTAAAGTTAAGATATTCTTAATTTCATATGATATAGCTTTGTTCAAACATTTCATCACTGCACTTTCCGCACTTAAAGAAGGTATGACTTCGATTGAGCATATATCGATAATAAGTAGGATTTTATTTATTTTCTCATCAGGAATTGCATTCATGACAGATGAGAAAATACCAAGCTTTTTATCTAAATTTGTGCTATCAATGTGATCTATTTCTAATCTGATTCCTAAATAATCAAATTTATCTAATACTTTTAAAGCAAACTGTGTTACAGACCTAGCATCGTCTAATGCGTTAAAACCTACTATTGGCTTTATATTCGAGTTTAGCTGAGATAAATTTTCGAAAAAATTATATTTGTATTCATAATGGTTCTCTGAATTGTCTAATAGAGGGGCAATGCCTGAGACTTGATCAAGTGTATATCTGGAATTATCAACAAATAATGGTCCACCATCCCAGTCGCTCAAGAAGCGTTCAATATCTTTAAGTGATTCTGAATTACTTCTCAATATTAATAATGGAGCGACTTGCTGTTTAACTTCCTTATCAAGTTCGGTAAGTGCTGCTAGTTCAAATCTACTAGTTCTTATTGCTGGACAATAGTTTATTGTGCTCAATAGGTTATTCATTATTTCTCCCCCGATCCATAGTAAGAGTCATGTCGGGCTCATGACAAAAATTAAATTTATTTGGTTAAAATTTATAAAGATTTATTAAATATATAATTTAATATTTTATTGTTGTAAATGTTTATAAGACTAAGGAATTAAAGTATTTATTAAACTTACTTTTATAATCTAAAAAAATTTTTAAAGAGATAACAGAAAATAAAAAGTAATAAGTTTTAAATTTTCAGTGTCTTAGGTTAAGATCTGCTTAAATGATTTACTAACATTAACTTATGAAAAAGTTTAATGAATTCGAACTAATCGGGATTGGAATTGCTCTTTTACTTATTTGTATCATTTTTTCACTTATAGGAAAACATGTCTTTGATCTTGAAGGGGACTATCTCTCTGCAGCCGCTACTCTTTTCGCAGCTGTTATTGCTTTTATACTTTTTAATGATTGGAGAGATGAACAAGAACATCAAGTATTCACTGAACTTATAAAAACTATTAAACAAGATTATAGAAAATTAAATGACAAATATATTGAAGATTTATATAGCTTACATGAAATGCTGCACAAGCTTAAATTAAATCAGCCTACACAAGTATTGACGTTTGAAATAATCGAAAAAATTACTTTGTCATATACTACTTTCTCAAGAGTATTTAAAGAAATTCAAATTTCTCTATTAGAAATTAAGGAAATTAAAAGTGACTTTAATAATTTTGATGAAATGTATAAAACGATTACTGATTATGAAGATGAGCTATATAACTCTTATCAGAATGTATGTAATGAAATTCAAAAAATCCCAGTTACAAATAACTATGAAGAAACAATTAATAAATTAAAAAATTTTAGAGATCTCGAAAATGACTTGGTTAGTAAACTTTATGTTGAGATTGTTTTCAGTTTGATAGGGAAGTTATCGGCTAAGGGATAAAGGTGCTTTAAGCGCCCTTTTAATTCTTTCGTCTCGACTGCCGTTGCTGTCTTTGCCTATTTAAATTTTCAAGGATAGGAATAACTTCATTTGGATCGTAAAGATGCTTTCCGTCTGTTCCTTTGTTGAAAGAATGCAGCCCCCCGTCAAATTTGATTAAAGATAATTATAAGAAGGGTTGGGAGCAATCTAACTTTTTAGCGAACTAATAGACAATAAAAAAACCACCTAATTCTTTCGAATTAAGTGGTCTTTAAATTTTGGAGCGGGAAACGAGACTCGAACTCGCGACCCCAACCTTGGCAAGGTTATGCTCTACCAACTGAGCTATTCCCGCAATGTGAGCACATTATAGAGTGTTTCACTAAAGTGTCAACACTCTTGTGATTTAATTGAACATTTAATCAGCACGACGCCAAACTGTACCTTGGCGCGTATCTTCGAGTACAACACCTTGGTCGAGCAAAGACTGACGAATACCATCTGCTTTCGCAAAATCTTTTGCTTTTTTCGCATCAACACGTTGTTGAATAAAATCTTCAATTTCAGCATCAGACAAAGCAAGAGCTTCTTGTCCAATATCTGATTTTAAGAAATCATCTACATTGTGTTGTACCAAACCTAAGATGTTGGTGAGGTGACGTAATGTCGAATAAAGCACAGTTGCTTGTTCAGTTTGCTCTTCTTTTACAGCGCGATTCAATTCTTTGTTGAGTTCAAACAATACAGCCATAGCTTCGGCTGTGTTGAAGTCATCACACATTGCATTGTTAAAGCGTTCAATAAAGCTTTGATCAAGCGTTTCAGTTGTCGTTTGACCATACACTTGTTGATAAGCTTTAAATGAATGATAGAAGCGAGTTAAAGAAGTTTTTGCTTCTTTTAGTGCCACATCAGAGAAGTTCACAGGACTACGATAGTGTGAAGACACAATAAAGTAGCGAATCACTTCAGGGTGGAATTTTTCCATCACGTCACGAATAGTAAAGAAGTTGCCTAAAGACTTAGACATCTTTTCACCATCAACGTTAATGAAGCCAACATGCATCCAGTAGTTTACATATTGTTCGCCAGTTGAAGCTTCACTTTGCGCAATTTCATTTTCATGATGAGGGAACATTAAATCTGAACCACCACCATGAATGTCAAAGTGATTGCCTAGGCAGCAAGTCGACATTGCAGAACATTCAATGTGCCAACCCGGACGGCCATTGCCCCAAGGAGATGCCCAAGATGGTTCGTTTTCTTTAGCATGTTTCCAAAGTACAAAGTCAAACGGATGTTTCTTTTCAACTTCTACGTCAACACGCTCACTTGCGCCAGCTTGCATGTCATCAAGCTTACGGCCAGAGAGGCGACCATATTTTTCGAATTTGGTGACTTCAAAATAAACATCACCATTTGCAGCAGGGTAAGCAGAACCTTTATTCACCAGATTGCCAATCATATTTTGCATCTGATCAATATATTCAGTCGCTTTAGGTGCTTCATCGGGTGCAGCACAGCCTAAATTGGCTGCATCTTCGTTCATTGCATCAATGAAACGAGTGGTGAGCTGCTGAATGGTTTCACCATTTTCATTCGCACGTTTAATGATTTTGTCGTCAATGTCGGTAATGTTGCGAATATAGCGAACATTCCAGCCTTGACTACGCAAGAAACGTATAATGTAGTCAAATGCAACCATAACTCGAGCATGCCCGATATGACAGTAATCGTAAACGGTCATACCGCAGACGTACATATCGATGTGACCTTCTTTGCGAGGTACAAATTCAACTTTTTTTCGTTGCTCAGAGTTATATAAAACAAACGGTTGCATAAGGGTTTTCAAACACTCAACAAAAACAGTGTTACATCATAACTGATGCATCATTTTTCACAAAGTTTTATACAAGAATTTTATAAGCTTGTGAAATCTTATACATTTAAAAACGTGTAGATGATTGAGTTATGTTAGAATGCCCCCAAATCTTTTGATTAAAATCACCGATCTTTATAAGAGATCAGATCAATTATTTTGAGTCAAACTCGTATGCCCAATCCTACAGATTTTCAAAGCAGCGCATTAGCAACATTGCGTATTGAGCAGCAAGCCATAGACGTGTTAGCAACACAAATTAATGACAGTTTTAATCGGGCTTGTGAAATATTGTTACAGTGTAAAGGCCGTGTTGTGATTACTGGCATGGGGAAGTCAGGGCATATTGGCCGTAAAATGGCTGCGACTTTTGCTTCAACTGGCACACCATCTTTCTTTATGCATCCAGGCGAAGCTGGGCATGGTGATTTGGGTATGCTGGTTCGTGGTGACGTTTTAATTGCGATTTCCAATTCTGGAAAAAGTGATGAAATCATGATGTTGATGCCACTCATCAAACATCTTGGTGTACCTCTTATTACCATTAGCCGTACTGATAAAGGGCCAATGCCTCAAAATGCCGACATCGCTTTAACTTTAGGCGAGTCTGATGAAGCATGCCCACTAGGACTAGCTCCGACATCAAGCACAACAGCGACCTTAGTATTGGGTGATGCATTGGCTGTTGCTTTACTTGAAGCGCGTGGTTTTACTGCAGATGATTTTGCTCGCTCGCATCCTGCGGGAGCATTGGGTAAGCGTTTACTTTTACATGTAAAACACCTCATGCATACAGGCGATGAATTGCCAAAAGTTTCACCAGATACGCCAATGAATCAAGTGCTTTACGAAATTTCTAATAAGCGTTTAGGCTTGACCACGATTGTAGATGATGAGGAACATTTGCTTGGTATTTTCACCGATGGTGACTTGCGTCGTTTAATTGATAAACAGCAAGGTTTCGATGTGAGTTTACCTGTTTCTGAAGTAATGACAAAAAAACCGTCAACTATTTCTCAAGAAGCACGTGCGGTAGAAGCTCTACAACAGCTTAACCTGAAAAAAATTAGTCAATTTGTTGTGGTTGATGACCAAAATAAAGTGATTGGTGTAATTAGTATGCATGACCTTATTCAGGCAGGGGTAAATTAATCAATGGCATCTTATGCATTGTTAGAACAAGCACGTCATTTACAGGCATTGGTTCTGGATGTTGATGGTATTTTGAGTGATGGCTTTGTAACTTTAACGAATAGTGGCGATGAGATTAAATCGTTTGATATTCGTGATGGTTTAGGTATGAAACTTGCGCAGCAAGCGGGCATGAAAATCATCATTATTACAGGCCGAAAAAGCAATATCGTTGAAAAACGTATGTCTGATTTAGGCGTAGATCTCGTTTTTCAAGGGCGTGAAGACAAAGGTTCTGCGCTACGTGAAGCTTGTGCACAGTTTAATATTTTGCCATCTGATTGCTTATATATGGGCGATGACTGGCCTGATTTATCTGCTTTTGCAATAGCAGGAATGAGTGTCACTGTGCCGAATGGTCATGAAGAAGTGCGTCGCCGTGCGCATTTAGTTACCCAGTCGATGGGCGGACGTGGTGCTGTACGAGAAGTCTGTGATATGTTGCTGATCGCAAAAGGCATTTACCAAGAACTTCTTGAAAAATATCTTGCAGTACCGCATTAATAATAAGATTACTTAAAAAGGTAGGCTATTCCTGCTCATGGATACCAGAGTTTTATCTATTGTTGCTGTAGTGATTGCTGCTATAAGTGGTGGTTATTACTACTATAGTGGCAAAGCAAAAAAACTAGACATTGCTTCGGCGAAGAATATGACATATTCGGCGCAGGGCGTCCATTTGACTCAAACTGATGATCAAGGCAATTTGTATATTCGTGCTGAAGTTCGTCAGCTTGAACAGGATATGCAACAAAAAACATCAAAGTTGGATCAACTTAATGCGTCTATGTATAAAGATGGCAAGGTTGATGCAACGTTCTTTGCGAAACAGGCAAATGGCTATGATGATAACCGTAAAGTTATATTATCGGGTGATGTGGTCGCAACTAAACTTGCTCCACAAGGGAAAATTGAATTCAAAACCGATGAGTTAACTGGTTATCCAAAGACCAGAGAGATTGAGACTGATCATCAAGTGATTGTACAGTCTCCACAAGCCGACTTTGTCAGCAAAGGATTAAAAGCTAATTTGAATAATGGTCAGTACGAATTTTTTAATGTTCGAGGAAAGTATGCACCAAAGTCTTAATTTAAAACGTTCTTCAGCTTTCCTAAAACAAGCTGCGGTTATTACATTCGTTGCTTTATCATCAGCTTCGACTTTTGCATTGCCGTCTGACCGTAATCAACAAATTTCACTCGTGGCAGACCGTGCAACTTATAACGAAAAAACTGGTTTGACGACTTATACCGGCAATGTCGTAATTGAGCAAGGCACGATGAAGCTTCAAGCCGATTCGATTGTTGCTACGCTAAACTCTAAACGTGAAATCCAAACGATTACTGCCAAGGGTAGACCGTCTAAATTTCAGCAACAAATAAGTGCTGATAAGGGCGTGGCACGTGGTGAAGGACAGACCATTGTTTATAATGCAGATACGGGCATTATTACATTGAATGGTGGTGCATATTTATATCAAGATGGTTCAAGCATTCGTGGTAACTCATTGAAATATAGTATGAATAAAGGTGATGTTGAAGCTCAGGGCTCATCATCAAATCGTGTTCAAATTATTATTCCACCATCAAGTTCAAAAAGCTTTCCAGGAGCGCGTGACTAATGCAACAAGCTCTTCAACAACCCCAAACTTTGTGTATTAAGCACTTAGGAAAAAACTATAGTAAGCGTTGGGTCGTCAAAGACGTATCTTTTAGTATGCAAAGTGGACAGATTGTTGGTTTGCTTGGCCCTAACGGTGCAGGAAAAACAACAAGCTTCTATATGGTTGTAGGGCTAGTACGTATGGATAAAGGTGAAATTCACCTTGATGATCTTGATATGTCCGATTTGGCAATGCATGAACGGGCACGTAAGGGCATTGGATATCTTCCGCAAGAGGCTTCTATTTTTAGAAAGCTGACCATTGCTGAAAATATTATGTCCATTTTAGAAACACGCAAAGATTTAAATAAGCAACAGCGCCAGCAACGTCTTACCGAATTATTAAATGACTTTAAAATCAGTCATATTAAAGATTCATTGGGAATGAGTGTATCTGGTGGTGAACGCCGTCGTGCTGAAATTGCACGTGCATTGGCTGCTGATCCTAAATTTATGTTACTTGATGAGCCATTTGCCGGCGTTGACCCAATCTCGGTTGGAGATATTAAAGATATCATTCAGACTTTGAAAGATCGTGGTATCGGTGTACTCATTACTGACCATAACGTACGTGAAACTCTGGCAATTTGTGAACGTGCATATATTGTCAGTGAAGGGGCCGTCATTGCAGAAGGTACACCACAAGAAATTCTGGATAACGAGCAAGTCCGTAAAGTCTACTTAGGTGACGATTTTACAGTTTAAATAAAACAGTTAATCTATTTGTCTAAAAAGAGGTCAATGCCTCTTTTTGGTTTTTTTTATGTTTGTTTATTAAAAACAATAACTTAATATATTCATTTGATGAAAAAGTAATGTTTAAATTATTCAAGTAATTATGCTTCTTTGTGCAAAAAACTATGTAGAATGTAAAAGCTTTTAAACGATAACAAACAAGATCAACAAGACAAGCATGATTGGATATAACCAAAGAAAAGTAGAAAGGACATGTAAAAAGCCGGCTTTCCTGAAAGGGTTGATGCTTTTAACTTCATTGCATGTACCTGTAGTGATATATGCTGCTAAACCCAGTGAGCAATATCACACCCTAAAAGACAACTTATCACAACTTTTTGCCCCTAAAAGTAGTGATGAATTTAAAGTTGCCAAGATGCAAGAGCTGAGTAATTTTAAGTTAGATCAATCTAGAGTTCAGGAGTTTCCGACTGTTCAACTCAATGATCGAGCAGCTTCATCTTATTCAAATTTGCCATCAAGGAAAATGACTCTGCAGGAAGCGGTGAAAGTCGCGATCCAGCGGAACCCAGATATTTCCCAAGCCATCTCCACTTTAGCTGGCCAAAATGCGGGTATTGATTATGCCAAGGCTGGTTATTATCCCCAGCTTTCAGGTGGTATTACCACAGGCGATTTGAGTAGTGGTGAGCGTGGTCGACAGTTATTGTCCCTAAATGCGACTCAAATGCTCTATGATTTTGGTAAAGTTAAATCAGGTGTAGATGTTGAGCAGGCCAAAGTACAAGTCGAGCAGGCTAATGTGCTGGTCAGCATTGATGATATTGCACTTGACGTGGCACAGTCGATTATCAATATTCAGCGCTATCTTCAATTAAATAAAATTGCCGAGCAGCAAATTGCGGGTATCCAGCGTATTCAGGAAATTGCCAATTTACGTGCAAATGCCGGTATTAGTAGCCAAGCTGACCCGATTCAAGCTCAGTCTTATTTACAAGCTGCTCAGTCTGGTTTGATTGCACAGCAATCTTTATTACGCCAGTACCAACAACATTTAAGAACATTACTGGGTGCAGATGTCTCGCGAACAGGTTGGATTATTTCAGATGATCTGGTGAAAGTATCCGATTTATATGGCGAACCTGAATTCAATACCATCCCAAAAATGATTGCAGCGCAAGCGAGTGTTGAAGTTGCTAAAGCACAAAAGGAACAGACACGTTTAACACGTTATCCAACCTTGTCCGTCAAAGGTTCCTTAAGTCAGGCTATTAATGGCAGAAACCCAAACAATGATAAAGATGACGGTCTGTATAGTTCTGTCATGCTTGAAGCTAGCAGTCAGTTTTATCAAGGTGGAGCCGTTTCTTCTCAGGTCAAAATGGCAAGTTATGCAGAAGAAGCTGCAAAGTCTAAAGTCAATTCAGTTTATATGGATGTTCTCGATCAGATCAGAACCAGCCGTGAGCAAATTGAAAATAAACAACGCCAAATGCAGGTGCTGACCAATCGTCAGGCAACGACTGTTCGTACACGTGAACTTTATCAAGAGCAGTACAAACTTGGTACACGTTCATTGGTCGATTTATTGAATGCAGAGCAGGCCATTCATAGTGCCAATTCAGAACTCGAATCTGCACGTTATGACATCTATAACAGTATTGTTCAGTACATTTCGGCAACAGGACGTTCCCGCCAAGCCTATGGTTTAAATAATATTTCAATTCAGGGGTTCGAAGTACAACCATGATGACAAAAATAAATTACCAGCCCTGGTTACAGGCGGTCTTAACGATTGCTAAACATTATCGAATTGAGCCTTCAGAAGAAAGAATCCGTTTACAACTTGACTGGAACCAGAATCAAAACCTTGATGATGTTTTACAGTTAATGACACGTCAGGTTGGGCTAAATCTGCGTAAGGTGCCTTTTTCATTAGATTTACTTAATCCGTGGCGGCTACCTGTTCTGGTCGAGTTTCATGACGGGCAGGTCGGTGTTGTCGATAAAGCCGATACCCAAGGAAATGTCAGTATCCAGTTTAGTGGGGATCAGGGTCTTTCTCAAAATTTAAGCCTAGATGTCTTAAAAAATACCATTAAGAATGTCTATATCCTGCGTCCTGAAAGCTCCATTCCCGATGCGCGTATTGATGAATATATCAAACCCTATGAAGCAAGCTGGTTCTGGTCAATTGTTCTAAGAGACTGGAAACGTTACGTTGATATTATGTTTGCCTCACTCATTGCCAATATTTTGGCATTGGCAACTATTATTTTCTCAATGCAAGTCTATGACCGTGTTGTGCCTTCACAGTCTGTTCCAACCTTATGGGTGCTGGCTGGTGGTGTACTCATCGCAGCACTTTTCGAATTTACCTTACGTATATCACGGGTGTATTTATCCGATATTATTGGTAAACGTGCTGACTTACGTGTTTCTGACCGTGTATTTGGTCATGCCTTACGAATTAAGAATAAAGATCGTTCAAAGTCTACCGGTAGTTTTATTTCGCAGATTCGTGAACTCGAAGGTGTTCGTGAACTGGTGACTTCTACCACCATTAGTGCAATTGCCGATTTTCCATTCTTTTTCTTGTTCCTGACCATCTTTGCCATTATTGGCGGGAAACTGTTTTGGGTGATGTTGCTGGTTGTACCACTTATGCTTTTGCCGGGTATTCTGGCACAGAAAAAGCTAGCGCAACTCGCACAAGAGGGTATGAGAGAATCTTCAATTCGTAATGCCATTCTGGTAGAAGCGGTGCAGGGTATCGAAGATATCAAGTTGTTGCGTGCTGAATCGCGTTTCCAGAACCAGTGGAACCACATGAATGAAGTTTCAGCCGATATCGGTATGAGACAACGTAAAATTGTCGGGACCTTAATGGCATGGACTCAAATGCTTCAGGGTCTAACCTATGCGATTGTGGTTTTGGTGGGATGTTTTGCTGTGATGGATGGTGAAATGACTACGGGTGCGTTAGTGGCCTGTTCAATTTTATCTTCACGAATGCTAGGTCCGATTGCACAGATTACAGGCGTTCTAGGACGTTTACAGCAGGCGAAGGTTGCTAAACAAAGTCTGGATGAACTCATGCAACGTCCGATTGATCAGGCTGACCGTTCACATCTAGTGCACAAAGCTGCTTTAAATGGCGACTACGAATTAAAAAATGCCTTGTTCCAATATGGAGAAGACGACCCGAGACCGAGTTTGGCAATCCGTCATTTAAAAATTCGCGCTGGTGAAAAAATTGCAATTCTGGGGCGTAATGGTGCAGGTAAATCGACATTGCTTCAGCTTCTATCTGGCATGCAAGTTCCAACTCAAGGTTCAGTGCATTTAGATGGCTTAGATCTTTCTTTAATTGACCCATCTGATGTACGTCGTGATATGGGTTTACTCAACCAGAACGCGTATCTTTTCTACGGTACGATTCGTGAGAACCTTACTTTGGGTGCACCGCTTGCAACCGATGAAGAGATTCTTCGAGCTTTGGTGGTAACGGGTGCATTACCTTTTGTCCAAGAGAAAAAAGAAGGACTCGATCACCTGATTTTAGAAGGTGGGGTTGGTTTCTCTGGTGGTCAGAAACAAGCATTGTTATTGGCCCGTCTATTGATTCGTCAACCTAATATTTTATTACTCGATGAACCAACAGCAGCCATTGATGATGTGGCAGAGAAACAACTGATTGATCATTTAAAAGGCTGGCTGGCCCATCGAACCTTGGTGGTTGCGACTCACCGCCGCGCTGTTTTAGAGCTGGTGGATCGTATTATTGTCGTTAACGAAGGCAAAATCGTGATGGATGGTCCAAGAGATCAGGTCCTTAATCAATCAACAGCCCAACAAAAACAAGTGCAAGGGGGTAATTCATGAGCGAGCCACAACAAGAACAAGAACTCACCCGTTCAATGAATGTCTCTTATACTGAACCACCATTACCACGTGCCAGCTTAGTGATCTGGATTGTGGGGATTGGCTTAGTTATTTTCTTTATCTGGGCATGGGTATTTAAACTTGAAGAAGTGTCTACCGGCACAGGTAAAGTGGTTCCATCGTCTAAAGAGCAGGTCATCCAGTCCTTAGAGGGCGGTATTTTAACCAAGCTGAATGTACAAGAAGGCGACATTGTTCAAAAAGGCGAAATTCTTGCGCAATTAGATCCAACCCGTTTTGCATCGAATGTCGGTGAATCAAGATCTTTACTGATCTCCGCTCAGGCAACTTCAGCACGCTTACGTGCAGAGGTAAACGGCACACCTTTGGTTTTTCCAGAAATGGTGCTGAAACAACCAAAACTTGTACATGAAGAAACTGCATTATATCGCTCACGTCGGGCTGATCTTGAGCAAACACTCTCGGGTTTAAAGCAAGCTTTGCAATTGGTACAACAAGAACTGGCAATGACCGAACCGTTAGTTGCTAAAGGGGCGGCGAGTGAGGTTGAAGTTTTACGTTTACGTCGCGAAGCAAATGACCTTAGAAACAAAATGAATGATGCGCAGAACCAGTATTATGTTAAGGCTCGTGAAGAGTTATCTAAAGCCAATACTGATATTGAAACGCAGCAACAAGTCGTACTTGGTCGTAGTGACAGCTTGGATCGTGCAGTCTTTAAAGCACCTGTACGGGGTGTTGTGAAAGAAATTGCAGTTACCACCCATGGCGGCGTTATTCCGCAAAACGGCAAGTTGATGACCATTGTACCGATAGATGAACAGCTACTTATTGAAGCGCGTATTTTACCGCGTGACATTGCGTTTATTCGACCGGGACAAGAAGCACTGGTTAAGATTACTGCCTATGACTACTCAATTTATGGGGGGTTAAAAGGTAAGGTTACGGTTATTTCTCCAGACACAATTCGTGATGAAGTTAAACAAGATCAATTCTATTATCGTGTTTATATTCGAACCGATTCAGACAAACTTTATAATAAAGAAGGTAAAGCTTTCGGAATTACACCGGGTATGGTGGCAACGGTAGATATTCGTACGGGTGAAAAGACGGTACTGGATTACTTACTTAAACCATTCAATAAAGCCAAAGAAGCGTTACGAGAAAGATAATAAAAAAAGCCCCGAGATTCGGGGCTTTTTTTATGGGTTTGATTCTATTAAATTCACGTTATAATTTGATTTTTATTATGCTTTATTTAATTTATGGCTTTTACGATTGCATCACCCATTACATTTGAAGAAGAAATTAAAAAAAGTAGATTTCAGGCTATCGCTGCACCAGTAGAAAATGAACAGCAGGTTAAAGAATTTTTAGAACAAAACAAAGATATCTCGACAACTCATCAATGCTGGGCATGGAAAATTGGGCATAACGTCCGCTTTAACGATGATGGCGAACCCTCAGGAACAGCAGGGCGTCCAATCTTGGCAACCATTGAAGGGAATGACCTGACGAATATTATTGTGATGGTTAACCGCTGGTATGGTGGAATAAAGCTAGGTACAGGCGGTCTTGTAAGAGCATATGGCGGTTGTGCTGGGCAATGTTTGCTATTGGCTGAGCGTATTGAACTTATTGCAAAGAAAACGATTTACTTTTCTTGTCACTTTAATGAATGGGCCATATTTCAATATGAGCTTACTCAACAACAAATTGAATATCAGGAAACCTATACTGCAACGGGTGTAGATATCGAAGCAAGATTACAAATACATCAAATTGAACCACTTGCCTTAAAACTAAGAGATGTAACGCGTGGTCGTGAAGAATTAAAAATTGAAGAGGAATTGACTGATGACTGATTCCTTACTCAAATATCGGGAACAACATAAGCACCGTTTAAATTATATGCCATGGTTATATTGGACTTTAAAACCTAAAAATCGTGTTTGGGCCGAAGAGTGGCAACAAGAATATCAGGCTTATTTGATGGAGATGGAAACAGTTGAGATTGGTAAAAACTGTTTTATCTCGCCCTTAGCTCA
>Ga0207655_1000578_pt1 | contig 45477 bp, 61 predicted proteins | sample KBSM44metaG_FD_184398 | JGI IMG/M metagenome (GOLD analysis project Ga0207655, IMG submission 184398) | Miscanthus rhizosphere microbial communities from Kellogg Biological Station, Michigan, USA - KBS M4-4 metaG (SPAdes) (version 2) | ecosystem: Host-associated > Plants > Roots > Rhizosphere >...
CAGGGCCTCGGTGACGTCATCGAAGCCTACGAAGAAGTGGCCAACCGTCTGGGCGTGCCTCTCTAAAAGAGAAACCGCCGCAAGCATCTGAAAAAACGCGAAAATTTTGAAAAAAAGGTTCGCGTTTTCACCCCAAGCTGTTATGATGCGCGCCGTTGGAGAGATGCCGGAGTGGCCGAACGGGACGGATTCGAAATCCGTTGTACTGGCGACAGTACCTAGGGTTCAAATCCCTATCTCTCCGCCATTATTAGATACGACTAAGCCCCTGAAATCATTGATGATTTCAGGGGCTTTTTCGTTTATGGGGTTTTGTTTAGGGCAAATCTAGGGCAAAAACTGGCCGCTCTAAGCCATCGCTGCCCGCTCTGCGCCATTCTGATTAGCGCCAAAGCCCATCATTTCGGAAACCATCGCCGCCATACTTTTGGTGTCGCCTGGTATCCAGCGGCCGTAGTGCTTCTTCACCATGGTTGTGTCGCTGTGGCCCAGTTGGCGGGCCACCCATTCGACCGGCACATAGCTGGACAGCGCCTGGCTGGCGAACGTGTGTCGGCACTGGTTGGCGCCTCGATGTCGGACCTCTGCCTTGATCAAATGAGCGGTGAACCAGTTGCTGACAGTCTTCCCGCTCCAGAGCAGACCGCTGGTTGAGCTGCGGAATAGGAAGTGCAGGCGCTCTTTCCGTTTGGTGATGTTGTCCCGCTGCACTATCTCGATTTCCTCCGACGCGTAGTCAATGCTGTCCGCCATCAACTGGCGTAGCAGATCTAATGCCGGTGTAATCAGTTCGACGACCCGAATCCGTGAACGCTCTTTGGGGACTTTGAATTGTCCGCTCACCAAGGCACGTTTGACCGACACTTTGCCGTTAACCAGGTCTACATCTTCCCTGGCGAGGGCGATCAGCTCAGACAATGAAAGCCCGGTCCAGCTGTTGAACAGGATCATTCGTGAATCTTTCTCGCGTTCGGGGTCGGCTGCCGCAATCAGGGCCAGTTCCTCGCGGGAAAATGGATCAGCTGTTTCGCTGTCAGAATCGATCTGAATATTGGTGATGCGGTCGAGTGGATTAGTTTTGATGACGCCGTCTGCGAAAGCGTCGGCCCATATCCCACGAACAATGGTGAAGATATCGTTGACGGTCTTCGGAGCCAGGCCCTGTTTTAACAACTGGGCCTGCCACAGTTCAAGTTCACTTTTGCTGATGTCTGTGAAGCGCCTCTGAGCGAACTTAGCCTCTACGTGATTTGCCTTGCTGGCGTAGTTGTCGAAGGTGCTTTTGGCCTTTCGAACTTCCTGAACTTCCAACCACTTGACCAGCCCGTCTTTCACGGTGCGTTTTAATGACACACCGGGATTCAGTGACCAGGCAGCGGCCCTGGGGGAGTCAGGGAAGTGCGCTGCGTAGTCGAAGCGCCCCTCCTTGATCTCCGCCAATATCGTTCGGCGCTTGTTGTCCGCGTAAGCAATGGCGGCTTTGTTGACCTTCACAATTCCGGTAAGCGGTTCGCGGCAGCGCCGGCCGTGCAGCTGGAAGACGATTCGCAGCTGCTTGCCGTTCATCTCTACGCCGGTGGGCAACTTATCAGTCACAGCTGCCCACCCATCCAGCGTTCGATCTCTTTGCGGTTGTAAACGAGGACATTGGCCGGGTCTTTCCGCCAGTGTTTGTTTTCCAGCCACAAGCCGCGAGTCCGGTACTTGCGGGCGGCTTCCGGTGTGAGCCCGAACACGGGTTGAAGCAGGTCTTGGCGGAACCACTCGCCAGGCACTATTTGAAATTCGATTTTCTCTGCGGCGCTCATGCGTGCGTCCTCACTCGTTGTTCTGTGTTTCAGCAGCGAGCCGAGCGGCTCGGGCTGCTTGTCGTTTCTTGCTGCAACTGTCGTGACGACCTTTATTGCGCGGGATGCCGCACTGGTCGCAGATCACGTTGCAATCCGTGCTCAGGCCACGACTGTTTACGCGAGCCCTCCGTCGCAACGGTGCATTCATGCTGCCTCCTGGATGCGTTCGTATTGGCGCCACGGATCATTCGCGCGTGCTAGGGCGGCCATCGGCGGTGGGCTCACGCTGTTGCCGCACATGTGCACCTGCTCGGTCTTTGTGAACGGTTTGCCGTCGGCGCCGTGCGTGATGATGTAATCCGACGGGAACCCTTGCGCCCGGTACAGCTCGGCGGGTTGGAGCATCCGAAGACGGATATCGACGATGACGTAGGGCGTGCCCTTGACCATTACGGTTACCAGGCCCAGGCGATCCTTGGTCGTGATCGTTGGCGCGGGCTGGTCGCAGCCGCCCATGTTGTCGGTGCCGTAGTAGCTGATCAGGAACGCCGCGACGCGCAGAGCGCCTTCTTCATGCTCCGGCGACAGTTCGATGCTGACCAGCGAGCTCTTCCCGCCGCCGCCCGCCGTGATGGTCGGTGCTGGCCCCGTCAGTGCCTGGCCGACGCTGGCGCCGAACTGGCGTTCCATGAAGGCGGTCATCAGCCCGTGATGCGTGCCGCCGGCGCTGACGGTGTGCAGCGGTTCATCCGCTGCCCGGGCATCACAGTTGCCGCGCAGGTGCAGCAGGCTCGCGGTCACCAGTTGCTGCTGACTGCCGGTGTTCGTCACCGTGGTCATCGGGTCGTTGAGGCTTTTTGCATCGGTGGTGTTGAACCCTCCATTCATTTGGGCCATGAACGCGGTCGCGACCCCGTACTTACCGCCGGACGCCATGATTGTTCCGAGTGGTTGGCCAAGGTCCGCGCTACGTGGTTTTGCACCTGGCTTATCACCATTTCCGAGTTGAACGAGTGATGCAGCGGCAATCGAATGTCCGCCGCTGGCGGTGACGGTGCCCAGTGGATCGGCCGAGGACTTACTGCCGTCGCCCCAGCGTTGAGCGGCGCCGGGTTTGCCTTCGCCGTGTGCCGCTGTGACCATCACCGGGCTGATCAGCGTCAGCTCGCCGCGATTGGCGCATGTGACCGTCGGCAGCGGATCGAGCGGATCGTTTACACGGTCGCTCCCCTGGTGCGTGGCTGGCGCAATGACCGGACTCACCACCGAGAATGACCCGCCTTTCGGGTAGGAGGTCACGGTGCGCAGCGGCTCATCCATTGACTGAACCGTCTCGGTGGACCAGTTCGCAATCGGCACAATGAACGGCGCGGGGTTGTCGATGACGAATTTCTTCATGCCCTTGGCGATTCGGCGCTTGGTGGCGTCGGCCAGTTCGTCCTTCCTGCCGAAGATGCTTTTACCCAAGTCGCTGAAGTCGATGCACTCGGCGGCGGTGCGGTACTTCTGCTGTCCCTTGCCGGGCTTCTTGGCGTGTGTCGGCTCTGGCCAAACGATCGGTTGACCGTCGCGGCGGGCGATCATGAACAGCCGCTCGCGGCTGGTTGGCGCGCCGAAGTCGCAGGCTTTGATGACGCGCCATTCGACCGCATAGCCCATGCCTTCCAACAAATGCACAAACCGCTTCCAGGTGGTGCCACGGCGCTTCGGGTCTGGAACCAGAAACTGCTGGCCGACCGGCACGACCTCGCCAGGCGCAGCGACAACCTTCTCCATCACTTCCTTGCCCTTGGCGTTCAGCACGGTCACCAGCTTGATGGCGCGCCCGGTCGCCTTGTCGCGCTTGGCGATCAGCGGGCCCCACTGAAGGATCTGCTTCACGTTTTCCAGGCTGATGACGCGAGGCTTCTTCTTCCCGCCCCACTTCAAGCCGATCCATGACAGGTTGCGGATCTCGCGCTTGCGGGGCTGGCCGCCGGCGGCTTGGCTGTGATGAGTGCAGTCTGGCGACATATGGAACCAGCCTACGGCCTTGCCGCCGCACTCGGTGTCAGGATCGCCCTCAAACACATCGGTGGTGAAGTGCTTCGCACCCGGGTGGTTGATGGTGTGCATGCTGATCGCCTTGGCGCTGTGGTTCTTCGCGACATTGACCTTGCGACCCAGGCCCATCTCCAGGCCGGTACCGGCCCCGCCGCCACCGCAGAAAAAGTCCACGACGATCTCGTCGTCTTGCGGGTTGAAACCGAGGCTGTATTGGGTTTTGAAGTCAAACGGGGGCTTTCTCAGGGACGTCATGCCGCCCTCCCGCGATGCGCTGACTGCATCAGGTCCATCAGTCGACAGAAATAGTGGATGCTCGCTTCGTCGGCGCTCCAAGGGCGGATCTTTTCGGCGTGAGTGGGGATGCCAGCCAGGCAGAGCCATTCGCCGTCGTGTGCGGGCATGAGGTCGCGGCGTTCGGTGGCGAGGGCTACCAGGTCGGCGCGTTTGACGCTGGCCGGTAGGATTGGGTCGATCAAGAAGCGCTCGCAGACGGCAAGCCAGATGCGGTGCTCAATCTCGCGATATTCCGGCATCACGTCCTTGAGGGGGCGGACCATGTCGCCAACGTACGCTTCGGTGGCGTCGTGCAGCAATGCGGCCAGTTGGTCGCCTGCCGGCACCAGGTCGGCCACGAAGCAGCTGTGCTGGGCAACGCTGTAGTGCGCGCGAGTGTGGCCATTGAAGCGACAGATCCGGGCTAGCGACTGCGACAGGTCTTGTGGTGCAATCATCGCGGCGGTGGGGGCCAGGAGATCGAAACGGCGTCCGGAGTAGGTCAAGATCCAGTTCATGCTGCCTTCCCCTGCGCGGCGTGAACGGCATCTGCGGTCAGACGTCTGGTTAGAGTTTCCAGCTTTGCCAGTTGAGTGACTGCTCGATTGTGATGGGGCTTGGCACCGGTCAATGGCTCCCAGGTGCGCCGAGCGAGGTCGAGAGTATTGGCAACCTGAATCAGCAGCGCGATCTCCTGATTTGTAACGGATACGCCGTCCCGCGCGGTGGATAGCAGTCGTGCATGAGCCTCGCTGAGTTTCATTTCTGCAAAGAGGCGGGCTTGTTTCTGCTCCGCCATCAGCGGTTCGTGAACAGCCGCCGCGACACCGCGGCCATACTCGAAGCCGCGACTGCGGGCTTTGGAAACGGCGCGTGCGTGGAGATAGATCAGAAGAATGGCGGCGCTGGCGACCAGCGCTACGGTAACAATCGATTCAATTTGCATGTGCTGTGCGTCCTGTTCGGGTGCCACCGCCGTGATCGTGTGGTGAGAGGCCGGCGGTGGGCTTATGGATAGGCTGTCGGTGTGGTTACTTCGCCAGCTTGAAGGTGCCGATGGTCAGCTTGGCGGCATCGCCAATTTCCTGAGCAACGACCTGTTTGAACTCTTGCGCCAGGTCTTCACGCAGCTGGGCCTCGCCGATCCAGCGCAGCCTCAGCAGCGGCTTATCACTGCTGGTGAGTACGGCAATGCGAAGCTGAATGGTCTGCGCTTGCAAGCCCTCGTATGGCACCGTTTGGAACAGCAGCTCGGCTGGCAGGCCGTTCGCCGACTTCGCTTCGATCTGATCCATAGCGGACCGCGACGCGCTCGTGTCGCTGACGGTGTGCTCGCTCTTCTTGGCCTGTTCGATCGTGATTGAGCGGATCGCGCCAATGGCTCGACTGAGTTCGAGCTGCTCGCCTTCCGCGCCAATGGCCTTCAGGTTGGGGGCCCAATCCTCGATGAAGTCGCTGAGGTCCTTCTGACCAAAGGTCTGGCCGGCGGCGTGCTCGAGTGCCTGGAATGCTGCGGTTTTTTTCAGCATCAATTGGGCCGTGAAGTCGCCATGTCCCGGGGTCCGTTCGTTGCCCAGGTTGAATAGGATGATGCAGGACATGGCGTCGCTGTCGACAAAGCCAGCGCTGAGCGGACTGGCGTGGGTCTGCGTGTATTCGGCGAAGTCCTTCAGCGAGTGAGTCAGCAGCACGCCGCGAAAGCGGCTGCGGTCCTGCTGGTAGGCTTCAAGGTTGTGCGCCTGGGCCCCTTGGGGCAGGACGATCACCGGAGTGAACGTTTCCAGCGCCTTCGCATTGGCGAGCACTGCGGTGTCTTGAATCAGCTGAATAGCTTTGGCTTCCATTGAATCGTGTTCCTTGTGGTGAGAGGAAATGGATGTTGCGGTTTATGACTTCGGGTGAATCGGCGCGGCGTTGAGATCGAACATCTGCGCAGCTGCGGGCGTTTCGGGGAACAGAGTGAGACAGCCCCCTTCGCCCACGTACATCGGGGTATCCAGCGCGGTATCCTCGCTCCGGCTGCCGCGTTTGGTCGGCACTTTGTAGGAGAGCTTGTGATTGATCGCCACCTGGTGGCTGCTCGCGATCTGCTTAAGGGTGAAGGTCAGCGTTACGGTGCCGACCTTGCTGTTGTCGACGACGCCGGCGGCAACTTCGGAAAGTGCGTGGCCGATTTGGTTGGCGAACACGCCGGCGTTCAGCTCGCTGATAAATTCAGCCGTATTGGTAGGTTTCATGTGCTGTGCCTAGATGGGTGCCCCTGTTGCCCGGGGCCGGCTTGGATCACGCTGCGGCGTTTTTCTGTGCGTCGAGGTAGTCAGCCAGGTCGTGCAGGTACACCACGGGGTGCCCTTTGCCAGACCCGCCAAGGCGGGTCACCTTGAGGCTGATCTGCTTCGCGCTGATCTTGCGCAGCAGGTAACGGTCGCTCGAGATGTGCGGGAAGTACCGTGCGCGTACCTGTGAAAGAGACGGGCAGGGTGTGGCGAACTCTTCGCGCAGGTGGTCGAGAATGTTTTTCAAATTGCCTCCCCATACCCCACGGGTGGAGGCTGCAACTTGAGGCGGATCAGCTCGGCCAGACCTTCCGGCGAGGATCCTGCTGCGACTGCCAGCAGGCGCCCTTGCTCGTCCGCCACCACAGCGCCGTAGGGTTTCTCGGCATCTTTGGTGAGTGTCACGTAGGCGACACCGTTGGAGCCTGCTACGACGCTGACCTTGCGAAAGACCTCCGCAAGGACAACGGTTACCGACGGCAGATCAGCCAACATGATGTCGGCTGCGTGCGCAGCGCCAATCAGCGTGGAGCGCCCTACAACGGTGGGGGAGTTGAGGTAGATCGGCACCAGCTGCAGAGCGCTGCGCGCCTGGGTAATTGCATTCATGCTGCGTCGTCCTTGTTGGTGATGGAGATTGCGAGCTGCTTGGCAAGCCAAGTAATTCCTTCCTCCTTGACCAGCACGACGCCGTAATGCGCGTACTGGTTGAGGTGAGCGTTCCAGCGGCTGCGGGTGTCCACGAATAGGTAGCCTTTACCGCGGTGATGGCTTGCAAGCGTGCCGTCTGCGGCAAGAATCCGAAGCTCTTTCATGCGCTTGCGCAGCGTTCCAGGCTTGATGCCCAGAACCGCTGCAGCTTCGTTAATGGTCCGATTCATGGTCAGCGTCTCAGGCCGCGTGCGGTCGGCTAATGCCGCGGCGCTTCATGCTCGAGACAAGCACGTCGATGGCGTGATGCAGAGCCGTGATCGTGCCGTTGTTGCGCAGCACCAAGTCGCAGGGTTGCACCGACACACCTGCCTCGCTGCTGTGGTTTGAAACAGGCGGCGCATCGTCGCGGCTCAGATGGATGACGACGCCCCCACGCTTGCGGATGAAGTCGGCTTCGTTTTCGAAACGGACGTCACTGATGACGAAGCCGGGTGAGCTGTCCAGCGCATCGGCCAGGCCGTTCAGGCGCTGTTCCGCGAGATCCATCCAGATGTTCGCGCTGATCATGTGGCGGCCCCATTCGGTGCCGAGCAACTGCATCAGTTGGCGAGGGGAGCGACCCAGCCAGGGGATGAGCTGTTCTTTGGCAGCACCTTCAAAATCCTCTGGCCCCAGGTTCAGCATGGAGCCCAGCGCCTCGCGGATGGGGTCAGCGAAGGCGTAGCACTCGAATCCATGCTCACTCGCCAGGTGCTGTGCTGCGGTGGTTTTGCCGGTGCGTGCGAAGCCAGTCAGGCCGATGAGAAGTTGGCTCATGCTGCCTCTCCTGCTTGCTGGTTTTCTGTCAGATGGCTCTGGGCCCACTCCAGCAGGCTGGAGAGTTCGCGCAGGGTTTCGGCTTCAGGAGTGATCCCGCGTTCCTCGGCCGCGTAATGGTTCCGCCATGGCGTGATGTAGACGTGGCGGGAGTGTCGTCCTGGCCGGCCCTTCGCTTGGTAATCGGTGTCTGCAGGATCGAAATCGACGTCAACGCGACCAACGTGGCCAGCCAGGTCGTAGAAGCCGTGAAACCGCCCTTCGGATTGGACTTGGATAACGACGAGCAGGATTTGAGTCATCAGGTCTTGGATGGTCTGATTCATGCTGCGTCGCCTCCCCATGGGTTCGGCGGCGTAGCGGAGCCTGCGGGGATTGCGGTTGCATAACCTTTAGCGTTTGGAATGATCAGCAGCATGCCGGTGCGGCGCTGAATGCTGGCAATCGCTTGGGGCTTGGAAGAAAGGGCCGGGTGTATGTACACCCGGCAAGGTGTTGCGTGCTGTGCTGTTGTCATCGCTGTGGCCCTGTGGTGAGAGGTCGACGGGCCAAACAATACGATATGTATTTTGATGAATCAATACGAAATGTATTTTTTCATTTGGATACTTGATGCAGGCATCAATTTTCTGGTGTCACAAACCAAACCACGAGGTAGCTGCCATCTCCTCTAGGGGCAATTGTGACTCCCTCGGCGTCGCGAATTTCGCTTATCAATCTGTCCCAATGTGCCCGTGCCTCACCAGGCTCTGGCCTGATGATTGCCTGATGATCGATTTGCGCCTTAGGGCTCGAAATGATGGCCTGGATCCTCTGGGTCAGGGTGACGTAACCGCCCTGGTCAGCGATCTGTGGGGTCCAACTGCTCATATAGAAACCTCCTTTTACTGTTTTTATATACAGTATTAGGGGATTCGTTCAGGATCAAGGCCCTCGCGAGGTTTGCGGAAAAATATGTAATCCTTTCAACGATATAAGAATGTTAAACCCACAAAAAAGCCCAGCGGTGCTGGGCTCATTGAGTTTCGAAGGCCGGAATCAGAGTGTCATTTTCGCCAAGCTTACTACGCCTATGAGCCGGCATTGTTCTGTCATCGAGATCATTGGATACCCAGGATTGAGTGCCTTCAAAAAAAGATGTCCAGAATCCTCTACGAGTTTTTTAAACGTGGCTTCGTTGCTCTCCGGGAGCTTAGCGATCACCAGCTTGCCAGGCGCAGGCTCAATGCCTGTGTCAACCAATATGAGCATTCCCTCTGGCACGCTCTGACCTACGGGAGAAGTCATCGAATCCCCGCGCACTCTCAACCAAAACGCAGGGCCTTTTGCTTTGTAGTCTGTGAGTTCGTAACTATCTGCGGCGCCCGGTTCATAAGGCTCGGTGGCTTCAGCGAAGGCTCCGGCACTGACCCAACTTAGGACTGGATAGCGATACAACCGCTCCGGCGGCGGAGGTGCAGTAGCACTCGATGCCGCCGTTTCAGGAACAATTATCGCCAGCCCAGGTACGCCCAAGACAGCAAGTAGCCGATTGATCGTTTCCAGTTTTGGCTCACGCTTGCCGTTAAGCCAATGACCAACCGCCCCTTGCGTTACGCCCAGCCGTTCAGCCATCTGCTCTTGGCTGATGTCCTGGGCCTCCATGATTTTTTTTGCTACTTCATACCATTTGCTCATGCCCAAAATAATACAGGGTGTATTTTTGTGGGCAATCGACAGGGTGTATTGAAAGCTTGCGTGAAAAAAATACAAAGTGTATTGTCTCGGTCGAACATTCAGGAGGTTGCCATGAGCGCCCTAAGTACTGCTCGGAAGGCTGCGAATCTCACGCAGCAGGAGCTCGCCGAAAAAGTAGGTCTGACACAGGCCGCGATCGGCCACTACGAAACCCTTCGCCGGACGCCGCGTCTTGCTGATTGCCGCCGTATCGTGGCGGTGCTGAATGCGTCGGGCGTGGAGTGCAATCTTGAGTCGGTCTTTCCGGCAAATGAAATGGGACCAGAAAGCAAATCAGCTGCATGAATTGAAGAAGATCACTAGGGCCGGAGCTCTCTCACCACAAGATTCACTCCGGCCCGACCAGGGCAGCGCATAGCGCTACATGACCCGCTGTCGGGTGCCTCTCACCACAAGATTCAGCCCGACAGCTCGAACGAAGAACCGTGCCGCACAGCACGTTTAGCACAGCACCTCGGTCGTGGCTGAAGGATAAGGCGCGCCTAACCCTTTGGCTACACCGTAAACAGGGGTTTTACGGTTATGAGTCGAATTGATCTACTGCCGGACGCAGGTCCGGTGCTTTCTCTCCGCCAGGCGCTTTACCGCGCTGGTCGCGATTTCAAGGGTGGTGTCACGGCCCTTGCTTTCGAAATGGTCATGGATATCGATGCCCTTCAGAAGAAGCTTAAGCATGACGAAGATCGTCGCTGGCTGAATCCTGATGAGCTCGAGGAAATCATCCGGTTGACCGCCAACCCTGCGCTTCTGGACGCGCTGATGCGCCCGGCGGGTGCGGTTTGGTATCGCCCGGTACCGGTCGCGGCGACCGGCGCAGCCCTCAAGGCCGTAGGCAAGCTGCTGGAAGAGTCTGGCGAATTTGTCGCGAGCATGCACGATGGTGCGGCGGACAATAAGTGGGAGCTGCACGAGGTGCTGGAACTGGAGAAGCGCGGCCTCGACGTTATTCGCGAAGTGCTCGGCATCATGGCCGGTGCGCGCAAGGCGATGGAGGATGTCTCCCATGGCTGACGTCATCGACATGGCCAACGACCACGCCGAACTGGTTCTGCACCACGCTTTGCTGCGCGCCTGCGCGCGCCCTGCGAAGTCTGCCGTCAGCGCAGAGTTCTGTATGGACTGCGGTGACGATATCCCTCAGCCACGCCGGATCGCGGCGCCGGGCTGCGACACCTGCATCAGTTGCCAAACCCTGCGGGAGCGTCGCGGATGATTGAAGCGAATGCCCCACTTGCAGTATGGGCGCGTCACTACATCGAGACGCTGAATCTCGCACTGGTTCCCATCGAGCCAGGTGAAAAAGGACCAAAAGGACAAGGCTGGAACCAGCCTGGGGGCTATTACACTGATCCCGCCGCCGCCGAGGCGTTCTGGAAGAAGCACCCGAATCACAACCTGGGCGTCGTTCACGGCCCAAGCCAAGTTTGCTCGCTCGACGTCGATGACGTTCAATGGACCCGCACCGTGCTGTGGGATCAGTTGGGGATCGACCTCGACGCCATGGCGATCGCATTCCCAACGGTAGTCGGCAATCCGGCACGGTTCCGAATCATGTTTCGTGTGCCCGAGGGAGTGACCCTGAATCGGCACGCGCTCGCGTGGCCGAATGAAGACGACCCGGATGGTTCGAAGCATCGTGAGCTGCTGCAGAAAGCCCGCGCTGCCGCCGAGGCCGGCGAGTACGACCGCGAGAAACTTTACCGGGCTGAGGCAAAGCGCTTCGCCCGGCTGACAGTGTTCGAACTACGTGCAGGCCTGACGCAAGACGTCCTGCCACCCTCCATCCACCCGGGGACGGGCAAGCCGTACGTTTGGCGAACTGCACCAGGTGCTGACGGGCTGCCGGTGTTGCCCAAAGACCTGCTCAATATCTGGAATGGCTGGGAGATCTTCAAGCGAAGCGCAGAGGCGGCGTGCCCGTGGGCACCAAAGCCGAAGATCGAGGCACCCAAGCCCAAGCGTGCACCGGCACCCGCCGGCGATCGTCCATCTGTCATTGACGAATTCAACCGTTGCCACGATGTCACTGAGCTCCTGCGCGCCAATGGGTACCAGAAGAAGGGCAGTAAGTGGCTGTTCCCGGGTAGCTCCTCGGGGTTGCCAGGGATCACGGTGACCGACGACGGGCGAGTGTATTCGCACCACGCCGCCGATCCGCTGGCCAACGGTCACCAGAACGACGCATTCGAGGTTTACTGCCTGCTCGAGCACGGCGGAGACCACGGGCGGGCGGTCAAAGAGGCTGCCCGGATATTGGGCATGGAGATCAAGCGTGCAGTCCGTCCGCCTGAACCACCCGCGCTGGGCGAGCCATCTTCCCCGACCCCTTCTGTGGACAATGCGCCTGCGGACGAAGGCGAACCCCAGGGGGCTGCCGCATCCGAACCCGGGGGGCGGGGGGAGGGCCTTACAACTGATCAGGTCCTGCGCCGCTTCGCTCTGGTCGAGGGCACAACGCAAGTCTGGGATATCGACAAGGCGCGCACGCTCAAGAAGACCGCCTTCGAAGCGCTGGTCGGCAAGCCGCTGGCACGCGAATGGCTGGATAACACCGGCAAGAAGCTGATCGGTGGCGACCAGGTGAGCGAGTTCGAGAACGCCAAACGTCTGACCGGCAAGAAGGGCGGTGCACTCAGCATGTCGCCGGTGGAGCGCTACGTGTATATCGACGGCACAAAGGATGTCTGGGATCGCGAGAAGAAACGCCGGATCGCCGAGGGTGCGGTAAAAATGGCCCTCGGCGATGCCTACACCTTGTGGCTGAATAGTGTGGAGCGGCGGGTGGTCGACGTTGACCACATCGTGTTCGATCCGACCATGACCAAGGACCCCAGCCTCTACATCAACACGTTCGAGGGGCTGCCGCTCGAGCCGATCGACGATCCTGCGGCGTGCGCGAACTTGCGGTGGCTCATTCGGTTCCTCTGCAACGAAGACGAACTGGCCACGCAATGGCTGACTCGTTGGCTCGCCTACCCCCTGCAGCACCTCGGTGCCAAGATGGATACGGCGGTTCTGATGCACTCGACGATGGAGGGCTCAGGCAAAAGCCTCTTGTTCGCCGATGCGTTCGGGCGGTTGTACGGCCAATACGCCGCGACGGTGGGCCAGACACAGCTGGAGAGCAACTTCAACGCCTGGCAAAGCCGCAAGCTTTGGTCGGTCTTCGAGGAAGTTGTCAGCCGCGACCAGCGATATAACCAGGTGGGCAAGATCAAGCACCTGATCACCGGCAAGACCGTCAGAATGGAATCGAAGTTCATCAATGGCTGGGAAGAGGCGAACCACATGAATGCGGTTTTCCTCAGCAACGAGATCCTGCCGTGGCCCATCAGCGATAGCGATCGCCGAATGCTCGTTATGTGGCCGCTTGAGACTCTCCCGGTTGAGCGGCAGAAGGCAATCGGTCGAGAGCTGGCAGGTAACGGCGTTGCTGCGCTGTATGGCTGGCTGCTCTCGATTGACCTTGCAGACTTTGACCAGCGCACCAGGCCACCCAAGACCATGGCACGGGAACGGCTGGTCGCCCTGAGTCGGGCCAGTTGGCAGACGTTCATTCACCTCTGGCGGTTCGGCCAACTGGGTTCCAATCTCTGGGGCGCATGCCTGTCCAGCGACCTTTATGCGTTGTTCCTTGAGTGGTGCGGCCGAAACAAGGAGCACTCTCTCAGCCAGACGAAGTTCGCCGAGTTCATCAGCGCCGAGGTCCCTAAGACCCCGCGGGGAGTCCCTTGGACTGATGGGAATAACCGGCGGCACGGTGTGTTCTTCTTCCCTGACGACGACAGCGCTTCCCTCACCCCTTCGCTGAAAGCGGCCGATCTCGGCACGGCGGTCACCGCCTGGCGGGCAGCGGCCAAGCTCGGCGGCTGGAACGTGGACAACTGGGACCATGTCAAGGCGGTGGCCGCATGAGTCCGTTCAAGAGTGTGTTGGGTGTGCAGGGTTGTGTAGGGTCTGTTTTTCCAACCCAACACAGGTTCCATGCCCGTGTTTCGCAGGCGGGATCGCTGTTGTGCAGAGTGTGTAGGGTTTGTGCGCGCGTGCGCGCATGTGCATGTGTGTTGCCAATTGAAGCACCGGAAGCGGCGGAAAAATGCTATGCGAGCCCCGACAAAGCAAACACACCCTACACAGTCAACACAAATACTTCGAATGTGTTGATTTATAAGGGTTTTAGCTGTGTAGGGTTTGTGTTGGGTATGGGAAATTTTGTGCAGGGTGTGAATACTGGGGAGGTGTCGCTGTGATAAAGGAGATTGAGGGCCTGATGACCCATTGGGGAGAGCAGCGCAGAAGCCTGGGCCTGGCTAGCGGCGTTGGCAGCCAGATGGGCATGATCATGGAATGGAAGGGTTTGCCCCCGCGCGGCACTCCCAGCTCCCGTGTCCCCGGCGGCGGAATGGGTGTCGATCACATCACCAGCGAAATCGAGGCGGCGGTTGCGGAACTGAAGCGGCGTGACGAGCAGACACGCGGTCCGCGACTGGCAACTTTGGCTGTTGGCCGGTATGTCCAGGAGTTGAGTCGGCGTGAGCAGATGCGCGATGTCGGTATCCCGGAAGGCGCGGACAGGACCTACCGCAACTGGGTGACCGCGCTGCACCAGGAAGTGATGGCGATTCTGATCGTGCGCAGCGGCAGGAACCGCGCGGCAGCCAGAATGATGAGGTTTCAACTCACCTCGTCGCAGCCAAGGGCATGACCGCTCGTCGGGTCACTTTGTCGTATTGTGGTCAGATTGCGGCCACATTCGGGTCAGATTTGGACGTACCGAAAATGCCCCCTTTTCGGTTTTTCCGAACCCCGGTAGAAAGTCCCCACGATATGCGAGAACCGCCCAGGTAGATCGCGAAACGAGCACGGTGCTGTGCAGCTTCACCCGGCCACCCAAGGCCGTCACCAAACCCCGCCCCGGCGGGGTTTTTCATTTCCGGCGCTCGACAATGCAGACACGAATGAGCTCGGGCGAGCAGCTGGCACCAAACTGAATCCGGCCAATGCGCCGGCATTTTTCGTTCATGGGGAGTAGTCATGACAAGCGAGCAGCAGGCATTGGTGGACATGCCAATCTGGATGGTGATTGTTTTGTCCCTGGTCGGGGGAATTTCCGGCGAGATGTGGCGAGCTGATAAGGCAGGGATGCGGGGCTGGTCGCTGATCCGGCGTCTGGCATTGCGGTCGGGTGCCTGTGTGGTGTGCGGAGTGTCGAGCATGATGCTGCTCTACGCCGCCGGGGTGTCGGTGATCGCGGCGGGCGCAGCTGGATGTCTGACCGCCATGGCTGGTGCCGACGTCGCCATCGGCCTGTACGAGCGGTGGGCCGCGAAACGCCTGGGGGTTGACGAAATTCCGCCGGCCAGTGGTGAAAATGGGTAGCCGGGGTGTCAAAAAGTCGCCGGGGACCCTGCCAGCCTGGCGTGGACACGGGGTCGCAAACCCGCGGGATTCTGTTAGCCACTGGTTCACCAGCTTAGTGAACTGCGGTTAACCCAGTGAACACTTGGTGAACTGGACCATTTCATGACTGTTATCAGCAAATCGGATTTCGCGGCGAGGCGAGGCTGGGCGAAGTCCTACGTTTCCAAACTCGCCAAGCAAGACCGTCTGGTGCTGACCGATGACGGCAAGATCGATCTGGAGGCCACCGAGCGGCTGCTCGATGCGACTGCGGACCCCAGCAAGGCCGCTGTTGCTGCTCGACATGAAGAGGGCCGGGTAGAGCGCGACGTGCGTAGCGAGCTTTCGGTTGCCGTCGAAACACCTGCGGCGCCGCAATCAAACAATGTTCCAGATTTCCAAAAGGCCCGAGCGCATCGCGAGTATTACCTGGCGCAGTTGGCCGAGGCCGAGTTCCATAAGGTGCAGGGTGCTCTTGTGGATCGGGAGTCGGTGACAAATGCGGCCTTCGGTGCAGGTCGGATGTTGCGTGACCTGGTCTTTGGGCTATGCCCGCAGATCGCACCGCAGTTGGCGGCAATGACTGATCCATGGGAAGTCGAAAAGCACCTTGCCAGCGAGTTTCGTCGCGTATTCGAGGAAGCTGGACGCATGAGTTTTGCAGACCTGCAACAGGCACTAACTGAGAGTTAAACCTATGCCCGATGGATACGCAGATGGGGTAGAGGTGTACCACGAAGCGTATCTGCGGGGCCTCAAGCCTGACCCGGACCTCTGGATTGATCAGTGGGCCGATGAGTTCATGCGCATCCCGAAGGATACCGGCGCTGCCGAACCTGGCCAGTACCGCACCGCTCGTACGCCCTATGCCCGGGAGCCGATGCGCTGCCTTTCCCCAGCACATCCATGCAAGCGCGTCGTCACCATGGTGGCCTCGCAGTTGATGAAAACCCAGATCGCGCTCAACTGGATTGGCGGTCTGATCCATATGGCGCCGTCCAATATCCTGACGTTGCTGCCAAGCCTGGGCCTTGCCAAGCGGGTATCTTCACGTATCGGCAAGACCATCAAGGCCACGCCTGAGCTGCGCGATCGCGTTGCGGCAAGCCGCTCGCGCGACTCACGCAACACGATGGACACCAAGGAGTTCGAGGGCGGGTCGCTGTACGTGACGACGGCGGGCTCGGCGGCGAACTTGTCAGAGCTCTCCGCACGGTACATCTACGGTGATGAAGTCGACCGTTGGGAAGTCGATGTGGGCGAAGAGGGTGATCCCATCGAATTGGCGGAAACCCGTGGCAGTACATTCGGGCGCAACGCCAAGTTCTATTTCTCCAGCTCACCCACGATCAAAGGCGCGTCGCGAATCTCGGATCTGTTTGAGTCCAGCGATCAGCGTTATTACTTCGTACCGTGCCCCAGCTGCGGGCACATGCAAACCTTGGAATGGGAGCGGCTGCACTACTCGGCAGACTTCAGCATCGTGCACTACCAGTGCGCAGGTTCTGACTGCGATGTTTTGATCGAGGAGCACCACAAGGGCGAGATGCTCGCCGCTGGTGAGTGGCGGGCGACTGCGCTGGGCGACGGGGAAACTGTCGGCTTCAACCTCAACGCGCTGTATTCGCCACTGGGTTGGATGGACTGGCGATCGCTCGCCAAGCAGTTCGAGAAGGCCAAGAAAGCCCAGGCCAAAGGTGATCTCGAACCCATGCAGGTGTTCTACAACACCCGTCTGGCGAAGGTGTGGGACAGCGCGCAAGAGCAGACCAAAGCTGACGTGCTGATGGCACGTGCGCGACAAGAGCTTTATTCGCTTGGTTCGGTACCGCCTTGGGTGCTGATGATCACCGGTGCGGTCGACGTGCAAGCCAACCGCCTTGAGTTCATGGCGATGGGGTGGGGCGTCGGCATGGAGCGCTGGGTGCTCGATCACCAGGTCATTGCCGGTGATCCGGCAGACGATCGCACATGGGCTGCACTCGATGAGCTGCTGAAAACGCGCTACCGGCATCCCTCCGGCGTCGGCCTGGGCATTCTTGCGGTGGGTGTCGACTCCGGTGGTCACCACACGGATGAGGTCTATCAGTTCTGCCGCGTCCGTCGCTGGCGCAACATCTTTGCGCTCAAGGGTGCGAGCAAGCCGGGTAAGCCGGTGATCGCTCAGCGGCCCTCGATGGTCGATGTGACGTGGAAAGGCCAGACAGAGCGCGGGGGCGCTGAACTGTGGTTTGTCGGCACCGACACCGCGAAGGACTGGATCTATAACCGTTACCCCTTCGAAAGCGGCCCCGGGGCGCTGCACTTTGCCAACGACCTGCCGGACGACTTCTTCGCTCAGTGCGTCGCAGAACGCAAGGTGGCCCGTTATATCAGGGGCCACAAGCGTATCGAGTGGGTCAAAGGCAAAGCTGAACGCAATGAAGCGCTCGACCTGATGGTGTACAACCTGGCGATGGCGCACTACCTCGGTATAGCGCGTTACAAGGAGCATGAATGGGATCGCGTTCGCCAAGCGATCGCGCAATCGAGCCTGTTCGATGAAACCGTCGCGAAACCGAGTGAGCCCGCCATAAAACCCGCTGTGCAGCCCACCGTTGTTCCTGCAACTCAACCAGCGGCGGTCGCGGTTCCAGCTCCGGCCGCATCAACACCGCGACCTAATGCACCGCCACCCACCCGCCGCAGCTCATCCAGCGGCTATCTGAAGAGACGCTAAATGGCCTTTACCCAGAAGCACCTCGACGCGGTCGAGGCGGCGATCGCGCGCGGTGAGAAAACTGTGCGCTACACCGACCGAACCGTCGAATACCGCACCGTTGATGAACTGCTCAAGGCTCGCGAGGAGATTCGCCAATCCCTGGTCAGCTCGGTCACGCCCCGGTCGCGCGTGGTCCGGCTTTACCATGCAGGCAAGGGGGTCTGATGGCTCGTCATTACCCAACCCTCACACGTCACGGCTTCCTCCTCCCGTCCAACATCAAGGCCAGCTATGAGGGTGCTGGCGAAGGGCGGCGCTCAGCCGGCTGGGATGCGCCCGACAGCGGGGTGAATAGCCAGGTCATGCCTGCGTTGCGCAACCTTCGCAATCGTTCCCGTGCTGCAGTGCGCAATGACCCCTATGCCTTCAACGTTATCGACAAGCGGGTCAGCAACCTGATCGGCACTGGTATCAACCCCCGGCCCAAGACCGACGATCCGGTGCTGCGCAAGCTGCTGCAAGACCTGTGGGATGACTGGGTCGATGAATCGGATGCGGATGATCTGACTGATTTCTACGGCCAGCAGGCGCTGATTGCGCGAACGGTGGAAACGTCGGGGGAATGCTTTGTGCGTCTGCGGCCCCGAAGTCAGGACTTAGGGCTGGCGGTGCCCCTGCAACTGCAATGCTTGGCCCCTGAGTTCGTCCCTCACGACAAATTTGAGGTGACCAGCAACGGCAACGTCATCCGCGCCGGTATCGAGTTCACTCCCGCCGGCCAGCGGGCGGCGTACTGGATGTACAGATCGCACCCGCGCGACATGTCAGGGCTGAATGCGGGCTACAACCAATTGGTGCGTGTGCCTGCCAGCCAGGTGTTGCACATCTTCGAGCCCATCGAGCCGGGTCAGTTGCGTGGTGTGCCGCGCCTGTCGCCTGTTCTCAAGCGCTTGCGCAGTCTCGACAACTACGACGATGCGGTGCTGTTTCGGCAGGAGGTTGCGAACTTGTTCGCAGGCTTCATCAGCCGACCAGCGCCAGAAGCGGGGCAAACACCACGTGACCCAGTGACCGGTATGCCACTGACCATGGACGCCGACGGCTTCACGCCCATGGTCGCGCTTGAGCCCGGCACGATGCAGGAGCTGGGCCCGGGCGAAGAGGTTGAGTTCTCCAAGCCGCCGGATGCAGGCAACAACTATCCAGACTTCATGCGACAGCAACTGATGGCTGCGGCCGCCGGGACCGGAACCCCATACGAAATCCTGACCGGCGACATGCGCGAGATCAATGATCGTGCGCTGCGCGTGGTGCTCAACGAATTCCGCCGCCGGTTAGAGCAGCTTCAGTTCAGCGTGTACGTCCACCAGCTCTGCCGCCCCGTGCGCGCAGCGTGGATGGACATGGCGGTGCTCTCCGGCGCGGTGAGGTTGCCCGACTATTCACTGCGCCGTCGTGAGTACCTGCGCACGCGCTGGGTGCCCCAAGGCTGGGCCTACATTCAGCCCGTACAAGACGTGCAGGCGCGGCAGATGGAAGTCAACGCCGGATTCGCGTCTCGCAGCGAGATGGTGCTGCGAACGGGCTACGACGCTGAAACAGTCGATGCCGAAAACGCCGCTGATCTGCAGCGAGCCAAGGGGCTAGGCCTCAATTACAAAACCCTCGAAGCCGTCGAACAACCCGACGACAAGGAACAACCATGAGCAAGAAAGCCAAACCTCGCGTCTACAACGGAGCTGGGGAACTGGTCTCCGTGCAAGCCAAACACTGGTATCACCTGCAGGCTAGCGGCGAGGCCGAACAGAAAACCATTGAGGTCTACGTGTACGGCGAGATCGGCGGCTGGGGCATCACGGCCAGCCAGTTCGTGCGCGACCTCAAGGCGCTGGACGATGGCGTCACGCCGGTCGTTGCCGCGTTCAATAGCGTGGGCGGCGACCTGTTCGAAGGCCTGGCCATTCACAACGCGCTGGCTCGACTGGGTGAGCGTTGCACGGGGCGCGTCGATGCGCTCGCGGCCAGTGCGGCCAGCGTGGCGATCTGCGGTGCGCACAAGGTGGTCATGGCATCGAACTCGATGCTGATGATCCACAACCCGTACACCTGGACCAGCGGCGATGCGGAAGACTTGCGGCGCGTAGCGGACGTCCTCGACCAAACCCTTGAGGCCATCATCGCCGCGTACAAGGCCAAGGCTCCGAACATCGATGAGGCTGAGCTGCGTCGGCTGGTCAACGCAGAGACCTGGCTCACGGCGGCGGAAGCTGTAGAGCTGGGGCTTGCTGACGAAGTCGGTGACGGCGTCAAGGTTCAGGCCTGCCTCGGCGAAGGGGGAGTGCTTCAGCGGTTCCAAAACGCTCCGCCGGATCTGCTGGCTCAGTTGGAAGCGGATGAAGAACCACCAGTCGAGCCCAAGCCTGAAGATCCACCTGCGCCAGTCGTGAACTCGACGAAGCTCGCGCTGCTGATCACCCAGAGCTGTACCCAGGCAGGTATCAGCAACTTGATCGAGCCATTGATCGTGTCCACCAAGTTGGCAGACGAAGCCACGGTGCAAGCTGCAATCGCCCAGGCCAAAGCCGTGCGTGATCTGTGTGTCGCTGCTCGGTTGCCGGAGTCCACGCTTGAGTTCGTGAGCGCAGGTCTCGACGAAAACGCGGTACGTGCACGGTTGTTCGCAAAGATCACCGGCAGCGGCGGTTTTGAAATCAACAACAGCTTGCCACTTGAGCCCGACAAGGTGATTCAAGCAAATGCCAAGCAGCCCAACCCCGGCGGCATCTACGCCGCCCGTAAACACCACACTTCATCTGCAAGAGGAACAGGTCGATGACCATCAAGAAAGAGCCGATCCACGCGGGTGAATTCCTGCTGTCCGAAGGCGCCGGTCAGATTTCCCGCGACGCGATCAACGTGGCGGCGGGTGCCGCTTTGTATCCCGGCCAGATTCTCGGGCTGGTGACTGCTACCGGCGAGTTTGCACCGTATGCACCGACTGCGGAAGACGGCACTGAAAACGCTGTGTGCATCTTGTACGGCCCGCTGGGGGAATCCGAAATCGTACGCCGTGGGCGCGCCGTGACGCGGCTGGCGGAAGTCAGCGAGGCGCACCTCACCGGGCTGGACCTCGATGCAGAAAAGGCGCTCGCGGCCAAAAACATCATCGTTCGCTGAGGCGAATTAGCACTCATCCCACCCCGCCTATGCGGGGTTTTTCATTTCTGGAGTGACCCATGGCTGATATTGCCATTTTTGACGACGAAGCTTTCAACGTCGCCACCCTGACTGCCGCAATCAATGAGCAGGAGTACGTCCCCGGCCGCATCGGTGCACTCGGCTTGTTCGAAGAGGAAGGCGTCACCACGCTGACCGTGCAGATCGAGAAGGACGGCGACAACCTCGCGCTGGTACCTGCCGGTGAGCGTGGCGTATCTGGCCTGGTGGTGGGGGGCAGCAAGCGCATCCTCATCCCCTTCAACACCGTCCATCTGCCGCAGCGTTTTGCGATCAAGGCAGATGAAATTCAGGGCATCCGCGCCTTTGGCACCCTGACAGAGCTGCAGGCTGTGCAGGATGTGGTGAACAAGCGGTTGGCAAAGGCGCGCCGTCAACTGGACGCGACGCACGAATTCCAGCGCATGGGCGCAATCAAGGGCCAGGTACTGGACGCTGACGGCACCACGGTTCTGCTCGATATCTACGCGCGTTTCGGTGTGCAGAAACAGGAGCATTCGATGGGGTTGACCGACCCAGAACGCAACGTGCAAGTGGAGTGTGTCGAAGCGCTGGACATGCAAGAGGATGCACTGGGCAGCATTACAAGCAGTGGATCTCGGGCGTTCTGCGGTAAGACGTTCTGGAGCAAGCTGATCTCTCACCCGTCGGTGGTCGAGACTTACAAGGGTACCCAACAGGCAGCAGCGTTGCGCGGCGACGGCCGCGAATCGTTCGACTTCGGTGGCATCACCTGGGAGCGTTATCGCGGCAAGGTCGCCGGTGTAGCGTTTATCGCTGACGATGAAGCGCGCCTGGTTCCCGAGGGTGTTCCCGACCTGTTTATCTCGGCGTTCGCCCCTGCGGACTATATGGAAACCGTCAATACGCTGGGTATCCCGTACTACAGCAAGCTTGAACCCATGCAATTTGGCAAAGGCGTCGCCGGTGAGGCTCAGTCGAACCCACTGCACCTTTGCACCCGTCCTCGTGCTGTCATCCGCCTGAAGCTCTGATCGTGGGCTTTCGCGATTTGGTCGCTGAGGTCGACAACGCGGTGTTCGAAACGCTGGGTGACAGCGGTGTCATCGAAGGGCGGCCCGTGTTGGGCATGTTCTCCGCGCCCTGGCTGCAGCCATCTGTTGGACGGTTGAACACGGGTCTACGCGAGCCGCACTTCGTTATTCGGGTTTCAGACGCGGAAGGCGTCGATCAGCAGCAAAGCGTCACCATCGCCTTGCCCACTCTTGACGGTGGTGGTGACTACACCATCGTCAGGTTGGAGCCGGACGGCGCCGGTCAGGTCGCTTTGGTTCTGAGGAAAAAGCCATGAGCGTTGGGTCGTTTTATAAATCGTCGGCTGGCGGAGGCATGATCACGATCATGCCCTCGGCCGCAGACCTTCAGGCGCTAACGGACTTCGCCAAGCTGGTTCCGAAGGCCGCTGCAGCTGCTCAGCGTCGAGCAATAAATAAGACGCTGGGCTGGCTGCGTACTCACATTGCGCGCGATGTGGGTAGGCAGGAAGGGATTGCGATGCGTGCCGTTCGTCAGCGCCTGAGGGCCTACTCGGTCAAAGGCAGCAGCACCCGGGGCAAGCTCTGGTTCGGGCTCAACGCGCTGGAGGCGAGCCGTACTGGGCGACCTCGGCAGACTCAAGCAGGCGTTTCGGTGGGGCGGCGTCGCTATGCGGGCGCGTTCTTCAAGAAGGTTTATGGCAACGGTCCCGATATCTGGATTCGCACAGCCAGTAAACAATTCAAAGCGAGCGACTATCCCGACAGTGAGGTTTCGCGAGCGACTGGTGTCAGCTCGGGCTGGATTGCGGAAAACGATAGCCGTTTCCCGTTGGCTAAGGCCAAGGTGTCTATCGAGGATGCGAGGTCACACTTCGAAACCTGGACGCGGCGCGCCGATCAGCGCTTGCTTGAGATTCTCAAGCAGGAACTGAACTACGAGCTGCAGAAGTACATGCGAGGTAGCACCCGTGGATGAGGAAGATCTGACGCTGGAGCTTTTCTACAGCACTGTCGAGCACCGTATCCGGGACCAGTTTCCGGCTCTGCGGACGGTTGCGACCTGGCCCGATATTCGCGATCACGTTTCGCTACCGGCACTGTTTCTGGAGATCGCAGAGTTCGAGCCCGGCACTGACCCTGGCACCGGGCGCGTTGGGCTGGAATGTCGGCTGGAGGCCTACATCATCCTGGCTTCCGAGGAGCCCCGGTGCCGACACATGGCTGCGCAGATGGCAACCCAGCTGATTGTCCTGCTGCGCGCTCAATACTGGGGCCTGCCAGACGTTGATGCCGCTGAGTTTGTACAATCTGGCCCCGATTGGACCAAGCCCGAGTTGGATGGTTACACCGTCTGGAAGGTTGAATGGACTCAGCAGATCTACCTGGGTGAGGAGCAATGGACGTGGGATGACGGGGCCCACGAACTGATCTGGAATGTCGACGTGGTGGCCGGATGAGCAGGGAAGCGTTGGCAGAGCATGACCGCATGATCGGCGCCATGGTGATGCCCTGTCATGTCGTTGCTGTCGACACCGTGGCGGCCATGGTGCGCGTGGACTCACGGGGCTGGGTCAGCCCGTGGGTTCGCTGGCACAGCCAGGCCGCCGGCAAGGCACGGCACTGGCGAGCGCCGAGCATCAATGAAATGGGCACGCTGATTTGCCCTCATGGCCAGCCTGAACTGGGCCGCTATGTCGGCGGCCTGTACGGCGATGCCTTCGGCCAGCCCGACAACCGCGACCATGTGGAGGTCTGGCGCTTCGACGATGGCGGTTCGCTGGTCTACGACTGGGAGGCGAACACCTACGACATCACTCTGCCCACTGGTACCGGGACTATCAGGGTGGGTGGCTCGACGTTTACCGTTACGGATAACGAGGTGTCGGTGGTGTCGCGGGACATCAACCTGCAGGGCAACACCAAGATCGATGGCCCGTTACTGGTAACGGGTGATGTGACCGGTATGGGCTCGATCATGGACGCCAAGGGCAACTCGGCGAATCACAAGCATTGAGGTGGAGATGGATAACGAATCCAAGGCTTTGGCGGGTATGTCGACGCCTGAGATTTCCCGAATGATAGGCATGCAGATTGAGCGTCAATTCGACGCTTATCGAATGCTAACGTTTTGGAAGAACCTCTTGGCGAGCCCGACTCCGCCGGAGGTCATCGCTCACGCGATCTGCAACGAATTGAGTTATGGCAAGTACGCCCGCGCGCTGCCGGCGGGGCGGCCGATCATGCTCACGGTCAATATCGAGGGAGCTGCAGCGGACATCGATACCGCCGCGCTCGTCGAGAAGGTTCGGCAGGCCATACCTTAGCGTCACTTGATATTCAACAGCCCGCGCCGTGCGGGCTTTTTCATGCCTGGAGAAAGTGCAATGACGAGCAAGAAAACGGACACGCAAGCCGCGGATGAAGCCGCGCCAGAAGCCGTCAAGGTTGAGGTGCTGGTGGTGGCCCCGAGTCACCCGGTCTACCGCGACAAGGTTTACACCTCGCGAACCCTGGTCCTGGCCAGCGGCGCGACCCATAAGGTCATCGCCGGCAAGGTGACGGCGGACACCGACGAGCTGCTGTCTTTCGTCTCGGCTCACGAGGAATTCGTCCTGCAGGAGTAACGCCCGATGATCGGAATGGATCGTGTCACCGGCAAGCCGCTGACCGGCCTCGATCACCTCTGGCAGTCCATCGGCGACATCCTGTCGACGCCGCTGGGATCACGCCGCATGCGGCCCGACTACGGGTCTACCCTTCGCCGCTTCGTCGACCTGCCCGTCACTGAGGGCTGGAAGGGCGCCGTTCAGGCCGAAGCCGCCCGGGCGCTCGGGCGGTGGGAGCCTCGGGTGGATCTGTCCAGCGTCCGGGTGGTCGCCGTGCTGGGCGGAAAAATCACCTTCAAGCTCGCTGTGGAGTACCTGGGCGAGCGCGACATCCGGGAGGTGTCCGTATGAACATCGTTGACCTTTCGGCGCTATCGGCGCCGGACGTGGTGGAGGTGCTGGACTTCGAGGACATTTACGAAGACCAGATGACCAGTTTTCAGCAACTGATGGGCGAGAATTTCAGCGCGCCATTGGAGAGTGATCCGGCGGTCAAACTGCTCGAGGTGGGCGCCTATCGCAAGATGGGCAATCGGGCCCGGGTAAACGATGCGGCCAAGGCGTTGTTACTGGCCTTTGCCAAAGGGGCGGACCTTGAACACATCGCGTCGCGTGTCAATCTGCAGCGCCTGGTGGTACAGGCCGAGGACCTGACCACCGTACCTCCCACGGCAGAGGTGATGGAGGAGGACGACGCCCTTCGCGAGCGCATCCAGATGCGCTGGGAAGGGCTGACCACGGCTGGGCCGCGTAACAGCTACATCCTGCACGCGCGCAACGCCTCGGCGCTGGTGGCCGATGCGATGGCGGTCAGTCCATCGCCCTGTGTCGCCGTGGTGATCGTGCAGCAGCTGACGGGCATGGGCGAGGCAGATCCGGCGTTGCTGGATCTGGTTAAGACGTACCTGAGCGACGAGGACATCCGGCCGGTCGGCGACCGTTTGAGTGTCGTCGGTGCCGAGGTCTTGCCGTACAGCATCAACGCGGTGATTCACTTCAACGGCACCGGCTCGGAAAACGAGGCGATTCTGGCCGAGTGCCAGGCACGCCTGGCCAAGTGGATCAATCCGCGTCGGCGTCTGGGTGTCGAGGTGGCCCGCTCGGCGATTGATGCGCAACTGCACATCGAGGGCGTGCGCCGTGTCGAGCTGGTGGGGTGGCAGGACATCATGCCGACCGCCTATCAAGCGGCCTATTGCACGGGCTACAGCGTGACGCCGGGGGCCTGACATGAGCAGCCTTCTGCCTCACAACAGCACGCCTCTGGAGCGGGCAATAGAGGCCGTAACGGACGAGGTGACGCCTGTTCCGTTGCGGGATCTGCACGACCCCGACACCTGTCCGGTCAACGTGCTGCCGTATCTGGCGTGGGAATCCTCGGTGGACCGCTGGGACCCGAAATGGCCGGAAGCCGCCAAACGCGCGGCCATTCGCTCGTCGTTCTACATCCATGCACACAAGGGAACCATCGGCGCGCTGCGCCGCGTGGTCGAGCCCCTGGGCTACCTGATCGAGGTGCTGGAGTGGTGGCAGAAAGTACCCGAAGGCCCAGCCGGTACGTTTGAGCTGAAAGTGGGGGTGCTGGACACCGGCATCACCGAAGAAATGTACGAGGAACTGACGTGGCTGATTGACGACGCCAAGCCCCTGACCCGGCATCTGACGGGGCTGGCCATCAGCCTTGAAACCGCTGGCACGCTCGGCTTTTCAGCATGCGTGTACGACGGCGAAGAAATCGACATCTACCCACCCGAGCCCCGCGATATCGAAGTGTCAGGGCGCATCGACTTTAGCGGTCGCGAAATCACGATAGACGAACTGGATATCTACTGATGGTTAACCAAAACTCGCTGTTCTTTGCCACGCTGACGAACGTCGGATTGGCAAAACAGGCGAACGCTGATGCCCTGGGCGTTCCCTGGAAACTGGCTCAAATGGGGGTCGGTGACGCGAACGACACCGATCCCATTCCGGACATCAAGCAGACCAAGCTAATCAACGAGTGGCGTCGAGCGCCGCTGAATCAGGTCAAGGTCGACCCCAGTAACGCCGCGATCATCATCGCCGAGCAGGTGATTCCTGCAGACGTGGGCGGCAAGTGGGTTCGTGAAATCGGCCTGTACGACGTGGACGGCGACCTGGTCGCGGTGGCCAACTGCGCACCAACGTTCAAGCCGTTGCTGGCTCAGGGGTCCGGCCGTACCCAGGTAATTCGGATCAACCTGCAGGTGAGCAACACCAGCAACGTCGAGCTGAAAATTGACCCGTCGGTGGTCCTGGCAACGCGCACGTATGTGGACGACAAGTTTTCAAAGGTCATTGAGGTATACGCGCAAGCCAACCCCTATGACGGCACGGCAGGGAAGCTCGCCAAGGTGGGGTACATGGGCTGGGGTTCCAGCTACGCCAGCGGGCCTAAATACGCCGCGAGCCTGAACGACGATCAGGCGCTGCTGAGCGGCTTGTACCGGTACGACGCAGCCAGCGTCGGCAAGGCGGGCTTCGGTAGTGGCAACGGCGGCGTGTTACACGAATCCTTAATCGCAGTCGGCGGCAACAACTGGGGCACCCAGTTGGCAATCGATTACAACATTGACGCCATTGGTTTTCGCAGACGTTCCGGGGCCCAGGGCTGGCAGCCTTGGGTCGAGATCTGGCACAAGAACAATCTGCAACCCGCGACGCAGGAACAGGCCAACGCGGGCACGGATGACAGCTTTTTCATCACGGCTAAAAAGCTGACCGGCGCTATCGTGGCCCTGATCATTCAGGCCACTGAAACCGTCCGGGGCATTGCAAAAATCGCTACGCAGGCGCTGGTCGACGCGGGTGCGGACGCCTCAACCATCGTCACGCCAAAAACGCTCGAAGGGCGCACGCAGTCGAATGCGTATGACGCGACTACGGGAAAACTGCAAAAGGTCGGCAGCTTCGGCTGGGGATCGTCCTATACCAACGGCCCGCAGTTAGTAACGAGTCTGAACAACGCGCAGGTGACATACAGCGGGCTGTACCGGTTCAACGGCGACACGGTCGGAAAGCCTGATTTTGGCGGTGGTTTCGGTAGCGCTCTGCAATCCTCGCTGAGCGATGCCGGTGGTAACTGGGGTACCCAGTTGGCCATCGACTACACGACGGACACCATCGGCTTTCGACGTCTGTCGAACACGACCTGGCAACCCTGGATCGAGATCTGGCACAAGGGGAATCTGCCAAAGGCCACTCAGACCCAGGCGAATACCGGCACGGATGACACCGCGTTTATCACGTCCAAGACACTGACCGGCACCATTTCTGCGTTGGTCATTCAGGCCACCGAGGCGATTCGAGGGACGGCGAAGGTTGCGGCGCAGACGGATCTGACGGACGGAACTGACGATACAAAGTTCGTCACGGCAAAAAAGCTGGTGACGTGGTTTGCAACAAAGGTGGCCACCTACACGGTGGCGGGTATCGCTGCGTTCGCTACCGCTGCAGAGGTGGTAACGGGCACCTCAGAAACGAAGATGGTCAACCCGGCGGTGCTCCGTTCCGGGTTCACCATCCTCAAGGCTGCCAATGGATACATCGTCTTTCCGGTCTGGCTGGGTGGTTTCGTTATCCAGTGGGGCACCTCGACCATTGCTGCCGCGACAACGAGTGTTGCCTACACACTGACGTTTCCGACCTCGGCGGCGGTGACGGTTTCCACATCAAGAAACCTGACTGCGGGGCTGGACGGCGTGGAGCTGTCGCCAGTGGATCGGGCGGGTTTCTCCGCCGTCATCGTGTCCGCGAGTGGATCGGCGACACAGACAGCGGGCACATTTGGTTGGATATCTCTCGGGTGGTAATGGGTAATGGCATTTTTCGTAACCTTTGATGCAGACGGCAGGCTTGCGACGCGCTTGATCAAGGGCGTGCATTCGATTCCGAAAGATGCAACGCAGGTCGATGAGGATACGTGGTATCGCATCACGCAAGAGACCGATGGTATCTGGTCGCGGGCGGCCAGCGGTGAGGTGGTCAAGCGTTCCTTCGAGGTCGACCCTCAAGAGCAGGCGGCCCGGGAAATGGCGGCTGAGCGAGTGTGGCGCAACGCCGAGATCGCACGGGTGTCGTGGCTGCGGGATCGTCATCGCGACGAACTGGATCTGAACAAGGCCACGTCACTGTCTGGCGATCAGTTCGCTGAGCTGCTGACCTACATGCAAGCGCTTCGCGACTGGCCGGAAAGTGGGGCGTTTCCCGCAACCGATGGTCGACCGCAACCGCCTGGCTGGATCGCTGACCAGTCTCAATAACGCTCCGCACTGACGAGGCTTTTGTTTTCTCGTTACGCGTAACACGGTTTTCCCTAATGGCCCCGTTCTCGGGGCTTTTTCGTTTCTGGAGAAAAGCATGTCTTCAACCGATTTCTTTCACGGTGTCACGGTCACGAACCTGGACATCGGCGCGCGCACCATTTCCCTGCCGTCATCCTCGATCATCGGGTTGTGTGACGTATTCACGCCTGGCCCGGGTGTCGGCGGCACGCCGGAAGCGGCCGACAACGAGCTGCGCATGATTACCCGCCTACCTGAGGCGGTGGCCGCGTGGGGTGCGTCAGCGCCCATCACCAAGGCCTGCGAGGCGATTTTCAATCGCTCCAAGGCGGTGATCGTTGCCTGTGGCGTGGCCGTCAAAGCCGATGCGGCCGCGCAGACCTCGGCGATCATCGGCGGAGTGCTGGCCAATGGCACGCGTACTGGCCTGCAGGCGCTGCTGGACGGTAAAAGCCGCTTCAACGCCCAGCCGCGTCTGCTGATCGCGCCCAAGCATTCGGCCACCCTGGCCGTGGCCACCGCCATGGATGGGCTGGCCGCCAAGCTGCGAGCCATTGCCATCGTTGATGGCCCGGGCACCACTGACGAGGCTGCACTGGATTACCGCGATAACTTCGGCAGCAAGCGGGTGTTTCTCGTCGATCCGGGTGTGCAGTACTGGGACACCGGCAGCAATGACACGGTCAACGCGCCGGCCTCGGCCTGGACGGCGGGTTTGTTCGCCTGGACCGATAACGAATACGGCTTCTGGGCTTCGCCGTCGAACAAGGAGTTCGTGGGCGTCACGGGTACCACCCGCCAGGTGGAGTTTCTGGACGGCGACGCAACCTGCCGGGCCAACCTGCTCAACGCAGCGAACATCACCACCATCATTCGCGATGACGGCTACCGCCTGTGGGGCAATCGTACCTGTTCCAGCGATGCGAAATGGTCGTTCGTCACCCGGGTGCGGACCATGGACATGGTCATGGACGCGATCATGTACGGCAACAAGTGGGCGGTCGACCGGGGCATTACCAAGACCTACGTCAAGGACGTGACCGAGAGCCTGCAAAATTTCATGCGCGACCTGAAAAATCAGGGCGCGGTGATCAACTTTGAGGTTTACCCGGACCCGGATCGCAACACGGCCAGCCAGTTGGCCGAGGGCAAGGTGTACTGGGTGATTCGCTTCACCGACGTGCCGCCTGCCGAAAACCCGAATTTCCTCGTGGAGGTCACCGACCAGTGGCTGACCGAAGTTCTCGATAACGCCGCATAAGGGGCTGCTCAATGATTCCGCAAACGCTTTTCAACCTGAACATGTTCGTCGACGGCGTGAGCTTCGCCGGCGACGTTCCCGAGCTGTCCCTGCCGAAAGTCACCGTCAAGACCGATTCCTATCGGGGCGGCGGCATGGATGGCGAAATCGAGGTGGACATGGGACTGGAGAAGATGGAGTCCAGTTTCAGCACCAACGGTGTGCGCAAGGAGGCCATGAAGTTCTTCGGCCTGGCGGACGGCACGTCTTTCAACGCGGCTTATCGGGGCTCCTTCAAAGAGCAGAAGGGCCGGTTTGTCGGTGTGATTGCGACGATTCGCGGCATGCTCAAAGAGCTGGATCCGGGCAGCTGGAAGCCGGGCGACAAGGCCGAGTTCAAATACTCGATTGCCGTCTCCTACTACAAGCTTGAGATCGATGGCGTGGTTATCTACGAGATCGATCCGGTCAATTCGGTGCGGGTGATCAACGGTGTTGATCAACTGCAGCAAGTCCGCAGCCAACTGGGCCTTTAAGGAGTCGCCATGGAACCCTTGAAAAATGAGCAGAAAGGCAGCCCGTTGCCGAGCTGGTTGACCGTCACTGATGACGGTGTGGCGGTCAAGCTCTCCAAGCCCATCACGGTGCAGGAGGTGCGCACCGAAAGGCTGGCCATGAGTTCGCCAACTGTGCGAATCCTGCGGACGTGTCAGAAGGCTCACCCGGGTGATGAGGTGGCGGTGGACGCCATGCTGTTTGCCAGCCTTGCCCAGATCACCGTCGAGGACATTCAGAACCTCACGCTCAAGGATTATGAGCGCGTCAAGGCGGGCTATTTTCGCATGGTCGACGAGGACGAGCTTTAATCCGGCGCTGATGCGCCAGGTGGCCAAGCGCTTGTCCAGAGAGACGGGTTTCTCCCTGGACGAGATTGAAAACATGCCGCTGTCCGACATGCTGTGGTGGCTCACTGAGTGAGCCGCTGCCGCCCTCGGGCGTGTGCGCAAGGGGCAACAGATGGCGAGAGAACTAGCACTCGGCCTCGTAATTGGTGGGGCCGTCAGCAAAACCGTGGGCGTCGCCTTCCAGGACGTTGAGAACCGGGTCAAAAAGCTGGAATCCACGGCCAGCAGAGCGCGAGTCCTGCAAAACCTCATCGGTGACACACGCAAGCTCCAGGACGAGTGGCGCAAAGCGCATACCACCGGCGCTGCGACGGCTGAAACCCTACGGCGAAAGCTGGATGCGAATCTCGACAGTCTTCGCCGGCAGGGCGTCGAGGTGCGCAATCTTGGGCGTGCTTATGAGCAGGCAGGGCGCAAGGCTCGGGCAGCTGATTTGAAGTCGACCGGACAGGCGCAGCTCAAGGCCGGAGGCGCGGGGCTTCGCAATACCGCACTGGCCAGCACGGGAGCCGCTGCGGCCACGATGATTGCACCGACCAAGGTCAGCGCCGAATACAACGCCATGATTCGTGACATCGCGATCAAGGGCGGCATCGCCGGCACGGCCGAGGAACGGCAGATGTCCACGGACATCGTGCAGACATCTCGCGATACCGGCTTGAAGCGCAACGAAGTGGCCGACATCGTCAATGCCCTGGTCGGTGCCGGCATGGACCTGAAACAGGCCATGCAATACGCGCCGGTCGCGGCGAAATTCGTGGTGGGGCAAGGTGCTGAAGGTACCGACACGGCGCGGATGATCAACGCCTTGGGCAAGAACGCCAAGATCACCGACCCGGCGGACATGCAAAAGGCGCTGGAGGCCATCGCCTATCAAGGGCAGGCGGGCAGCTTCGAGGCCAGCGACATGGCCAAGTGGTTCCCGGATCTGCTGAGCCAGATGGCAAACATGGGTATCACCGGCACCGAGGCCGTGCGTGAGCTGGGTTCAATGCTGCAGGTGCAGATGAACTCGGCCGGCAGTGCCGACGAGGCCGCGAACAACCTGAAAAACTGGTTCTCCAAGATCGGATCGGGCGACACCGTCAAGGCCTACAAAGATGCCGGCATCGATTACGCCGCGTCGATGAAGACTGGGCTGGCCAAGGGCAAATCAACGCTGGAATCCAGCTTTGAGCTGGCGCAGCGCTACGTCGAGGCGACAGACCCGGCCAAGGCCAAGGCGATGCAGGAGGCGCTGGCGAAGATCAGCAAGGAATCCGACCCGGCCAAGGTCAAGCAGATGATGACCGCGTTCGAGGCGTCGATGCGCACGGGCGACCTGTTTGCCGACATGCAGGTCAAGGCCGCGCTGACGGCCTACATGCAAGGCAAAAAGCAGTATCAGGACCTAAAGGCCGAATCGGCAAACGCTGGCGGAATCCTCGAAAAGAACCTTGCCGAGCGACGCGAAACGTCGGATCAGATGTGGAAGGAAGCGGCGCAGTCGATGGATGATGCGCTGCGCAGCGCGGGGGATGCCATGCGCCCGGTCACTGACAAGGTGGCCAGCAGTGTGGCGAGCGTGGGGCAGAGCCTGTCAGAGCTGGCCGACAAGTCACCCAGGCTGGTGACGGGCCTGTTGGGTGTCGGTGCGGCGATTGCGACGGCTGCAGCGGCTTACAGCACGTTCAAGATCGGCAAGGGGTTGATGAACATCGGGCGCGGCACGCTGATGGGCAATCCCGACGTCGTGCAAAAGGTTCATGTGGTCAACAGCTTGGGCGGTGGTCCAGATCTGGGCGGTGGAGGCGGGGCGGGTGCTCGATCACGTCGCCGGCGGGGCTTCTGGCGCCGAGGTCCTGCCAGCAATGCGGCAGGTGGCTCGACAGGGGCGGACAAGCCGCGTATGCGGGTGTACGCCGGGGCAACGTCCAAAGAAAAACCGCGCATGCGGGTGTATCCCGGCGGCGGGCCTGCAGAGGCTCCTAAATCGCTCAGTCGCTGGGTGCCGCCCACGGAAACGCCACGGCCTTCGATCATGCCGGGGCCGTCCGGTATGGCGGGAGCGCCCGTGGCCTCTCTGGTACCGACCGGCACCCGGCCGGCCATGGCCCTGCATGCGGGGCGTTCCGAAGGCAAGGGCGGCTTGGCGGGCACGCTGTTTGATGCCGCGGTCAATGCCAAGGAAGTGTTCGACAAGGCCGAGACGCAGGACGAAAAAGCCGAGGGTTACGGATCTGTCGCCGGTTCGGCGGCGGGCACGCTGGCCGGCGCCGCTGCAGGCGCTGCCATTGGTTCGGTGGTGCCGATCATCGGTACGGCTATCGGCGGGGCCATTGGCGCCTGGCTGGGCAGCCAGGGCGGCAGCGCGCTGGGTGGATTCCTGGGAAAGTCGCTGTTCGGCGGTTCCGATGAGGCGGTGGCCAGTAAGGCCGTTACGGATAACGCGACGGCCTCCGCGCCGAACCTCGATGAGGTTTCCAAGTCATTGAGCGCGGCCGACACCAAGGCCTCGACCGCGACGCTGGTGCAGGCGGTCAAGGACGGGCCTGAGGAAAAGAAACAGCCGCCTAAGCTGGAACAGACCATCACGCTGTCGCCGTCGATCAGTGTCGTCGTGCAGGGTGATGCCAAGGATCCGCGCGAGCTGGTCAACCAGATGATGCCGGAGATTCAGCGGCAACTGACCGAGTTAGGGCAGCAGGTGGCGCGGCGCGAAATGACTGATCAGACGGTTTTTTAAGGGGGGTTACATGGCGTACATGGAAAGCCTGCAGTCGGGGCTCAAATCCCTGGTGCAGGCGGGGGAGGCTGGCCGCAAGGACGTGGACAGCATGCTGGGCCCCGTCAATGGGGCCATCGGCGAAATCAGCGGCGCTGCCAGTGAGCTGGAGGGCATTCCGTTTGTAGGTCCGGCCATTGGTGCCAAGCTGCAGCGGATCACCGGGGCGATCAGCATGGCGCAGTCCAAGGTCGGGCAGGTGGTGTCGGCCTACGGCAAGGCTACCCGCATTGCGGCCGAGGTGCAGGACCGGGTGCAAGTGCTGGGCGAGCAGGCCGAGCGCGCCAAGACGGTAGTCAACAAGCTGGCCGCCAAGGTCAGCCCGGGGTCTGAGCCGATCTTTTCCACGGCCAGCCTGGCGCCCGATGCGACGCCGGCGCCGGAGGCGGTGAAGCCATTCCCCCACCTGCTGATCATGCAGCCGCTGCAGCCGAACTCGCAGCCGTATTACTTCAACCTTGATACGGCTGCCTTCGACGAGCTGAGTCGGTCGACGGCGTTCCGCTGGGCATCACAAGAGCGCCTGACGCGGCGCCCCGCCCAGCAGGCTGTGGGGGTTGGTGAGGAAAAACTCACGCTCAAGGGCTCAATCTTCCCGCATTTTCGGGGCGGCCTGAAACAGATCGACACCCTGCGCAGCATCGGCCTGCAGTTGCAACCACTGATTCTGACCACGGGTTACGGCGAGGTACTGGGTAACTGGTGCCTGCTTAACATCAACGAAGATCAAAGCACGCTGCTGCAGGGCGGCATCCCGCGCAAGCAGGCGTTCACTCTGGAGTTTGTGCGCTATGGCGATGACATGCAGAACATCTGACGGCGACCTGCTGGACACCATCTGTCATCACTATTACGGCCATCTGGACGGCACGGTCGAGGCGGTTCTGGCGGCCAATCAGGGGCTGGCGGATGAGGCCCAGCCCTATCGGGCCGGGATTCTGATCCGGCTTCCTGACATCGAGTCGACTGTGGAAGAAGTCATCACCCTCTGGGATTGATCGGCAAACCTCGGGCGATCTGTCCGCTCGCTTTTACCTACATCTTTTTTTGCGGCGCAGGTGGCGCGGCCTCCCGGGGCCGTGCGGATCTGCGGTGGCCGTCTGGTGATCCCATGAAACCTGTGTATCGCATTGTCGCCAATAACGTCGACATCACGGCCGTACTCAACGATCGCATGCTGATGATCCGCACCATCGACAAGCCTGGTGCCAGTTCGGATGACTTCGAGTTGCGCATCGATGATCGAGACGGTGTGGTCACGCTACCCAAACGTGGTGCCAAGATGGAGGTTTATCTGGGGTATGAGGGCGAGAAGCTGGCCCTGATGGGCAAGTACACCGTCGACGAGGTCGAGGTGTCAGGCCCGCCCAGCACGATTGTGGTCCGCAGCAAGTCCAGCGACACCCGAAGCAGCGCCAAGACCACGCGCAGCGGCAGTTGGGAAGGCGTCAGCCTGGCCAGCATCGTGTCGGATATTGCGGCCCGCAACGGCTGGACACCCGAATGCACGGTGCAAACCCTTGTACCGCGTGCCGACCAGCTTAACGAGTCGGACCTCAGTTTCATCACGCGCTTGGCCAAGCAGCACGACTGTACGGCGAAAGTCGCGGACAACAAGCTGATTGTTCTGCCCCGCCAAGGGGGTCTCAGTGCCAGCGGCCGCACGCTTCCCGTGATCGTGATCCGGCCCAGCGACGTGTCGCGTTGGCAGTTCCGGCTGGGTGATGACAACGTCAGGAAGGCGGTTCGAGCGGCGCATGCTGACAAGAAAGGCAACCTGATCACCGTCCAGCTCGACAATGACGACAGCGTTGACGGCCTGCCACCGATCCACACAGACCGGCACATCCACCCGAACAAGAGCGCGGCCGAGGCGGCGGCGAAGGCCCGGTTGGCCGGTTTTAACCGGTCCACGGCCGGGGTCAGAATGGAAATGCCCGGGCGAACGGATCTGTTCGCCGAGCGTGAGATTGATGCCCAGGGTTTCAAGATCGGGCTCGATGGCGGCTACCTGGTGGATTCGGTGGAGCAGGTGTTCACGCAGGCCGGGTGGTCGACCACCATCGAATGCAATGGCGGCAAGAAGGGCAAGGCCAAGGCCAAAGGAAAGAAGCCGAAAAAGCCCCTGAAAGTCGTCCAGCTTTAACTGCGGCTGTCGATTCAGCCCGGTGCTCAACTCGCCAAGCCCCGTATTCCGGGGCTTTCGCGTTTCTATACCCTCTAAAACGGATTCCGATCGATGCCCCTTACCGAGTCGCAATTGTTGGCCATCCTGCCGAACGCCCGCCCTGTTGCGGGCGTTTTTGTTCCTGCCCTCAACCGCGCGATAGCGCGCTATGGCATCAATACCCCGGCGCGCCTGGCGGCGTTCATTGCGCAGGTCGGGCACGAGTCCAGTCAGCTGCTCAAGCTGACCGAGGATCTGTACTACCGCGATGCCGAGCGCGTCGCCCGGCTGTTCAAGTATGGGTTCGACCTAAACAAGAACGGCGTGGTCGACCCGGCCGAGATCGAGTTCGCCAGGGCCTACACCTGCAATTCGCAGAAACTGGCCAACCGCGCCTATGGCGGCCGTTACGGTAACGGCAACGAGGCATCGGGCGATGGCTGGCGGTTCCGTGCGCGGGGACTGATCGGGATCACCTTTCGAGACAACTACCGCATCGCGGGCACGGCCATGGGCTTGCCGCTGATCGATCACCCCGAGCTTCTGGAGCAGCCGGAGTATGCCGCGTACTCGGCGGCCTGGTTCTGGTGGGATCGCGGCCTGAACGAACTGGCTGATGTTGGGCAGTTCGACCGTATCAGCCGGGTGGTCAACGGCGGCGGCAACGGTGCCCAGGAGCGCCGCGACCTGTGGAAGGTGGCCAAGGGGGTGCTATGTCCATCGCCGATCTGATCCCCGGTCAGTACCGGGCACTGGCTGTCGTGCTGGCATTGGCGCTGGCTACGGGGTTGGGAGGTGCCATCGGTTGGCAGGTGCAAACCTGGCGGTCTGAGGCCCAGCTTTCCAAACAGGCGACAGCAGTCGCTCAGGACGCCGAGAGGCGTGCGCAGGCCGTGTTGGTCTACCTGAATGATGCCAAGACGGCTCGGCTGGCGTTGGAAGCTCGGCTGAAAACCAACGATGAAGTCCATTTCAAGGAGCTCTCCAGTGTTCAACAAAATCAGAAAGTGTTGCTTGGCCGCGTTGCTACTGCAGAGCTACGGCTGTCAGTCGTACTCGCCGCCAGCTCCGGTGGTGGTGGGATGCCAGCCCCTACCAGCTCCAGCGGCGTGGTTCATGGAGCCCGTCGAGCCGAACTTGACCCAGCGTATGCTCAACGAATTCTCGGAATCACCGACGACGGCGATCAAGGACTGATCGCGTTGAAGGCCTGTCAGGCCTATGCGAAACAAGTGTCCACACCCAGATGAAAAGGAGCGATCAGCCCAGGTGCGTCAACACCCGGGCTGAACGCCAAACCCGCAGCCCTTTCCTGCAAGTTCAGCCAAGACTCCCGCTCCGTGCACAAAGCGGAGCGGAGTCTATCAACTGTTTATCCATACAGTAAAGGTTCTCTTGCAATGTCAAATCCCATCATTCCCTGGATGGGCGGCAAACGTCGCCTGGCCGATCGCCTCATCCCTCTCTTCCCACCGCACGAGTGCTACGTAGAAGTATTCGCGGGCGGTGCGGCCCTGTTTTTCATGCGTCCCCAGCCGGCCCCTGTCGAGGTTCTGAACGACATCAACGGCGACCTGGTTACGCTGTATCGCGTTGTCCAAAATCACCTGGAAGAATTCATCCGGCAGTTCAAGTGGGCCTTGAGCTCACGCCAGATTTTCGAATGGCAGAAGATGACTTGGCCGGAGACGCTAACCGACATCCAGCGCGCCGCACGCTTCTTTTACCTGCAGCAGCATGCGTTCGGCGGCAAAGTCTCGGGGCAGACGTTTGGCACTGCCACCACAGGGCCGGCCATCAACCTGCTGCGGATTGAGGAAAATCTTTCAGCAGCCTGGCAACGGCTCGCCGGCACGTATGTCGAGAACCTGTCTTGGATGGATTGCGCCGAGCGCTATGACCGTGCACATACCTTTTTTTACATGGATCCACCGTATTGGCAGACCGCTGGTTATGGGGTCGATTTCCCGTTTGAGAACTACGAACGGATGGCAGACTTCATGCGGCGGTGCAAGGGAAGGGTGATGGTGAGCATTAACGATCACCCCGATATCAGGCGAGCCTTTGAAGGCTTCCACTTTGAATCTGCAGATGTTCGATACACCACCTCGAATCAGCGTCAGGGAAAGGCGGAAGTCAGTAATGAGTTGGTGATCACCAGTTGGAAGCCGGAATTTTTCGGCGGTCTGTTTTAAACCGCCCAGCAGTGGGATGGCCCATCTCGGGCCATCCCACCCGCATCGTAATTAGATCAGCATTTGAATCAGCTTCACAATTTCAGTCAGCAGCTTCAGCAGCTCCACCAGAATCATGGCGTGTTCCTTGTCCGGAAGGTTGTCCCGAGTATTGGTCTCTACAGGGCTGTGTGCTAACGTCGCGGGGCTACGGTGACGAAAGCAAGGCACTGACGGCATTGATAGTCATCAGGGTCGACATCTTTGCAATCGCTCAAATCAAAGGCTGAAGGGTTGGCGCCCTTCAGCCTTTTTTATGAGTGATAGACCCCGCATATGGGGTTAGTGCACGGTGCTAACTAATCGGTACTACTTACTCAGTTGCGTCGCTTATGCATACGTTAATTTGTAAGTTGTGCTCACGTCAATATCAAAAGCCTAGGTTGAGTCAATTTTCTTAGTTTCCAATATTGGGATTTGAGAAAGCTCAAATCCTATGTTTGGATTTTAAGACTAAGCCATTGATTTAAAAGGATTTATTGGTAGTTAGGCCTTTGCGCTCTTTGCGTCATTTCTTCATTTCTACATTCCGTTATTCCGTTATTCCATTTTTGCGTTTTTGCGTTTTTGCGTTTTTGCGTTTTTGCGTTTTTGCGCAGCAGCTGATTCGCGCGTTCGCGCTTTAGCGTTTTAGCGAACGTAGATTTTTCCTGTTAGGCTATTTGGCGTCGTATCCCCAACACATATAGCCGCTGGAAGTGCCTTCGCGTCGGGACGGTTTGCGGATGTGCATTCAGGTAAGCCGATTCTTGAGCTGACCCAGTGGCGCTCAGTTCAACATCGCTGAGCTTCAGGTGGAGGGGCAGAACAATCTCTGGAGTTTTTAGCGGCTAAAACCCAACATCGAGTTGAAAGGGCAAGATTTTTGATGTTGATTGCAATCGCGGCTGCCATCGGCGTATAGGCGTGATTCACCCACCGTTGAACAGGTCCGGTTGTTGTTCATCGCTAGCGGCTTCGATCAGATGTGGGCCTTGATTTTTGACATTCCCTACGGATTTTCCCACTTCAAACCAGGTGAACTCCTCCGTCGGCCGGCAACATTCCTTGGCGATCTCGGCGGCGCGCTCCTGCGTGGTTTCTGGATCAACCCACTCTCTGGCGTGCTCTGGGTTCAACACCACCGGCCGCCGATCATGGATGTCGACCATTCCCTGGTCGGAGTCGGCGGTGATGATCACAAACCCGTCCTGTGGTTCCGGCTCCAACCCCTGATGCACTTCCGCCAGCGCGGCGAAGAACATCGGTCCTTCCTCCTTCAGCCTGATGAAATACGGCTGCTTCTTCTTGGGATCGTCCGGATCCTTCACCCACTCGAACCAGCCATTGGCGGGGGCCAGCGCGCGCCCATTCGGCCACAGCTGTTTGAAGTACTTCCCCGTCATCACCGTTTCGACCCTGGCATTTATGGGTGCGGGCCGCTTGGCACCCTTCTTCGCCCAGAACGGCGACCATCCCCATTTCACCTTGTCCACGCTTAACCCGTCTTCAGTCGGGCGGATGATCTCCACCCGAGTCGACGGCGCGACGTTGTAGCGCTGGATAGGCCACAGGTCGTAGCCGTTGATGACGATCTGCTTAGACGCCAGTTCCTTGAGGTAATGGTCCATCGGCTCGTAGATCGAGTAGCGTCCGCACATGGTGTCACCTGTCGAAAATCGGCTTATACAGTGTTGACCACGTTAGCTCAGCTTAGTTAACTGTATGCATATACAGCATCCTAGAGAGCGAACCATGTATTTTCTCATCACACCTCGAAGGCACCTAGGCGTGGCGATCGACAAAAAGGAGCTTCCCAAGATTCCGCCGGTCCGGGGAGATGTCCACATCATCGAAACACATGATGACCTGCTCGGACGCACCACCACTACCGCCTGGGTATTCACTGCTGCCCCGGGGCCGGGAGTGCTTCCCCGTTTGCTGGACGTGACCATCACCGGCATGGCGACGAATGGGATGAACCTCACTGGCGTCGAGGTAATAGACGATGCGGTCTATGCGCAGTCGTGGTGGTGTCGCTTTGAGTGAAAACCCGCTCGCGGAATGGAGGAGTGAGATCCAGAACCGCCTCGAGTTGGTCACCGATCCGGATGCCCAACGGCGAAAGCTCGTAAGCTTGGCCGTGCTCGCGCACCAGCGGCATCAGGTGAGCGGTGAGGAGTTGAGCGACATTCTCGAGTGGACGGACGCGGCCAGGCTCTGGGGGTTACTGGAACTGGAAGAGGCGGAATTCCTCGGCCTGTTTGACGGCGGCAGGCTTCCGGATGATGGGATTCAAATTATTAAGGCAAAAGGATGATGGTCGACGGTGCGGAGAGTCTTATCAACCCCTGCCACGCGTCCCTGGCCAACCGAGTAGCTGATCCTTAGGCTTCAGCCTGCGCAGCAATTGAGATACTGTTGCTTCTGATGTCAGAATTGCGCTACCGAAAGGAGTCGTCTATGAAGAAGCGTTTTTTGCTGCTCACCGTTTTCGCTCTGCCCGGCTGCGCAAACCATCCCGTGGACTGCGCGACTGGCTTTTTTGCTTGGGATGACTGTCTGCCAGGAACGAAGGGATACGAAATCCGCCAGCATCGCCTGGCAAAGGTTGCAGAAGCAAAGGCCTCGAAAGAGGCGAAGGATGATGCGCAATGCAGATCCTATGGTGCGGTGCCAGGCAGCGATTCATATGTGAACTGTCGTGTGCAACTGAGCAAATAACGATATTGGCTATGGCCGTTGGAAAGCCGAGGTGATGTGGGCATCATCGACCACCCGAGCGCAATGATGCATTTTCTGGATTGCAGACTCAGCGATGTGTAATCCGCTACAGTGTACCTGGACAGAGCTTAGGCTGCGTCAGATGGGCCACGAGCTTATAGCCGCCATGTAGAGAATCATACTTTCAAAACTTCCTCAGCCAATGCTTCACTAAGGCAAAAAAATGATCACCAACATAAATGATTACAATAGTGCCATGGTGAATTTCAAGCGCTTGCGCGCTCAAAATTGGCATGCGATTGGAGATGTAGATATTGACCTCTCCGCTAAAGTCACTGTTTTAACGGGAGCAAATGGTAGTGGCAAAACATCGATCTTACGACTGCTCGCGATGCACGCTTCTTGGGCGGCAGTTGACTACAACGTGCCTAGTCGTCTTGCTGATGAGCCCCCAGAACAACCCAATGACGCAAATCCTCACAAGGCTATAGGCGTTATTGAGTACTCTGACAACCACTCTACTAATATCTTATGTAGTACTGGCGGTCTGCATAGGCACATAGGACTGTCTGAAGGTCGATCTTTGCACTGTATATTCGTTTCAGCGCACCGTCCGCCTTTTCGATATGAAGCTATTAAGGTAGGAATTCAGGTTGATGAAGGATCTGACCCGCTCAAGGCAATAGATTTGGCGAGAAGCGGCCAGAAGGCTGCTGTCGAAGGTACTACAAATAATTTTGGAGTGTCGATTAAGCGTACACTTTTTGCTTGGCTGGTGGCTGGGTACGGTGTAATGACAGATGGTAAGTATCTTCTTCGTCCATCCTCAGAAATCAAAGAGTACTTCGAAGGTTTCCAAAATGTGCTTAGGTTGGTAATTCCGGATGAGTTTAAATTTGAGTCGATAGAGGTTGATGTCGGAGGCGAGATCGTATTGCTGTGTGATGCAGGGCGGACAAGGTTTCTCATTGAAAGCGCGTCTGGAGGCTTGGCAGCAGTAATTGAAATTGCATGGATGTTATACCTCCAGCAAATAGGCGCAGGTCGTGGGCGCGAATTTACTGCAATAATCGACGAGTTGGAGAACCACCTTCATCCCAGCATACAACGTAGTATCCTGCCAAAATTAGTTAAGGCGTTTCCGTCAGCGAGATTTGTTATCAGTACCCATAGTCCGTTGATTGTCTCGTCCATGAGTAACGCAAACGTGTATGCGTTACGATTTGATGAACGGTCGCGGGTATATGCTGAACTTCTGGATTTCAAGGAAAAGGCCAGGACAGCTGCTCAGATACTAGATGAGGTTTTGGGAGTGTCTGTCACGCTTCCAGTGTGGGTCGAAGAGAAATTAACACGGATTGTTAAAGATTTTAGCCAGCGACCTTTCAATGAAAGTCTCTTCTCGGATTTAAGAAACACGCTTGAGGCGCATGGACTTGATGATTTTTTTCCTGAGGCTCTTACTGCGGTGATTAAATAGATGATCAAGCTCGTTCGCCCTAAGTGCCCATATCCTGCAGCGCTCGAACGAGGGGATTATAAGCACGATAAAAATAAAACTGCGCTGAAAGAAAGTACGCATGGTAAGTGTATGTACTGCGAGTCAAAGATTTTAGCTGTGACATACGGTGATGTTGAGCATATTTTACCAAAGGCAAAGGGTGCATATCCTCATCTGGAGTTTGAGTGGGATAATTTAGGATTTGTATGTGCTCAGTGCAATAATAGAAAGCGGGACAGATTTGATACAAGTCACCCTCATATCAATCCGTATGATGACGATCCCGCAGATTATTTTGTTGCCCTATATAATATGATATTTTCTTATCGGGAGAATGAGCGTGGGGAGTTAACGATACGAGATGTTGAACTTAATCGAACAGAATTGATAGAGCAGCGCGGCGCGCGTATGCAAGTAATTCGGAATGCTATATTGGCGGTAAAGGGCCGTGAAAATCCTACTCTGCGAATGTCTGCGTTTGCGGAATTAAAAAAAGAAGCGGACCCCGATAAAGAATACTCCTTCTTTGTTGGAGCTCTGCTAAAATGTCATGATATTCTCTGATAAGTTCATTTCATTGGCGCAGCGATATAGGGAGAGAATGTTGAAAATACCGTTGATGGAATCAGGTCTGATCGCGAAAGCTAACGAGGAGCTACGTAAGCTCGACTGGTATGAAGATGGGATGGAGATTAAGGCTGCTGAGATGATGGGGCATACGCTAGTCATGCGTGCCACGGGAATGACAAACGCCGCGGGTGTCGTGAGAGCAGACTTGATTGAAAGGTTTGATGTGTTTGCCAGGTGGTTCGCTGATCGATATACGTTGGCAGAATCGGCCTCCGAGTAGGGGGCGCTGCCCTGCTAGGGTAGGCTGGCGGATGCTACGATGTCTAGGGCAAATTTAGGGCAAAATCAAGGCCGCATGAGGCCGTTTCTGCCCCTTGCATACCAGCACAAAACCCTGATAATTGCGGCCTACAGCGGGCTAAGGCGATACCCGGTCGGGTTCAAATCCCTATCTCTCCGCCATTATTTGAAAAGCCCCGAACGTGAAAGCGTTCGGGGCTTTTTCGTTTCGGTCCGACAAAATCCGTCACAGGCCAGATAGGCAGAAAAAAGCCCGCTATCAGCGGGCTTTAATCAATTTGAGCGCTCAGCGCAGCAAGCACATGTTTGGGGTCGTTGTGAATGGCTCGAAGCAACGCGCGGGCTGGGCCTTCCGGTTCGCGGCGGCCTTGTTCCCAATTGCGCAGGGTTCCAACAGCCACATCGATACGCTTGGCAAACATGGCCTGGGAAAGTCCCGTTGCTTGACGAATCTTTTTGACCTGGACTGCGTCTACGTGGAATTCACGCGATGGTTGGCGCTCACCGCGGTCGATCTCATCCATCTGAGTCATGCTTTCCACAAGACGATCGAAGAGATTCTTTTCCATTATTTCCACTCCTTGTTAAGTGCGCGAAGCTGCGCTTTCTGGCTGTCAGTCAAGGTATCCATGATTCCCTTGCGATAGATCAAAACCAGCCGTATCTGACGGGCTGCAGTGACATAGTAATAAATCACTCGAACGCCACCACTTTTGCCTTTGCCTTTTGCCGCCCAACGAATCTTTCGAAGACCGCCCGTGTCTTCCATAAGCGAGCCAGCCTCGGGATGCTCTGCGAGATAGGTTTGCAGCTTTCCATGCTCATCGTCGCTCAGATGCTCTTTCAAATCTGACGTGAAAATCGGCGACTCGATGAAAATCATGCCATCCCTTGTGTGCGTCATTGGCGTATGCCGATGGTAGGGCGTCACTTAAAGATGCGCAAGCACTTCTCTGCCCCGTCATCTGAAAAGCCGCCTGGCCCAGCCCGCACCGTGAAATCTCTCCCACCCTGTGAAACGTTGTGAAGCCTCGCAATAAAGGCGATTTGCCCATGCTAACGTCCTCGGCGGGGTATCGTTAGTGTGACGGTGCCATCATTCGAGTGAGGGAGCAGCGCAATGAGTACCGTATCGCCTACCGGCAACCAGCCAAGCAGCCAGAAATCCTCGACGACGGCGTTCGATGACAAGTTGAACATCGCCAAGTCCAGCAAGATCATCGCCGATTACATGAAGCAGAACGGCAAGGGTGCGATCACCAGCCAGGATCTGGCGAAGCTGGCCAGTGATACGTCGGGCAAGGTGCCTGCCGATGTGTCGAGCGCGGCGCAGTACATGCAGCGTCATCCGGATGTGTTCACCGCCATCGAAACCCATGACGTGGCCGGTGCCGATAACCTGTCGGGCGTGTGGAACTTCGAATGGGCAGCCAGCGGCGGCCTGAACGGCACGGCGACCGATGCTATCGCCAAGATGCAGGACACCTTTGATCTGGCGATCGCCAAGTCGGCGCAGATCACTGAGCTGACCACCGGCAAGAAGGCTGAGCTGGACTCGACCAAGCAGCGTCCGAGCAACTGATTACAAAGCGCTGGTTACAAAAAAATCCCCAGGTCATGGCCCGGGGATTTTTTTGTCCGAAGTATAAGAATGACGTTCATACCCTGTAGGAGCGCGCTTGCCCGCGATCCAGTTTGCCAGTCACATTGAGCGTGACTGACAAACCGCTATCGCGGGCAAGCGCGCTCCTACAGGATGTATGGCGACGCTTGATCAGGTCATGAGGTCCAGGTTTCGCCACCCGGCCAGTCCTTGGTCGGGATGTCGCTGATGGTGCCGTCCTTCACGCCGTCGATGCCATAGCGTTCGATCGAGCCGCCCAGCACCTGGGCGAAGTCGTCGGCCTTGGCTTGCTGTTGGCCCTCTTTGACCAGCCCCGGAATGATCGCGCCGAGCACCGCCACGCCAGCGCCCAGGAAGCCCAGGGCCCCCGCGACGGAAGCCACTGCGGGCAGGAAGCGCGTGACGCCCAGCAGCGCCATGCTGCCCTCTGCGACCGACGCCGAGCCTGCCAGGATACCCAACGAGCCTGCTGTGATGCCGAAGCCGCCGGTCAGTGTGTCGCCTCGACGGATCGCCTGCACGCCGTCGAAGATGCCGTACGCCCCCGCTGCGATGCCGGCCAGGCCGCCAATACCCTTGGCGCTTTCTTCGAAGTTCTTCGCGATGTTCTTGTAGTTCTTGCCGTCCTTTA
>Ga0207655_1000579_pt1 | contig 45468 bp, 65 predicted proteins | sample KBSM44metaG_FD_184398 | JGI IMG/M metagenome (GOLD analysis project Ga0207655, IMG submission 184398) | Miscanthus rhizosphere microbial communities from Kellogg Biological Station, Michigan, USA - KBS M4-4 metaG (SPAdes) (version 2) | ecosystem: Host-associated > Plants > Roots > Rhizosphere >...
AATCAAAACGCGATGAATTAACTCGCTTTTTAATCAATCGTCAAATGCAAGAAACGCAAGAAACAATTTAAGAACATCTACAGCGCGTGATGTTCTTATCTCCATCCCTCATCAGAAAGGAAATCTCCGAAATGAATGAATTTCTTCATATCTTTAGTACCTACATTTTCCCTCTTTACATGGCTCCAATCGTGCTAATCTTTGTCATCATTAAATTGCATCTTCGTATTAAGGCGATGAAGGCATCTGTTTTGAAGGAAATTTTTGTTCTTCAGTGGATGCCTATAATTAATGTTGTTGTTATGTTTATTGAATTTTGTACCTTGTGCGGCGTAATTCATGAACGCCGTAAAAAGAAACAAACGGTTCCGCTAGTTTATCGTTTGTTTAAGGTAGAAGAATACCAAGAAGGTGCTCAACTTAACGTACGAAGAAAAACCTCTCTGTAATATGCAGAAAGGTTTTTTTATTTGGTTTTTATTTAGTTATTGCTTTCTTTTTTAAGTTTGGCGGAATTCAAAACCATGGTCTCTTTTTCTGTTCCTTTATATCTTTTGAATTCTACGACTACTTCATTATCATACATTCCCTCGTATAGGAAGATTCCGCTTCCGTGTTCAGGGTGGTAAACTTGTTCTTTGCTTTTAAATGTTGTCATGTTCATCTCTCCTATTGATTGGATTAATTGCTACGCCTAATATAAACGATTACTTTAAAGACATGAATAAAAAGTCAAAAAAATGAACAGTTGTAGGAAAGAAAACAGAATTTGTGCATATAGTAATAGTACAACCTTTGACGACGGAGAAATATTTCTTTTTTTTATCACAATGTTCTTTTTGTTGGTATAGTTAGGGAAATTATCAAAGGAGTGGATTAATATGATTGCTCAATTATTAAACATGTACAACCATTTAGGAAATGCATCTGCTGAAGGAAATTATTATTTATCTGAAGTGATGACGCGTTTTCACCTTCTAACAGCCGAGGAGAAAAAACAAGTGTGTTACCAACTCTTATCGTCTCCAAATCGTGCAGTTGAAGGAGCAAAAGTCGTGGATTATTTGTTGCAATCATCTGAGTACCGACTTGATTTTTCCACATGGGCGTACGATAAACCCCTGTATATTCGCTATATGAACCTTAGAAAAGAACAATTCCTAAAAAAAAGCGTGTAAAACGAATAGGAACTAAAAAGTAGAAGCAGAGAAATTCTTTGCTTCTTTTTTTATGAAGGCGAAAAGACTTGAACGGATAAAAATGGAAAAGGTATACTGTTGTAGAGAGACATCTATACAAAAGAAAAGAGTGAATTACATGAGTCATAAACAAACGTGGGGATGTAGCATTGGATTTGGTCTGTTAGTATGGCTAAACCAAGCGGTCTTTTTGCATTGGTTCCATGTGGGCAATACAGATTACACAGGAATGTTGGTATGGAGCTTAATAGGAGCTATCGTCTGTGTCGCAGATATGATTGTTTTTGTTCTGTTTATTCTTTTGGCAAAGAGAATCGTTCAGGATAAAAAGAAACAAAAATGGGACGCATCAGCTTCCAATAAAAGCATATAACTTTACATGAACATCTAAATGAATCTTTTACTTGAAAGATGAAAAACGTATGTTTTTTGTTCGTTTTGAAATAAAATATACATCCATCTTTATGTACCTAGTTCTACTTCGCAGAGAAGCGGGGAATTTCCCTACTTTTCCAGTATGAAAAAGATTAATGGTTAGCCATAGCGGGTAAAGTAAAAGTATAGGAGGCGATAAAATGAGAGCTACAGGAATTGTAAGGCGAGTCGATGACCTTGGACGTATGGTTATTCCTAAAGAGGTCCGAAGAACATTTCGCATCGGTACAGGTGACCCGCTTGAAATTTTTACAAATGGAAATGAAATCATTTTTAAAAAATACAAACCCTTCGCAACTATTGAGGATTACGCAAACGATGTAGCAAGTTCATTACATGATGTGTTCCAACACATCGTTTTTATTACAGATGGTGAAACTATTGTGGCTGTAGAAGGCGAAAAGAAAAAAGCGCTTCTTCAACACATAACAAGTGATGTATTACCTGATTTTCAGGGCAAAAAAGAAGAAGAATTTGAAACAGCTAAAAAAACTATTACGATAAACGACGAGTCACGTGAAGTTCAGGGGTATGTATACGTTCCGATTCGTATAGAAAACAAAGTAGTCGGTTCCATTATTATGCTTGGCAAAAACGGAGCGGTAGATACGTCCACACTTCAAAGTGTGCGTGTACAAGCTCGTATGATTCAAGGACAACTAGAAAGTACTGCCCCGTAAAAAAAAGGAGAAAATTGCTCCTTTTTTTTCTTTTTTTGTGGTAAAAGAAAGACAACATTCTTGAGGAAAGGAAAAAAATGTTTTTTCCTGAAAGAATACAAGAGATTTGAATAGAAGGGAGTGAAAAAATGGAGGTTCAATTAACTATCCTCACATCTGTTCTCTTTCTATCTCTACTCTATCTCCATTTTTCTCTTCATACGCGACACCTTTCGTTTTCGCTTGACCGAGAGCAAATTGTTCACACCCCTCAACATCACCAATTAAAAAAACAAAATCAAGAAGGAACAGGACGAGGTCAATATTTATACCGCATTCGTTCTGTGTTTCAACGTTTTCTTGCAGATAGAGATGAGAATGAAGACCCTTTACAAACCGTTTGATAAAGAAATGACTATCATAAGGTTTTTTATAAAAGGGGGAATAGATAATGGATATTAATCCGTTTGCTGAATTGTTACGTTTTTTTGCCACACATTTAGGTGGTAGTTATGGGTGGTCAATTGTTGTGGTGACCATCATTATTCGATTGTTATTGCTTCCGCTTTTTCGAAAGCAAGAAAAGCAACAAGTCGAGATGAACCAAAAAATGAGAAAGATGCAACCTGAAATGTTGAAGTTGCGCGAAAAAATTAAGAAGGCTAAAGACATTGCACAACAACGAAAAATCCAACAAGAGATGAGAGACCTTCAAAAAAAACATGGTGTAAGTGTCATGTCGATGGGATTTTTGCCTGCACTCATCCAGTTGCCTATTTTAACAGGACTTTATTATGCCATTGCGCATAGCGATATTTTAACGAATCATTCATTCTTATGGTTTACCTTAACTGAAAAAGATATGTTGCTTGTAGCAGTAATGGGTGTACTGTACTTACTTCAATTTAAACTCGCTGAAAAAACAACGAAACTTTCTTCGCCTGATACTCCTCAAATGTCTTTCATCTTATATATCTTTCCAATTATGATGGTATTCATCGGAGCCAAATTAGCTTCAGGGGTTGTATTGTACTGGGCAGTAGGGGCTTTATTTATGATAGGCTATAAATCCATTCAATATGTGAGTCGTAAAAAGAAACTAGAAGCAAAAAATAAAGAAAAGAAATGATTTTTAAAGATAACGAGCGTTTTTTGACGACTTGTTATCTTTTTTTTATGAAAAAATGTTTAAAAAAATGAAAAAGATACTTTTTATAGTAAAAACAACCATGTATACTATAAAAAGAGTAAAAAAAGAATAGGAAGTTGCCTTCATGATAAAACGAATAGTGGCAGGGCTATGGTTTAGCGTGAAATTGTATTCGTTTTTGCTATTTGTGGCATTACTTTTGCTTGAAGGTGTGTACTGGTACTACCATCTACATAAAACAGAAACTATCGTAGCAGTAGTAGACAGCGGACTTGTGAAAACTGACCCTTTGTTTAAAGGGAAAGTCATAGCCCCTCTTAATGTATTAGAAAAAAGAGGGTTTCCAACGGATACAACAGGGCACGGCACACATGTCGCAAGTATCATTTTGCGGATGAATGAGCATGCCCAGATAATGCCTGTAAAAGTCATTGCCTCAAAAGGAGAAACACAACGAACAATTGATACACCACTTGCACTGTTGTATTGCGTAGTGCGAGGGGCAGATGTGGTAAATATGAGCTTTTCAGAAAGCCATCCGCTATGGCTCACGCGTGCCGTTTTGATGTACGGTCATTGGAAAGGCGTAATATTTGTGGCCGCATCAGGAAATGAAGGACAAAATCATGTGAGTTATCCCGCTCGTTATCCTGAAGTAATTGCGATTGCAGGAGCAGATAACAACAAGCGTCTAACTGATTACAGCAACATAGATAAGCAAACGATATTTGCGACAAAAGCCAATGATGTAAAAGGAGTCAATGCGTTTGTAACCTCTGAAAAAAATGAATTTGTCAGGTTGTCAGGCACTAGTTTAAGTACGGCTTATATGAGCGGATTGATTTCACTTGCTAAAACGTATCATCCAAATTGGACACAAAAGAAAATTGAACAAGAACTTTTACACGTTAGTGAACCAATAAAATATGAAAAAAATCGTAATATGAATAAACTGAACTATGTTCTAATTAAGAAAGCTAAAGCCACTTTTGAGCACGGACCATACCTTTCAATTACCCCTACAGTTCATTACACGCAAAGCCATCAAGCTACATTATCCATTACTCAACTCCATTTACAACACCTCACTCTTACCAATGCAGAAGGTACACAATCGCTTCCTGACGATACGGCTCTTTCGCAATCTATATCCTTAGAAGAAGGAATCAATCGATTTGAAGTAAGCGGAGTGTATCGAGGAAAAGTTATTAAAAAAGCGGTTGAAGTAGTGTGTGATAAAGATAAGCCTGAGGTGACGATGTATTATCTGCCCAAAGATAGTAAGCATCCTCCAATTGTGCTTGTACGTGATTATGCGGTTTCTTCCATTAAGTTAGACGGACGCGATGTTTCGCTTAAAGATAAAGAAACGTATGGAAAAGGGGAAGAGACACATTATTACGTGAGTCTTCCTAAAAACAAACCGTTTCATAGCATTGAAGTGACAGACGGAGCGGGGAATACAACGACGATTCATGAAGATGCTCATTATTGGTCCAATCCATAAATATGTGCTCGAAGAAAGGGGATAATGCTGTGTTTATAAAATATGATGAACAGCCTCTGCCTTCCATAGAAGAACTGGCTAAAAAACTAGGAGGAGAAATTATCACCCTGACGCCTCCTTCGTCGCCAAATATTAACCCTCTTGAACTTCTTTATGGGTCTCAGGAAGAGGAATTGAAACAGAACAAAGAAAGAAAGTAGAAAAGGAGCCGATATGCTCCTTTTTTATTTTCGTTTTAAGGATGTGACTAGATGAAAATTGTAAAAATTGAAGAGCAAAAAAGACGAAAAAATCGTTACAACTTATATAACGAAGATGGGTACTTCATGGGGATTGATGCGTATATTGTGAAAAAGTACAATATCGAAGAAGGCAAAGAGTACAATGAGGAACAACTCACAGAGTGGATAGAAACCGCGCAGCTTGAAAAAGCAAAAGATTATGTCGTGACATATCTAATGGGGAATACGGAACAAAAAATCCGTCAGCGACTTGCTCAAAAGGAATACACAGCTACAGTCATTGAAAACGTCATCGTTTTTATGGACAAGTACGGGTACCTGGATGACAAGAGAATTGGGAAAGATGTGATGAGAGATGCTGTCTCTCGTCAGTTAGAAGGGCGAAACAAAATCAAGCAAAAGCTTTTCCAAAAGGGGGTTAAACAAGCGGATATTGAAGAAACGCTTGCTCAGCTGTCTGAAGAAGAGGAAGAACACGCAGCACATGAAGCGCTTCTAAAGAAAAAAGACCTGTATAAAACAAAAGCGAAAAGTCCATATGAATGGAAAGCGAAATGCTATCAGTTTTTGCTTCGAAAAGGATTTCCTTATACGATTGCTACTAATGTCATTGAGAGAGAAGAATGGACGTTTTCATAGGGTAAAAAAAGAATCCCTGCAGATGAACATATCATTTGCAGGTTTTTTCCTATTTACACAATTACTTTTGGTTAATTTTCATAAAATGAAAAAAGTCACAAACCGTATACGTCGGTTGTGACTTTTTTTATGCTATTTACTTATGAAACTAATTCGAAGTATGTCGTAGCATACTCTTCTTGCTTGCCTTCGTCGTTTATTAAGCGGACAACACCATCTTTTTGGATGTCTTCTGTCCATTTAACCGTTGCTTCTTCGTATACTTTCCCGATGGTAAGAGGGAAAGAGAATTCTTTTCCTTGATTGCTAATACATTTAACGTTTGCTTTTTTTGAATTCATTTTGAATTTCTCCTTTGTGATAGGTTGTGAAATAGTAGAGGTAGAATGGATATTAATTTTGCTCTTGTTTAACGACAATGAAATGATTGTTTCTTACTAGTTTGCATTCAAGTGTTCCTTGGCTTAAGGCGGTTTGTAAATCGTTAATCACATATTGAAGAGCGTCTGCTTTGTTTTTTGCTGTTGCTGAAAGGGTAAAACGGAAAGTATATTCTTCATCTGTTGCTTCTGATATAGTATCACAAGCGGATGATGAGGACTGAATTGTCGCGCTTGAAGCATCAACGAGCAAATACGGTTTGTCGTCGTGTATCGTCATATGCACTGGCATTTTAAAAGTGAAATCATCTTTTTCCATAATCATTTTTCCTGAATCGTTATCGCCAACGTTCTCTCGTCCTGTCCAACTAACGGAGTACCCACATAAAGAGAACAGTGATTTAAGACTGTTGAAATAAAATACCTCTCGCTCTTCGTTTAATATTTGGAAACGCGAAGCGAAATAATTGTCGCTTATAGAAATTCCTTTCTCATTTGCTTCTTCAAATTTTGAAAATAACAAATCCGTTAATGCGTTTTTCTTTCCTTTTTGCTCCTGTATTGCCTTTACGATTTCTTGTTCGGTTAATGTAAGTGTTTGATTTGTCATGTTTCTTTTCCTCTTTTCTATGGGATGATATAGTCTACCTATATAGAGTACCTCTAATATTACAAATAGGGGATAAAACCTCGCGTTTTTTTATACTGAAAATAAGAAACCCTCAAACTAAATAGTTTGGGGCTCAATTTTATTTAACGTATATACAAATATAAGCATGCATCTAACGAGGAAGAGAAAAACGTCTTGTTTACTCTTCGTTGCCAAACAATTGTTGATATTCGGATTCTAATGCCTCAGTCGGTTCGCGAAGTTCATAATGAAAAGTGGCTACTAATTTTAGTTTATCTTCGTAACTGGAATTTCGATAAATAGATGTATCATCGCCTCCGAATTCTAGGACTCGTATAACAGCGTTAAATGCATCTTCTAAGCATCTCCAGCGGCAAACTCGATTAATGCTTACGTCATACACAATTATCGTTTTGTATGGGTTTTTATCAGTATTGCTTTGCTCGAATGTTGTAGGTAGTACCTCTTGTTCTACTAAAGTGATGTTTTCGTTTTTCATAGTCATGTTCCTCTCTTTTTACGATTGATTTCTTCGTTTTAAATCATAATAGAAAAATAGAAAATAGGGGAATAAAGAGGAATTTTTAATATAAAAAAATAAAAACTCACAAACAGTATACGTCGTTTGTGAGTTTAACTCTATTTATAAATGTATATGAATACAAAAGGTGTCGTGCATTTGTCTCGGGTACGTCACTGTGGTTGGTGTACGCCCTTCGAATTTCTCAGGTTTTGGTTATCGCGATAGATAAAGTATATATAGATAAATGTATATGGAACGAAGACGTATCATCGGCTTCGGAATAAAAATAAGATAATTATAATAAGTGTATAGGTAATGGGCTCGGTCAATTTATGTTAAGTTTATATGGTCAATTAGTTTGCTGGCAGGCGTAGGGTTTGTTTTATATAAATTGTGTTGCTTTTTAAATGGTTAGTTTGTTTAATAGCTGATACAGTTGTATGGTAACGTTTAGAAATGCTATAAAGTGTGTCTCCTGATTTAACAGTATATGAAATTGTTTTGCTTTGAGTTGTATGTGATGTTACGGGCGCTTGGTTTGGTTTTTGGGCATTAGTCTGTTTGTTATTGGCTGCTTGGTTTGTTAGGTTCGTCGACGGTTTTGTTGTATTTACAGGTTTTGTTTGCTGTGATTTATATGAATTTGTTGATTGGCTTACTGTTTGTTTAGCTGGTTTAGTAGTTGGGTGTGTTTTTACAATTAAATTTCTTCCGACAATGATTGTGTTTCCGTTCAGATAGTTATCTTTACGTACTTGTTCAATCGATACATTTTTTCCTTGTTTATTAAAATTGTTTACGATGTTAGGTAAAGTGTCTCCTTTTTGGATGCGATAAATAACTGTTCCTGCTTCTAGTGGTTCGTCACAAGTAGCAAGTTGTCCATTTTTATTTAGTAAAGGTACAATAAGCTTTTGATTTACTCGAATAGTATTAGATGATAGTTGGTTTTTGTATTTAAGTGATGCAACGTCTGTATGATAATGTTTACTGATTGAAGAAAGAGTTTCGCCTGATGATACTGTATGTGTGTCGTCACACGCATAAGATGTTCCTGCGAAAATTCCCATTGTAAGTGCCATAGCTGCTCCTGCTACCACTGATTTTGCTTTACGAGTTAATGTTGGCATAGCGAAAGAACGTAAAATATTTTTTTGTTTACGTGCTTCTTTTCCTTCTGCCTTTTTCATTGCTTTGTACTCTTCGCGTGTCATTTCGATTTTTGTCATGATTGATTCCTCCGATATAGTTAGTCTGATAAATTCTTTAATAAAATACCACTTTTTTACATAAAGTCAACCACTTAGTGGCAATGTGATAATAAGGGCGAAAAGAGAATGCTATGATAGTGAAAACACAAGGAAAGCGGGGATATAAGGTTGAGTAAAAGTAAACTAGTTGATAAATTAACCATAAAGGACTTACAGATTTATAAGACCGAGAAAGCCCACTTTTTTTAGAGGTGGGATGGAAGGTCAAAGATATTGTGTGTGAGGCTAATTAGCAGCTTTATCCATTCTCCTTGTGATATATTTGAAGCGAAGGAGGTGGAACATGCCAACCATATCCATAAAAATTCCGTTATTAAAACCAACGAAAAAAAAACAACACATGTATGAACAAATGACGCGTTTGAATACCGATTTCAGCAATTGGTTAGTTTCATATGAAGGGTTGTCAAAAGCGACAAGCAAAGTGTATAGCGAATGCTCTGACGAGAAGCTACCATCGGCTGTGGTCAATCAAACCATTCGAGACGTCAAAAGTAAAGTGAAGAACCAACAAGCGAAACTTTTTCGTCGGTTGTGGTGCGAATACAATAACCAAAATTGTCGTTTTCAACAAGAAAATGGACTTTACAAAGTGTCGTTTCCGACGCAAGAAAAACGAATTGGTGTCCCTCTTGATGTCCGTGATTTTCATCGTCCGTGGCTTGATAAACTTCTCAAAGGAGAGGTCAAACAAGGAACGACAAAGCTTCATGAAAAAAAAGGACGTTGGTTTGTCACTGTTTCCCTTTCCTACGAAGTAGAAGAAGTGAAAGTCCCTACCGAAAAAGTGATGGGGATTGACCTCGGTTTGAACTACTTAGCTGTTGCCACAATTGGAACCCATGCCACGTTTTATTCGGGCAAACAAGTCGCCTATGTGCGCCGAAGATATCGTGCTAAACGAAAAAAACTAGGAAACTTGAAAAAACTAAACGCCATCCAAACATTAAATCAAAAAGAGTCACGATGGATGAAAAACCATAACCACCAGCTTTCCCGTCAGTTAATCAACTTGGCGATTCGTCACGGTGTGACGACTATTCGCATGGAAGATTTAACGGGCATTCGAATGAGACGAAATTCGAAAGAAGCAGGACGAACTCTTCACAGTTGGGCGTTTTATCAACTTCAAACGTTGATTCAGTACAAAGCTGAGATGGCAGGCATTGTCGTTGAGTATGTGAATCCGACCTACACGTCGCAGACGTGTAAATGCGGACATTGCGACAAACAAAATCGAAACCGTCATGTGTTTCGTTGTCTGTCGTGTGGCTATCAAACGCATAGCGATGTCAACGCAGGCATTAACATAAGTAAAGCCATTTCAGGGATTTCATCGAAGAAATCGGTTGCGTAACTCGTTTTGTGGTCACAGCAAGACAGCCTGTTTTTGGTACATCCACACCGAAGGTGTGAAGAACAAAACAGGATAGGGTGATGACACACCCTGTTAAACTTGAGGCTTGTTCAAAACAGAAATGGACTGCGAACGAAAAAGCACTCAAGAATCTCATTTGCTTTAGCTGTGGGAGTGTCAAAAGAACATCCTATATGGGAATGGTACTAGAAGAAGAGCATGGGGAACAAGACGAGACGTGGGTTAGACCATCTAAAACAAATAACTTTACAGAAGTGCTAAACGGTTCATTGGTATTAGGGGAACTAATCGTACTTAGAGATGAAATCTTCCCTGTGATGTGCAGTCTTTCTATTGAAGATAGCGATGTATCCATCAGTTCGGCTATTTTTTACGACGATAAACAAAATGAGTATTATGCCGTGGAAGATATGGTCAAAAGTATGGCATTTCCTTTGCGGTTCCTTATTCATCTAACAATTAATGGAGAACCACGCGCTTTAAAGTTCACCGCGAACAAAGTAGATGTTTATAAAAATGATATAAAAATGAATATCAGTGAAAGGTATTAAAAAAAACCTGTATGAACGATTTTTACGTAATCATTGATACAGGCTTTTTATCGTTTCTACTTGCTTTTAATAGTAAGAAGTTCTCTTTTTTTAGTGGTTATTTGAAGATTGAAGTGCAACAATTTCTTTTTTGAGTTTATCTGTTTCGTAATAAAGCTCTTTAATTAATTGAATTTGAGGTTCAACGATGGTTGTAGCGTCGAAGAAAAAATTAGAGTACCAAGGGTATAACTCACGACAATCGTGAAAGAAAGGAATATAATGCGTTTCCGTTTCAAGTGCTTTTCGTAAACGCTTGTCAGGTGTTGCATCAAGCAATGTACTGATATTGTGGATTTGGTCAGATACTTTAATTAAACAAGCTCCATAATTTTTAATCATGGCTTTTAAGTACGCTTGCAGTTCTTTTGGGTTGTGTTTATAATCCACGTCAGGTTTTTTAGTCACTAAATTGACCATTGATGCAACAGGTTCGTTAAATTCTTGGCGAATATAAACGAGGTCGATATGGGTAACGTCTTCTACGATATCGTGTAGAAGAGCTGCAGTAATGATGTTTTCGTCTCGAATGCCTGCACCTATTAATTTTTGTGCAACATATACGAGGTGATAATAATAGTGGTCTCCATTATGACGAGTATATCCTTTTTCTTTACACATCTCTTTTTTTACTAATCGAAATGCCTTATGAGCCATTTTAAACCCTAGAATCGCTAAACATTCTTCGAAATATCGAATACGGCTTTTACTCATATGAATGACCCCCTCTAAAAGAATTGTGTAAAAGTATTTTTCATACTATAGCACACAAAAGTAGAGAATTACATATATTTTTAAAAGTTTTTTCTCTATTTAATCAAAAAAAATCGTATCCCTTTTTGAAAAGGTTTTCTTCTTACTTTTTCCAAAAAAAGAGTGTACGACAGGAAGATTAAGGAGTAAAATCAATCATAAAGAGGTGTTTGGAATGCAAGTATATGAAGTGCTAAACTATTTTGATAGAACGCGTTATTTTGTATCTGTTCCTGATGAAACGACATTAATCAATGTGGTAGATGAGGCATTTTTAAAAGAGTTAAAAAGCATTACGGATGACGACGGACAATATGATGATTTGCGTGAAAGCAAAGAAGAGCGAATGGAACACATCTCGTACACATTATTAATTGAAGATGCAACAAAGATTAATGTGTGCGAACACAACTTAGAGGGCGACCTTAATAAATTTTATTTTTAACAAAAAAAAGAGCGGTCATGGTGACTGCTCTTTTTTACAACAAATTATGTGAATGAATAAATTATGAAAGAACTCCATGCGACGCTCGCATAGGGTTCAAACTGTCTTACTTGCGGTTGTTATTGTTGTTATTATTGCCTAACAAGCCGTTTATGAAATCTTCCAATTTGTTCGTCATGTCTTGAACTTCTTTTGGTAATTCAGGTTGTGAGCCACTTCCAAAACCACCAAATCCACCGTTTCCAAGGTTACCGAACATGCGCATCATGTCTTCAAGTGGATTACCAGTTCCTCCACCAAAAGAGTTTGATTGTTTTTCTTGCTGTTGGTTAGTGTTTTGTTGTGTTTTTAAAAACGCTTTTAATAGATTCAGTGTTTTTTCTTCAAATGATTTCATTTCGTCTGGTGCTAGATTGCCTAAACGTTCAACTTGATTTTCGACTTGCATTGCCATTGCATCAGGCAATGAATAAAGCAATTTTGCTAAGTCGTTTCCTTCTAAGTTAAAACGTTTTAAGACAAGAGCAATGACAACAGCATCCACTTGACGTTTGATAAAGTCTTCTAAGCGTGATTTATCAAAGTAGCGACGTAGAATGCCTTCAATGCTGTTCTCATCTTGTCGAGCAGATTGTCCTTGTCGAGTGTTTGTTTTTTCTTGAGCTGTTTCTTGTTTATTGTCTACGTGAGTTGAAAAAGATAGTGATACGTTTTGAGTAACAAGTACGTTATGAATCGTTACTTCTTCATTTTGGAAAGCATCCATTGCTTCATCATAATATGTAAAGTTGATTGAATCGTTTGTTACGATTGATACCACACCGCTTCGTTTTGAACCATCTTTAAATGTGGCAGTTACCAACATTCCTTTTTTAATTGCATCTGTATCAAATGAATTTTTAAATCCGTTCATTTCGTAAAAAACCTCCTAAAAAATAAGAAAACATATGTTATTTAAAAATATTATATACACCATTCTTTTATAATAGCAATATCGAAATGGAATAAAATAAAAACATTTTTCTTTTTTTATCGAAGGTTGCCATCTTCGTCTTTACATGCTGTGTAAAGCATATATACTTGGGATTCGTTTCGTCTCATTAACTCGTCGTATGAGAAATGAGGGTATTTGTCCGCTAATACACGGCATAAGTCTTCTTTGGTTTGAGGTTCTTTTTTCATGTTTGTCACCTCGTCTTTCTTTATAAAAGTCTTTCTTCGAAAAGAAGTATACCTGTTTTAGGTACAGTATGAAATAATGGCTTGAAAAAATATAAAAAAAATAAATTGTATATATAATGTGGGGGATAACTATCTAAAAAAAGGAGGTCTATGATGAGTAATAAAACCAAAATAATAGTATTTGGTGCTCTCTTTCTATTTGCTATTTTGTTAATTTTAGCAGGATTCCTTTTTGGAGACAAAAAGAGCGGAAAAAGTGGAACGATTGACACTGAATTAGCGGAGGCTACAAAAGATAAACCCCTAGCAAAAGGAAGTACCGCTACGCTTCCTGATAACGGATTGGTTAAGAATCAGATTGCGGATATCTTTAAGATGAAAAAAGAAAAAACAGAAGCGGGAACCCAAGATGTGGTATTAAAGCAAAAGGTATTAGGATACGAATTACGTCTTCCGAAAGAAGACTTGGATAACTTAAAGGTAGAAGAGTCGTATAAAAACGACGTGACATCGATTGCTTTTTACTACGAAACAGAAGATGTTAAAGCATTTGTATTTGAAATCAATAACTATCCTACTTATGTATGGACAGATGTTGAAGGGGGAACCGATGATGTCGTGATTACCCAAACTCCGATTCGTGTGTTGACGTATGCACTAGCATCAGATAACCCATTTGAGGACGGAACCGAAGAATCAAAGAATTACTTAGCGTACGTGGATAAAGTTCCTTCTTACATTCAAACATTCAGAATGTTGGACCAGAACGGAAAATAAGAGGAAGCGCCGCATTCCTATCAAAAAAGACACTCGATTGAGTGTCTTTTTTATTTGCCATAGACTTACTTTTGTTCTTCAGTGGGCACAGCAATGTCATTAAAGGTATACGCTAGTTTGTGACTAGATGCATACGCATTTAACGAACTTGTGTATTGAAGGATGGCGTTTGACGTCTCGTCCACATCTTTTCCTTGGTCCACAATATCACCTGAAACCAATTTATCTTCGCGAAGAGCCTCTAACACCTTTTCAAGTGCTTTATTATTGTTTTTTGTAATATCAATTAACAATTTATGAGATTCTGCGTATTTAGGTACTTCAAATGATTTCGTGTCTACTTTCTTTTTGATATCCATGTTCTTTAAGATTAACGTTTGTAATTGTGAATCAGCAGAAGCAGGGTCTCCAAAGCGAATGTTTGTAGAGATAACGCTCCATTGATTTTCAACTTCTTTCACTTCGGAAATCGTTGCTTTCGCCCATGTTAAGTAAGTATCAAATTCTTCTTGTTCCTTCAGATACGTACTCACTTCTTTTTTTTGTTTATTATATGTTTTTAGGTAGTTCTCATCTAGCTGGTCTTTGAATTTCTTCAATTCAGTCGCATAGACTTGTGCTTGTTTGTAATTAGGTTCTGAATAGGCTTTTTGGAATAAATCTTTTAACTGAGTTGCTCGTTGTTTACGTGCGTCTTGAAGTTTAGCTAGCACTTTGTCTTGGTTATCTTGCTTATACGCGTTGGCGTATGCTTGCATGGCATCAGTGTATTTCTTTTCTTTCATCGCTTTGTCTCCTGCATCCACATAAGGCTTAGCGGCATCATTGGTTCCGCAAGCTGCTAAACCAAAGGAAAGAAGAAGAAACAACAAAGCGGTTACTAAAAGCTTGGTCTTTCTCACGGTTGGTCACCTCTTTATATCCAAAATACTGGTTAGTATCTTACTACAGAAGTACGAAAAGAAAAGAAAATATGGACAAAACTTTTAGCATAGCAATATATGCACATCTAACTGGATAAGAACCTTGTAAACAAGCCATTTTAGTTGTCCTTGTAAAAAAGGACATTCCTATTTTGAAATAATTCGCACGTTTCCGCTACGCCTTCATATATATAGTAATAGCACATCATGAGGAGGCGTTCCGTATGGAATTTTTACAGCCCTTAACTGCTGAGGAAGAAAAAACATTATTTATTCAATGGAAAGTAAAAGGGGATACAGAGGCTCGGACGAAACTGATTGAGCACAATATGAGGCTTGTATCTTATGTGGCACACCAATATTTCTTACCGAGTATGGATAAAGATGATAATATCTCGATTGGAACGATTGGCTTAATTAGAGCAGTCGATTCATTCGATATCAGTAAAAATTATAAATTTGCGACGTATGCCACAAGATGTATCCAAAATGAAATCTTTATGTACTTGAGGAAATTGAGAAACAAAGGGAAAGATGAAGTCATTTCATATGAACTAGAAGGAGAAGATTTTTCGATTTACGAGACCTTCGGTACGAATAAGGAAGAAGTGGAAGAAAAAATTGAATTAAAAGAAGATATTAAAATTCTCTATGACATCATTGAAGATTTAAACGAAAAAGAACGTACCATTATTGAATACCGCTTTGGCATTAATCGAGAGAAAAAACGTCAAGAAGACATTGCAGAAGAGTTTAATATTTCACAATCGTACGTTTCGCGATTAGAGAAAAAAGCCATTAAAAAAATGAAAGAAGCCTATGAAAAAACAGTCAGTTAAAAGAAAAAGGGAAAACACCATTTTCTAGGAAACAAGGAATATCTTTGATGGAAAGTGGTGATTTAGTGAAAAAGAAGGTTTTGCTTGGAACTCTTGTGGTTCTTATTGTTGCCATTATTGGCGGGATGTATTGGCATAAACAGCATCGAGATGTCTCGTATAATGGCAACAAGTCATTTAAAGAAGCAAAAAAGGAATACGATGTTATCGTAGTAGGCGGAGAGCCTGAGGGCGTTTCGGCTGCTATTAGTGCGGCTCGAAACGGAGCCAAAGTCTTATTGGTCGAAAAAAATGACGGTCTTGGTGGCTTAATGACCTACGGGTACATGAACTATCTTGACATTCCACAAGCTGAAGGCGGAGAATCAACAAGCCAAGGTATCTTTATGGAATGGTGGAAGAACATGGGGAAAGTCAACACCGTAAACGTGGACAAGGCAAAAGATATGTTTTTACGTATGGTTGACGATGAGAAAAACATCGACTTGTTGTTATCAACTAAGGTGAAAAGTGTACAAAAAGAAGGAAACAAGCTAACAGGCATTACCGTAGATTATGACGGGAAAGAAAAAACGTTTAGCGGAAAACGTTTTATTGATTCAACCGCAGACGCAGATTTATCTGTTCTAGCGAAAGTTCCTTACTTCGTAGGTCGTCATGATATCCACCGTAAAGAAATGATGGCAGCAACCATGATTATTCACTTAAAAGGCGTAGATTGGGAAAAAGTAAAATATAGCGCAAAAACAGGTGTCATGGGTGGAGCATCTTTCACTGAAACAGCTCTTTGGGGCTTTGGCGGTGTTGATGCAGGATACATTGAAAAAAGTCCGCGTGCGAACTTACGTGGTATGAACGTCGGCTGGACAAAAAGCGATGACGTTTACATCAATGCCCTTCAAATCTTTGGTATCGATGGTACAAACCCTGAATCTATTAAAGAAGGATTTAAAATTGCCAAAGAAGAAACCAAAAGCATTATTCCTTACTTACAAACACATATCCCAGGATTTGAAAAAGCGGAGTTAGCTAGCTACCCTAATGAACTTTATATCCGTGAAACGCGCCACATTAAAGCAGAAGAACAACTAAGCATTAAAGATGTGTGGGAAAACCGAACACACTGGAATGACATCGCAATGGGCGGTTACTCTGTGGATGTACAAGCTGTATCGAAACAAGTACCTGGATTTGTGATTACAGACCCGAACGAATACGGTATTCCATTTGGAAGTTTAGTACCGAAGAAAATTGATAACTTACTAGTAGCAAGTAAAGCAAGCGGATATTCATCTCTTGCAGCTGGAAGTGCACGTGTTATCCCAACAGGCATGGCAACCGCACAAGCAGCAGGTGTTGCATCCGTGATGTCTATCGATAAAAACATGAGCTTCCGTGATATGACGAAAAATAAAGACGTTATTGACGAATTACAACGCACACTAAAAAAACAAGGTGCTTATATTCATGCACATGATGCAAGTGCTGACCACTATCCGTATAAAACGGATGCTGAGTACCCAATGATTCAAGACCTTGCGACTTGGGGACACATTTGGTCAGACTACACAAACAACTTATACCTAGACCAAGGCATTATGAAAAAGTACTACCTGCAAAATCTACGTCACATCTTAGAAGTTGAACGTCCTGAAGGTATTGACGAAGTGAAGAAATTACAAGCTTCGTTAACGGATGAACAAGGAAAAGAAATGATGACGTACGAAGAAGCGGTTGCATGGTTTAAACATGCAACAGGTGTTGAGTACCAAGTGAAGCCTGACACTTATACACGCCGTGAGTTCTATCACATGGTGTATCAGTGGTTAATTGAATCAAAAGGTAAACAACCAACTGCAGAACCTACTTTCCATCTTGATTACGCAACTAGCCCTACCGCTCAAGTCACACAATAAGCAAATGAACTAATTAAAATGAAAAGCCGTATCTATTCAAATACGAATGGATACGGCTTTTTTGTTGTCACTGTAATGAAGTTCGGCTAGATAAAGGACAAGTGCGCAAAATTGAAAGTCATTATTTGGTAAGGTATAGTAAAAGAAAAGAAACAAAAAAAGAACTAAGATAAAATGAATAAGTGATTTTTCAATCGAAAGAGGCGATAATAATATGCAATGCAATAAACGTACCGTCACATTGTTTGAACTTGTACGACTAGTAGAAAGAGGAGACTTTACTATAGAGAGTGAATCAGAACTTGATAGTAGTTTAGACTGGGCTTTTGTTATCAAGAACAAACTTCCGCTTCAGCCTATCTATATGATGAACTGTTGTATTGTCATTGGAGGAGGAATCGTTAAGGGTCTTAAAGCATTTATGGAACAACAAGAAGGAGCCTATTTGCGCAGAGTACAGGATTTCACGCTTTCTCTCTATGAACTAAAAGAATATGAGGATGAAGACGTCGAAAAAATCCTTTATCATCTAACATATGCGCGTTAAACATGCGGGCGGTGTAATTCGTGAAGAGATACGGGTAGAAAAAAATAAGGGCTCTTTTAAGGAGCTTTCTCTAGCAGTTTTCTAGTAGCAAGGGTCCTTAGTGGAAATATACTAGCGAGATTGATATACTTACTTTATACAAAACTACCTTTTATTAAAAGATAAAAATGATATAGCAAGTCGGTAACATTTAAATCTACCTTATAAAAAAGAAAAGCCCTGTGCTATCCACTATGGATATAAGCACAGGGCTTGTTGTTTTATTTTGTTTCTTTTGGTTGAATCTCTTTTTTACTTGCTTGATACGTGCGGTACCATGACCATCCTTGTTTCCCAGTTGACCATACATAGCTTAGCACTTGATAAATACCAAATGACGTGATTAAGCAGGCAATTGGAATAATGTAATAGCCGTAACGTGGAATGGTTAAGAACAAGTTTGATAGTCCGATATAGCCGATAAAGATAACGACTAAGCAAACAAAACGTTTGTTGCGGAATAAGATAGCAGAGATGAATGCGATGATAAGTAAGATTTTGTTTTGCAATTTGAACCATCCGAAATAGCTGTTTTGATAGAAATAAATTGCATCAGGAATTTTAAACAGTTCATAGGTTTTCCCAACAGTGAACCATGAGAACCATAGGTTAAAGTTTTCTAAGTAACCTTTTTTCATTAAGTGGAAGGCATACGCTTGTTCACTCATTCCTTTTCGGTCCATGTCTTCATACAATAACGTGGTATCCGTTAAGTTAAATGGGTTAGCTCCTGCGAACCAGCTGTTACCTGAGTTTGTAGAGAATAGAACGAATTCTCCTAATGATACGTAGTTACGGATAACCCATGGTAAAATGATAAGGATAGGTCCTACTAGCCACGTAAGGGCAACAGGAATACTTCCTTTGATTCCTTTTTTGATAACGACTAACACGATAGCAAATAAAATCAGCGGTGCTAGTACAGGGCGAATCATAATCGCGATGCAGAACGTTACAGAGAACCACATGTGCGTCCATTTGTGGAAGACGGTCTCTTGGTACGCTTTAATTAATAAGTACAGCGATAAGCAGTAAAAGAAAATCGCAGGGATTTCAGTTAGCGCCATCTTTGCAAAGTGAAGAGGTGGGAAGTAGGTTGCGTAGAAAAGAGCTGCTAGGATACCGATAAATTTCTTTTCAAATAAACGGTAGCCGATTAAGTAGACAAGAAGAATCGTAGATAGCGATAAGATAATGTTTACAATTGTCACAGCAGTCATGTCTTCCATATGGAAAAGCTTTGCTACAGAGAATACACCAACAAGGAAAAGAGGATATCCTGGTGTAACAATCGCATTTTTCACGATTTCTCCTGTGTGTTCACGGTCAAATCCGTACACACCTGTGTCCATTAGCTGATGAGCGGTCTTGGCATACAGATAGGCATCACGGCTACCGTAGATAGCGGTATGAAGTTTAAAGTCATATTCAGCAGGGTCGGCCGCTTTTGTAGATGGGTCAGGAGGAATGAAATTGTACCCTTGTGTTTGGGTGGCGAATAAGATGTGTGCGACTAATGCAACGGATAAGATAACCCACATCAGGATTGGTACAGATTTAAGCTTGGTTTTGATTACATTCATTACATCACCTTTATACCTTTACTTAGAAATAAGGAAGACGCCTAGCACAATGACGGTCATGCCAATCCACTGTGTGAGCGACACATGTTCTTTGAATAAGAAATACGCTACAATCATTCCAAGTACATAGGCAAGGCTTTGGAACGGGTAAGCAATGCTAAACGGCATTTTAGATAAGATGTAAAGCCATAGCACTGTTGTAATCCCGTACAGGGCAAATCCTATTAAAATGCACGGATTCAGTAGGAGTGAAAGAGCGGTTTGAAGGTTCCATTTTTCTACGTTGGAAACCCCCATTTTAAATAACACTTGTCCCGATACTAACATCAAGACGTTGGCTGCTAATAGCAAATACTGCACATCAGTTACCTTCTTCTTTCGTTAATTTTTCTACTTTTTCAAGCAGAATCGCATGTTCTTGCGATAAACTCACCACTTTGTGGTTAATGTTTGAAATACGGCGTGTTAAATCGAAAATTAACACGAGTGAAAATAAAAATGCGACTAAAAACAATAAAGACGGAGCATAGTGAACGCCTGTTACGTTTGATAGCCATTCAATCCAAGTTGTTTGCAGGCTCAGCACCATCATGACTACACATGTAATCAGCCATAAAATGGTATATTTAATCTCCAAAATTCCTCGACGTGCAAATTCAAGCACCGCACAAAGGAAGAGAACTACCATTGCAAACGAAAGCCAATTGATACTGCTCACGTTATCACTTCCCTCTTATTTTAATTTTTGCATGATAATCGACAAACTCACTTTTCCCATGTAATAGACGGATTTGACTAAGTTAATCGAAGACTTTCCGCCTTGACGGTCTTTCATGTTCACTTTGATTTCCTTGATGCGAAACTTTTTGTTGGTTAAGGATACTAACACTTCAGGTTCAGGATAGTCTTTAGGATAACTTTCAGCGAATTCCTTAATAACAGGCTTTGTTTTCGCTCGATATCCTGAAGTCGGGTCTGTGAATCGCTTTCCTGTTAAGACTTTCAACAGAAAATAGAAGTAGAAGATTCCGATACGGCGTGATAAAGCACCTTTGTAGTCCGTTTTTTCGACAAAACGAGACCCAACCACCATATCCGCTTCGTCCTCAAAGATAGGGGTAAGTAAATCGATTAAATCTTCGACATTGTGCTGACCATCCGCATCAAACTGAATAGCAATGTCATAGTCGTTTTTAAACGCATACTTGTACCCTGTTTGAACAGCACTTCCAATCCCTAAGTTAAACGGTAAATCAATCACAACGACGTCGAAGGTTTTGGCTTTTTGACTGGTGTCGTCATGTGAACCATCGTTAATCACACAAATTTGCAAATTAGCAAAATGCGTTTTTAACTGAGATAAATGAGTGAGGGTTTGTTCAATGTTCATGGATTCATTGTAAGAGGGCACAATGATTAAAATTTTACTTTCACGATTGTACATGAACTCTCTCCTTTTGAGACGGACAAAACATCGCGTCTTTGCATCATTCCATATTGGAAACAGATTTCTTTTCTAACCCCTTGTTTTGAAAAAAAGTAAAAAATCCTTTCTTTTTTTCCACTTTTACCAAAAGCATGTAGAATAGGGAGAGAAGACAATAACCCAAAATTGAGAGGAAGATACAAATGAATCCAAAAACTACAGACTTTAGCAAACTTAGCGAAATCCAAATTGCCCACATTTCAGGTGCGATGGAACGTGATAACGAGACGAGAGCCTACGAACGAGATATCGAGAAACGTTTATTTGAAGGTAAATCGGTATACGATGTTGTAAAAGTAAGCGAAGATATTACAATTGTTCAAGTTAAAAACACGTCCAGCACTAGAAATGAAGAAGGTAAAGAATATATGTACTATTCCGTTCTTCGAAATAAGGAAGTAGGTTACCAAGCTAGCTATAACTTTATGCACGCGTTATTATATGGCATTGCAGAGTTAGGTGGAGACTGGCAAGCTGGTAAATACATGATTCAATTAGCCAACTTAGATAAGTAAAAAAGCAAAAGAGATTCTTTTAAAGGAATCTCTTTTTTTATGTGACACGTGTGTAAATGCTTTCTTTGCAGCTTAAGTAAAGCAAAATCCTTTCCTTATTTGGAACAATTTGATATAATTTTTCTTACATGCAGACTATATTTACCTTATCGGAAAGATAAAAATAACGTATCTACAAATGAATGGTCAGCGGAACGAGCTTACATCTACCTTATAAAAAAGATAAAAATTACTTGTTCTTTCATGTCCTAGATACATAAAAGTTTACACTTACCTTACCAAAAAGATAAAAACGTGGAGTGCTATGCGCCGAATGGAAAAAGTTTGCTTACACCTATCTTATTAAAAAGATAAAAATTTCATTTTGGTTTGAATTGTACGTATCTCATTGTAGTTTTACATTTACCTTATCGAAAAGATGAAAATAACACCCCAATATTCTCTTACTACGCTTCTCTTTTTACATCTAACTTATAGAAAAGATAAAAATGAAGACAAATACGTTATGCCTGTTTCTAATTGATTTACATTTACCTTACGAAAAAGATAAAAATATCAGTTCGCCCTTTAAAAACATTCTTTTAGCTGTTTACATCTACCTTAACAAAAAGATAAAAATATTGTTATCCACTCTCATATGAAAAAGTTTAGAAGTTTACACCTACCTTATGAAAAAGATAAAAATCATTCACCTAATAGCATCATCATTGCAGGTTCACCTGGTTTACATCTACCTTATGAAAAAGAGATAAAAATAGTAATAAAAAAGACAGCGGGTTTACACCTCGTTGTCTTTTCGGGTTTGATACTTTTCATCAATTAAACGAAAAGCATATTCCATGTCTTTTTCAAGCTGTGTGTTCAGGTCTTCTTCGTAAGAAGCTAACCGCTTATGAAGAAGAGAAAGTTTATCTAAAAGGGACGATTCCATTTGCTGTTGTTGAGAAACAGGGAGACGTAGATAAGGGTGAAGAAGCTGTTTCACATCTTCAGGGAACAACTCATTTAAGAAAATAAGTGTTTCTGAAGAGAATTGGTTATGGTAGCTCAACACTTTGTAATGAAGAGTAAGCAAGGAAGAAACCGCTTCTTGAACGTTTCGAGAAGAAATGGACGAAACATAGACTTCATGCCATTTGTGAATCGAAAAATGTTGAGACAAGTATTGCTCATACAAGTGACGATGAATCGATAAGCCGACGGACGCAAGGTCTTCAGGCACATCCGTTAACGTCAGTCCTTTTGGTACCACTACATCTACTACTTCCTCTTGTTTATGGTAAACCAACGTGCATACAGAAAGGTCTTGTTGATAGAAGGTAAGTACATGTTGCCACTCCTTAATTTCATACGTTGCGTGCCATGAAAACGCAGATGTGGACAGATAAGTCGTATCGCTTTCCATTTGAAACGATTCGCGACCAAGATAGGCTAAAAACGGAGTGCATAATTTCATGGAGACTGTTTTGTGGGTATGAGGTGGTGTCTTTTCGCGTGGTTTTGATGCGCGTGCCGTTTTGATTCGTACTACGACCATCCATCCAATAAGCAGTAAAATTGCAACAAAGACAATTCCTGCAAGTGTCATAAAAAACACGTTCTTACTCATAGATGAGGTGTCTGCTAGCGCATGCGGAGCAAACAAACGAAGAAATACGCGACTAATCAATAAAAGGATAACGGATAAAACAAATCCCATGTATCCTTTTAACACCGTGGCACGTCTTTGTGAAATAAACTTTGAATATATCAGAAAAAACAGGGATGCTAAAAATAATATAACGCCTATTACTGCCATCACTTTGTAAATGGAATACGCTACTCGTTCATCAGGCGACAAGGCATAGGCATGTGACATAACGGATAAGGTCATCGTGATTATAAATAGGGTTAGTAAACTCAGATATTTGCGCATGGGTGACCACCTCCTTTGTATAAAAAGATAGGTCTCAATGTGCTTATCTTATACCATAAAAGCAAGAAAAAGGAATGTTTTCTATGAGTTATACGCGGGTTCCGTGCGATAAAAAGTAGCGGATAAGGGGTTTGCGAAAGAAAAAGGCGCGTCCTTTGTCGGAGTGTTCAAAACCATTAAATGTAATGGGTGTGTAAGGAAAAGAATCTTTTGTGCGGATTTCGAGGAAAGTACGTCGTAAGCCGAGTTCACTGAAGGTTCGTTGAAAGCGAATGCCAAAACGGATGCGAGAAGCGAGGTCTTCGTATTCATCTTTTAAATGTTCAAAAAGCGGTTCATCATCTTCTAGCTTAATGTGAATAGCATCTAAAAACATCCATTCTTCTTTGTTAGGTGTTTGTTTGTAAATGGGGATAAGCAATAACTGTTGAATTTTTTCATATAACTTGGTTTCTTCGAAGGGTCTGCCTTCTTGAATATCATCAAGAACGGCTGAAAGGGTAGTAATGGCGATGGTATGTTGCGGTTCATCTTTTGACTTAAGGGAAAAGGTTTTGAGTTCACCGTCTAAAAAGTCAGTGTGCGCAGAACCTAAGGGTCGGTCTGTATTATACAGCAAGGTTTCAAGCCATTGTCCTGCAAACCCTTTGTTTCGGAAGTTTAAATCGTGGAAACCTGGAAGGTGTTCAAATGGGGTATGAGAGAAGCGTTCCTTTTGGTAGATGTCGACCGCTTCCTCAATTAATATTTTGGGGGGCATGTTTCTCTTCTCCTATTTCTCTCTTTTTTTACAGTGTAAAAGAGAGAAGGTAAAAAAAAGAAGTCTCGTTGCAATTTTTTTAAAGAAAAAAATACTTTTTTCAAAATACGGTGGTAGGATGTGTAAAAAAGGAGCGGATACTATGCACATTTATAACATGGAATGCCTCAGTCAACGTGAACTTATTACTCAGCTTGCCCTTGGAATTCGTATGAAGAAAGGGAAACTAAAAGAAACACAATTTATGAGTTTTGTCGGAGCTTGTACGTATAAAGCAGACGTTCTTCGATTTGCTTCTCAGTTTATTGAGATTGATTGTAAAGAAAGCGTTGAAAACTGTCTATATTGCGAAGACCCACTTAACCACGAAGGATTGTATTGCGACGACCTATGTCAAAGCTTGCATCAAGAAGAGAACGACACACATGTAAAAATGCATCAAAAAAGAGTTCACGTCTAAAAAAAGACATGAACTCTTTTGTTTTGTATTTAGTATAAAGAAAAGTCTTTCTGTCTTTGATTACTCCATAGAAACAGCTTGTTATGGCTGGTTGTTTGGCATAGGAAGGGAAGATAATAACGCTTTAATAGTATCTTGCTTCTTGGTTAGAACAGGGCATAGCTGGTACACCATGTCACTTTCCCCCCACTTTTCGTACGGTTCGTTTCGTGAACAAAATGTACAATATATATCTTCTTCGTGGTAATGAAAATGATAAATGCCACTTTCATTGGTTGTATAATGGTTGCCATCATCAGAAAAACCAAATTGACCTTCTTCGTGCCAATCGACTTCAAGAGAAGAAGGATAGCCTTCAAGACTCTCAATATAGTTCAGCTCAAGAACCTCGTATATCACGTTCTCAATCGATTCTTTGCTAAATCCGCAGTCATGAATATACATCAGGTCGGTATCGTCCTCATCTTCCTCAATGGTCATCTGTTCAACCGTACATCCGCAAATGGGGCAAGGGGTTGGTTTATCTTGGCTATCGCCCTCGATATACATATATGTGTACGTCTTGTCGACCTCGAATGTCCAGTCCTTTTTCTCGCGGTATTCCACGACAACTGATATAGGATGGAAACGCGGGTGGAAGGTAATGTGTTTATGCTTAAGCTGTTCGCTTTCCATTTCAAACTGATTGTGAATATCGCCTGTTTGGTCATCTTGTTCAATGTACTCATTGTGATGCCTGTCCAGTGCGCTAAAATAATTGGTTAAGTGTAGCAAGTAAATGTCCTCCTTGATGTTTCTTCTTTTATTTTACCAAACATTCATGTTTTCTCCTAAAAGGAAAAGAACGACTGAGAAATCAGTGGTTCTTTTTTACGCACGAATAAGAGATACATAAAAAATCAAATGTTTTTTATAAAAAGGTAAATTTTGGACTATAATGTACGTCCAATACAACCTAGGAGGTCATATTCATGACAGTCAGCACAATGAACTCAGAAAAAATTCAACGATGGTCAAAACCAGCAAGTACGACCGAGGAGCAGAAGTGTGATAATGCGTTACGCATGATTAAAGACGCCATTTCTGCGTGTGAGGAACTAAAACAATTAGATTTTAAATTGGTCCCTCAAGGTTCTTATCACAACAATACCAACGTCCGAACAACAAGTGACGTGGATATTTGTGTGAAGTTATATTCAACGTTTTACAGCAATTTAGATGCTGCAGACAAAAAAGCAAAAGGAATTGTCCCGTCTTCTTTAACGTATGACCATTACAAACAATTGATTTGGTCAGCACTACGAAAGAAATTTGGAGACAGTGCAACAAAAGGAAAGAAATGCTTCAAAATCAACTCCAATCATTATCGCGTAGATGCAGACGTGGTTCCTTGTATGGAATACCGTCATTACAATGGCATCAAAAGCTCATATGAATCAGGCGTTCAGTTCTTTGATAAAAGCGGAAACAAGATTATCAACTTCCCTGAACAGCATTACACAAATGGTGTAGTAAAAAACAATTTAACTAACAGAAAGTACAAACGAATTGTTCGCATTTTAAAACGCTGTAAATACCAGCTCATTGAGCAAGGTGATAAACGCGTAGGGAATATCTCTTCGTTTGGTATTGAATGTGCCGTTTACAACGTAGCAAACTGCTATTTTGCATCGGATTCACTTGAACAAGCGGTTGAGAACGTATTAGTTCAGCTTTATGGACGTACAGAAAAAGAAAACCCTTGCCACAACTGGACAGAAGTAAATGGGATTTTACCGCTATTTACAGACAACCGAGGCTTTCATGCAGAAGACATCAACTACTTTGCTTCTAAAACATATGAACTACTCACAACAAACTAAAGGAGCGATTTATTTTGTGTAACAATGATAAATACCGAAGTATACTGATTTACATCACCATTATTTGTGCCATTCTTGTATTTGCAATTACAGGATTTTCAAATCCATTTCGAAAAATATCCATTATTTCTTTCTTAGCACTATGCATACATTGGTTAATTACCTTGGTTTTATGGAAAAACAAGCATGTCATTAAGTGGCTGAGAAAGTTCAACTTGTTTAATGGACCCTTTATTCATGGTAAATGGGAAGGGGAAATGGTTTCTACATGGATAGACCCTAAAACAAACAAACCGTTACCACCTATTCCTTGTCAAATTGAGATTAAACAAAAGTTTGATAGACTTAGCGTACGCATGAAGACCAAGCAGTCGCAAAGCGATAGCGTAAACACATGTCTTCACTACAATCCTGAGAATGAAACGTGTACACTGTGGTATAACTACCAAAACACGGCGTATCAAGATAACCGAGAAGACAACCCTATTCACTTTGGAAGTGTGCGTTTAAATGTTATTGAAGAAGGAAACAGTATTCATTTCGAAGGGGAATATTGGACATCAAGAAAGACATCAGGAAGTATGGTTATTACTAAAAAGATAGAAAAAAAGCGTTGATTTCAACGCTTTTTTTGCAGAAAAGAGAAACCATTTTAATAGGCAGAAATGTAAAAAAAAGCAGAGCTAAGCTCCACTTTTATCTTTTTACTACGCTCTTATTCAAATGTTATATGACTAACATGCAAGAGTTCTGCTCCTTTACAAAATGTTAGTAAGGTATGATTCTCACTATCTTCTAGTGGAAGAACACAAGAAGCAGTACCAAAAATGCATTCAATCATATCAAACCGTTCACCAGTTTCAACGATTTCATATAAACCTCCGCCCATTTGTGTCACTTTCAGGTCCAGCGTTTCAAACTCAAAACCTGCTTTAGAAGCAATTGGATTTTTATATTCGTCTCCGTCTTCAGACGTTTCTAAGTGAATTTTCTTCACATGAACGTCTTCACGTAGCATGCAAGTAAAAGGACTAGCCTTTTTCCAATCTTCTACTTCATCGTCAGCTAAAAAGCTCGTCAGTGTTTTTAGGCAGAAAGGAACTCCCTTTTCATTTACTTGTTTCTCTAACGGAATGTAATTATCCACAACCTTTTGAATCAATGCAAGTGCAAGGTCAATATAGTCATCATATGCAGGGTTGTTTGGATGGCGATTATGCTTTTTAGGAAGACCGTTCATCTCAATTGTTTCTGTTGTAAGAAGTAGCATACGTTCTTCGGTCGATAACAAGGGTAATAAAGATGTATCGTAGTCTTTATAGTATTCAGAAAAGTAAATGACATCACGTACAATACTCATCACCTTTTTAAATTTTTCTTTTTTCGTTATATTGTCTAATATCGTTCCCATTTTTCCTCATCCTTTGTCGTGTTTTAGATTTCTATTTCCATCATACTCGATAATAGGGAAAAGATGTAAAAAATACAGCTATGTATTATTCGCTTACGTAGAATTAGATATTTTCCTACGTATGTAGGGAACATAAATCTGATGTTGCAGCTTATTCTCGATACAGATATCGGAGGTCAAAAGAAATAGTGATAACATGCAATTTTCATTAGAATAAAAGCATTAAACAAAATGAAAAAGATATGTTTTATGATATAATAAACAAAACATGAAAGTGAGTGATGAACATGAAAATTAATCTTTACTTAGACGATAAACGAGATTGCCCTGAAGGGTTTGTCATTGCCCGCACCATGGATGAAGCTATAGAGCTTATGAAAACACATAAGGTTCACATTCTTTCACTCGACCACGATTTAGGCGAAGATAAAAACAAAGAGCTTTTGCCAACAGGATATGATTTTGTAAAATACTTCTGTGGGAATGGACTCTATGCAGACAAGATATATATCCATACCTACAACCCTAGGGGTCGCGAGGACATGTATGAGACCTTAAAAGGAGCTCAACGAAGAGGTTTTATTTCTTCAGACATTTACATTAGTAGTAAAGAAGCGGTTCCAGGTAAATACAGTGATAGTGAGGAACATCAATGGGAAGACCTTTAAAATCACAAGTCGTAGTCACCAAACAAGGTCGCTACGACTGCTTTTTTGTTTATAGTGAGAAAAATGTATTTACGTTGCTACAAGAAAATAAGATACGGTCGTTAGAAGAAGCATTTGCCTTTTTAGAAAAAGAGGGATGTATGGAACGTGGGCAGTTTTTTAACTATAGTGGGTTATTCAATCCCGCTTGGTTTTCAAAAGAAACATGCCAAGGTGTGTTCTGTATTGATGATTATACGTATCTAACACATGTAAATCAGTTAAATCCGATAGATGCGGTGCCCTGTTATGTGTGTCAACAAGGTAAAGTGATACAGTGGGAAAAAGACCACGAATGGTACAGATGTACACACTGCAAAGCCGACTCCTCTCATCTCTCTGAGGGAGCCTTTTATCCGCTTTCCAGACGAAAAACGCTGTGTACCCTTTACACACCTGTTCACGGACTCGATGTGAACTTGTTTCAACCACATGAAGCCATTACGTTTCTAACAATCCGAGGTACACGTAAAACAGCACGTGTTTTGCATGTGTCACCAAGCAAAAATCGCATGATAATTCGTGAAGATGAAACAGGAAAAACGAGGTTTCTCATACACTATCAAAGTATAATGGACGCATATGACCACCTTGTACCTGAAGCCAAACGGGAGTTTTCAGGATGGTGGAACCGCCGTATTTCCTTTATCTAATGTTTTTTTCAGCAAAGAATATCTGACCTAGCAAAAGAAAGAGCATGCGTGTTACAATTACACAATGGATTTTTGTACTGCAGGTAGTAAGGAGAGAGTAAAAGATTGAAGTTTTTAGATTGGAAAATTGAATTAGGGGAAGGGTTAAAACCATACATAGACCTAAACCAAAAACGAATGGCAATTCTCACTGAAGGTGATGATGACATTCACTTAACGATGGAATTAAATGAGGAAAACCACATGCTGATGCGCCCGCGTTGGAACGTCAACATCCTTTATAAAGGGGAAAAGCATGTCTACATTACGAAAAATGATTAAAAAAGAAAACCACTCCTTTCGAAGAATGGATAACGTGATAGAGAAAAGGAGTGAACAATATGAACGAGTTTGAAAAACCTCTAGTTGAAGCAGAAAAAACAGAAGACGTATCGGTGTCGCCTGTTTATACGAAAATTGGGTTTGGTAAAAAAGAAATATGGTTAACCGTCATTTTTAGTGTCTTGTTCATACTTAGCGGGATTGTTACCTATGCGTGGACACTAGCGAATCACGAAACGGCATTGCCTTTGTTTAAAAAAGTGTCTACCGCTGTTATTAATAACGTAAGCGGAGAAACAAATGAATTAGATAACATCAGCGAGGGTAAGATATCGGATAGCTCATGGAGTACGCTATTTCATTTATGTGTTGGCATCTTTTTCAACAATTTTAAAGTGGTTCTTGCCGTTTTAGTAGGAGCAACCATTACGGTTTACTTTTACCCTGTTGTGGCGCTTATTTCAAATGGAGGAATTTTAGGGCTTACACTTGGTGCTTTTGAAATAATGGACCCAAAATCAAGTGCCATCAAGTCGATATTTACGGACATGCTTCCTCACGGTATTTTTGAAATTCCTGCGATTATCTTAGCATGTGTGTTTGGTGCTAGACACGGGAAAAGTGCGTACCGTGCGCTCTTTAAAAAACAGCAAGATGTCCCATACAAAGTGGTATTCAAACAAACGATTCGTTCCTTCTTCTATGTGTTGCTACCGTTGTTAATCGTGGCCGCACTCGTTGAAACCTTCATCACGCCTCATTTAATGGGTTAAAAGTTTTGAAAAAAGAGAGCATCGCTCTCTTTTTTGTTTGTTTGAAGAATTAGGCTTGTTTTGGTTTTCGTATCCACGTTAAGCCGATGGTTCCTTTTCCTGTGAGTGTGCCCACGACAGGACTAATAGGATGGATTTCTACGTCTGTAATGCCATGTTCGTTTTGTAACAGCTCTTTTAACGAAATAGCAGTTTCTTCATCATCTCCGTGAAAAATGGAGACATGCACCACGTCAAAGAGGTCACGGTCAATGTGTAAATACGATACAAGTTTCACCAGTGCTTTTTTACGGGAACGTAATTTTTCAATGGGAACTACTTCGCCGTTATCAAAGCAAAAGAGCGGTTTAATGTTTAATAATGTGCCAAGCAATGCTTGCGTGCCTTTGACGCGACCACTTTGATGAAGCTGTTGGAGGTTTTCAACCGTAAAGTAGATAGAAGTCGTCGATGAATGTTGCTCTAAGTTCTGAAGAACGGTATCAAGGTCTGTTCCGCTTTCGTAGTCCAGTATGGCATCTTTTAGAAGCATACTCATCGGGTGTACGCCTGATTTGGAGTCAATCCCTCGAAACGGAAGTCCGACCATCTCCGCTGCTTGTACACTTGTACTATGTGTTCCGCTTAGTTTTGACGAGATGTGATAGGAAACCCCTAGGTCATATTCTTCTTTTAATTGTTCATACAGAGTCACAAAGTCGTTCAAAGACGGTTGACTTGTGGTGATTTTTTTGTATCCTATTTGCGAAAACACATCATCAGGTGAAATGGTCACGCCGTCTTGAAAAGATTCTCCGTCTACAATAACTTGTAGCGGAACTTTATAAATATGATGCGCTTGGCAAAACGCATCAGGCAATACACAGGTGCTATCGGTAATCCATGCAACTTTTTTCATATACATACGCTCCTTCAAAAGAATAGGATTTTGTTCTTGCTGGTGATGATTGAAAAAAAGAAAAAATAGAAAAACCTTTTTAAAGGGATGATTTATCTCGTTTTTAAAAAAAGATAGAATAGAAGAAAAGGGAGTGAGTGTTATGGTTACAGGTGTGGTAGCAGTCACGGCGTTTGGTATTTATTACGTGAGACGAAAACGTCGAATGAGAAGAGAATTTGAACAGTTTTCTTCGTTTATTGAAAAGGTTACGTTTGAATCTATCCCGTTTCAGCAAAGAGAAGAAGCAGGGCTTGGGTATGACGTGTACTTTTACCAAGAAGATAAATTCAGCTTGGAGATTTGGAAAAAGGAAGACAGCTTCATCATGTACGTCAACGATGATGAAATCAACAAACCGATTTTTAAGATTTTAAAAAATGAAGATGGGGTAGATGTGTTCCATCCAACGGTGTTCTATTACCGACATGTGATGGAAACGAAAAAGAAGCTCTTTCAATCGTTCATTCACCGATACATAGGCAAAACCTTTGAAACAGTGGAAGAAGCGCATCAGGAAAAAGAACTAGCTAAAGGGGAACTTGCCAACCTCGAAGGATTACCTGAAGAAATTTGTACGAAAATCCAAGCGATTAAAGGACAGTACGATGCCATTATGGAAAAACAAGATGATTTGGATATCCAAGATTACACCCTCATTGAAACCCTCGTGTTTAACGACTTACAAAACATCCTAGCCACTTACAAAGAATTAAGCCCTGAAAACCAAGAAGAACTGCAAGGTGAAGTAATTGAAGGAATGGAAGACATCTCTCGTCATCTAGGACGTATTGAAAAACGATTTGAAAACGAACAAGTATTTGAACTAAAAAAGAACTTACGTGTCTTGAAACAGCGCGGTGAGTGAAACAAGGTTTCGAGAAATATATATTTTTTCAATGCAAAAAGCCGTTCCTATAGAAGGAATGGCTTTTTACTTACTCTTAATTCTATCTTTAGGGAGGTACCTTTATTTTGTTTAAATTGTTTTTAATGGTTTGGCAGGGTTTCCGCCGACAATAGTGTTTGAAGGAACGTCCTTCGTTACGACAGAGCCTGCTGCGACAATAGAATTGTCACCAATTGTCACGCCTGCTAAGATAACGGAATGTCCACCAATCCATACATCATTTCCAATTTGTATAGGGATAGCATATCCACTTTTATTTCGGTCTTTTGGACTAATGGAATGTCCCGCTGTGTAGATGCCTACGTCAGGTCCTATCATGCAATTATGACCAATTCGTACTTCTGCCATGTCCAGGATAGTACAATTGTATCCTGCGTAAAAGTGGTCACCTACATGAATATTGTCGCCAAGGTCACAGTGAAAATTATGTTCGATGCTTGGATGAACCCCTACACTCCCGAACAACTGATGAATGATAGACAATCTTTCGCTTTCATCGTCGACACTGGTTTGATTAAAACGCTGTACAAGTTTGTGGGCACGTTTATTCTTACTAGCTATTTCTTCGCTTCCCCGTTGATAATAAATTTTATGTTTTTTATCCATATAGAAGGTGTGCTCCTTTTTCAATGTTAAGGTTAGTTTATCATATGCATTTACAAAACGAATAAACAGACAAAAGAAAAAGTGGGAAAGGATTTATAAGAGATTATTTATGCGAGTACTTACTTTACTCGTCTTTAACGAGAAATGTTGATATGTTGTCCTTTTGTAAAGATAAAAGACTTTTCGACCCTTTTTTACTGAAAATGATATAATACGAGGGAACTTTTCATAGAAAAAGAAAACAAACCATGAAAGAGAGAGGGTACCCACATGCCTACAGCAATTAAACGAACCTACAAGGTGAAAGAATTAGACGATTTAACGATTACGTATTACAAGCAAGATGAACCTCATAAAACACTACGAAAAGCGATTCAATGGGTGAAACGTTTTGTTATTGCCAATCGCTTTGATTGTTCCACAACAGAAAGTGCCTATGAAGCTATTGAATATGTAAATGGACCGTATCAACAACTCGATATCCTTTCGTATGAAGATGAAGGAGTATCAGAAAAGGATTACGCATACTTCAGTAATTTGCTTCGTATCTACTGCAAGAAAGGTAAATTAACAGTAGCGGAGTTTCAGCACCAAGGTGTTCCTTTTTTGCTCGAACGAAAAAACCTGAGTCACACCGTAAAAGCATGGGTCGCAGGAAATTGTTCTAATCCGAGCCACGGAGTCGAAGGGCAATTAGTGGATGAAGGCTACGACTATCATTTAATGTTGGATTTTCATTACGTGTTAGCCGAAACCCTTGTGTTGAATGAGTTTTATCGATTCATGACCAACTATCGCCTAGAATGGCAAGAAAAATTAGCCGAGATGCTGTATTTGTTTTACGGAAAGAAACATGAAATCCATATTCCAACGAAAGATAAAGAAATGCAAGAGTTTTTGATACAGTATGTCAAAAGAGCCTATCCTAACCGCGATATTACCCCTGTGAAACATAAAGACATGGATTATCATGTGCGTGGTTTTCACTTGGAAAAAATGACATATCCTAACCTGCAAAAAGAATACTTTCCATTGTACTTAAAACAGTTCAAGGGAGTAAAAACAGGTTCATTCAAACATCATATCTCCCGCGTGCATAGAGAGAAAAATGTCTATGAAACCAATCGAAACATTCGCCCGCATATCCGACAGTTGATGAAAGACAATGAGTTTCTCGGTCACTTCGGTGAAGTGGAAATTCATAATGACCTATCGGTCGATGTATTTCATCAAATGGAAGAAGCGTTTAAACTCTTTTGTTCTTACGTACCGCTTCCTAGCACCGAAGGACGCAGTGTCCTGAGGTTTAAAAAATTAGGAAAACAAAACGCTTTCGGATTGTATTACCCTGACAGACTGAATATTTTAGTGGATATCCGTAGGATTCATGTGTTCACCCACGAAATCGGGCATTACATTGATTATGAGTGGGAACCAGGAGAACGACGCTCAGAACAACCTGCGTTTGTTCCGTTATACGAGGAGTATTGCCGCTTAATTACTGAAGGGATAGAGGCGTGTCCACTGACACATCCATCTCGGAAAAATTGGGAGAAACGAAACGGATACAACCGTGAATACTACTTGCGAAAGAAAGAAGCGTTCGCGCGTATGTTTGAAATATTCGTTTCAGAAGTAGTACCACATACCATGTTAAGTAAACCCTCGTTAAACAGCTATCTGTTCCCAGATTCTCATTCGTTTCGAGAAGATGTCGTAACATATTTTGTTGATTTGTTAAACATCAGCGAGACGCTAATTATGCGTTCAACGGGGAAACTTGTGTAAAAACCAACGAACAGCTCATTAAACTACTGTATGCAGGAGGGAATAGAATGGAAGAGTACAGAGTGTTCTTTTATAATCAAGATAACCAAACCGTACAAAGCGAAGTTGTGTTAGCAAGAGATGAAGAAGATGCCAAAAACAAGGTTAGAAACAAGTATGACAAGCTAGATATCTTTATTTCTATTGATGAAGCTGTCCAAGTGTATAGCTGAGCGAACGTAAGATACTAAAGCAAACCTTCGAACGATGTTCGGAGGTTTTTATTTGGTTTTAGATTTTTGTTAGGTGGGTATTCCTTTTTTAACGGTCTTTTTACTAGGCTTTTTTTCTCATTTTTTCAAAAGAAAAACTGACAGAGAGGGCGTGTTATAGGAAAAACAGAAAAGAGAGGATGGTTCTGACAAACATTGTCATTTTTATCTAGTTTGCAAAAGTGATATACTAAAAGAGAACATACATATAGGGGGATAGCGATGCCTGACAGAGAGAGAAATATATACATTTCAGACGGAGGCAAAGTCTATCAATTGCACAAAGACTACAGTCAAGAGGAGATAGATAGCGAAGAGTTTGAAGCGATAAAAAAACGCCATCCAAATTCAACTATCGTTTTTAATAAAGATGCGTTTTTGCAAGAGAAAGCCATTTTATTAAACAAAAACCATCCGTTTAGTATACGAGATGAAGCAGCCTTCGCCTATTACAAAATGGGGTTCATCACAAAGGATGAACTCGATGAGTATGTAGAATAAATACACAAAAAAGCCATTCATACAAATGCATGAATGGCTTTTTACCTTATCCTGCTGTTTGCGATGATTTTGTTTCCTGCATGTAGTCAGAGACACCGAGCTTTTTCTTGCCTTCAGGCGTTAAGAATAATGTTTGGTTTTTGTAGCAATCGATAAATCCTTCTTTTCCGACGATAATGCGGATATCCGTTTGTTCGTTTATTGTATTCGTTTCTTTTTTCATTGTGTATTCGTTTTTCATGAATTCGTTCCCCCTTGAAGCTGTTTTATATGTTCAGTATACGAGAAAAAATATGTATTAGAACTAAAATGGTAAAAATGGTATAATAAACATATCTATTTCCCTAAAAACTTCATATTAGATAAGGAGAGAGGCACGTGCCAAATGAAAAACCAACAAAAACAAGAACGTCCAAACCAAAAAAGATGGATGATTTGGCAATAACGTATTACAAAATTGATGCCCCTTATACCACCTTTCGAAAAATTGTTCAGTGGGTAAAACGAAACATCGTATTAAAGCAGTTTGATTTCTCTACGCGAGAAGGTGCAAAAGAAGCGGTGGAGTTTGTGAGTGGCTCATACGAACAACTGCATATCCTCCCGTTTACAGATGTATCCGATGAAGATTACACATACTATACGCGTTTGCTTCGTGTGTACTGCAAGAAGCAAAGAGATATGAGCATTGAAGAGTTTGAGCAAAAAGCGTTGCCGATTAAAGTGAGTCGACATAACTTGCACGAAGAAAAAGTAGCGTGGACCGCAGGGAACGCAACAAACTCCGTCCATGACGAAGCTGGAAGTTTAAAAGGATTTGAGTACAGCCCTCAGTTAATGTATGATTTTCACTACCTGTTAGCTGAAACCTTTGTGCGCAATCATTTCTATGAACAGATTCAACCGTATCGGAACGAATGGGAAAAGCAAGTAGCACGATTTGTTTATCAATTTCACGGAGCAAAAAAAGAAATCCTAACACCTCAAGATGATTATATTCAAGAAGTGTTTACCAAAACCATTCAAGATGAATATCCTGACGAGCGTTTTTTAGTTGCTCAAGCACAATCCCTTAATTCGTACATTCCCATGTTTTATATGAGAGAAGTGCATAATCACCGCTTATTAAGTGAGTTGCTTCCTGACTACTTAAAACAGTTTAAAAAAGTCAAAAGTGAGCGGGTGCCAAAAGAGCGCAAACAAACGATTAAGAAAATGGTCTATGAAACGAATGGGAACATTCAGCCGTCTCACCGAAAGCTGATGAACGAAAATGTCTTTTTAACCGATTTTGGTGAAGTGGAAGTACACAATGAAATGGAGATAAACGCCTTTCATCAAGCGGAAAGAGATTACAAACTGTTCCGCGCACATATCGCACTTCCGCCTAAGCGAAAAGAAGTGTCACTGCGGTTTAAAAAACTGGGCAATTTAAATGCCACGGGGTCCTATTTTACAGAAACGAAAGACATTATTGTCGATATTCGCTCTGTAGATGCCTTTACACATGAAATAGGTCATTATATTGATTACGAGTGGTCAGAAGAAGGGCAGCTATGTAAACAAGATGCGTTTCAACCTATATACGATGCGTACTGTGAATGGGTAAAACGAAACATTGTGCAGTTGCCAGTATCGCATCCGATACGAAAGCAATGGGTCGGCAACAGCAACTACAACCATGCGTATTATTTACAAAAGTTGGAAGTATTTGCCCGCGTGTTTGAAATCTATGTATGGGAAGTAGTACCGCCTATCATACTTGGAAAAGATAAACTGGATGAGGTGTTGTTTCCAAAGGACAACGAGTTCCATCTTCAAGTGCTTGCTTATTTTGAAGAGCTTTTCAATATAAAAGAAAGCCAATCACTTCGTTCTGACTCCACCGCGACATCTTCTAGTAAATAAAAAAGGTAGAGCCTTGTAGGTTCTACCTTTTGTCGTACTATCTTTTTTAGTAAGAAAACAAAGAGATGTAACAGTTTATTGCAAATTATTATTTGGAAGTTTGCCATCTGCACCTTCAAATTCTTCTTTTAATTGAAGATATTGTTCTTTTATTTGAAGATACATTTCGTACCGTTCTTTTCGTTCTTTGTCTCTCTCTTCTCTTTTCTTTGAGCCATCATCATAGTTCTCAAAAGATGCCAAACATTCTTTACAATCATTTTGATTCGTAAAACCATAGTAGGCTTTTTGCGTGCTTGGTTGCTTTGATTCAACAGTTTGTTTTCCGCAGTTTGGGCAATACATCGTTATTATCCTCCAAATAAGTTATGGTTATCTCTTCATTATGATAATTCTTTTTTGAAAAAAGGCATAAAAAAAACGAGATTTCCTATTGGAAACCCCGTTTTATCTCATTAAATTTTATAATACGTTTCACCGTCTCCTCCGACACTTTTAACAAGAATTTCCTCATCGCAAAGCTTATCAAGAGAATTTTTCGTTACAAATTTATAGACTTCTTTAACACTTGGGGGAATAGAGCCATTTTTGGAAGCGACGTGTTTATTGTTTTCGATAATAATATCGCATATTTGAGAAACGGTATACTCGCCGTCACCTGTTTCTTCGATAAGTGTACGTAACTGTGTTGCCATATCTGTAGGTCCAGAAATCATACCTACTCTTGATTGTTGTTTACTAGTTTGATTGTTGTTTGACATATAATCCCCCTCTTTTCTGTTTGGTTAATTTTAACATGGACATAATTAGAAGAAAAGAAAAAAGAACTGCTAAACGATTTAATAATAGAGGAAAATATATATAAGTTAAAAGAACTCCCTTTTTATTCAAAAGGAAGTTCTGAGTTTTACTGATTTTCAGTAGTAGTGGTTGTCTCTGCAGGTGTTTCGGTTTTGCTATCTTTTGAACCGTCAAACACCCCTTTGAAGAAGTCAACAATTGCATCGAACACGTTTTTCGCAAAATCGCCTACTTTTGCAAAGAAACCTTGTGCTTCATCTGAGTTAATGAATTTTTCAAGTTTTTCTTTGGCCGCGCTCATTTGGTCGCCAACTTCGTGCCAGTTAATATCAAGGTCTTTCATTTTATTGAACACGCTTGATACGTCTGCTTTTTGTTGGTCGGTTAAATCAATGTTTAGTTCTTTTGCATTGTCTTCCACCACTTGTTGCATTTCAGCATCTGTTTTTGGCATATCTTTTGCGATGTCCTCTTTAACAGCGGTCATTAATGCATTCGCTTCATCTTTCCCGATATCATCACCTAGTTTAGCGGTCGTCACCATTTCTTGGTTTGCCACTTGCTTTTGTTCTTCAGGGATTTTTTCACCTGTAGACGTTTCATAGGCTTTAATGATACCTGTTAGACCTGCTGTTCCTGATACGTCGAACGGAGCTGTTACATACACTTCCGCATCTTCTACACCCGCTGTTGCAAGGGCATTCGTGTACATTTCATTAGTTACCCAGTTAATGTGATTCGTCGTTACTTTAATACCTGTGCCTTTTTCACCAAGTGTGATTTTCGCACTGGATAAAGAACGTGTACCAATTTGAGATTTTGGAATGTACGAGCCTAAATACTCTTGCTCTTCTTTATTTGATACACTCACCGTTAATGCATTACTAGGCGCATTCATTTCGCTTAGTAACTTTGTTTTTTGGTCAGTTGATAGGTTTTCACCTAAAGATACGATAACATCGCCAGGAGCAGAGTCTGCGTATGCAGGCGATAATCCTCCTGTGATACCTAAAGCAAGTACCGATGCTGTTGTAAAGCTAATAACTAATTTTTTCATATTTTTCATTGTTTATTCCTCCATAATGTTAGATTCTTCCTTCATTCTACTCACTTTTTCGCTTTTTGGATGAAAAAAAGTGGGGAAAGCAGGAAGCCACCGACTAATCCTCCTACGTGTCCAAGCAGGGAACTAGAGGGGTTTAAAAGGGTCATCGCCAAACCAAATACAATCATGACGATAATCGTTTGCTGGTCTTGCTTGTTTGGGATGTATTGGACGCGGTACCACATCAGATACACATACATACCAAATAAACCATAAATGCTACCACTCATACCTGCAACAAGATGAGGAGATAAGAAGAAAGGTAGGATAAAGCTACAAATACCTGTTACGAAGAAAAAGAGGGTAAACTTCCATTTTCCTAGTACTCGCTCAAGATGAGGACCGAACACATATAAAAATAGGGCATTCATCAGGAGATGAAGAAAACCAAGGTGTACAAATATCGCGGTCACAAACCGAAACCATTGTCCTTCTTTTGCGCTATCTGCGTAGAAAGCACCGAACTGATACAAGTGACCTGTAGATGAGGTGGAGCCTGTGGCTATCATTCCTATATATACAGCAAGTGAAAGAAAAATGAGTGAAAGCGTCACAGGATACAATTTGGCAAATAACCGAAAAGATTCACGACGAACAAACACGGACATCGCCTCCCTCTATTCATTAAAGTGAAGGAAAACGATTCCTTTCTTACAATTTAAAAAACAGCCTATCAAAAAGATAAAAGCTGTTTTTCATTTACTATCTCACTTTACACTTGGTCAGAAGAAAGACCTGTGTATCCTTTTGTAGAAGATGTGATGTCTCGGTAATCTTGACTACGGTAGAACGCAAGAGAATCGTCTCGTTTGACGTAATAAAACGTTGTGGTAATTGGATACTCATGTTTTTTTAGATAATCACTTATTTCATCAAATGCTTCTTCAAATACTTGAACGGTAATGAAAGGTTCGCTTCTTGGACGAATGTTTGCATAGTCCGTATAGATAAAACTAGGATGATAGGGTTTGTTGGATGCTTCTAACACGTTTGGAAAAGTTCGACGCAGGTACGCTAGTAATTGATTGAACTTTTCGTGATGTTCATTTATCAAGCTAAGAACTAATTCTTTGTTTCCTTGTTCATCTAACACGTCAAGTCGCAAACCACCTGTGATTTGTGATACGTCTAAATGAGAAGTAGGTTGAAAAGATGCCTCAATTAGTTCGGATTCTAGAATAAGCTTTTGTACTCGCTTTTCATCTTCGGGCAAATACGACAGCTCGAATAAAAAGAGGGTAAGCGGTTCTTTTTCTGTCATAAACGACTGTTTAACCTGTAAATGTCCCACTTTTCCAATATCCGAATGTCTAAATCCAAATCTCGCAGCCGTTTCATGGTTAGCGACTTTGCAAAAGTAACGTTTATTCGGTTGCTGAATACTTTCCCATATTGATTGGCGTTCTTGGTTGGTTAGTTTTAACAATGTACGAGCTAATTCAATGTGTTTCATAGTATCAAATCTCCTCTAAAATATGATTTATATTTGTTTTTCTGTATTTATTATAATAAAATTTAGGCTCTTGGATAAAAAATAGTTAAAAAACATATGTTTATGTGTTAAAATGATAAAAAAGAGAAAAAGGATGAAGAACATGTCAGGGATAGATGTATTTTTTGAGCAAATGGTACAAGGAAAAGAAGGGACAGCGTATGCGCATGTCACGGGTGAAGTCGTGGATGTAAACGAGCATTCATTTTTAGTCGATACAGGAATAACAGAAGCATGGGTTCCGCAAGAAGCGGTCAATTTGGCACCTTGCGATATTTTATAATAAAAAAGAGTTGGAACACATTACATACATAACAATGAAAATATACATATACATAACTACATAGTTACGTACATACATAACAAAGAGAAAGAGGAATGCATACAAGATGGATATGTTGGTAATCGGGATTGGTTTTATTCAATCATTATTTATTGGATGGGTGATTGTAGGATTTATTATTAGTATGAAAGTGCTTTTTTTGGACGGGGGGAATGACCGCTACGATGAAGCAGTAGGAAATTTCCTAGTACGCAATGAAGAAAAACAAAACAAACTAGGAATAACGATTGGTAAAGCAATTAACCATCGAAAATGGGTATTTGTAGTTGCTTGTTGTTTACTTGGGTTGTTTGCGTTGCATATCTACTTAGAAGCTTATCAATTAAGCAGACGCTAAACACACATTTTTGTGTAAGAGACAGATGCATAAACCAAAAGAAAACACTCGGAATCGTTTATATGACTTCGGGTGTTTTTTATTTTACTGTTTTTTTATCATGACCAATCTCCGTCGCCCCAATAAGGTGCTTCGTGTTCACTTCGAATCTTCGAGGACCATTCATGTATGCGGGAAGGGACAATGACGCCTCTTGGTGCTGAGTAAGAAGAAGGGTCGTACTCATCGTGAAACCATACGCCTTGAAGTTCTAACACATCTTCAGCATAAAGCGTCGCCAGCAATTGCATCACAAGTACAGGATGTGCGTTTCCCATGACCCGCTCTTTCATACGTTCAGTCGCAACAGGTTGGTTCGGCAACTCCTTGACCGCTTCTTTTTCTTCATACGACTCTTCGTACGCTTCTTCATACGTTGCGTGTAAACCAAAGACAGAGGATTCCATTTCATCATCGTAATGGCTAGATTCATACAGTGTTTGAAGAGTGATGTATCCTTGTTGCACTCCCCATTGTTTCATTATGTCGCGCTGTTCTTCGGTCGTTTGGTGATAATCGAGAAATTGTCCGTTTGCATGTTTCAGTTCATGAAACGCTCCGTCAATTCTCGCAATACGCACCCAGTCATGCGGGCATTCAGATACTGATAAGCCTGAACCTTCGTGGCTATTGCTGTTTTTTTGTGAAACCTCCATAGAACCGACGTGCCAAACCGTTGAAATGGTGTAAAGCGGTAGCTGTTGAATTGTAAATGCTGTTGTCATAGTTTTCATCCTTTCGACTAAAGAGTAGGGATAGTTGAGTTTAAAAACAGACCTTTCAAAGAAAAAGGTCTGTTTCATTCATTTAACGTGTACCTGATGTTTACTCTTCTTCCTGATAGTATTCTTTAGGAATGAGCACTTCATCTTGGTCCACTTCAACTACAATTGTGTTGGTAACCGTAACTTGTTCGCCTTCGCTGACAGACATAATACCGTGCTTGTTCCAAACAGATTCAGGCACATACGTTACCACATCGCCCCAGTTAAAATCTTCGCTGGTTTTCTTAATGTCTTCTTTGCCTTCGTCTGTTAACAAATATTCTTTAATAGCGTTACGCATGGTTTCTTCAGGGTTCTCGCTATTTGCTACTCGGAATAAATCCGTCCATTTTTGATTTTCCCAAGCTCGTTCTCTCATTAAAATAACTAATTGCATCATTATCGCTCCTATTTTCATATTGTTTTTATCTAGCACTTACTTAACAATGGGTTAGTCTAAATGATTTTCAATAACCATTTTTATTAAACCACTTGGGTCTTGACCATCAATTGAATGACGATAAATTGATTGGTATTCTTCTCTTGAAATCTCAAGAACATCTTCTTTCGGTAAGACGAGGTCACTTTCTGACATAAAGGATGTTAGTTCGTTTGCTAAACGGTATTCATTGCTCTCTTCCTCTTTACTTTGAGTAGATGTGTAAATCCATCCATACTCGCTTTCGCTATCGGGATTATGAACAATGAAATAGCGTTTTTCGTTGGTTCTTTCGTTTGAATCATCAATGTTGGATATCTCTGCTTTTAACTCATCTTCAAAATATTCTTTTAATACATCGTCGCTTGTTTTAGAAATCAAAAACTCTAACTCCTGTTGGCGACGAATGTAATCCCAATCTTTTGAAGTATTAATTAATAGTTGTTGAATAGCAGTTAAACTTTTGTCCGTAGTAAGTTTGGTCATTTTCAATTCCTCCATGAGTTTCATTTTGCTTTGCCTTAAAATACTAACAGGTTATTTTGAAAACGGTGAAACTTGTTCGGATTTTTTATTTAAAAGAATATAAAAAAGATATCTTTTTAAAAGAAAAAAGACAAACCTGATGTCAATTAAGGTTGTCTTTTGTATTTACTGGCATCCATTAGTTTTCTTTTTTCTGGTATACATCTAAGCGTTTAACAGGTTGTTCTCCGTGTGTATAGGTATTAATCACGGAACCTGATAAACCAACGGAATAGCCTTTGCTACGAAGAAAATCAAACAGTTCATTAGCTAGTTCTTCGTCGTGGCAATACACGATATCTTTCATATTGCTATAAGGTACAGGCATAGGTTATGCTCCTTTTTATAATAGTTAGATATGTTGATGAATAAGAACGATTTACAAAGAAAGCGTTTCGTTTTCTTTTACTTTATGAATCACACATTCCCACTGGTGTTGCCGCAACTTTTGTTTTAAAGAAGCAAAGATAAATTCAGGAATTTCTTCTTCATATGAGATAACGTTATACAATTTACTTTCTTCGTTATTTACTTCAAGCTTGCCTTTTTGAGTTCCTCTGCAGTAAATCCATCCGTCTCGTAGCACCCAATTGTTACTGATGGCTACATGGATAGGGAAAACAGAAAGAGGTTGTTCTTCTGTCAGGATGTGCGATTTTAATTGATAAGCAGGTTTGACGTCGATTTCCAAGTAAAAATGATACAGTCCATTTTTATAGACATAGTAAAAATATTGCTTTAGTAAGCTCGGGTCATCGAGTGTATATCCAAGGAGTTCTTGAATTGCGTTTTCGAGGTTTCCTGTTGTCACCAAAGGTTTTGCCTCTTCATGCAAATACAATTCACTTGTCAACGTAATGTTTGGCATAGGCGGAGCATTCTTGAATTCAAACGCTTGAGGAAAGGCTGACCGCAAATAATACTCAATGTCTTTCACGACTTGCGTACGGTGTTTGGCAAGCAAGGTAATAAGCCTGCGGTCTTCTTTATTAACAATTGTAAATCCATCTACCGTTTGCTGAATGGATAACGTAGAGTTTTCATCGAAAAACCCTTGGTTTCGCTCATGACGAAAATGCTGACGAACTCTTTTTTTGTCTTCAGGAAGATGCATAACTTGTAACAAGTACACGTGTAATGATGATTCACTGTTTTTTTGTTCGAACGATTTTTTGATAGATATTGCTCCGTATTGGTCTAGAAAGTCGTTATTCGCGATATCAAGTGCAGATGATTCACTGTCGGCTAAAGCGAAGAAGTATAATGTAGCTGGCTTCTTCATAACTTCTGTCATGCGAGTAAGTGTTTCTTTGTTTTGTTTTAAAGCTTGGCGTAAAAAGTCAAGATTTAGTGTCATAGTGATTAGTCCCTTCTTCTTTAGAGTATTTAAATATTACCACTAAATACAAATAAAGGTTATTTTCGACCTAGTTATTTGGAAAGAACAAGAACTTTTTTACCCGTTTTTCTGCTTCTTTGCTATTCTTGAAAAAGAAGTCACATCAAATTGAGAAAAAGAGGTCACAAACATGGAACGATTTACGTACAAATTAAATGCATTTGATAAAAAAAGCGCGTTGGTATATAGCCACGCGAACAAGCAATATTATTTTGTGGATTTAGGAAGAGCATGTGTAAAAGAGATTACACTTAGAGAAACCATGCGTCTCTCAAGCCTCTACCGAACTGTCACGGAGCCTTTAGTAATGATGAAGAAAGTAAACGACTTAATTGCTTGTTTATCAGCATGATAGGAACCGTTTACGTAAAAAAACGAAAGTAACTGATTTTATGTCAGTTGCTTTTTTCGTTTTTTTTCACCTGTTTTTTCTTTTTTATCTATACTTAAAAGCAGAACAAACATCCTAACATCCGTTGATACGAAAGGGTTTCGAACCCTCTCATTGTACATGACTACTGTTTTTATAGCCATTTCAAAACCATAAAACTTGACAGTTTTTGGTTTTTTTTTATAGTGACCAAACGTTACATAAGGAGGTGTCATATGAAGAAATGGATAGCCAAAGGTTTTCTGATTGGTATGATGGCATTGCCGTTAGTTGATGCGGTACATGCGGAAGATACAATTACGGTCAAACTGAGTAATTATTTAGGAGACAAAAGTGTGGTCAATTTTGTTCCAAATGACACGTATAGTATTAAAGATTCGTTGCTTACCTTAACGAAAGGGGTAACGTATCAAATGAAGGCAGAAACCAATGCCGATGGACAAGCGATTATACACATTTAT
>Ga0207655_1000582_pt1 | contig 45195 bp, 37 predicted proteins | sample KBSM44metaG_FD_184398 | JGI IMG/M metagenome (GOLD analysis project Ga0207655, IMG submission 184398) | Miscanthus rhizosphere microbial communities from Kellogg Biological Station, Michigan, USA - KBS M4-4 metaG (SPAdes) (version 2) | ecosystem: Host-associated > Plants > Roots > Rhizosphere >...
AAGATAATATTAAAGATACCTTACGTGAAGTGCGTATGGCACTTCTTGAAGCCGATGTTGCTTTGCCTGTAACTCGTGAGTTTATTGCGAAAGTTAAGGAAGAAGCATTGGGTCAAGAAGTCATGACTCAGCTTTCACCAGGTCAAGCTTTCGTTAAAATTGTGTATGACGAACTCACCAAAATGATGGGTGAGGCAAACGAAAGTCTAGACTTAGCTGCAAAACCTCCTGTTGTGATTCTTCTCGCAGGTTTACAAGGTGCCGGTAAAACCACGACAGCTGCAAAACTTGGACGTTTCTTAAAAGAGCGTCAAAAGAAAAAAGTGGCGATGGTTTCTGCCGATGTTTACCGTCCAGCTGCGATCAAGCAACTTCAAACAGTTGCTGCTGAAGTGGGTGTTGATTTTATTGAATCGGATGCTTCTGAAGATCCGATTAAAATTGCACAACGTGCAATTGGTCAAGCCAAAATTAACTTTAATGATGTTTTGATTGTCGATACGGCAGGTCGTTTGCATGTTGATGATGACATGATGGACGAAATTAAAGCATTACACGCCGCAATTGGCCCAACCGAAACCCTATTTGTCGTTGATGCAATGACAGGTCAGGATGCGGCAAATACTGCCAAAGCCTTTAATGATGCATTACCATTAACGGGTGTTATCCTCACCAAAACCGATGGTGATGCACGTGGTGGTGCGGCGCTTTCGGTACGTGCAATTACTGGTAAGCCAATTAAATTTTTAGGTATGGGTGAAAAACTCGATGCCTTAGAGCCATTCCATCCTGAGCGTGTTGCACAACGTATCTTAGGTATGGGTGACGTACTTTCTTTAGTCGAAGAAGTTGAACGTAAAATCGACAAAGAAAAAGCCGAAAAAATGGCGAAAAAATTGCAAAAGGGTGGGAGCTTCAACTTTGAAGACATGCTGATGCAATTTGAACAAATGAATAAAATGGGCGGTATGATGGGCTTCTTGGATAAGTTGCCTGGCATGAGCAATTCAGGCATTCAAGATGCGATTGCGCAAGCAAATCCTGAAAAGCAAGTGAAAAAGATGGAAGCGATTATTCAATCGATGACCATCAAAGAACGTCGTAATCCAGACTTAATGAATCCGAGCCGTAAAAAGCGTATCGCAGCAGGCTGTGGTATGGATGTGGTTGAAGTCAATAAACTGATCAAACAACATGCGCAAATGGCGAAAATGATGAAGAAATTTGCCAATCCATCGGGTATGGCAAAAATGATGCGCTCATTGGGCGGGATGCAAAAACAGTTTGGCGGTGGTGGCGGTATGGGACCATTGTTTGGTAATAACGATAAAAAATAAGCCTCATTTATTTTATAAAAAGCGCCTTCGGGCGCTTTTTTGTTAAATAAAAATAACATACTTTTATTGGTTGTTTAGATATTCTAAGCACATTATTTGAATATGATTTAAACAATAATTGATAAGTAGTCTATTTATGAAAAAAGTATTTATCGTACACAGTTATAAAGACTCCCCTGAACAGCATTGGTATCCTTGGTTGAAGCAGCAAGTATTGGCTATAGGGCATACATGTGAAATTATTCATCTAGAACATGCAGAACAACCTCGCTATGAGGTGTGGAAGCATAATATTACTCAGCAAATTAAGTCACTCAATGAAGATACCATCATTGTGGCACATGGCTTAGGTGGTATTGCCACTCTGGATTTCCTTTCAAGTGAAATATTGGGGCGAAAATTAGGTGCTTTGTTTTTAGTAGCAGGATTTAGTAAAAATTTATCCGTTGTACCTGAACTTAATTCATTTTTACAACAAGCCGAGGTTGACGATGCATTGTTAAGAATGAATATTCTCAATCGTTTTGTCTTTTTCTCCAACAATGATCCTTTTGTTCCAGCACCGATCAGTATTCAACAGGGTTATTCTCTGAATTCACAAATGATTGAAGTGAAAGATGCTGGGCATTTTATGGCAGCTGAGGGATATACTCGCTTAAACGTACTTTGGGAAAAGTTAGCGGTTTTATTACAACCTGAATCTCAATCTCGCACTCAAGTCGTATACTAGATTTATCTCGATTTTCTTTTGTTTTATTGATTTAGTTTTTGATAAAGCTCGTCAAGAATCTCCTGAGCGCGTTGCTCATCTTGAATCAAATTGCCTTGTTGATCCCAAACTTTACTGTCTAGAATCGAATAATCTTCACTTGGGTTTAATTTTAGTTCTGCTGCAGGTTTGCCATCTTCATACCATACCTTTTGAACGATGGGCTGAGCATCAAGATGTTCTTCCTGTAGCCCAAGTTGACCATTTGAATAGTACGTTTCAGTTTTTCCAACTAATCTCTGGTCTTGGCTGGTCGATTTAAAGCTGACTTTTCCATTTTCAAAATAGCCCACAACTTCACCATCGACATATTTACTATCAAAGCTATTTAAGCCTTGAGGGGCTTTAATCCAAAAGGGATCAGATTGTTTTTTACGACTATTTTGATAGAAGTCCTGAACTAAGAAACGGCCATCTTTATCACGACCTAATAATTTTCTGAAATATCCATTTTCTACGGGTGTGAGTGAATAACCCTGATCCATGATTAAACCGCAGTCACAGGCTTCTTCACCTGCATCTGGAGCAAAGTAAGCAATAACGGGTTCAGTTGTTGCCATGGTTGTTGAAGATGAGTGCGTAGTTTGTAAACTGGTACACCCTACCATTGTGAAGCTCATTAAACAGGCACTAAGCAGTAAGGGTATCGTTTTCATAATGATTGCTCTTTTATCGTGTTTATGGTTGTATTTATTAAAAATGGAAGATTGCTGATCTTCCATTAAATTGTATTTGGGTTTAAGCAGTTTGTCGATCTATATAGAACTGTAAGCCTTTAAGTAATAAATCTGATTCAATTCTTGGTTGATATTTCTCAAGAAATTGTGCAAATAGATTGGCATCACCGCCTGTTAAAATAAGCTTGCGTGGTTGTTGCTCAAGCACTTTTTCAATGGTGCTTAACAGTCCTAAGAAAATGCCATGATGTACTGCATCTATGGTATTTCGACCTGGACTCAGCTCTGAAAAAGCCGCATCTGGAATTTTAATACCTTTGGTTTTTTGAATTAAAGAATCGCGTTGTAAATAGAGGTTAGGCAGAATATAACCGCCTAAATGTTGTAAGCCTTGGGTTAAATCAATTGTTAAAGCTGTACCACAGCTAATCACACACAAGTCATCATCAGCTTTCGCCACGGCCAAAACTTGTAACCAACGATCGATTCCAAGTTGTTCTATATGGTCATAGCCACAACGTAATCCTGCATATTCAGCATGCACTTTGGCAAAAGTCACCGGAATATCGAGTAATTTTAAAATCTGGACAATGCGTTCGTTGTTCTTTTTATCTTGGACTGAGGAGATTCCAATTTTGTCTAAGCCTAAACCACGAAAATGTTGAATTAAACCCAGTAGCAGATCCGCAGGGGATTGGAGATGTAATTCTGCTGCCTGTTGGATAATTTGATTATTTTCAGTAATCCAATATTTTAGACGGGTATTTCCAATATCTAACCAAAGTGCTTTCATGATTTTGCCTAATTGAAACTGAACACAATCTGCATAATTATTTTATTTGAAAATATTGAACGACTTAGAGAGCCTCTCAATCTGATCAATCAAATAGGGCAAATAACCTGCGGTTCATTTTGCTGAACGTTGTTCCGTACTGTTAGTAACTGTTTGCTATGATCTTTGGATCAATACGATTACTGCGCAATATATAGCGAAATGTATAGCGAAAAAAGCCCTGTTTTAAATAGGGTCTGTTGATAATTCGTCTATGTTTGCGACTACGTGTGTTTTTTAGGCGATACTAGGCGCGAAATACGAAATTTAGTTATTCTAAATCAGTAGTTCGTAACAACGTAGCGGCAAAAAACACGCTAGTCCCCCGCTGCGCCTTGCGCTGCAAACAAAGCAGTGCTTTGTTCTTGCTCAGGGTTGTGGCTAAAATTATCTCAGCCTTCGTTATGAAACTCGAAAATAGTCTCGCTATTCTCTCCGTTTCATGCCTTGCCTGCTCAATTTTAACCTACAACGCAAGCCATTTATGAAATGTCAACAGCCCCTAATTGCCGATCACTTTTTCACGATACATCTGATCAATCCATCTCATTTTAGAAAACAGATCACCTCGTTATTTATGCTTCAGCTAAGCGTAAACGCCCCTGATAGACATTGACTAAACCTTGAGCCGTCAATAAATTCAGTGCACCATCATCAGAAATCCCTTTGAAAATACCTTCAATTGAATTTTGAATTTGTTCAAAATAAACCTGCTGATCCATAAAGGCAGCATAGTGATTAAATCGTGCTGAGAGGTTATAGCAACCATGATCAAACCATTGTCCAGCTTGTTGAATTGCCAAATACATTTCTGCAATGATTTGGATTCGATTTGGAAATTGTAGGCCTAATTGCATTAGCGAGGTAGCTTGTTGAGTCACATTTTCTTTAGGGATCGGAAATAAGTTGATCCCGATTCCAACAATGGCTTGATGTGGTGAAATGGGCTCAACCAAAATTCCGCCCCATTTTCCTTGAGGGCTATATAGGTCATTGGGCCATTTAATTTGTAATTCTGGTAAATTCTTAAGTGTTGGCATTTGTAAGATATTTAAAGCAATTTCCAATGCTAAACGCCCATCTAAGGGTGTTCGTGTTTCAAGCAATGTGCTTAAATAAATATTACCAATTGGCGAAACCCATTCCCGTTGGTGCTGACCTCGTCCTTGAGTCTGAGTTTCACTACAGACCAAAACTGTCTTGACGCCGCTGAGCGTAATTTCACGCACATCATCATTGGTCGATGCTGTAGTCTGCTTTAAAAGCAGCACTTCAGGGAGCTCATTTGCTTGTGTAAGAAGTTGTCTAAGATGACGAGTCTCTAAATCCATGTTGAATCTGAGAAGAGTGAAGGAACATTTATGGAGTTAATCATATATTTAGGTATTGGTGCAATCGCAGGATTTGCTGCTGGGCTATTTGGTGTTGGCGGTGGCTTAATTATTGTACCAATTCTCTATGTGGTCTTTACCAAAATGGGCTATGATCCTTCGGTCATTATGCACATGGCATTGGGAACTTCACTTGCAACTATTATTGTAACTTCAATTAGTTCTGTAACAGCGCATCATAAAAAAGGTGCAGTACTTTGGAGTGTTTTTAAAAACTTAGCTCCAGGTTTGGTGATTGGCTCATTTATTGGTGCTGGCATTGCAGATATTTTATCAGGTCAGCATTTACAATTGATTATTGGGGCATTTGCAATTTGGGTGGCATTTAAAATGTTTAAAGGGGCCAATGTCAAAGTCGATGAATCTAAACAATTGCCGACTGCACCTATGCAAATGCTGGCTGGTGGGGGAATCGGGGTCGCATCGGCAATTTTTGGTATTGGTGGCGGAAGTTTAACTGTTCCATATCTCAACAAAAATGGTGTGGTGATGCAAAAAGCCGTTGCAACATCAGCAGCTTGTGGGTTACCGATTGCAATCGCAGGGGCATTAGGCTTCATGTTCTTCGGCGCGCAAGAACCAATTGAAATTAAAAATTCAATTGGTTATGTCCATATCTATGCCTTTATTGGGATCAGTGTGATGAGTTTTATCACCGCCAAATTCGGCGCAAAGGTTGCGCATGCGCTTTCTCCAGCCATGTTGAAAAAATGTTTTGCATGTTTACTTACAGTTGTTGGTCTTTATTTTATTTATCAAGGAATTACTAAGTAGATTCCGATCAAAGGTACTTTTTCTAAACACTAAATTGACTTAAAATGCATTAAAATTGTCGGACAATGTCATGGTTTCAATTGAATTAAATCAGGTAAAACTAAAATAATGACAATTGACATTGTCTGAGAAAGAATAATAAACCCAAGATAGGAATTATATGCATTCGGAAGAAGTGGATAGCCTTTCAGAACAAATTGCCAAACATATTAGTGAACAAATTATTAGTGGCGAGTTGGTTGAAGGAGAAAGAATACAAGAACTACGTATTGCCAAAGAACTGGATGTCAGTCGTGGCTCAGTACGAGAAGCCCTTTTGCTTTTAGAAAGAACCCACTTGATTGAAATTTATCCTCGCCGTGGTGCTATTGTCTCAGAAATGTCAGCTCAACAAGTACGCGCATTATTTGATACCAGTGCACTGTTATTAGGTCAAATCGTGCAACGTATGAGTGAAACATGGCGTAATCATGAGGCTGAAGCGATCCAGCAGATGATGAATCATTTGGTTGAGCAAGTGAAGCAAGGCAATACTGAAAAGTTTTATGATGGTATTTTTCAATTTTTATCGGGGCAACAAGACATGGTGGGGAATCCCTACCTGATGAAATTTTATAAAGAGTTGTTACCCTCACTCCGAAGAAGTTATTTTTTAACCTTAAATACTTCAAGACGCGAGCTTCAAGAAGCTTTAGAATTGCTTAAGTTGGTGATTGACGCAATTTTAATCCGAAAATCACAACAAGCTACTTTATTTATGGAAGATTTTTGTCGACACTTACGTAATCTGGTGTTGGAATCTCTGACACGGATGAAACAAATCGAACTCGCTTGGGCGCGGAGATCGCGTCGGTAATTACTAGGACATTATGCGTTTAAGCAGCTTAAAACTTTCAGGCTTCAAATCTTTTGCCGATAGTACAACACTACAATTCAAAGATAACCGTACAGCGGTGGTTGGTCCTAATGGTTGTGGTAAATCCAATGTGATTGATGCTATCCGTTGGGTGATGGGGGAATCCAGTGCACGCCAGCTCCGTGGTGGCAGTATGCAGGATGTTATTTTTACAGGAACGGCAAAACGTAAACCTGTAGGTATGGCAAGTGTAGAACTGCGCTTTGAAAACACCTATGGCAAATTAGGTGGAGCCTATAACGCGTATACTGAACTTGCTGTTCGCCGTCAAGTGAATCGTGATGGAAAATCTGAATACTTTCTCAATGGGACGAAGTGCCGACGTCGTGATATTACCGACATTTTCTTGGGTACAGGCTTAGGTCCTCGTTCCTACGCAATCATCGAACAGGGAATGATTAACCGTTTGGTTGATGCCAAACCTGAAGAAATGCGTATTTTTCTTGAAGAGGCTGCTGGGGTTTCTCGTTATCAGGCTCGTCGTCGTGAAACACTACAACACTTAGAACATACCACGCAGAACTTAGACCGTCTCGAAGATATTGCTTCAGAACTCAAATCACAGCTTAAAACCTTAAAACGTCAGTCTGAAACTGCGGTTCAATATAAGACTTTAGAAACTGAAATTCGTACATTAAAGATAGAAATTCTATCTTTTCAGTGTGATCGTAGTTCCCGTTTACAAGAACAATATACGGTTGAAATGAACGAATTGGGGGAGCACTTTAAATTGGTGCGCTCTGATATGAGTACCTTGGAACATGATCTGACTTCAACCAATGAGTTGTTCCAACGTCTGATTCAACAGTCCACGCCTTTGCAAAATGAGTGGCAACAAGCTGAGAAAAAACTCTCTGAGTTGAAAATGACTTTGGAACAGAAACAAAGTTTATTTCAACAAAACTCAGAAGCTTTGGGAAGTTTTGAACAGCAAAAAGCTCAAACCAAAGAAAAAATTCAGTTGATGGAATTGCAATTGGAAACCTTGCACAGTCAATTGGAGCAGCAGACTGAACATTTACAACATGCTGAGGCTGATACACAACAACGTAGCCAAGCATTTACCGATTTAAAAGCGCAGCAATTGCAAGCACAACAACAATATGAACAGGTCAAAGTTCAAGTTGAAAAGCAACAGCAGCAAAAAGCACAAATGCAGGCGCAAATTGAACAACTTGCAAAAAATGTTGCACGTATTGAGCAGCAGAAAGACACCTTAAAAAACCAAGCAGTTCAGGTTCAAAGTCAATTTAAAACTGAAGATGTTCAACAACTTGAGCAAGAAAAATTAGCAATACAAGCTGCGATTGTTGAATTAGAACAAAAAATTAATCAAGCAAAGCAGCAGTTTGAACAGCTACACGAGCGCATTAATCAGCAAAAAGCTCAGATTTCAGCTTTAAAATCTGATGTACAAGTGTTGCAATCTGAACAGAAAAACCTCACCCAATTAATGGCGAAGAGTGCTGTAAATAGTAAGGCTGATACTGTGCAATTGATGCAGGTATTAACGCTGAATGAACATGGCAAAGCACATGCACAGCTGGTTGAAAAATTTTTAGCCAAATGGTTGTCAGCCCATATTGTTGATCAAAATGCTGATTTTGCTGAAAGTATGGCACGCCAGCTTAAAGCATCAGGCTCGCAAGATAAAATTCAAATGAATGGAGTGGCGTGTCTAGCAGATTGGATTGAATCTCCACAGTATTCACTGTGGAGTCAAGTTGCTGTAATTGAAAACCTTGCTCAAGCTTTAACGGAAAAAGCACAGTTAAAAGTAGGGCAAAGCATATTGACGCTGGATGGTTATCATGTCGGTCAAGATTGGGTGATTGGTTTGTTCTTTGATGAGTCGAGTCAGGCTGCACAGGGTGCACTCAGTCATCGTATTCGCCTTGAAGAAATTGAAACACAACTTACGCAGCTACAACCACAGTTGATTGAAGCTGAAACTATATTGCCGAGTTTAAATCAGCAATTGCAGGATCTGCAAAAACAGATTCAAATAGAGCAAGATACGCTAAAACATCAGCAAAAACAGCTACAACTGTTTGATGTGCAAATTGCTAAGCAGCAAAGTGCTTCACAAGCATTTGAGTTGCAGAAAGTTCAGCTCAATAGTCAATTGCAACAGCTAGATGAGCAACTTGAAGAAGATGCAATGCAGAAAGATGATCTTGAAATCGATATGCACTCGGTCATCCTCAAGCTTGAACAAAATCTTCCTGAGTTTAAAACCTTGCAATTCAAATTGGACGAGCTCAATGAGCACGTTGAAGAACAACAACAGCAATTACAGCTTAAACAACAAGATTCCGAAACCACACGTCGTCTAGCTGAACAAAATAAACAGCAAATTGAATTATTAGACAAAGACCTATCTTTCTCTAAAACGCAATATCAACAAATTATTGCGCAAATGGAGCAAGCCAAGAAGTTTGTAGATCCAATTCAATTGGAATTACCAAGTCTAGAATCGCAATATGCTGAGCAGGCACAACAAACTGAAAAACTGCAAAGAACTTGGAGTGAGTGGCAAGTTGAATTGAATAATATTCAATCTAAACAGCAACAACTTACAGAAATGCGCCATTTGCATCAGCAAAATGATGAGCAATTGCGTACAAAACTGGAAGAGCGACGTTTAGCTTGGCAAGCGGCAAAATCAGATTTCCAGCATTATTCAGATCAACTCAAAGAGATGAATGCTGAAGTTAAGCAAGGTGTATTGATTGATTTACCTGCACATCAAGAAAAATTTGAGAAAGCACAGCGTCAGTTTGAGAAATTAGGCGCGGTCAATTTAGCAGCTTCAGAAGAATATGAAGAAGTTTCTAAGCGTTTTGAAGATCTAACCCATCAAATGCAAGATTTGGAAAATACTGTTGGGCAATTGAAAGATGCCATGAAGACCATTGACCAAGAAACCAAAAAATTATTTATGGGGACTTTTGATCAGGTTAATGCTGAATTAAAAGTACTATTTCCAAAAGTCTTCAATGGTGGTGAAGCCAGTTTAAGCCTTGAGGATGATTGGCAGTCTGGCGTAAAGCTGATGGCACGCCCACCGGGTAAGAAAAATAGTTCATTGGCTTTGTTATCTGGTGGTGAAAAAGCATTAACGGCATTGGCTTTGGTATTTGCTATTTTCCGTTTGAATCCTGCACCTTTCTGTGTTTTGGATGAAGTTGATGCGCCTTTAGACGATGCTAACGTTGGTCGTTTTTGTAATTTAGTAAAAGAGCTTTCTGATCAAGTCCAATTCATTTACATTACACATAATAAAGTTGCAATGACGATGGCAACCGATTTGCTGGGTGTGACGATGCCTGAACCAGGCACATCAAAGCTCGTCACTGTGAATTTGGAAGAGGCAAGAGAATACGGTTTAGCCGCGGAGTCATAGTATGGAAGTCACCACAATTATTGGAATTGTTGTTGCAGTAATCATCATTCTGGTGGGTTTAAGGATGGTGCTACGAAAGCCCAATGATGCCGCACCTTCTTTAGAGTCTGAATTGCATATCAATGAAGATTGTAAGCAACCCGTGATTCCTCGTCATGTACGAGATCAATTGCGAACAGATCGTGAGTCTCAAGAGCAAGTGCGTGTTGAACCGAATTTAACTGCTTTAGACTCGGTCGAAGTTGTAGATGAAAAACAGCAAAAGATTGAGGATGCAGCAGCGGAGTCGAATGTTGTTCAGTCAACTGAGCTTGAGCATGCAGCAATTACACAACAAACTGAAAAGACGGATACAGTGGCAAGTGCTGAATCCGCAACAGAATCTGAAAAAGCACTTAATGTGCAAACAGAACCGACGACTCAAACTAATGATTCTGCCAAAGTCGTAATCAGTCAGGACAAAGAGGAAGCTTTTCAGTTTAATGCCAATGTTGAAACAGCTGAAATCAAAGAGTTTGATGAGGAAAGCAGTATTTTAGATGTTCATTTAAACGAGCAACAAAAATATGATGATGAAAGCGTATTGTCTACGGCTGAAACCATTATTGCACTGAATGTTTATCCGAATCCACGTAAAGCATTGTCCGGGGATAAAACCTTAAAAATGTTGTTAAAATATGGTTTACGTTTTGGTGAACTCTCTTGCTTCCATCGTTATGAGAATCCAGAGGAAGAAAGCCATTTACTGTTTTCTGTATTACGTGTCACCGACAACGGTCCAGATGGTTTTGATTTAGAAACCTTATCGACTGAACAAGTTCAAGGTTTGGCTTTTTTCTTGGCACTCCCTCATTCAGATGTGCAAAAAGGCTTTGATACCATGGTCAGTATTGCTGGCTTAATTGCCCGAGAAATAGACGGTACGGTCTATGATGAAAACAATCTTGAATTTACCCCACAACTGAAAGAGCATTGGCGCCATAAAGCGATCGATTATCGTTCAGGACATGACGCTTAGCATAACGTCATATTTACTTTATAATTGGTATTCAGAATTTTAGGCGGAGTATTCCGCCTTTTTATGGTGAAAAAATTTATGGAAAATAATCCTGTCGTGACGCAAATGCGTCAATTGATTCAACTCATTGCAAAACATAATCACGCTTACTATGTGATGGATCAGCCGAGTATTGAAGACAGTGAATATGATCAGTTATTTCACCAACTCAAAGCTTTAGAGCAACAATACCCAGAATTGGTTCAGGCAGATAGCCCAATCAATAAAGTGGGTGGAAAACCACTGTCTAAATTTGAAACCATTACCCATACTGTACCGATGTTGTCCTTGGGCAATGTATTTAATCAGGACGAATTATTTGCCTTTGCTCGCCGTATCGAAGAACGATTGCCCAATCAAAAGATTCAATATGATGTTGAGCTAAAATTTGACGGATTGGCGATTTCGCTCTGGTATGAAAATGGAGTCTTGACACGTGGTGTAACCCGTGGTGATGGTGAAACAGGCGAAGTAATTACGCAAAATGTAAAAACCATTCGTAATTTACCGAAAGTCTTGTCTTCGGATAAAGTGGCAGTGCCACGCTTGTTGGAAGTTCGTGGTGAAGTATTGATGCCAAAAGCTGGCTTTGAGCGACTCAATGCTGAAAATGAAGCGAAAGGCGAAAAGACCTTTGCCAATCCTCGAAATGCTGCGGCTGGTAGTCTACGTCAACTTGATCCAAGTATTGCAGCATCTCGCCCGTTGGCTTTTTATGCTTATGGTATTGCACAATGTGAACCGCATCATGGCATTGAGTCAATGTCAGCGAGTCTTGAATGGTTGACTAACTTTGGCTTTGCTGTGGGAGAACGTCATTTTATTTGTGAAAGTATTCAAGAAGTGCAAGAAAAATATCAGCAAATCAACCAAGAGCGCCCGAACTTAGCGGTTGAAATTGATGGCATGGTGATCAAAGTTGATGATCTTCAACAACAACAAAAGCTGGGCTTTTTAAGTCGTGAACCGCGTTGGGCAACGGCGTATAAGTTTCCTGCAGTTGCAGCATTAACAACAGTTGAAAATATTGATTGGCAAGTCGGACGTACTGGGACTTTAACCCCTGTAGCACGCTTAAATCCCGTGGCTGTGGGGGGGGTAACCGTTTCTAATGTGACTTTGCACAATATTGGTGAAATTCACCGTTTGGACGTTCGTATTGGCGATACGGTCAGTGTCTATCGTAGTGGTGATGTGATTCCCAAAGTTGAAAAAGTATGGTTAGAATTCCGGCCAAATGACGTGACAGAAGTACATTTACCTGAAAATTGTCCAGTATGTTCTTCTCCAGTGGTCATGCCAGAAGGCGAGGCTTTAGCACGTTGCTCAGGTGGTCTATATTGTTCTGCGCAACGTATTGAAGCCATTCGTCACTTTGTTTCTCGTAAAGCAATGGATATTGAAGGTCTCGGTGATCGCTGGGTAGAGTCATTATTACATCTTGATTTATTAAAGGATGTCGCCGATATTTACCATTTACATGAGCATCGTGAACAGTTACTGACCATTGAAAAAATGGGTGAGAAATCTGTCCAAAATTTATTGGATGCTATTGAGAACAGTAAGAAAACCACACTTGCTGCATTTATTTATGCCTTGGGTATTCGTGGTGTAGGTGAAACGACAGCACGTATGCTGGCCAACACTTTCCAAACGCTTGATGCGATTCGTCATGCTGATCTTGAAGCATTGAAGAAAACTCCAGATGTTGGTGATATTACGGCTGAGTGGATTGTTGATTTTTTCCAAGCACCACATAATCTTGAAGTGATTGATCGTTTGCTTGCAGCTGGGATTCATTGGGATGCACCAGTTGCACCCACCCGCCAGCCTTTAAATGGTGAGAGTTGGGTGATTACAGGTACATTGGCTACCATGGGGCGTGATGATGCGACTCAAATGCTACAAGCTCTTGGTGCGCGTGTCAGTGGCAGTGTGTCGAGCAAAACCAAATGTGTGGTTGCGGGTGAAAAAGCAGGTTCTAAGCTTGAAAAAGCAGAGAAACTTGGTGTCGCTGTACTGAATGAACAGGAGTTTTTAGCATTAATGGCTGAGTATGGACAGGCATAGATTCGTTTAAATTATCTCTAAAATTACTGTAAAGATACAGGTGTTGTATCTTTACAGTTTTCAAAAATTAAAATCATCAATTCAAGATTGATGTGATAACAAATCAACAAGTCATCATTTTTCAATAGAACTTTTAGTTCTGTATTTACCGATGTATTTCAGAAGTTTGCTTGATCTATCATTAGCATGCTACATGATAATAATTCTTATTCATTTGAATTTTCCATTAAACTTAACTTTAGATGAAAAATTACAATTCTTAACAATAGTGAAAGTGTATATAATAATCATTATCATCTAAAAAGTGTCTTATTATTTATATGAAAAATTTTTCTCGAACATTTCTAGTCAATTCTATTTCAATCGTGCTTTTTGGTGGGGGACTTACACAAACAATCTGGGCAAATAATGAAATTACTGCTTTGCCTACGATTAAAGTCGCTGCTGAAAAGGAACAAGAAAAACCAACATTTGCCAACGGTGCTTTGCAAAAAAATACAGATTTGGGGTCATTGGGAAATAAGAAAATCATAGACACGCCGTTTAGTATCACGTCTTATTCAGCACAATTGATTGAAAATCAACAAGCAAGCACTGCGGGGGAAGTGTTAAAAAATGATGTCAGTATTCGCACCACAACCAATCAAGGACATTTAAATGAAAACTTTAAAATCCGTGGTTTCGATGTCAATCATGAAGATTTAAATTATAACGGCTTTTATGGCGTTGCACCTTATGGTCGGATGCCTACGGAATTTTTAGAGTCAGTGACTGTGCTTAAGGGTCCAAATGCATTGGTTGCAGGTGTTGCACCTACAGGCAGTGTAGGCGGTATTGTGATGGGGCATTCTAAACGGGCAGATCAAGAACTCACTCGAGTTTCTGCATCGTTTCAAGATGAAGGATATTATCAATCAGGCTTTGATGTATCTCGTCGTTTTGGTGAGAACAAAGAGTTTGGTCTGCGTGTGAATGGTGCTTATGCAGATGGTGAACATATCATTGATGGAATGAATGATCGTCAAGCTTTGGGGGCAATTGCTGCGGATTACACCACGGATAAACTAAAGATTAATTTAGATGCTTATGCGGTCAAAGGAAATCGTAAAGGCGGTTCACCTGCAATGGTTGCCATGGGTGGTAAGGGCAGTGTTAATCATGTACTTGCAGCACCTAAAGGGGATTTAAACTACTTTTCAAACTTAGAAGGCAATACCGACAGTCAATTTGTAGGTTTGTCAGGTGAATATAAATTTACCCCTGATATCAAAGCATTTGCAGGCATTGGATATGTAGAAAAATCATATGATGGTCATCTTTTTGGCACACGTATGATTGTCAATAATTTAAATGGAAATGCAACCTCACAATATTATCGAGTGGGATCAAAAGAACATAACACTGCTGCTAATGCAGGCTTTGAAGCAAAATTTGATACAGGGGCGATCAAGCATACTTTGGGATTGCGCACTGATTATTTAACCCGCAAATATTCACAACATAGATCCGCAACCAGTTCAGGGTTTACGACCAATTTATATGAGCCATCAAATACAGGTACAATGCCAACAACTTACCCAGAAATTGTTCCTTATGGTGATAATGAGTATATGAGTTATACCTTAACGGATCAGCTTTCAATGTTGGATGATAAATTACAACTTATTTTAGGTGGACGTTATCAAGATATCGATACTAAGAATCTTGTCAAAAAATCAGCTTATAGTGCAGACAAGCTATCACCAAGTTTGGGGGTTGTCGTCAAACCATTTGGTGAGGATTTATCTTTTTATGCAAGCTATGTCGAGGGTTTAGCTGAGGGGGTAACGGTCTCTGAAATGACCTATCCAACAGCAACAAATAGGGGCGAAACACTTGCACCTTATCAAACCAAGCAATATGAGTTAGGTGTAAAATATCAGTTGGGTTCGTGGTTAAATACTTTGGCACTTTATCAGATTAAAAAGCCTGAGGCTTATCAGGACACCATAAGTAATAAAGTCAAAGATGATGCTGAAACGCGTTCTCGTGGGGTAGAATGGTCATTCTCTGGCAATGTTACAGATACTTTATCTGTGATGGGGAATTTGGCCTATATCGATGCTGAATATGTGAAATCAGCTAAGGTCGCTTTCGAAGGTAATAAAGTATATGGTGTACCCGATTTTACTGCTTCGTTAGGGCTTGATTATGCCATTCCTAATGTTGAGGGGCTTCATATTAATACTCGTGTGAGTTATGTGAGTGAGCAATATTTGAATGAAGAGAATACGTTAGAGCTACCTGACTATACGATTGTTGACTTAGGCGCCCGCTATAAAACCAAACTTGGTGGGGTAAATACCACCTTCCTCGCCAATGTTGATAATGTCGCCAATAAAAAATATTGGGAAGGTGTGTTTAATTCAAACTATGCTTTAGTCGGTGGTGCAAGAACTTATAAAGTCGGTGTAACTTTTGATTTCTAAGCCTTAGCTGATATTGAGCGCTATAAGCCAAAAAGCCTTTTTCATGATTGAAAAAGGCTTTTTTGATTTAACAATCATTTGAGCTGTTATTAAATATATTTCTTTACCACACCGTCATCAAGAAGCTGCTGGAAATGCTCGACTAAACTGATTTCAATATTACGATAACTCATCCCCAATTCTTGTTTGCTTTTATCAGCATTAAAAAAGATAGGGTAGCCCATATTCTTTTCAATAAAATCACGTGAATAGCCAAATACAGGTCCAATGAATTTAAACGCTTTTTTCGGGACTTGGTTGCGTGGAAAAGGAAATTTTTGTCCAAAATTTTGACGTAAAATTTTACCCATTTCCAAGAGGCTGAGTGAACCACCACTAATAACGTAACGTCCAGCTGCATTTTCCTTGAATGCTGCCAAAAGATGTGCATCGGCAACATCACGCACATCTACAATACCATTCCACATCGGTGGGACACCGAGTAAGGTCATGCCGTTGGCAAACTGCTCTAAAACTTCCACACTCCCTGACTGTGTATTTGCGGTCAGTGATGGACCAAGTACCAATGCAGGGTTGACACAGATCAGCGTCCAACGATTTTGTGCTTCCGCCATTTCCCATGCTTTACGCTCTGCCATAACTTTCGAATAAGGGTACGGTTGGTGCGTGGTTGAACTGGTGGTATTCCAGTGAGATTCATCAAACTGATTATGCTGTGTTTTTAAAATATCAATTGCATCGCCATAAGTAGAGGCGATACTTGAGGTCACAATAACGCGTTTGACAGAATCTATTTTATTGACACTATTTAAGACATTTTCTGTGCCTAAAATTGCCGGTTCAATAATATCTTTAACGGCATCTTTATAATTGGTTACAACAAATGGTGAAGCCATATGTAACACAACTTCACAGCCTTGCATGGCTTCATCAAAAGAACCATTTTCTAAAAGGTTAGCTTTAAATAGTTTTAGTGTACCAGAGCTTGCTTGTGCGATTTTCTCTAAATGTGCAAAGCTTTGTTTTTTATTCAGATCACGTACTGTCGCATGCACGGTATAACCTTGCTCAAGTAATTTTTTAATCACCCAACTGGCGATATAGCCTGTTGCACCTGTAACTAGAATGGGTGCTGATGTGTTTCCCTGAGACATTATTTTTTTCCTGCTAATTGTTAATATTCAATATCATAAATATTAAAGTTAAAATTGTCTTGAAATATTAGTATTAAAAAAAGCCAATAAGATAAAGGGATGGGGCTGTCATTGAAAATGAACAGAAAATAGAATAATGAGGATGAATAAGAAGCATTTTTAATGGTTACAAAATAAATCATTTAGAATTTGAAAGAAAAAAATACCAATCAACCATCAGTGCAAGATTGTAAGCAGTTATTTTATATATGGAAAAATGCTTATTCAAATTGCAAATGCGTATGCTTATCATTTTAATTTTATAAAAATCATAAACTTACACATTTTGTCTTTTGCAAATCTTGTGGAATTTGTCCATACTATTGCAAAAGAATGTGGAGTAAGTGAAATGCGTGGCAATCCAGAAGTCATAGACTATCTAAACATGTTGATCGGTGGCGAACTGGCTGCTCGTGATCAGTATCTTATTCATTCACGTATGTATGAAGATTGGGGCTTAAGCAAAATTTATGAACGTATTGATCATGAAATGCAAGAAGAAGCTTCACATGCAGATTCTTTAATTCGCCGCGTACTTTTCCTTGAAGGTACGCCGAACATGAATCGTGACGATATTGTCACCGGTGAAGATGTTGTAACTTGTTTAAAAGCCGATTTGGCATTGGAATATCATGTGCGTGAAAAACTGGCGCAAGGCGTAAAGCTATGTGAAGAAAAAGGCGATTACGTGACCCGTGATATGCTTCGTCAACAAATGAACGATACTGAAGAAGATCATACTTACTGGCTTGAAAAACAATTAGGTTTGATTGAGCTAATTGGTTTACAGAATTATATTCAATCTCAAATGTAAGACACACTAAGCTTCTTGCTTAAGGTGAGACGTTTTAGATTAAAAAAGCCTTTAGACATTCATCTAAAGGCTTTTTTTATACTTCAGTCTTCATTTTTTTGAAAACTTCTGAATATCCGCTAAAACTTGATCAGCATGGGTTTGAGTATTTACACTACTATAGTGATAAACAATTGTTCCTTGTGGATCAATCAAAAAAGTTTCTCGTTTTGCTATTTTGGCGATACCTAAGTTTCGGATAATTCCAAATTGGTCTGCGAGTTGATGATTACTATCGGCAAGAATTGGAAAATTTAGTCCCAGCTTTTCGGAGAATTTTTGATGAGATTTCACATCATCCAAACTTACACCGAGTACCACCGCATTGTTTTTTATAAATTGTGGGTAGAGTGATTTAAACTGATTGGCCTCTTGAGTACAGCCAGGTGAATCATCTTTTGGGTAAAAATATAAAACAACCCATTTACCTTTATATTGACTCAGATCATGCCATTTTGAATTTTGATCTTGTAGTTTAAAACTTGGTGCAGGCTTACCTACCCATTGCTTTTGGTTGGAATCCAGTTTGGAGAGGATAGAGCTTTCCGCATGGCTGGGCGTGTTCAATACGCATAAAGCTGAAACGGAAAGTAAGCTAATACTGAACAGTCGTGATAATTTCATGACAAACACTTTCCTAAATTAATCCTGATTTGATCTTAGCAAATTTTAAGGTTTTGCCGGTATGTAAAATGTTTTGCAATTGTTCACATGCTATTTACGATGAAAGTACATTTAAAATAAATAGGACGTAGAATTATGGACGTTGGTGCAGTATTGATTCAATTAAAAGTGGCCATGATGGACGATGTTATTACATGGCAAAATGAGTTGAATAGGCGTAAGCATGAAGCGATTGAAACACTTCAGGCTGAAGGTGTGCATATTGAATCATGGTTCCATGTGGAACTCGATGGACTAGATTATTTGATTGCTTATACTCGTGCAGATGATATTGCAAAAGCACATGAAATTTCGAAAAAAAGTCAGTTTGCAATCGATCAAGTACATCAGCAATTTAAACGCACTTGGCAAAAAGTCATTCCAGCTAACTTATTGGTCGATTTACAAGATCAGAAATAGTTGTAAGTCTGATTGTCCTTCAATTTTAAGCATGATCTAATAAAACATCTTTACAGTTTTATAGTGATTTAAATTGAATCAATGTATTTTGCTGATCACCGGTTGGGGCGGTGGAACCAACCTACTCCATGCTTTACAACAGGTTCTACAACAGCAAGGCCATGAAGTTGTATTAATCAATATCTTTAATGCATTGGATGAAAGTGTCTTACAACAGCATGTGGAAATAGCCAAAGATTTTGATGTGATTTGTGGGTGGTCTTTAGGGGGGCAATTGGCGACTTTGTTAGTCAAGCAAATTGAACAGCAATATCAACAGCAAAAAGTCTTGATTACACTGGCTTCTAATCCTTGTTTCGTCGCAAATGCTGAATGGCAAACCGCAATGAGCCAAGCAATGTTTCATAACTTTAAACAGTCCTTTGAACATGATGCGATAGCGACATTAAAGAAATTTGGTTTTATGGTTTGCCAGGGTACCGCAACCACACGAGAAGATTTTGTACATTTGCAAAGTTTGGTTCAGCCACAAAATTTAGAGTTACTGAAACAGGGTTTGGCCTGTCTTGAACAATTAAATAATGTGGCTATCTTAAATAACTATGCAGGCAAACAGTATCATATATTTGCTCAACAGGATTTCTTAGTTAGTCACAAAGTCTATGAGAAATTTAAAAATTTCACAGCAAAGTTTTTAGATGTTGAGCTGGTCAATGGTTCACATGGTGTTCCAGTTTTTGATTTTTTAAGTCTAAGTGACAAAATCTGCCAATATTTACAAAAAATAGAATAAATCTATGGATCAGTGGTGAATCTCGCAATTTATTTTTATTGCGCGCAGGTTTAACATCGCTAAACTGTTTTTTGCTGTAATTGTAATGCACATGGAGTGAACGGATGACCGATTTAAACAATGGGTTTGATGATGTCAATCTTGAACAATCAAAGTTAGATGATCTGGACTTTGATCGGCAACATATTTGGCATCCATATACTTCTATGACCAATCCGTTACCGACCTTCAAGGTTAAAAAAGCCTATGCTGCAACTATTGAACTTGAAGATGGCCGCCAATTGATAGATGGGATGTCTTCGTGGTGGTGTGCCATTCATGGTTATAACCATCCTGAGTTGAATCAAGCGGTGACAGATCAGTTAAAGGATATGTCACATATCATGTTTGGTGGATTTACTCATGATCCTGCGATTCAGCTTGGAAAATTACTGGTTCAACTGACCCCGCCTAATTTAGATAAAGTGTTCTTTGCCGATTCTGGTTCTGTCGCTGTAGAAGTGGCATTAAAGATGGCGGTACAGTTTTGGTCTTCACAGGGCTATACAGAGAAAACTAATTTTGTCACTCCGCGATCTGGCTATCATGGCGATACTTGGAATGCGATGTCTGTCTGTGACCCTGTAACAGGCATGCATCAAATTTTTGGTTCAAGTTTGCCCAATCGCTTATTTGTTCCAGCACCCCAAGTCGGATTCTATGAGCAATGGGATCAAAGTGATATTACTGAACTTGAGAAAAGCTTGGCTGAACAACATGCAACGATTGCAGGTTTAATTCTTGAACCGATTGTGCAAGGTGCGGGAGGGATGCGTTTTTACCATCCTGAATATTTGCGTCAAGCCAAACTACTTTGCGAAAAATACAATGTTCTGCTGATTTTTGACGAAATCGCTACGGGTTTTGGGCGTACAGGGAAACTATTTGCTTGGGAGCATGCACAAGTTGAACCTGACATTATGTGTATCGGTAAAAGTTTAACCGGTGGCTATATGACGCTTTCTGCGACATTAACCACCAAACATATTGCTGAAACGATAAGTCAGGGTGAAGTGGGGGTGTTTATGCATGGCCCAACCTTTATGGCAAATCCCTTGGCATGCGCGGTTGCTGTCAAAAGTACACAATTATTAATTTCTCAAGATTGGCAGAGCAATATTCAACGAATTGAAGCTCAGCTTAGACATGCTTTACAGCCCTTACAGTCCTTTAATCATGTTCATGACGTGCGAGTTCTTGGTGCGATAGGGGTGGTTGAATTGACTGTGAATGTCGATATGAAAACCTTACAGCAGGAGTTTGTACGTCGTGGTATCTGGATACGACCATTTGGTAAATTGGTCTATGTTATGCCTCCATATATCATCACAGCACAAGAATTACAAACTTTACTTGAGCAATTGGTTGAGGTGGTCAAGGCTATGGAGCAAAGCGCATGAGCTTGATCAATACACATCTTGAACATTTTTCACAGCAGCTTGATGGGCTTAAGCAGCAAGGCAATTTACGCCAATTTCGTTCGAATGTTCAGCAAGGTCGCTATATCTGCCTTGATCAGCATCAAATGCTCAATTTGGCTTCAAATGATTATCTAGGATTGGCATCTGATCTCACATTACGTGAACAGTTTTTTGATGAAACACCCCATGATCAACGACGAATGAGTTCTTCATCCTCACGTTTGTTGACGGGAAATTTTCCAGAATATGAACTACTTGAAAATAGTTTAAGTCAGGCTTTCCATGGTCGGGCGGCATTGTTATTTAACAGCGGTTATCATATGAATATTGGTATTTTACCTGCACTTGCAGACAGTAAAACGCTGATTCTGGCAGATAAATTGATTCATGCCAGTATGATTGATGGCATTCGTTTATCCTCAGCCAAATATGTACGTTATCGCCATAATGATTTAAATCATTTGACTCAGCTTTTACAAAAATATCATGCAGATGAGGCTTTTGAGCGCATTATTGTGGTGACTGAGTCGATTTTTAGTATGGACGGCGATGAAACTGACTTAGCAGCATTGGTGAGTATTAAGCAACAATTTTCAAAAGTCATGCTCTATGTGGACGAAGCACATGCAATTGGGGTGCGTGGTGAGCAGGGCTTAGGTTGTGCAGAACAATATACAGTGATTGATGATATTGATCTACTTGTGGGGACTTTTGGTAAGGCAATCGCTTCAGTTGGCGGTTATTTAATTTGTCATGCGGTAATTCGGGAATATTTGATTAATTCTATGCGCCCTTTGATTTTCAGTACTGCACAACCGCCAATGTGTATGGCATGGACAAACTTTATTTTTCAAAAAGTTTTAGGCTTAGATCAGCGCCGTCAACATTTACAATCTAAAAGTCAGTATCTACAACAGGCTGTTCAAAACAAAGGTTTTGAGTGCCCCTCAACATCACATATTGTTCCTATTATTCTGGGTGATTCGATTAAAACGGTTGAAAAAGCCAAAGCCTTACAAGATGAGGGTTTTTATATTATGCCTGTACGTCCTCCGACTGTGCCGCAACACAGCTCACGTCTACGAATTTGCTTAACTGCTCAAATCACCCAAGCTGATCTAGATCAGCTGATTCCGTTGTTGTGAGTTGAATGTGACCCCCCCAGAAATTGATAAATCACAGGTTGCCTTGCGTTTTGCACAGGCAGGGCAGAGCTATACCGAGCATGCAGTTGTGCAAAAGAGTATTGCACAACAACTGTTTAATTTAATAAGTGAATATTGCCCAGCACAATATGAAAATGTGTTTGAAATCGGTTGTGGTTCAGGAAATTTAACTGAGCTTTTACTGCAAAATTTTCAAATTAAACATTTGATTTTAAATGATCTATATCCGGAAGTTCAGCAGCATTTTCCTGCGGATAAACCGATTAAATATCGGATTGGCGATATAGAGCAGCTTGAATTTCCAAAACATTTAGACTTAATTAGCTCAAGTTCGGTTTTACAATGGATGAGTGATTTAAATGGTATTTTTCAACAAGCCTTTCATCATTTAAATCCTAATGCGTATTTTTGTTTTTCAACTTTTGGACAGCATAATTTACTGGAAATTAAAAGCTTAACGGGGCAAGGTCTGAATTACTTATCTCTTGACGATCTGCAACAACAATTAAAGCGAAATGGTTTTGAAATTCTACATATTTCCGAGCAAATTGAGCATCTCAATTTTCCACATCCCAAATATATTTTGCAGCATTTAAAAGCCACGGGAGTGACTGCGACAGCATCTGGCTTTAGATGGACAAAGCAGAGTCTCTCCGATTTTTATCATCACTATCAACAGTTTTCACAGGCTGATCAGTCAGGCAATATACGCTACTCACTGACTTATCATCCTATTTATTGTATTTTGCGGAGAATGTCATGACTGGATCGGTTTACTTTATCAGTGGAATAGATACCGGAATTGGCAAAACCTATACCACGGGGTATTTAGCCAAATTATGGAATGAGCAGGGTCAGAAAACCATTACTCAGAAATTAATCCAAACTGGTAATACCGATATTTCAGAAGATATCGAACAACATCGTGAGATTATGGGAATGGGGTGGTTTCCAGAGGATGAAACCAAGCTGACTATGCCTGAAATCTTTAGCTATCCCGCATCTCCTCATTTAGCCAGCAAAATTGACGGACGTGAGGTTGATTTTCAAAAAATTGCAGATGCAACTCAACAACTTACAGAAAAGTATGATGTTGTCTTGTTAGAGGGTGCGGGTGGATTGATGGTACCCCTAACAACTACTTTGCTTTCAATTGATTATGTGGCAGAGAAAAAGTTTCCTGTGATTTTAGTCAGTTCAGGGCGATTGGGTAGCATTAACCATACTATTTTGAGTTTAGAAGCTTTAAAAAATCGTGGGTTAGAACTTTATGCACTTGCTTATAATTTAAATGATGAATCTCAGGATGCTGTCATTTCAAAAGATACTGCAGAATTTTTAAAGCATCATTTAATGAAACATTTTCCGAACAGTGCATGGATTGATATTCCAGTAATCTCTTAATTTGATTTCTTAATTGAGTGCTGAGACACAAGATTCACTATTTTGATTCTCTGTGTTTTTATTGCTTAAAAATTTGAATGCTTTAAAAAAGCGATGTGTATAAAAGGTAATCCTGATGAGTTTTAAAATTCAAATTGAGTTATTTAAAGAACTTGAAATAACTTACCTTGATTTTGAAAGTAATGCGGCGACACAAATCTTGAGTAGTTTTGATCAGATTGATTGGATGCAGCAAGCTGTATGGGGATACATGGAAGAGCACAATGGTGATTTTCCATTTTTTCAGATTGAGCATATTCAAACTGGACGTAAGTTTGGTGGATTATTTGTGGTTTATAGTCGCAATGAATTTAACTTTAATACACATGCTGAGCTCTACCAAAAGCAACAAAAATCGCATTTGTTTGGGCTATTTAAATCTGAAGCGATGCCAAGTTTTGATAATGATGATGTTCCTTTTGCTGTATTTCGAGATTGTTTAGAAAATTTTTTACGTGGCAATGATGTTGAAATAGAGCGTTTAATGAAAACAGTCTATCCAAGTTATACCAATACTGGTTTTTTTGATCATTAAACTTGGAATCAAAATTTAAAGTCATTTTTTGATGGCTTTAAAATTTTATATGATTTTGATAATAAAATGAATTTTCGTAATTTGGGTTTTGTGGCAATGCAGGATTACATAAAGAATAAAGTTATAACAAATTAATCTTTTTTAAACATGCAAAGTCATTTATATTTCATATCAGTAGCGTACTTTATGTTCAATCAGCGCTGTGAAATAAAATAAACCGAAAATAATGAAGAGGTGAAGCATGTCAGGATGGTATGAAATTAGTCAAGCTAAAGATGGTCAATATCGCTTTGTATTAAAAGCCGGAAATGGGGAAATTATTCTCACCAGCGAGCTTTATAAAGCTAAAGCTTCTGCACAAAATGGGATTGCATCCGTGCAAAAAAATAGCCCTGATGATGCACGTTATGATCGTTTAGAAGCGAAAAATGGTAAACCTTATTTCAACTTAAAAGCAGCAAATCATCAAATTATCGGAACAAGTCAATTCTATTCAGGCGATGCTGCTCGAGATAATGGTATTGAGTCAGTTAAGAAAAATGGTCTATCAGAGAAAGTAAAAGATTTAACAGAACAGGCATAGGATCAGCAATAAATTACCCACATCAATCACTAAAAGCATGTCATTGCAATGATGTGCTTTTTTTTGAACCAAAAACAAACGATAAAAAAATGTATTATTAAGTTGTATAGAATAATTACCCTAATCACAATATATTCGCTTTAGGTCGGTATCGGTTTAGAGAGTTTATCTATATTTTTGGCTTTGAATTTCTCCTTATACTCAACAGTTAATATGATTTTTTTTCATGATCTTTTATGATTTTTTTAAAGCTTTTTAAAAGTTTAAATATGTTAGGCTAACTTCAATATTAAATAAAAGGAGAATGATTATTTAATAAAAGATTCAACATTAATTAAAATTATTATTAACTTTAATTAATGAGTTTTTAAAGTATTATTAATCAAATTAAGAGATAAGTTTTTGATGATGAAAGACTAACTTAATATATCTATTTGTATTATTGAGTGATTTATTTTTGTGAAAGGTTTTGTTTATCTCTAAGCATAATATTGTTGTTTTATAAACTGATTAAATCGAATTAAGTAACTGTGATATTTGATTTAAATTGATTATGCTGGAAAAAATAAACAAAAAACTTCACATAATACTTATTAAGTGTTAAATTCATCACAAACAAGAATAATGAGGTTTTATGATGAAAATAGCAATCGATGGTAATGTGAAAATTGCTGACGAGATAATATCTCAAATTGAATTATGGGATGCTGCTGTTCTTGGTAATAAAATTGATCATCTCTTAGATCAATGTGCCGATGATGTCAATATGTTTGATGTGAGTATACAATTAGACGGTGTTGATGCATACAAAAAAGAATGGGAGAAGTTCAGTCCATATTTTAGTGAAAATGTGCAAATTGTACGTCGAAATATGAAAATTTATGTATCAAACGATTTAGCTGTATTGCATTGCCATTCAAAAGTGGAGAATGCTGTGCTTAAAGAAAAGATACAGATGCCATGGTGCCGAACGACATTATGCCTTAAAAAGAAAGGAGGCCAATGGTTAGTGGTTCATCAACATATTTCTATGCCAATTGATATGAGCACTGGTAAAGCCATCGTGATCAAGGATATTTCTAAATTGAAATTAGTGGTTTAGCCCATTAGATTTATTCGTTATTAAGCCCTTTGATTGGGCTTTTTATTGATGAATTTTTAAATTTTTCCGATACATTTTGGATCATTAACAAAATTGTCAAAAGAACTCAGTTTTTTACTTGAATGAAAGCTAGAGTTTTGAAAAAATCATGATAATAATCCCAATAATGTGAAAATAATGCCAAATTCATTATTTGTAAAATATGGGTGGTTAAAGCCACTTGCTCCACGAAATCCGCACGAACCACATCGCGCAGCAACCTCATTAGAATTATTATTTGACTTAATTTTTGTCGTAGCCATTGCCACAGCAGGGCAACAATTACACCATAGCATTATCGAAAATCATTTATCCCATGGCTTAACACTTTATTTTATGGTGTTTTTTGCATTGTGGTGGGCATGGATGAACTTTAGCTGGTTTGCATCTGCCTATGACAATGATGATGTATTTTATCGAATCATGACATTTGTGCAGATTATTGGTTCACTTGTGATTGCAGCAGGGATACCTAGCGCATTTCAACAACAAGATTTTGATGTGATCATTATTGGTTATGTCATCATGCGTTTGGGCCTCGTTACACAATGGTTTCGTGTTGCTAAAAATGATCCTGAGCGTAAACAAACAGCATTGAGATATGCAACTGGTATTATCACCGTACAGATTGGCTGGTTACTTTTTCATTTTACGCCGATCAATTTCACCCTTTATTTGTTTCTACTTTTGGTGGTCGCTGAACTGACTGTGCCAATCTTTGCTGAAGCACATAATATGACGCCTTGGCATCCACATCATATTTCCGAGCGTTATGCCTTACTTACGATTATTGTCCTTGGTGAATCGATCATTGGTAGTTTTGCTGCAATTTCTGATGCATTAAACAATCAGTTATTAAGCCAAGAGTTAATCTTTTTGATGATTGGTGGGCTACTCATTATGTTTACTATGTGGTGGGCTTATTTTGATCATGATGTTGCTGAGCGACTCAATAGCCGTAAGCGTGCATTTTCATGGGGCTATGGTCATTTTTTTATTTTCGTGAGTATTGCAGCTCTTGGCGCAGGTTTAGCTGCTGCCGTGGATGTTGTGACGCATAAAGCTGAAATCTCGGCTGACATTGTTAGCTATTTTGTTGCAATCTCTTTGATTGTCTATACTGCGAGCCTTTGGTTATTGCAGGAAATTCACCATCTTTCAGGGATTAAGAAATGGTTTTATCCAATTACAGCAGCCATCGTACTCTGTATTCCGATGATATTTACCCAAGTGGGTTATGCTGTTTTTGCTATGGCAATTGTTTATGCGCTACGTTTGATTTTTTCAAAATGCTATTTGGCAAGATAATAAATTAATTGGGTTCTGAGCAATGGGATTTCATGATTTTTATCGTTTGAGTTCGCACGCTGTGATTTTTAATGAAAATCGACAAGTCTTATTATTGAAAGCGACTTATGCTGATTGTGCATGGGGTTTACCTGGTGGTGGATTGGATCAAGGTGAAACAGTGCATGAAGCGCTAATTCGTGAATGCCAAGAAGAATTAGGTTGTGAAGTTTCGATCGAATATTTATCAGGGGTTTATTATCATTCTGCAGTAAATTCCCACGCATTTATGTTTAAGTGTACATTGCAGAGCGATCAGCCAATCAATTTAAGTGATGAGCATTCAGAGTATCGATGGTTTGATTTTGACCAACTTTCACCTGTGCAAAAAATTCGTATTGAAGATTGTTTTCATTTTGATGGTCAGGTAAAGAGCAGGGCATTTTAAGGATTGGATATCGCTATCAAACAGGGGATAGAATATCCGTCTCATTCAAAAAGCAGATTCACTTTCAGACAATGGTATGGGTTTAAATAAAGCAATAAAAAACAGGTCATTAAGACCTGTTTTTTATTTACCTCAATTTAATATTATTTATCTGGTAATGCATAAGCAACAATAGAGTCACCCATTTTGGTACCAAATGAACCATGACCACCCGCCATGATCACAACGTATTGTTTACCATTGCTTTCATAGGTCATTGGTGTTGCTTGCCCGCCCGCAGGTAGACGACCTTTCCATAGCTCATCACCATTGCTGACATTGATCGCTCGGATGTAATCATCTTGAGTTGCTCCAATGAACATCACATTACCCGCAGTTGAGATCGAACCACCTAACATTGGCACACCCATTTTAAATGGTGGCAATGGAATACCTGGCATACTGTCACGAATTGTACCAATACGACGTTTCCAAGCAACATCATGCGTTTTCAAATCTACACCAGCAACATAACCCCATGCAGGTTGTTTGCATGGTAAGCCAAATGGTGAAAGGAATGCACTGATTTCAACACCGTAAGGAACACCGTACATGGGTTGAACACCCGCTTCTGTGCCTGCACCTTTAGCTGTTTGTTTACGGTTAGGATCAGCAGGAATCAATCGACTGACAAAAGGTAGGCCAATTGGATTCATAACTGCGATTTGACGATCAGGGTTAAGTGATAAGCCACCCCATTCAAATACACCCAAGTTACCAGGGAAAACTAAAGTTCCGTTTTCTGAAGGTGGGGTATAAATACCGTCATAATTTAACTTGTGGAATGACACACGACAAATTAACTGGTCAAACATGGTTGCACCCCACATTTGTTTATCCGTTAATTTTTCTTGAGGAGCTAAGTTAAAGTCTGAGAACGGTTGTGTTGGAGAATAAAACTCACCTTTAGTTTGCGGACCACGTTTTACACTTTGTGGTACTGGACGTTCGTTAATCGGTACAATTGCTTTACCATTACGGCGGTCCAAAACAAAGGCATTTCCTGTTTTAGTCAATACATAGATTGCTGGAACAGTTTGCCCAGTTTTATCTTTGATATCCGCTAAGGTTGGTTGTGATGGTACATCCATATCCCATAAATCATGGTGAGTTGTTTGGAAGTTCCAGATCAATTTACCTGTTGTAGCATTGATTGCTAGCATTGAGTTTGCATAACGTTCATGCAGTTTTGTACGGTTACCACCCCAAATATCTGGTGTACCTACACCTGTTGGTACATAAACGATATCGAGTTTTGCATCATATGCCAGCGGAGCCCATGCATTCGGTGAGTTTTGGACATATTTCTGACCAGGACCCGGAATCTGATTCGGATTTTCAGCACCAGTATCAAATACCCAAAGCAATGCACCTGTATTTACATCATAACCACGGATAACACCAGAAGGCTCTTGAGTAGAATAGTTATCAGTTGTTGAACCACCAATAATAATGGTAGTGCCTGTTACAACTGGAGGTGATGTTGGAATATAACCACCTGGATAAGGGAATGGCATGTCTTTCTGTAAATCAACTTCACCGTTATGACCAAAGTCAGAACATGCTTTACCTGTTTCAGCGTTTACAGCAACAATACGACCATCATTGACTGGTAAAATAACTTTACGAGGACATTCTGTAGAAGCCGATTTTTTAGCTTGTAAACTTGCAGCGAACCCAACGGTATTATCTGCATCGTAATAAGAAACACCACGACAAGTTAAATGTTGGAAAGTATTATCGGCTTTGAGTTTAGGATCAAATACCCATTTCTCTTTACCTGTAGAAGGATCAAGAGAAACCAATTTTTGGTGTGTTGTACACAGGTACATGTTGTTACCGATTTTAATCGGTGTGACTTGATTGGTCGTCTCGCCTGAGTCATTTTCCGTCTTGACTTCGCCTGTACGATAGGTCCAAGCAACTTTAAGATCTTTAACATTCTCTGAGTTGATTTGGTTCAAAGGCGAATAGCGTAAACCTGATTGAGTCCGACCATAAGCTGGCCAGTCTGCATCTGCAATACCATCAATCGCTGCTGGTGTTGGCTGTTTACTGGTTAATGTCCCACGAATTTCTTGTGGATCATTAAAGATAGAATAAGCCATAACCGCTATGGTGATCGCCAATGTACCTGAGAGTACAATTTTAGCACCTTTGGCATCGAAACCACGTGTCACTGCTGGAATGAGTAGCCATAAGCCAAACACACCTAAAATATCTAAACGCGGTGCAAGCGCGAAGAAGTCTGAACCGACTTCCCATAGTCCCCAGACAACTGTGCCGAGTACTAATGCTGAATAGACGTATAAAGCAGAACTATTTAATTTGCGTAATAAGATTGCTGTTGCAATGAAAAGTATACCGGCAATGATGTAGTACCAAGACCCACCCAGTGCTGCCAGCCATACTCCGCCGCCTAATAGAACTACACCGAAAACAATTGCAATCACAACTGTTAGGGTTCTGAGTCCTGAAGATGGAGTTTGCATATTGACCACCTATCTATTTGATTAATTTTCTACGCTTTACCTTCCCATTAAGGAGTGATGAAGCACATTGTTTAAATTTTTAGATTTTAAATATTTCGATGCGAGGGGAGAGAAAGAGTTAAAATGGCATCGAAATATTTATGATCTATAACACTAGAATGCAGTTTGGAATTTGATACCGCCAACCCATGCATTTTCACCATCTTTATATGCACCTACATGACGAATATATTGCACATTTGGACGGATCGTCAGCCAATTTGTTGCATGTACACCGTAGTAAATTTCAGTGTTGTACTCTTCATCTTGTTGACGAATTTGAGTGTTGTTCACATCATTGTTGATGCTGATACGAGAAAAACCAATTGCGACATCATCTTGAGGACGCGCATCGAAAGGACCTTTATAGACCAATCCAATATTTTGCATATTGTCGACAGTGTTTGTGTCTGAGTCATGAAGGGTTAAATTAATGAAACCCGTTAAGCCACGACGTGCATCACCGTGATGTGCTGTAAGTTGTTGCTTAGCAACCAGCCATCCACCTTGTTTATGATCTGTTTCATTTGGATTTTTAATGCGTTGTGTATCGACAGTACTGTAGTAATAGCCCAAACGGTATTCACCTGACAATTTTGCAACACTGAGTTTCGGTTGCCAAACGATTTCCGCAGGAATAATTGCACCATGTGAACCATCTGTACTTAAGTTAAATCCTTTGCCACGTTCTAAGTTTTCAGGATTATATTCATAAGCGCCAACTTGAGCATATAAGTCAGATTGGATGTTATATTTAACCCGCGCAGCCCATTGGCTAACAGGCCAGTTATACCACTGATCGCCTACCCAGTTACCCACTTGAGAGCCACAAAGTGCGAGATTTTGAAAATCACAGTCAAAGCTGTTAAAATCCTCACCTTCGCCAAAACGACCCATTTTAATATCTAATTTTTGATCAAAGAATTTTTTCTTGATCCAAAAATCAGTTAAGCGCCAAGTTTGACCACGACCCCAAACTTCTTGGGTTGAGCTGAGTTGTCCTGCAAGGGCATCAGAGGTTTGCGACAATGAACGACCATTACGTTCAGTGATGGTGATTTGGGCTTCAGTGTCTTTCCATCCAAGCACTTTTTCCAAGTCTACATGACTACCAATTGCAAACTGGTCTGCATACTCAGTTCCATGGCTTGAATGGTTTTTTGAATCTAATAAGGTGGCTAATTCGCCAGTGTAGCCGAAGCTGAAGTCATAACCTTTTTGTTGGAGCTCGGTTCTTTTTCCGTTCCAATCACCAAACATCCATGGGCTTTCTGCATTAAATGCTTCAGCTGCATGAGCACTTTGAAAAGAACTACATAAAGATAATAAGCTGATAGCCCAATAAAAGTGACCTTTAGATTTATTCATATTTGGTGACCTTGATAACACTTTGTAACTAATTATTTATAATACTCTCATATTTGTATAAAAATCTATTATTTTTGACTTTTAATTGTAATTAATGTAAGTATTTTATCTCATGGTGATAATTTTTTAATAAATGAATATTGGCTTTTTGAATATTTTTGGTCAATTTAATCTATTGTTTTTAAACTACTAAATTTTATTTAAAAATTAATTAAAAACGATGGATTAAAATTGATTCGAGAAAATTAGGCCACCTGTGTAACTTATTTAGAATTAAGATTACACAGGATGCTGAGCTTACAAATTATACAAATTGTAAAGAAAATGACAGAATTGTAATTTTATTTAACTTGAATTGTGTTGTATTAATTGGGTAATTACCATTTCCCTTCACCCAATTGCTGGCCAATATAGTGATATTGCATTTGTGATCTTGAAAACTTAATTGGACAGGCTAACTGTGGTTCAGTTTGATCAGAATTGGGCTTCAATGGAACATTAACCACCCAATTGCGTTGTTGTGAAATTTGGGACTGTAGTGCTTCATCTAATCTCAATACGGGTTCTACGCAAACGTCCAGTTGCTCAAACAGTTGATTCCATTCAGCCAGATTTTTACTTTTAATTTTATCTCGAATCGCTTGTTTGACCATTTGACGATCTTCAGTATCGAAAGAAGCACCTTTTTGTAGAAGGATTGGCAATTCTAAGGCGCTTGCCAGTCCTGTCATAAATTGTGGCTCTAAGCTACCAATAGATAAATAACGAGCATCGGCAGTTTCATAGTAATCATAAAAGGTTCCTCCATTGAGCTGTTCTGATTCACGTTGTTGGTGCTGACCACCAGCTAAACTGGCTGCTGCTGCCATATTATTGAGTCCCACCACACAATCGGTCATGGAAATATCAATATATTGACCCAGACCGCTACTTTGACGTTCCACTACAGCAGCAAGAATGCCAATGACAGCATGTAAGGAGCCTCCTGCCACATCTGCGATTTGAATCCCCATCGGCGGTGGTCCACTGTCTTGACGACCACAATGTCCAGCGATACCAGACAGTGCAATATAGTTAATATCATGTCCAGCTTTGTCTTTATATGAGCCTGTTTGACCATAACCCGTAATTGAACAGTAAATTAAACGCGGGTTAATTTCAGCCAAGGTTGGATAATCTAAGCCCAAACGTTGCATTACCCCCGGACGAAACTGTTCAACAACAATATCAAACTCGGAAATCTTTTGTTTGACTTGTTCAATACTGATAGGGTCTTTTAAATCTAAAGTGACGGATTGCTTATTTCTGTTGAGATAACTGTGTGAAGTTGCTTGTCCATTGGCATAAGGCGGGAACAAGCGAACCAGATCTGGACGCGTTGGTGATTCAATATGGATCACTTCTGCACCTAAGTCTGCAAGGTATAAAGTTGCAAATGGACCGGGTAATAAAGTGGAAAAATCGAGTACTTTCAATCCCTTTAAAGCTGTTGTCATAATTGTTTTTACCAATAGTGTCTTGATTTTAGACCCATAATAGAAATATAAAATTAACAAAACAATGTCATGTTCAGCCATTTACCTTGATCATTTCGGCAATTTATGATGTAAAAAGGTGATCTGCACTGTTGTAAATCGCCAATAAAACATTTTTTAGCGTCATTTAGGTCAATTGTTAGTGAACATCAAAGAGAGTGAAGGATTTACCATGAGTCGTGATACGATCAGTATCCATTTTGTGAATGCCGCCTTAACAGGTGTGAAGCGTCTAGGAATGGACGTTGACACCTTACTTTCACATGTTGGCATAGAAGCAGAGTTACTTCGCCAACCTAAAGCACGTATTTCACCAGAGCAATATACACGTTTTGTAAAAATGCTGTGGATGGTGACCCAAGATGAACATGTTGGCTTTGATATCCAACCTCGTCGTTTGGGGTCTTTTGCCATTATGTGCCAATTGATTATCCACGCTAAAACTTTGGGTGATGCTTTAGAGTTATCATCACAATTTTATAAATTATTTGGGGATGAGTGGTCGGTCGCAGTTGAACGTGATAAACATGAAGCGCGTTTAGTACCACTGATTCCAAAAACCATGGATCCTGATCATTTTATTACTGAAAGTATGCTGATGATTTGGCATGGTTTAGCTTCATGGTTAATTGAACGTCGTATTCCTTTAGAACGGGTACATTTTGGTTACCCACGTCCAAATCATGCAGATGAGTATGATGCGCTGTTTTTTGCACCTGTGATGCAATTTGATATGCCACGTACTGAAATTACTTTTGCCGCTGACTATTTGGATTTACCGATTCGTCAGGATGAAGCAAGTTTAGAAGAGTTTTTAAAAGCTGCGCCTGCTCAGCTTTTGGTGAAGTTTAAAAATACCAATTCTTTAACTTCGCGTATTCGTGAAGTCTTAAAGAGTCAAATTGGTGAAGAAATGCCAACCTTAAATGATGTGGCTTCAATGTTGTATTTATCACCACAAACCTTGCGCCGCCGCTTAGCTGCAGAAGGGAAGAGTTACCAAGGCGTTAAAGATGCCTTGCGTCGTGATGCAGCGATTCATTTGTTGTTAAATCCGGATTTAACCTTGGAGGATGTAGCACAACAAGTGGGCTTTAGTGAAACCAGTACCTTCCATCGCGCATTTAAAAAATGGACAGGGGTTACCCCAGGGCTTTATCGTCAATTGCATGGTTATCATTAATCAAACATAGATGAATTCAAAAGTATTTTTGTTGATCCTAAGCCCAAGTATCACTTGGGCTTTTTTATGCCTGATCATTTCACCTAAAATATCTTGTAAGATATAAGCGATAAAGCAAAAGAATTTTAAACAAATAGGGTATTAAAAAATGATTAGGCTGGCTGAGTTTGATGATATGCAGGTACAAGATTTACTCAGAATTCACTTACATGGTATGCATAAAAACTCACCGATTGAGCATAGTTTTGCATTAGATCTAACTGCGTTACAACAACCAGAAATTAGCTTTTTTACCCTTTGGGAGCAAAATGAACTTTTAGCTTGTGGTGCAATTCAAGAGCTTTCATCTACACATGCCGAATTAAAGTCCATGCGGACACATCCCAAACATTTACGTAAAGGTGCTGCAACAGAAATGCTGAAACATCTTTTAATGATTGCTCAACAACGTAAATACCAAAAATTGAGTTTGGAAACGGGAACACACTTATCTTTTGAACCTGCAATTTGCTTGTATAAAAAATTTGGCTTTATTAAAGGTGCTTCTTTTTCAGAATATCAGGAGTCTGATTTTAATCAATTCTATCATTTAGATTTATCCACTCAATAGCGCATTGAATAATATTAGTGATGATTGTGAAAAAAGAGAATATCGCACCTGCTTATTTTAGATTTGAGCTAAGTAATTAGGTGAGATTTGAATGTTTTTATACTGGATACATAGATGGCATGTTTAATTAGAAAAATTAATCCTTCGGATATAGCGCAACTGATCGAAATAGAAAAATCTGCTACACAAGCATTTTCAAGTATTCCCGAGTTATCTTGGCTTGTCGAAAGCCCCGTATTGTCAGCACAAGATCACTTACAATTGATTTCTTCTGCTTATGCATTTATCGCGATTAATCAAAAGAATCAAGCTACAGGCTTTTTATATGCAGAAAGACAAGCACTTGATTTATATATCATTGAACTAGATGTGAGTGCCGCATTTCAAAAACAAGGGATTGGTCGGCAATTGATTGAATATGCGATTACTATAGCTCAGGGAGAGGGCTGTGATGCTGTGACATTAACTACCTTTCATAATGTGATTTGGAATCGGCCATTTTATGAAAAATTAGGCTTTGAAAAGATCAATGCGCTTGAGATGCCTCTCTATCTTGAGCATAAACTTGAGTATGAAGTTGCATGTGGTTTTTCTCGTAACAGCAGATGTGCAATGAGATTGGCACTTAATTGAAATACGCGATTTGTTTTCGTTTTCCCATTCAGAACGAACCAGCCAATTGACAAAAAATATCAACTGACTATTTCGTTCTCGTCATTGAACTCTCAACTTTATAACGTACACTCAAAGCAGATAACAACCTAGAAGTCATAAGAAGGAACAGCTATGAGCGAGGCTTACATCATTGATGCCATTCGCACACCACGCGGAAAAGGAAAAAAAGATGGTTCACTGTATGAAGTGAAACCAATTACATTATTAACCACATTGCTCAATGAATTGAAAGATCGTCATCAGCTTGATACTTCAAAAGTAGACGATATCGTACTGGGTTGTGTAACACCAATTGCCGATCAAGGCGGTGATATTGCTAAAACTGCTGCAATTGCAGCAGGTTGGGACAATGATGTTGCCGGTGTGCAAATCAACCGTTTCTGTGCTTCAGGTCTTGAAGCCGTCAATATGGCTGCACAAAAAGTACGTTCAGGCTGGGAAGACATTGTTGTTGCTGGCGGCGTAGAGTCTATGTCACGTATTCCAATGGGTTCTGATGGTGGACCTTGGGCGTTAGACCCTGAAACAAATTTAAAATCACATTTTGTTCCTCAAGGGATTGGAGCGGACTTAATTGCCACGCTAGATGGTTATAGTCGTACAGATGTGGATGAGTTTGCTGCCAACTCCCAACGTAAAGCTGCTGCTGCACAGGCTGCGGGTCGCTTTGATCAGTCAGTGGTTGCTGTTAAAGATAAAGCTGGTGTTACGATTCTTGACAAAGATGAATTCATTAAACCAACTACAACTGCTGAAGGCTTGGCAAAACTTAATCCAAGTTTTGAAATGATGGGTGGAATGGGCTTTGATGCGATTGCATTACAACAATATCCAGAAGCGCAAAAAATTAACCATGTACATCATGCTGGAAACTCATCGGGTATCGTAGATGGTGCAGCCGTGGTGCTGATTGCTTCTGAAAAAGCAGTCAAAGAGCAAGGTTTAAAACCACGTGCAAAAGTGTTGGCAACGGCATTGGTTGGAACAGATCCAACCATCATGCTAACAGGCCCTGCACCTGCTGCGCGTAAGGCGTTGGCAAAAGCAGGTCTTAGCATAGATGATATTGATCTCTTTGAAGTGAATGAAGCATTTGCATCTGTAGTGATGCGCTTTATGACTGAACTTAAAGTCCCAGCTGAAAAAGTCAATGTGAATGGGGGGGCAATTGCAATGGGGCATCCGTTGGGTGCAACAGGTGCAATGATTCTCGGTACGTTACTCGATGAATTAGAACGTCAAGGTAAAAAACGTGGTCTAGCAACATTATGTGTAGGTGGTGGCATGGGTATTGCGACCATTATTGAGTTGGTATAAGGAGAATAATAATGAGTGCAATTCAATATGAAAAAAATGCGGATGGTATTGTTATTTTAACGATGGACTCTCCCAACCAGTCTGCAAATACCATGAATGCTGATTTTCGTGTGGCTTTAGAAAATATTGTTTCTAAACTTAAATCTGAAACAGACCTAACAGGTGTGATTTATCGCTCTGCGAAAAAAACTTTTTTTGCGGGCGGTGATCTAGATGAGCTGATCGAGGCCACGCCAGAACATGCTACTGAATTCTTTGATATGACTGCAAAGCTAAAAGGTGATCTTCGTACAATTGATACTTTAGGTGTTCCTGTGGTTGCGGCAATTAACGGAACAGCATTAGGTGGTGGATGGGAAATTGCTTTAAGTTGTCATTATCGTATTGCTTTAAATGATCCTAAAACCAAATTAGGTCTACCTGAAGTAACACTGGGCTTACTTCCTGGCGGCGGTGGTGTCGTGCGTATGGTGCGTTTGCTTGGTTTGCAAAATGCATTCCCATTCCTCATGGAAGGTAAGCAATTTGGAGTAGATAAAGCCAAGTCTCTAGGCTTAGTCAATGAGCTTGCAGATAATGAGCAAGACATGATGAATAAAGCGATTGCTTGGATCAAAGCCAATCCAAAATCACAACAACCTTATGATGTAAAAGGTTATAAAATTCCGGGTGGAGACCCAAAAACCCCTGCAGTTGCTCAAGTTCTCGCAATTGCTCCTGCAATGCTACGTGATAAAACCAAGGGCTGTTATCCGGCGCCTGAAGCGATCATGGCTGCTGCCGTTGAAGGGGCCCAAGTTGATGTAGATACAGCTTTCCGTATAGAGGGGCGCTACTTTACTTACCTTGCAACAGGGCAAGTTGCAAAGAATATGATTGGAACATTCTGGCACGGCTTGAATGCAATCAAAGCAGGTGTAAGCCGACCTAAAAATATTGCCAAGTGGCAAGCGACCAAAGTCGGTGTTCTTGGTGCTGGCATGATGGGGGCTGGTATTGCGTATTCGACAGCAATCAAAGGTATTCAAGTCGTTCTAAAAGATGTATCTACTGAAAATGCTGAAAAGGGTAAAGCATATAGCCAAAAACTATTAGATAAACGTGTTTCACAAGGTCGTATGACCGCTGAAAAACGTGATCAAGTTTTAAGTTTAATTACAGCAACTGCATCCGCAGAGGATTTAAAAGGCTGCGATCTGATTATTGAAGCGGTTTTTGAAAACCAAGAATTAAAAGCCAAAGTGACGCAAGAAGCGGAACAATTTCTTGCAGATGATGGTGTTATGGCTTCCAATACATCAACATTACCGATCACAGGTTTAGCTAAAGCTTCTAAAGACGATACGCATTTTATTGGTCTACATTTCTTTAGCCCTGTCGATAAAATGCAACTGGTCGAAATCATCAAAGGTAAAAATACCTCTGCTGAAACTTTGGCAAAAGCCTATGATTATGTGCAACAAATTGGTAAAACACCTATTGTAGTCAATGATAGTCGTGGATTTTTTACCAGCCGTGTGTTTGGTACATTTGTGCAAGAAGGTTTACGCTTGCTGCATGAGGGTGTGCATCCTGCGCGTATTGAGATGGCTGCACTTAAAGCAGGAATGCCAGTTGGTCCATTGGCAATTCAAGATGAAGTGGCACTCACACTTTCTGAACATGTTGCTAAAGAAACTCGTAAAGCACTTCAAGCAGAAGGTAAAGACTTACCACTTTCAGGCGCAGATGATGTCATTGAAACCATGATTCATACATTTGAACGTAAAGGAAAGGCTGCAGGAGCAGGATTTTACGAGTATCCAGAAGGTGGCAAAAAGCATCTGTGGGATGGTTTAAGTCACTGGAAGAAAGATGTTGATATTTCAGAACAAGAAATGATTGACCGTTTCTTATTTGTTCAGGCTTTAGATACTTTACGTTGCTATGAAAAGAATGTATTGGAATCTGTGATTGATGCCAATATTGGTTCAATTTTTGGTATTGGTTTTGCACCATGGACAGGAGGTGCGATTCAATTTTTGAATCAATATGGTTTAGAGAAAGCTTTAGTTCGAGCGAACACGCTTGAAGCAAAATATGGTGAGCGTTTTAAAGCACCACAAAAGTTAATTGATCAAATTCCATATGGAAAGATTATCTGATTTTATATATTGCTTTAAAAGTTGTAGATGAAGAGTCAATTCTAGGTTAGACAATGATTTAAAAAAAGAGGCCAAGCGCCTCTTTTTTGACTAGATTTAACTTTTAATTGAATAAATGTGTGAGAAAAATAGGCAGAACCCGTTAAGATTGACTACAGCTTGAGTGCAAAAACTCTATTAACATTTATAACATAAACGGAGAAAATCAATATTACACAATAAAACTAAAGATTAATATAATTCAATCGATTGGTTTAAAAATCTCTAAGTAACTACATCAACTTTTCTGAACTCGCTCGCCATAATGAATAAAAGTTCTTGATGTAGATACAGTTGGGTGTGCTTATCATTGTAGTGATTATCTATTCAATCATTTTTAAGAAACTATCGTTATTGTATCTTATCTCTTCAATAGCATTTATAGTGCCTAGAATATCAGTCCTTTCTTGTCGTTTACATGATGCGTGAAGAGTTGGTGGGTGATACCTGATCGTTTTTATTCCCTTAGGTGTTTGGTATTAATCTACTTGTAAATTTCAGATATCAAGCCTCAGACAAAACTGTGGCGGGCTACAAAGTAATATTTTACATATCAACCAAATGGTCGATAGGTTTAATCATGATAAAAATGGATTGATTGGGTGTGAGATAGTGTTGCTATATTCAAAAAAATAGCAATAATCAAAGAACCGACTAAAGTCTAATATTTCCCTTATAAAAGGATTGGGAATTCACATGGATTTAATACAAAGCAATGGTCAACCCCGTTATGGGCGTTTTAAAGATATTCCAAGTAAGATTAATGTCAATCAATACATCTACAAAACACCGTATGGCAAAGTATTAACTGGTTGGCGTAAACATTTAAAATATAAAAAATTTAAATTTTGTGGTATCCAGCATGAACATTATTCAATTGGTATCGCAATTGCAGATATTGGTTGGGCTGGGCATGGTTTTATTTATATATATGACCATTCTAATAATGACGTTTTTGAATGGAATGCCAATACAATCTTAGGGCGTGGCACAGCTTTAGATGAACAACCTTTATACAGCCAAAGCCACTTTAATAAGTCACCTTTTGAATTTGAAATGCAACATGCGAATGGTGTGCGTTATATTCGAGCGACAAGAAGTGGAGAAGAGCAGTTAAAAGCCCGCATTTTCTGTGCAGGAACAGAACCTTTAAGCTTATGTAGCCCCAACGGCATTAATGGTTGGACCTATACGCAAAAAAAAACAACATTGGCTGTAGAAGGTTTCTTTATCAATAAAAATAAAGTGCGTATAGATTTTAATGAAAAAACATTGGCATCTCTAGATGATACTTGTGGGTTTTTAAGACCAGAAACAGCGTGGTTTTGGCTATCGTGTAACTTTTGGGATACGCAAGGAAATCGTATAGGGTTAAATCTAGCTTCAGGGGTGAATGAGAGTTTTGGCAATGAAAATTGTCTTTGGGTCAATGGTATTCTATACCCAGTTGCAGATGTGCTTTTTGAAAAGTTAGATGTAAACGTGTGGTCAATTCGTTCTTTAGATCATAAATTAAATCTGACAGTGGAAACAGGCTGGCGTAGGTTTGAAAATCTAAATTTACGTTTGGTAGGAAGCCAGTTTAGTCAATGGCAATCACGTATTAGTGGAACTGTAGAATCTGAAATTGGTGAGTGTATTCAATTAAATCAAGTCTATGGTTTGTTGGAACAGCATTATGCTAAATGGTAACGCTGTTCCGACTCTAAGGTTTTTAATTTTATAAAGCTGCTTTCCAAAAAGCTTCACCGGCTTGAATAGGATCATTGGTTTCAGCCAACACATCTATCCAAACCTGATATTGTCGTATCACAGGATGTTGGCTAGGATGAAAATTAGGCTTAAACCAGTCTAGATATTGTTCACGCATTGCAGATAATTTACCTTGTTTCCCAAAAAACCATGGAATGCCTTTGATAGCAAATTTAGCGCGTTGGAAACGATTAAATCCATCATATTTGAGCATGACATTGGCACGGTAGAAGGTAAATCCAAACATTTGTAAAGTGACAAAGGCAAGCGCAAATTTACGTAAGTTTTCAGGGACTTCTCCAACCTCTTTCATGACATCAAAAGCAACATCTCGATGTTCCATTTCTTCAATTGCATGCCAAGCAAATAGGGCCCGCACAAAAGGATGAACATCGGCTAAAGTTTCCCTTTTACTATAAAAAGTTTCTGCCATTAACGCTGTGAGATGCTCTGCTGCGGCAGTCATAGCAATGTTGTACTGTTTGGAACGATGTTTCAGTATATGTTCGAAATGCGCACTCATAAATTTTACAAACTGGTCAACAGGCATGCCTTGGTGCAGCATTTCTTCATTCATTTTGTCATGTGCAATACCATGCTGTGCTTCCTGTCGAATAAAATCTGTGACACGTTGCTGTAAATTTGGATCGGTAATTTTGTCACGCAGTGCCCGAACACTTTGAATGAAATATCTTTCCCCTACCGGAAAGGTCAAACTCAGGGCATCAAACATACGGGTACGAAAAGGGTCATTATCAAACCAAAAGCGTGGAACTTCATTCAATCTAAAATCTAAATTGCTGCGAACCACAGGATCAACTTGGTGTTTTACATATGCATTCATTGTTTTATTTCTCGCATTATTCAGTTCAAAGCCTTATTCAAGACAGAACTGATCAGTTTATATCAAGACGGCTATAATCCAGCCTGCCAAAATGCTTCACCTGCTTGAATAGGATCATTGGTTTCAGCCATCGTATCGACCCAAACTTGATATTGTCGAATTACAGGGTGTTGACTAGGATGAAAATCTTTTTTAAACCAGTCCAAATATTCACCTTTCATTGCAGATAAAATCCCTTTTTTACCGAAGAACCAAGGTAATCCTTGTGTTGCCATTTTTAAACGTTCTATACGGCTGAATCCATCATGTTTAAGCATGATATTGGTACGGTATAGGGTAAAGTTGAACATCATTATTGTGGTAAAGGCTAAAGCAAATCGACGTAAGTTATCTGGCACCTCTCCAACCTGTTTCATGACATCAAAAGCCACATCACGATGTTCCATTTCTTCAATAGAATGCCATGCCAGTAACGCTCGTACATAAGGATGTGCTTCAGATAGCGTTACTTTATGGCGATAAAATGTTTCTGCCATCAAAGCAGTTAAGTGTTCTGCTGCTGCTGTCATAGCAATATTGTATTGAGGTGAGCGCTGAGTCAGTTCAAATTTAAAAATTTTACTTAAAAACTGGATAAATTGATCAACAGGCATGCCTTGATCTTTCATGACTTGATTCATTTTGTCATGGGCAATGCCATGTTGTGCTTCTTGACGAATAAAATCCGCAACACGTTGTTGTAAATCTGGATCGGTGATTTTATCACGAAATAGACGGACACTTTCAATGAAATAGCGCTCACCATCTGGGAAGGTAAGACTTAGTGCGTCAAATAGTCGCGTGCGGAATGGATCTCCTCCAAACCAGAAGCGCGGTACTTCTTCAAGTTTAAAGTTGAGCTTGGTTCGAACCACAGGATCGACCTGATATTTAACTAATGCATTCATTTTATTTTACTTGCATTGCTGTTGATGAATTCAGTATGTCGGGAATTTGCAAGTTTGTTTTGACAGATATTGCCATTTTTTATACATTTTACGACAAAATGAAAATTTGGAATGTCAGTTTTTTACTTTAATGATCATAAAAGAGTGCAAGACTATGCATGAATTACAGATCCCTAATGGTTATTTTCATCTCTGGCAGATGTATTTGTCTGAACAAGGGATTGATCTTGCGACCCTTGATTTCTTACAAGCGGATGAAAAAAAACATTTAATTGAAATTCTATCGCAGCCGATTGATACACAATCTTCCTATTTCTTCTTTCATCAACTGATTGAAAAAACCAAACAAGTGCTAGATTGTCCTCAGATTGTTTTTGAAATGGCAGAATATGTTCGACCTGAACATTTTGGGGTTTTGGGCTATATGGCATCGCGAAGTACAACTGTCGCAGAAGCGTTACAAAATATTATGCGTTTTAGCCGTTTGGTGATTGATGGTGATGAAGTTATTCCAATGCAAATGCGGCTCAAGGGGGAATATGTACATTTAATTTGGCCCTTTCATCATGAAAAATACATTCTTATAAATGAATTTACCAATGCGTTAATGATGCATCTCGCACGTAAAATTGTACCGCCAAATCAATTTCCATTACATGCGGTGCGTTTTGCTCATGCACCACAAATGGCAATGTATCATTATCAAAAGTTCTACGACTGTGAAGTCTCTTTCCATCAACCGCAATACAGTTTTGTCTTAGCCTCAGCAGGTTTAAATTTAAAAATCCAACAGGCAGATCCATCCTTAATGCAGTTGTTGGTCAAGCAGGCAGAGGAGGCCATTGCGTCTAAACCTCGTTATGAAACCATTGCTCAACGCTTACATTTGATTGTGGCGGAATATTTAAAATTAAAACAACAAGCACCAAAAATAGAAGAACTCACTCAAGAACTTCATATATCTACACGGACTTTACAACGACAGTTAAGTGACTTACAGACATCGTTTAAGAAAATTGTAGAAATTGAGCGAATGAAACGTTGTGAATTTTTATTGGAAAGCCAAATGCCATTCAGTGAAATTGCAATGCATTTAGGTTATTCAGATCAGTCTGCTTTAACCAGAGCATATAAGGCTTTTAGTGGGCAAACCTTATTAGAGAAAAAACAAAAGTTGAAGTCAACATAAAAAACCAGTGCAAATAAAGTTAGCTTCAAAAGTCAAGCACCTTAGATCGCGTTACTGCGATCAAAGTGCTTAGTATGATTGTATTTTTTTAATTTATGTACAAAGCGCTGGTTGATCTGATTGTTGAATTGGTTTTTAAAACCCTGATTTAACATGGTTTCAAGTTCTTTTTAACTTAGGAAATCTAAATACGATTGCCAATACTGCAAATATCGCCAATACCCAACAATAATAAATTGAACCAATTAGTTCAACAGGGGACAGTTTGGCAATTGAGCATGCAAGTAAAAGTTGAGCGCCGTATGGAATCAAACCCTGAACCACACAAGAGAAAATATCCATAAATGCGGCTGCACGTTTGGGATCAACAGCATATTCTTTGGCAACTTCTCTTGCCATGTCTCCAGATAAGATGATGGCAACCGTATTATTTGCAACAAACACATTTGAGAAAACCACAAGAAAGCTAATTCCAATTTCTCCCGCATGTTGCTGACCGATTTTAAATCGGCGGGTTAAGGCATAAATATGTTGAATTAACCATTCTAACCCCCCTTCTTTTTGCATAATGGCAGATAAACCACCTAAGAACATAGAAAGTAAGGCAACTTCAAACATACCAACAAAACCATCATAAATAGCGGCATTGTATTTAAGCAGGGTAAATTCAGGATTTTCAATGATGCCAAGACAACCAGAAAGTACTATTCCAATGGTCAGTACTGCAAGCACATGCAAACGTGTAAATGCTAAAAAGAATACGATTACATAAGGCAAAATAAGCCATAGGTTATAACTTTTATATTCAATAGTTTGTGCATGATGGCTGGTCAAAATATAAATTAATATGGTGATGATCGCAGCAGGAAGTGCAATCCAGATATTTACCCGAAATTTATCACGCAGTTCTACATTTAGGCTTCGAGTAGCTGCAATGGTGGTGTCTGAAATCATGGACAAATTATCACCAAACATTGCCCCACTGACCACAGCACCAATTGCATAAATAGGTTGAATGTCCGTTGCTTGAGAAAAACCAAAAGCAATCGGTGCACATGCTGCAATGGTTCCCATCGATGTTCCCATTGCTGTGGCAATAAATGCTGAAATGATGAAAAGCATCGGAAGGACAAATTCAGATGGAATAATTGATAAACCAAATTGAACAGTGGAGTCCACACTACCGATTGCACTGGTTACGCTGGCAAAGGCCCCTGCAAGCATAAAGACCATAAACATCAAAATTAAATTGGGATGGCTTGCACCATGCAAAAATGTTTCTATAGCGGCATTGATTTTCCCTCTATACAGCAGGATGGCTAAAATAATTGCAGGAAGAG
>Ga0207655_1000583_pt1 | contig 45119 bp, 38 predicted proteins | sample KBSM44metaG_FD_184398 | JGI IMG/M metagenome (GOLD analysis project Ga0207655, IMG submission 184398) | Miscanthus rhizosphere microbial communities from Kellogg Biological Station, Michigan, USA - KBS M4-4 metaG (SPAdes) (version 2) | ecosystem: Host-associated > Plants > Roots > Rhizosphere >...
CACGATTACGCTAAGAGGACATTCGCCTTGGACACACCCAGTAGATACTGGCTCAATTCCCTGTCATCCAGGAACAACTCCTAAGGCTATCTCCTCTTGCTGATGGCCTTAGTGGTTGTCAGCGACCTGCTTAATTCCCGTCGCGCTGAGTCAGGCTTTTAATGGTCTGAAACCCATATTGTTTCTGTGTGCCCACCGAACTGTCCGATATTTTTTGCATTGGGAGTCCCGGTCATGTTGAGCGCATTTCAACTGGAAAAAAACCGACTGATTCGGCTTGAAGCTGAAGAGTCACAGCCCCTCATTGATGCCGTATGGGTGGATCTGGTCGAGCCGGACGACGATGAACGCCTTCGCGTACAATCAGAGCTCGGACAAAGCCTGGCGACCCGCCCGGAACTGGAAGACATCGAGGCCTCCGCGCGTTTCTTTGAAGACGACGACGGCCTGCATATCCACTCCTTCTTCTTCTATGAAGATGCGGAAGATCACGCCGGTAACTCCACCGTCGCATTTACTATTCGTGATGGCCGCCTGTTCACCCTGCGCGAACGCGAGCTGCCTGCGTTTCGTCTCTACCGCATGCGTGCCCGCAGCCAGGCGATGGTGGATGGCAATGCCTACGAACTGCTGCTCGACCTGTTCGAAACCAAAATCGAGCAACTGGCGGACGAAATCGAAAACATCTACAGCGATCTGGAAAAGCTGAGCCGCGTGATCATGGAAGGCCATCAGGGCGATGAATATGACGAGGCACTGTCGACGCTGGCGGAGCAGGAAGATATCGGCTGGAAAGTGCGTTTGTGTCTGATGGATACCCAGCGCGCCCTGAACTTCCTGGTGCGTAAAGCGCGTTTACCGGGCGGTCAACTGGAGCAGGCGCGTGAGATCCTGCGCGATATCGAATCCCTGTTGCCGCACAACGAATCCCTGTTCCAGAAAGTTAACTTCCTGATGCAGGCGGCGATGGGCTTTATCAATATCGAGCAGAACCGCATCATCAAGATCTTCTCGGTGGTGTCGGTGGTGTTCCTGCCGCCAACGCTGGTGGCGTCGAGCTACGGGATGAACTTTGAGTTTATGCCGGAACTGCGCTGGAGCTTCGGCTACCCGGGCGCGATTATCTTCATGATCCTCGCCGGGCTGGCACCGTATCTCTATTTCAAACGTCGTAACTGGCTTTGAGCGTGATGCCGGGTGGCAACTGCGCTTTCTCCGGCCTACGTAACCTGTAGGCCAGAGTGGCAAAGCGCCCACCGGCAAAAAATCACACCCCTTTCCGCACTCTACGCTGGGTATAAATCGCATCGGCGACGAATACCGCCAGCGCCACCCAGATGAACGCGAACGTCACCATCTTATCCGCACCCGGTACTTCGCCGTAGAACACCACCGCCAGCAGGAACATCAGCGTTGGGCCGATATACTGGAAGAAGCCAAGCGTGGAGAGGCGTAAGCGTGTGGCGGCACCGGTGAAGCACAGCAGCGGGATGGTGGTGACAACACCGGCGGCAATCAGCATCAGATTCAGCGACCACGGATTATTCGCCATATGGCTGGTGCTGCTGTCGGCGATGCCGAACAGATAAATCGCGGCCAGCGGCAGCAGCCACAGGGTTTCAAACAGCATCCCGGTTTGCGCTTCCACGGCGATTTTCTTACGCACCAGGCCGTAAAACGCAAAGCTAAACGCCAGCCCCAGAGCAATGATCGGCAGCGAGCCGAAGGTCCACAGCTGTACCAGTACGCCGCAGAGCGCCAGGAGTACCGCCACCCACTGCATTCGGCGGAAACGCTCGCCGAGGAACAGCATCCCCAGCACGATATTCACCAGCGGGTTAATAAAATAGCCGAGGCTCGCTTCCAGCATATGGTGGTTGTTCACCGCCCAGATGAACAGCAGCCAGTTGCCGCCGATCAGCACCGCAGACAGCGCCAGCAGGAAAATCTTCTTCGGGGTTTGCATCAGCGTTTTCACGCCCGACCACTGGCGGCTCACGCTCATCAGCGCCACCATAAAGAAAAAGGACCAGATCACACGGTGGGTGAGGATTTCGTCGGCCGGGACAAAGTAGATCAGCTTGAAGTACGCAGGCGCGATACCCCATATAAAATAAGCGGCCAGAGCGAGTAAAACGCCCTGCCGCGTCTGTTTAGCATCCATCGGGATAATCCGTTACAAAAAAGTAAATTCATTTTACCCGATTACACCTTCTCAACCCACCATATAAGTGGCGGTTGCGCTGGCGATGTAAACCTGCTCTTCGTTATGCAATTCGACGCGAGCGACGGCGACCTTATTGCCTGCGCGCAGCAGACTGCTGGTGGCGGTAAAACGGTTCCCGCGGCCTGGCCGTAAATAATCTACGCGTAAATCAATGGTGCCCATCCTGGATAAGCGCTGACGCAGTTCATCTTCGTTGATGGTGTCATGGCGCGCCAGCGTGCTGCCCACGCAGACCAGCCCGGCGGCAACATCCAGCGCAGAAGCGATCACTCCGCCGTGCAAAATGCTTTGCGCCCAATTTCCCACCATCATCGGCTGATTGTTAAAGCTGAGCTGAGCGAATCCCTTCTCGTAACGTTCAAGCTCCAGCCCCAGCGCGCGGTTAAAAGGCATGTGATAGACAAAAATCTCTCCCACCAGTTTCAGAGCTTCTTCAGCGGTAAGCGTGGCTGACATGAAAAGTCGCATCCTTCGTTGTTAACAAAATGTTGATTTTATGCTTCAGAGATAAGGAATTCCACTTTCAGAAACGAAGAGGGGAAGTTAATTGAGAAATAGGTAGAATGTGGCCCACATAACTATTCACATAATTTCATATTGCAGGAGAACCCCACCGATGCGGACGTATCTGGGTTGGTTACTGGCGGCGGTTACGCTGCCGCTCACAGCATTTGCGCAGGAAGCGACGCTCAAGGAAGTGCACGATAAGCCCGCCGTTCGCGGCAGCATTATTGCTAACATGCTTCAGGAGCACGATAACCCGTTCACGCTCTACCCGTACGACACAAACTATGTGATCTACACTCAAACGAGCGATCTCAACAAAGAAGCGATCAGCTCCTATAACTGGTCCGATAATGCGCGTAAAGACGAAGTGAAGTTCCAGCTCAGCCTGGCCTTCCCGTTCTGGCGCGGCATTCTGGGGCCGAACTCGGTTCTGGGCGGCTCGTATACCCAGAAATCCTGGTGGCAGCTCTCCAATAGCGGCGAATCTTCTCCGTTCCGCGAAACCAACTATGAGCCGCAGCTGTTCCTCGGTTTTGCGACCGATGACGAATTTGCCGGCTGGACGCTGCGCGATGTGGAGTTTGGCTATAACCACGACTCCAACGGCCGATCCGATCCGACCTCGCGTAGCTGGAACCGCCTCTATACGCGTCTGATGGCGGAAAACGGCAACTGGATGGTGGAAGTGAAGCCGTGGTATGTGATTGGCGATACGGACGACAACCCGGATATCACCAAATACATGGGCTACTATCAGCTGAAGATTGGCTATCAACTGGGCGACGCGGTGCTGAGCGCCAAAGGTCAATACAACTGGAACACCGGCTACGGCGGCGCAGAGCTGGGCCTGAGCTATCCGATGACCAAACATGTACGCATCTATACTCAGGTGTACAGCGGTTACGGCGAGTCGCTGATCGACTACAACTTCAATCAGACCCGCGTCGGCGTGGGCGTGATGCTTAACGATCTTTTCTAGCCTGCTAGAATGTTTTTGCGTTAAACGTTGAAGTTTCTCTCTCAGGCGCTGAAAATAGCGCCTGTTTTGTATCTGGCAAATGGGGTTAACGTGGCGCAGGCGGAAGTAATGAATCAGGAATCGCTGGCTAAACAGGTTTTGCATGAAACCTTTGGCTACCAGCAATTCCGCCCTGGCCAGGAAACCATCATTGAAACCGTGCTGGAAGGCCGCGACTGTCTGGTAGTGATGCCGACAGGCGGCGGCAAATCCCTGTGCTATCAGGTTCCCGCGCTGGTGCTGGATGGTCTTACGGTGGTGGTTTCACCGCTCATTTCCCTGATGAAAGACCAGGTGGATCAGCTGCTGGCGAACGGCGTCGCCGCTGCCTGTATCAACTCCACTCAGACTCGTGAACAGCAGCAGGAAGTGATGGCCGGATGCCGTACCGGGCAGATTCGCCTGCTGTACATCGCCCCGGAACGTCTGATGCTGGACAACTTCCTCGACCATTTGGCGCACTGGAACCCGGTGCTGCTGGCGGTCGACGAAGCGCACTGTATCTCCCAGTGGGGGCACGATTTCCGCCCGGAATACGCCGCGCTCGGCCAGCTCCGCCAGCGTTTCCCGGCGCTGCCGTTTATGGCGCTCACCGCCACGGCGGATGACACCACGCGTCTGGACATCGTGCGCCTGCTCGGGCTTAACGATCCCTTTATTCAGGTCAGCAGCTTCGACCGCCCCAACATCCGCTACATGCTGATGGAAAAATTCAAGCCGACGGACCAGCTTCTGCGCTACGTGCAGGAGCAGCGCGGCAAATCCGGCATTATTTACTGCAACAGCCGTGCGAAAGTGGAAGACACCGCCGCGCGTCTGCAAAACCGTGGCTTTAGCGCTGCGGCCTATCACGCCGGTTTAGAAAACCACATCCGCGCCGACGTGCAGGAAAAATTCCAGCGTGATGACCTGCAAATCGTGGTCGCGACCGTGGCGTTCGGGATGGGCATCAACAAACCGAACGTGCGCTTTGTGGTGCATTTCGACATTCCGCGCAATATCGAATCCTACTATCAGGAGACGGGCCGCGCCGGGCGTGACGGTCTGCCTGCCGAAGCGATGCTGTTTTACGATCCGGCGGATATGGCGTGGCTGCGCCGCTGCCTGGAAGAAAAACCGCAGGGGCAGCTGCTGGATATCGAGCGTCATAAGCTCAACGCGATGGGCGCGTTTGCCGAAGCGCAAACCTGCCGTCGTCTGGTGCTGCTTAACTACTTTGGTGAGGGGCGCCAGGAGCCGTGCGGTAACTGCGATATCTGTCTCGACCCGCCAAAGCAGTACGATGGGCTGATGGACGCCCGTAAGGCGCTCTCAACCATTTACCGCGTGAATCAGCGCTTTGGTATGGGTTACGTGGTGGAAGTGCTGCGCGGCGCAAATAATCAGCGTATCCGCGAGATGGGCCACGATAAGCTGCCGGTTTATGGCATTGGCCGCGAACAGAGCCACGAACACTGGGTGAGTATTATTCGTCAGCTGATTCACCTCGGTTTCGCCACGCAAAATATCGCCCAGCACTCCGCGCTTCAGCTCACGGAAGCGGCGCGTCCGGTGCTGCGCGGTGAGTTGGCGCTGCAGCTTGCGGTTCCACGCGTCGTCGCCCTGAAACCGCGCGTGATGCAGAAATCCTACGGCGGCAACTACGATCGCAAGCTGTTTGCCAAACTGCGCAAGCTGCGTAAGGCGATTGCCGACGAAGAGAACATCCCGCCGTATGTGGTGTTCAACGATGCGACGCTGATCGAAATGGCCGAGCAGATGCCGCTCAGCGCCGGTGAAATGCTGAGCGTCAACGGCGTTGGCACGCGCAAACTCGAGCGCTTTGGCAAAGAATTTATGGCGCTCATTCGTTCCCATGCTGATGGTGACGATGAGGAGTAGTCAGTCCGGCTAAAAAGTGCCAGGATGGTGACTCACTGAATTATTTTCCCGCGAGTTAATTATGTTAATGCTATTCCTCACTGTGGCGTTGGTGCACATCGTTGCGTTGATGAGCCCTGGCCCTGACTTTTTCTTCGTTTCGCAGACTGCCGTCAGCCGCTCCCGCAAAGAGGCGATGATGGGCGTGCTCGGTATTACCATGGGGGTCATGGTCTGGGCTGCCGTTGCGCTGCTTGGCCTGAACCTTATCCTCGCGAAAATGGCCTGGCTGCATAACATCATCATGGTCGGCGGTGGCTTGTATCTGTGCTGGATGGGCTACCAGATGCTGCGTGGTGCGCTGAAGAAAGAAGAGAGTGTAGCCGCTGAACCTAACGTTGAGCTGGCGACCGGTGGACGCAGTTTCGTACGCGGCTTACTGACCAACCTTGCAAACCCAAAAGCGATTATCTACTTCGGCTCGGTGTTTTCCCTGTTCGTCGGTGACGACGTCGGCGCGGGCGCGCGCTGGGGCATTTTCCTGCTGATCGTCGTCGAAACCTTCGCGTGGTTTACCGTGGTAGCGAGCCTGTTCGCTTTACCGTCCATGCGCCGTGGCTATCAGCGCCTGGCGAAGTGGATCGATGGCTTTGCGGGGGCGCTCTTCGCAGGGTTTGGGATTCACCTGATTATCTCCCGCTAATATCCTCATTTCAGGACAGGGCAAACCAGCCCTGTCTTTTTCCGAAAATACCCCTCCTGCCCTTTGCCAATTGTCTTTCGCGATGACGCTCACATTTGTGGGTATAGTTGCGTGCGAAGATTGATGCAATAAATTTAATTCATTGATTAAATTGATATTTATTGCTTTTGAATTGATTTTGTGAATATCAGTTTAATACCAAATTCAGGACAAAAGGAATTGGCCATGAGTGGAAAACCCGCAGCACGTCAGGGAGATATGACCGCAATCGGCGGCCCGATAATACAGGGCTCTCTTGGCGTCATGATTGGTGCACCAACCGGCGTAGCCTGTTCAGTATGTCCCGGAGGACATATCTCTGGTAACCCTGTTAACCCGTTGCTGGGGGCAAAAGTACAGCCTGGCGAAACAGATTTCGCCCTTCCAGGCCCTTTGCCATTTCTCCTTGCGCGTACCTACAGCAGTTATCAGACAAAAACCCCATCATCTGTTGGAATATTGGGACCGGGCTGGAAGACTCCCGTCGATATTCGCCTGCAAATACGCAACAGCGAACTGATCCTCAATGACAACGGTGGGCGTAGTATCCACTTTGATTTGTTGTTGCCTGGCGAAATGGCTTTCAGCCACAGCGAATCCTTCTGGCTGGCGCGGGGTGGCGTGTTAAAGCAATCTGATAGCAACCCCCTGTATCACTTGTGGCAGTCCCTTCCTGAAGATGTCCGCATCAGTCCGCATAATTATTTTGTGACTAATAGTCCGCAGGGGCCGTGGTGGGTTCTTGGCTGGACAACATTTGCGCCATGTATTGATGAGATTCTGCCCGCGCCGTTACCGCCATATCGTAATTTAACCAGCCTGATCGATAATCTGGGGCGCATGCTCACGTTTCATCGTGCCACTGATGGGGAGTTAGCGGGAGAAATACTAGGCGTCACGGATGGTGCTGGCCGACGTTTCGCGCTGAAATATACTGGATTTACTGATGTGCCTCAGACTCGCTTTGGTGCGGACAACGGATGGCGTCTGACTGAGGTTTGGTTAACCTGCGACCCTGAATATCCTGGTGATTTACCTGTCGCCCCGCTGGTGCGGTATCAGTATTCCGAACGGGGTGAATTACTTGATGTATATGACCGCAGTGATACAAAAGTGCGCTCTTTCATTTACGACGAAACCTTCCCGGGACGGATGGTGGCCCACTGTTATGCTGGTCGCCCGGATATACTCTATCGATATGATGCAGCAGGCCGAGTGATCGAACAGCGCAACCCGGCCGGGCTGAGCTATGTTTACGCTTATGAAAAAAATAAAATTACAATTACGGATAGCCTGAATCGCTGCGAAGTGCTCCATACCCAAGGTGAGAATGGTCTGAAACGAGTGGTAAAAAAAGTCGCTGCTGATGGCAGTATGACTCACAGTGAATTTGATCCTTATGGGCGTCTGGTAGCGCAAACGGATGAGTTGGGCCGCAAAACGACGTTCAGGCTGAACCCCGCTTCCGGGCTTCCGAGTGCTCGCGTTTCTCCTGATGGTAAGATTACCGAGTTTTACTACAGCTCCCAACGTCAACTCACCGCCACTCTATGGCCAGACGGACTGCGCAGCCACAGGGAATATGATGAGGCGGGGAGGCTTATCACGGACTCCTCCCGTAATGGAGAAACGTTGAGGTATTTCTACGCGGAGCCGCACAGTGACTTTCCTACCTCGCGTGAAGACGCCACTGGAAGTCAACAGCAATTGGTCTGGAGCCACTATGGCCAGTTACTGACGTTTATCGATTGCTCAGGATATAAAACTCGCTACGAATACGATCGGTTTGGGCAGCTTATCGCAACCTATCGGGAAGAGGGTTTGAGTCAGCGCAGTGAATACGATGCGCATGGCAGACTGATAAACCAGACGGATTCTGCAGGTTATCATACTTACTATGAATACGACGCTGCTGGTGATCTGACGGCAGTTGTTGCGCCCGATGGTAATCGTAGTACGACTGAATTTGATGCTGCAGGGCGACCTGTTTCCGTCACCTCCGGTGGCCTGACGCGTAAAATAGAATACGATCCCGCTGGCCGTACAACGCGACTGACAAATGAAAACGGCAGTAATACCCTGTTCACATATGATCTTCTGGACAGGTTAATTCAGCAGACCGGCTTCGACGGACGTACACAGCGTTACCACTATGATCTGACGGGTAAACTGATCCAACGCGAAGAAGAAGGCCTGACAACACTTTGGCATTACGATGATGGCGATCGCCTGTTACATCGTACTGTCAATGATATTCCCGCTGAACAGTGGCAATACGATGATCGCGGATGGCTTGTCAGCATCAGCCATCTTAATGAAGCTCACCGTGTTGCTATTCACTATACGTATGATCAGCAGGGGCACCGTACTGGCGAACGCCAGACGGTACATCATCCAGATACCAATGAGTTGTTATGGCAGCACGAAACCCAACACGACTGGGATGCACAGGGGCAACTAAAGCGATATATACCTGACAGTCTGGCTCCGGTGGAATGGTTAACCTATGGTAGTGGCTATGTAGCTGGAATGAAGCTAGGCGATGTACCACTGATTGATTTCACCCGTGATCGTCTGCACCGAGAAACACTGCGAACATTTGGCGCTTATGAACAGGTTACTGGCTACACCTCTGGTGGGCAGTTGGAAAGCTGTCACCTGAATAACCCGCACCTGAATCGCGAATACGGTTGGAATGATAATGGAGAGCTTATTCGTATCAGCGAGGCGAACCAGCAGATAAACTTTCATTACAGCCAAACTGAACGCCTGACCGGGGTTAGCATCACCTCCGCAGATCTGAATTTCCATATTCCGTATGTCTTTGACCCAGCAGGTAACCGGATGACAAATCTGGAACTGCATCCCGATCATTCCCTAACCGCGTGGCCAAATAATCGTATCGCGAAGAACGCCCATTATCTATATCACTATGATAACCACGGCCGACTCACCAGGCAGGAAATCAATTTGCCACCGGGTGCAGTACACATGAGCGGTGAGCTGGTTCGGCATTATCGTTATGACCACCAGCACCGTCTTGTTGCCTATGTCTGTGAACAGATTTGGAGCCGAAAGGTGATCTCTGAGAGCCGTTATGTCTATGACCCACTCGGCAGACGTATAGGCAAAAAAGCATGGAAGAGTAAGCGCTACGGCAAAGGAGACGGCGAACTTGTCATTTTAAATCCGTTACCTGAAGTGACCTGGTATGGCTGGGATGGCGACACGCTGGTCACTACACAAACGGAAAGTAAACGCGTCCAGACGGTGTACCAGCCGGGGAGTTTTACACCACTGCTGCGTATTGAAACAGAAAACCTTGAACTGACGAAGACGGCTCGTCGTAGCCTGGCGGATAAACTGCAACAGGAAGGAGGTATCGCCTTCCCCGCAGAGGTGATTTCACGGCTGAACATGCTGGAGCGTGAGCTGCAACAAAATGCGGTCAGTGATGACATACGTCAGTGGCTCGCCGAATGTGGGCTGACCCTAGAGCAGATGGTCAATCAGATGGTACCTGTGTATGTGCCAGAGCGAAAAATCCACCTGTACCACTGTGACCATCGTGGGCTGCCGCTGGCGCTGATAAATAAAGATGGCACAGTATCCTGGCGTGCAGAGTACGACGAGTGGGGTAATCAACTGAACGAAGATAACCCGGAACATTTGCAACAGCTCATCCGTTTGCCAGGCCAGCAATATGATGAAGAAACAGGACTGCATTATAACCGGCATCGTTACTACGATCCGCGGCAGGGACGGTATATCACCCAGGATCCTATTGGGTTGCGGGGAGGATGGAACCCGTATTCGTACCCACTGAATCCAAATCAATATACAGATTCATTAGGTTTATGTGTTGAAGATTTATGTATAATTGAGGGCGGAATACTTTTATCATTCATTTTAGGAGCTGGTACAACGGTTCAGGAGCAACAATCGCAACAGGCCTTTACCGATCAATATGGACGTAAAGTTAACTCGGAAGCTGATAAATTAACAAGAGAGCATAAGTCTGGTTTAAATTTAGGTGGGAATTGTACACCTCAAGATCTTAATGATCTGCAAAATGAAAAAAATAGACTATGCAATCAATCTCGAGCCTGTAAGCCACAAATGCCAAAAAATGAATTATTAAGGCGTTATGATATAAATTTGGCATGTGCCTCAGTCAGAAAACAAATTAATAATCAATGTTTTGGCGGTGGGGATAAAATTCATATGAATGAAGAAAGCGAGGCTTATGGTGTCGGTGCCGTTTGTAGCCGTTATGCGAGTATGAAATGATTAAATTAGAAGATAAAAAAATATTTCTAACTGAACTATATGAGGCATTCCCCATAAAAAATAATTGTGAAGTTTCTCTCAATATTCTTGAGCAATATGAAGGTGAAACTGTGTATTGTTTTTTTTATGGACATTCATGGCTTGAACTAATTAGCAATCTTGATTTTAGAATGGATGGTGATATTTTAGAAAAAGCGTGTCTTTATCTGGATAAAAATGAATTTAGATATTATTTTCCATTATATATTTATGCTAGTCTACTTAATTCTGAAGGATGGGCTTTTGAATATTCATTTTTTATGCATTTTTTAACGCCAGATTTTATGGGAGAAGATACTTTCTTTGGATTTATAGAACAGTTTGATGAGTTACAAAAAAAATTAATATATGAATTTGTCAAATATAAATCGGAGGATGAACGCGACTTGATAGCAATCGACGCCTTTAATAGCTATTGGTTTTTGTATTCATAAATAGGTGGCCTACTCTGACCAGCTAAGTCTACCTTTGGCAGTTATCAGTACAGAAGGCCAAATCTAATGAATATTCGACTATATGAAGATACAGGACTGAATTATAACCGGCATCGTTACTACGATCCGCGGCAGGGACGGTATATCACCCAGGATCCTATTGGGTTGCGGGGAGGATGGAATTTTTATAAATATCCGTATAACCCAGCACAACGAATCGATCCTCAAGGTTTGTTTGACGGTAATTTTGGCTCGTTGGGGGATGGAGGATTTGGTTCATTCTGTGCGGCCAATGAATCGGCAATGAGGCATCTGCCACCAGAGGATGTAATTGCTGTTTTGGACAATAATGCAAAAATGCACAATGTATACAATCCATTATCTGAATATGTTTATGGGATAGCCGTCCTTCCCTCGGTAGTGGGTATGTCAGCAATCAACGCAGGAGCATCTTTGGCCAGAAGGGTGACAGCATGTGTGAAAGATACCGTTGAATCCGTAATTAAGGATGGCGAACGAGATCCCAAAGCAATAGCTCTTACCTGTGGGAAAGGCTTTTCAAATGAGGGAGTACCAGATTGGCAAAGTAAAATATCAGACTTCCTAATTTACTCCTTGGCATCCTATAGCCAGAAACAATAATAATTAGTATTGAGAAAATGTTATGCTCAGAAAAAACTTGTGTTCAAAATCGCAATTTTCCTTATTGGGATATGCGCGATTTTTATTATAAGTATTGATACAGTATTAGTAAGAGATGAAAATGTCATTGTTGGAAGTGATATTATCAGTGGCAGAAAAATATCTTTAAAAGAGCTCATTAAAAATGCAGATGGTGGTGATGCGAATGCCCAAAATGATCTCGGGCTTTTATATTATAGAGGATGGCATGTAGACAAGAATTATAGCAAGGCAATTTATTGGTACATGAGGTCTGCAAATCAATGTTTTATGAAGGGACAGTACAACCTTGGTGTTGCATATGCTAATGGACGAGGATTGAAAAAAAATATCTATAAAGCCGTTAAGTGGTATCAGCAGGCTGCTAAACAAGGAGTAATTAAGGCACAGGTTAATCTTGGCGATTTGTATGTTATCGGTCATGGTGTTCCTAAAAATTATAAGGAAGCCATGAAATGGTTTATGATCGGATCTGAACATAATGATCCACTTGCAACATACAATGTTGCTAAAATGTATAGCAATGGATTGGGTGTGAAAAAGGATTTATCAGAAGCCGCTAAATGGTATCAACGCGCAGTTGATTTGGGGTCGATGAGTGCAAACAATTCTCTTGCTTTATTATATGCACAAGGGGTTGGTAATCTTCCAAAAGATCGTATTAAAGCTGTTGCTTTGATACGTTCATCTGCTTGTCAGGGATATCCGATAGCTCAAAATAATTTAGGGTTGCTGTACTCTAAAGGGAACGAAGAGGTACCAAAAGATATTGTGCTAGCTTATGTGTGGTTTTCTGTGTCTTTATTTAATGGCATTGATAACGCTCAAAAATCTATAGCTGAAATAAGAAGTAAAATGACGTCTCAAGAATTAATAAAAGCGGATGAATTGGCAGAGAAATATAAACTAAGACATGAATTTCCATTGGATGAGGATGATGCCTATAAATCTAAAACTGAATGTCGCTATCCATAGATCTGAATTTTTTTAGCTAAACAGAAGAATAATATTTTACAACCGTACCGGACGCCTCTGGCGGATAAACTATAATATCGCCTCCTCCGCAAAGGTGATTTCACGGCTGAACATGCTGGAGCGTGAGCTGCAACAAAATGCGGTCAGTGATGACAATCGTCAGTGGCTCGCCGAATGTGGGCTGACCCTGGAGCAGATGGTCAATCAGATGGAACCTGTGTATGTGCCAGAGCGAAAAATCCACCTGTACCTCTGTGACTATCGTGGGATGCCGCTGGCGCTGATAAATAAAAATGGCACAGTATCCTGGCGTGCAGAGTACGACGAGTGGGGGAATCAACTGAACGAAGATAATCCGGAACATTTGCAACAGCTCATCCGTTTGCCAGGCCAGCAATATGATGAAGAAACAGGACTGCATTATAACCGGCATCGTTACTACGATTCGCGGCAGGGAAGTTATATTACGTAGGATCCGATTGGGTTGGAGGGGGATAGAATCCGTATGAGTATCCACTGGATCCTGTGCAGTTGGTGGACCCATTAGGACTTTATGGGTGGAGTTCCTTAGGTGGCTTACTTATGCAACCAAGAGTCAAATCATCAGTTACAAACGCCATGCCTGGTCCCATTGTAGATACGAATCCTTCCATACCTTTACGACCTGATGGTAAACCATCGGGGTCCGGGTGTGGTTAAGTGAATACAGACAGCTATGTCCCTGATGTTATTAATGGTGTTAGTTTTGCTTCTGTATGCGAAGCTCATGACAAGTGCTATGGGATACTGGGCTCAGATAAGGCTTTTTGTGATAGCCAGTTAGGTAATAACATTGTACAGGCTTGCAATAAACAGTTGCAGGGAATCCCCCATGCTGAAGAAGTGCTATCAAGTTGTCATATGGCAGCGGGTATATATATCAGATGGCAGTCAGAAAATTGGGTGGTGATGCATACAATAATGCATAGACGGCGGCGAAAGCAGCGATAAAATAATTGTAGTATTTACATATAATGAGAAAAATATGTTACCAAAATGGATTTTAATACCAATTATTTTGATACTTGTTACAGTTCCTGTGGTTGTTATTAGTGGTGGAAAGCGGTATTCAAATTATTACCTAAGCCCACTGGCAATCTTACCTAACTTGATCATCGGATTAAAAAGTAATTGTTTTTTGTGTACACTGGTTAGATGAAAAAAAGGTGAAGCAAAGGATATTAAATAACATAAAACGGTCATTCGCGCGGATACGATTAATGATCTGGTTGCGGCGCTGATTTGCGAGGAGGTGCGAAGCGAAAAATTGTAGTGACCAGGCCAATTGCCTGGCTCAGTTTTCCCGCAAGTTGCAGTGCCACACCGTCCAAAGCGAGGACGAAGTGGCCGTCATGCAGCGGCACTAAGCATGCCTCGCCGACGCCAGCAACGCACCTACCAGCATAAACAATGACCCGAACACTTTGTTCAGCGCCTTCATCTGTTTCGGCCCTTTGATCCACGCGGCAATTCGTTGCGCCAGGGTCGCATAGCCAATCATCACAATGATATCGACGATAATGGTCGTGGCGCCGAGCACCACGTACTGCATCACCTGTGGTTGATGCGGGACTATAAACTGCGGAAAGAGGGCGGCGAGAAAGACGATGCTTTTCGGGTTGGTCAGGTTCACAAATACCGCGCGTTTAAACAGACGACCGCGCGTCTGGGTATGGGCGAGGGTATTCAGGTCAATCGAGCCTGCCGCGCGCCATTGCTGGATGCCCAGCCAAATCAGATAAGCTGCGCCCGCCCATTTGAGCACTTCAAACGCCAGCACTGAACGCGAGAACAGCGTCCCAAGGCCAATCCCCACCAGCACGATATGAATGCCCAGCCCGGTCTGCAGTCCGGCAATGGACGCGACCGCGCCGCGATAGCCGTGGTTAATGGACGTGGTCATGGTATTGATCGCGCCAGAGCCAGGGGAAAGGCTCAGGATGATGGATGTCAGCAGGTAAGCGAACCACCACTCGAAGGTCATTTGAAACTCCCGAATCGTCTATTTTTATGCCACAATACGCTATTGTCGCGTCATTGTGTGACGCAACCAGAAAAAACGATATTCCTTGGCTTACAGGGGTGGAAACCCGATGTTTCAGCAGAAAAAGGACTGGGAAACACGCGAGAACGCATTTGCTGCTTTCTCCATGGGGCCGCTGACCGATTTCTGGCGTCAGCGCGAAGAAGCCGAAATCACAGGCGTGGACAATGTTCCGGTGCGCTTTGTTCGTTTTCGGAATGTCAAAAACGACCGCGTGATCGTGGTTTGCCCCGGTCGTATCGAAAGTTACGTTAAATACGCTGAACTGGCCTACGACCTTTTCCATCTTGGGTTTGATGTACTGATTATCGACCATCGTGGGCAAGGGCGCTCCGGTCGGTTGTTATCCGACTCGCACCGCGGGCATGTGGTGAATTTCAGCGATTATGTCGACGATCTCGCCGCGTTCTGGGAACAGGAAGTGCAGCCTGGGCCGTGGCGCAAGCGCTATATCCTGGCACACTCCATGGGCGGGGCGATTGCGACGCTGTTTTTACAACGTCATCCGCATCAGTGCGATGCCATCGCGCTCACCGCGCCGATGTTTGGCATCGTGATGCGCTTTCCGGACTGGATGGTGCGCCATATTCTCGACTGGGCTGAGGGCCATCAGCGCATTCGTGAAGGCTACGCGATCGGGACCGGTCGCTGGCGCGCCCTGCCGTTTGCCGTGAACGTGCTAACGCATAGCCGGCAACGTTATCGGCGTAACCTGCGTTTCTACGCCGATGAGCCGCGCCTGCGCGTCGGTGGGCCAACGTACCACTGGGTGCGTGAAGGTATCCGCGCGGGTGAGTCTGCGCTGGCCGGTGCGGGTAAAGATGCCACGCCAACGTTACTGATTCAGGCGGAAGAAGAGCGTGTGGTGGATAACCGCATGCACGACCGTTTTTGCGAATTGCGCGCCGCCGCCGGGCACCCCTGTGAAGGGGAGAAACCGTTGGTCATAAAGGGCGCGTACCATGAGATCCTTTTTGAAAAGGACACCATGCGCTCAGTCGCGCTCAACGCTATCGTCGAGTTTTTCGACAGGCATAACTGATTTCCTATTGAGGTTAAATTTTCCTATGTACCAGGTTGTCGCATCTGATTTAGATGGCACGCTGCTTTCTCCCGACCACACCCTGTCGCCTTACGCGAAAGAAACCTTAAAACTCCTGACAGCCCGTGGCGTGAACTTCGTCTTCGCAACAGGCCGCCACCACGTGGACGTGGGGCAGATCCGCGATAATCTGGACATCAAAGCGTACATGATCACCTCCAACGGTGCGCGTGTACACGACACCGACGGCAATCTGATCTTCACCCATAACCTCGATCGTGATATCGCCGCCGACCTGTTTGGCGTGGTGCATAGCAACCCGTCAATCGTCACCAACGTTTACCGCAACGACGACTGGTTTATGAACCGTCATCGTCCGGATGAAATGCGTTTCTTCAAGGAAGCGGTTTTCAACTATACCCTGTACGAGCCGGGTCTGCTGGAGCCAGAAGGGATCAGCAAAGTGTTCTTCACCTGCGAAAGCCATGAAGAGTTGCTGCCGCTGGAGCAGGCCATTAACGCGCGCTGGGGCGACCGGGTGAACGTCAGCTTCTCAACGTTGACCTGTCTGGAAGTGATGGCGGGCGGCGTATCGAAAGGTCACGCCCTGGAAGCGGTGGCAAAACGCATGGGCTACGAGCTGAAAGATTGCATCGCCTTTGGCGACGGCATGAACGACGCTGAAATGCTGTCGATGGCCGGGAAAGGCTGCATTATGGAAAACGCGCACCAGCGTCTGAAAGATCTGCACCCGGAGCTGGAGGTGATTGGCACCAACACCGATAACGCCGTGCCGAACTACCTGCGCAAACTGTTCCTTGAATAATCTTCATTTGATTATTTATTGCTCAGTTGTCAACTGAAGAGTTCGCTACAATGCTCGTCCTTCTTTCTGAGAGACATGCATTGTGGCGCTACTCATTATCACCACTATCCTGTGGGCCTTCTCGTTCAGCCTGATCGGTGAATATCTTGCCGGACACGTCGACAGCTACTTCTCTGTGCTGATGCGCGTTGGGCTGGCTGCGCTGGTGTTCCTGCCGTTCCTGCGCCTGCGCGGACAGACGATCAAAACCATTCTGCTGTACATGCTGGTGGGCGCAATGCAGCTCGGCATCATGTATCTGTTCAGTTTCCGCGCCTATGTCTATCTGTCGGTATCGGAATTCCTGCTGTTCACGGTGCTGACGCCGCTCTACATCACGCTGATTTATGACCTGCTGAGCAAACGTCGTCTGCGTTGGGGCTACGTCCTGAGCGCGTTGCTGGCGGTGGCCGGTGCGGCGATTATTCGCTACGACAAAGTGAGCGATCACTTCTGGACCGGGCTGATGTTTGTCCAGCTCGCGAACATCAGCTTTGCCATTGGCATGGTGGGCTACAAACGCCTGATGGAGATCCACCCGATGCCGCAGCACAACGCGTTCGCCTGGTTTTATATGGGGGCGTTCATCGTGGCGGTGGTGGCGTGGTTTATGCTGGGCAATCCGCAAAAATTGCCGACCACCACACTGCAATGGAGCGTGCTGATCTGGCTTGGGGTAGTCGCTTCAGGGCTGGGGTACTTTATGTGGAACTATGGAGCCACGCAGGTGGATGCCGGGACGCTGGGCATTATGAACAACGTTCACGTGCCTGCGGGGCTGCTGGTGAACCTGGCAATCTGGCAGGAACAACCCCACTGGCCAAGCTTTATTATTGGGGGAACGGTGATTCTGGCTTCCCTGTGGGTACATCGCCATTGGGTCGCTCCGCGCTCCGAACAAATGGCAGATGGTCGCAAGCGTGATTCCGCGCTGAGCGAATAAACGCCTCCGTGACCGGCTGACGCTGCTCGCCATCGCGCACGGCAGCGTACAGTCGGCTCCACAATCCCTCGCCCAGGGTTTTGGTTACTACCAGACCCTGACGTTCAAAGCTCTCCACCACCCAGTGCGGCAGCGCCGCGATCCCCATTTTAGCCGCCACCATCTGAATCAGCAGCAGGGTGTTATCGACACTTTTCAGGTTCGGGCTGATGCCTGCCGGTTGCAGGAAATGGCGCCAGATATCCAGACGACTGCGCTGCACCGGATAGATCATCAACGTTTCGGTCGCCAGATCTTCCGGCGTGACGCGCGTTTTCACCGCCAGCGGATGGTCAGGTGCCAGCACCAGGCGCACTTCATAATCAAACATCGGTGAGTAGTGCAGACCGCTGCGCGGCAGAATATCGGAAGTCAGCACCAGATCCAGCTCGCCCTGCTGGAGAGACGGCTGCGGGTCAAAGGTCACGCCCGATTTAAAGTCCATCTCTACCTGCGGCCAGTTCTGACGGAAATTCTCAAGCGCGGGCGTCAGCCACTGAATACAGCTATGACATTCAATTGCGATGCGCAGCCGTGTCTGCTGCGGCTCATTGCAGGATTGCAGGGCGCTGGCGATTTGCGGCAGCACCTGATTCGCCAGCTGCAGCAAAATCTCACCCTGCGGCGTAAAGCGCAGCGGCTGGCTCTTACGCACGAACAGACGAAAGCCAAGGCGTTGTTCCAGATCGCTGAACTGGTGGGACAGGGCGGATTGTGTTTGATGCAGCGTGGCCGCAGCCGCTGCGAGCGAACCGCAGTTCCGCAACGCTTGTAGCGTTTTCAGGTGTTTTATCTCGATCATGAAAGTCCTTCACTTCGCCATGAACAATTTGCGCTTGTGGATCATACAGTACATTCACATTATGGATGTGTAAACATCTGGATGGCTAAATAACGAATTCATAAGAGGCAGCGACATGACAATTATTAACCACACCCTCGGTTTTCCTCGCGTTGGCCTTCGCCGCGAGCTGAAAAAAGCACAAGAGAGTTACTGGGCGGGCAACGCCACCCGTGAAGAGCTGCTGGCGGTTGGACGCGAGCTGCGTGCGCGCCACTGGGATCAGCAAAAACAGGCAGGCGTGGATCTGCTGCCGGTGGGCGATTTTGCCTGGTACGACCATGTTCTGACCACCAGCCTGCTGCTCGGCAATGTGCCGGCTCGTCATCAGAACAACGATGGATCGGTAGATATCGACACCCTGTTCCGCTTGGGTCGTGGGCGCGCACCGACCGGTGAGCCAGCGGCAGCCGCAGAAATGACGAAATGGTTTAACACCAACTATCACTACATGGTGCCGGAGTTTGTAAAAGGCCAGCAGTTCAAACTGACCTGGACGCAAATCCTGGATGAAGTGGACGAAGCGCTGGCGCTGGGCCACAAAATCAAACCTGTACTGCTCGGCCCGGTAACCTACTTGTGGCTGGGCAAAGTGAAAGGCGAGCAGTTTGACCGCCTGAGCTTGCTGAAAGACATCCTGCCGGTGTACCAGCAGGTGCTGGCTGAGCTGGCAAAACGCGGCATCGAGTGGGTACAAATCGACGAACCGGCGCTGGTGCTGGAGCTGCCGCAGGCGTGGCTGGATGCGTTCAAACCGGCTTACGACGCCCTCACCGGGCAGGTTAAACTGCTGCTGACCACCTATTTCGAAGGGGTCACGCCGAACCTCGACACCATCACCGCGCTGCCGGTGCAAGGCCTGCACGTTGACCTGGTTCACGGCAACGATGACGTAGCTGAGCTGCACAAACGGCTGCCGGCTGACTGGCTGCTCTCTGCCGGTCTGGTTAACGGACGTAACGTCTGGCGCGCCGATTTGACTGAGAAATACGCGCAGATCAAAGACATTGTCGGCCAACGTGATCTGTGGGTAGCTTCGTCTTGCTCCCTGCTGCACAGCCCGATCGATCTGAGCGTGGAAACGCGTCTGGATGCGGAAGTGAAAAGCTGGTTTGCCTTCGCCCTGCAAAAATGTGAAGAGCTGGCCCTGCTGCGCGATGCGCTGAACAGCGGCGACACGGCTGCGATTACCGAATGGAGCGCACCGATTCAGGCGCGCCGTCACTCGACTCGTGTTCACAACGCGGCGGTGGAAAAACGTCTGGCGGCGATCACCGCAAAAGACAGCCAGCGTGAAAATGCCTATGAAGTTCGTGCAGAAGCCCAGCGCGCGCGCTTTAATCTGCCGGCCTGGCCAACCACCACTATTGGCTCATTCCCACAGACCACTGAAATTCGCGGCCTGCGTCTGGACTTCAAAAAAGGCAATCTCGACGCCAATAACTACCGCACCGGCATCGCCGAACACATTAAACAGGCGATTATTGAGCAGGAACGCCTGGGTCTGGACGTGCTGGTTCACGGCGAAGCCGAGCGTAACGACATGGTGGAATATTTCGGTGAGCATCTGGACGGTTTCGTCTTTACCCAGAACGGCTGGGTGCAGAGCTACGGTTCACGCTGCGTGAAACCCCCGGTGGTGATTGGCGACGTGAGTCGCCCGGAAGCGATTACCGTCGAATGGGCGAAGTACGCCCAGTCTCTGACCGACAAACCGGTCAAAGGCATGCTGACCGGTCCGGTGACTATTCTGTGCTGGTCCTTCCCGCGCGAAGACGTGACCCGCGAAACCATCGCCAAACAGATTGCGCTGGCGCTGCGTGATGAAGTGGCGGATCTGGAAGCGGCAGGCATTGGCATCATCCAGATTGATGAACCGGCACTGCGCGAAGGTCTGCCGCTGCGTCGCAGCGACTGGGCGGCGTATCTGGAGTGGGGCGTGGAAGCGTTCCGCATCAACGCCGCCGTGGCAAAGGACGACACGCAGATCCACACCCACATGTGTTACTGCGAATTTAACGACATCATGGATTCTATCGCCGCGCTGGATGCGGATGTGATCACCATTGAAACGTCGCGTTCCGATATGGAGTTGCTGGAGTCGTTCGAAGAGTTCGACTACCCAAACGAAATCGGGCCGGGCGTGTATGACATTCACTCCCCGAACGTACCCAGCGTGGAGTGGATTGAAGCCCTGCTGCAGAAAGCCGCCCAGCGTATTCCGGCTGAGCGTCTGTGGGTCAACCCGGACTGCGGCCTGAAAACCCGCGGCTGGCCAGAAACCCGTGCGGCACTGGCGAACATGGTGAAAGCCGCGCAGAACCTGCGTCAGGCGTAATGGGATATGGCCGGGCGATTGCCCGGCCTAGGCATGACCATCCATTAACCGGCTGATGTGAATACTCAGCCACGTCAGCTCATCTTTCGGCAGCGTTAGCTGATACTTCTCCTGCACGTAATCGCGAATCACCCACGCGACGGTCATTGCGTCCGGGCGATGGCGCATCAGCTCCTGATAAAAATCCTCGGTCTCACTGACCACCACGCTTCCACTTAACACGCGTTCCGCGAAATAGCGCAGATGGGTGATGAAGCGCCGGTAATTCACCGACTCCGTATCGATCGCTTTGCTCAGCTTGTAGCGCACAATCTCGGCGATGCGATTTACCAGTTCGACCTGCTGATGCGCGGAGCTGTTGTCATCCTGGCTGCTGGCGTTAATCAGATGGAACGCAATATTGACCGCTTCTTCTTCCGGTAACTCTACGTCAAAGCGTTCATTCACGTTGTCTCGCGCCTGCATCCCGACGCGGTATTCTTGCGGGTAATAGCGCTTCACTTCCCAGCTCAACTTATTCAGGATCAGCTGCCCGTTACGGCTACGCTCCACCGCAAAATGCAAATGTTCGGCGAGCGTAAACAGCAGCACGGAGTTCAGCTTTTCGCCGCACAGGCTGCGGGCGAGCGTGAGAATCTCATGGCTGACGTCAAAATACGCCGCAGGAATGGTATCCGTCAGGGATAAAAAATGGCGGGATTTCAGATCGCTAAGCGGCAGAAAGACTTTCTCCACCTGCGCCAGGTCGATATGTGTACCGGGTTTGGCTCCGAAACCAATCCCTTTACCAAACAGGATCATCTCCCGCTGGTCGTGATCGACCAGCAGCATACTGTTATTGAGCGATTTTTTTATCGTTATCACGGTTATTCCTGCGGCCTGGCCGTTTAGCTCATGTCAGCGCCATTGCTGGCAATCACTCTTTGGTACCACCAGAACGACTCTTTTTTCAGGCGTTCCAGCGTGCCGTTACCTTCGTCATCCTGGTCGACATAAATAAAGCCGTAGCGTTTGGACATCTGCGATGTGCCCGCGCTGATAATGTCGATACAACCCCAGGTGGTGAATCCCATCACATCTACCCCTTCGTTGATAGCTGCCAATGTTTGTTCGAAGTGGGCGCGGAAATAGTCGATACGATAGCTGTCGTGGATTTTCCCTTCCTCGACGGTATCTTTTGCCCCTAGGCCATTTTCGACAATAAACAGCGGCTTTTGGTAACGGTCGTACAGTTCGAGCAGAGAGATTTTCAACCCGACAGGATCAATCTGCCAGCCCCACTCGGATGCAGGCAAGTACGGGTTTTTTACCCCCAGAATCGTGTTACCCGCGGTGCGCTCGACATCAGCCTGCGTCGATTCGGTGAGGGACATGTAATAGCTGAAGGAGACAAAATCGACGGTGTGATCTTTCAAAATGCGATGATCGTCTGCCTGCATCTCAATCTGAATATCACGGCTGGCGAGATCGCGCAGGATCAGCGGCGGATATTCACCAAAGACCTGCACATCGGCGTAAAAGTAGTTTTCGAGATTTTTTTTCAGCGTGGCCTCTACGTCCTGCGGGCGACAGCTGTGGGGATAGGTGGTGAGCTTCGTCAGCATGCACCCGACCTGGCTGCCGGGAATTTTGGCGTGGCAGTCGCGGGTCACCAGCGCAGAGGCCACAAACTGGTGGTGCAGCCCCTGGTAAATGTCCTGCTGCGCTTTTCCTGGCGCGCTTTTCTCTTCGCGAATCCCGGCGGTGGTAAACGGATGGCGATGAATGCTGTCGATTTCATTAAAGGTGAGCCAGTAGCGCACCAGATCTTTGTAGCGATCAAAGCAGACATTACTGAACCGCACGAAAGCATCCACCACGTTACGATGTACCCAGCCGTTGTACTTCTCGCTCAGGGCCAGCGGCATTTCATAATGTGAGAGCGTGACGAGCGGTTCAATATTATGGCGGCGCAGCTCGCGGAACATCTCCTCGTAAAACTGCAGGCCCGCTTCATTAGGGGCTGCGTCCTCGCCTGTCGGGAAGATACGCGACCAGGCAATGGACACGCGCAGAACCTTAAAGCCCATCTCGGCAAACAGGGCGATATCGTCTTTATAGCGGTGATAAAAATCAATGCCGCGACGCTTGGGATAAAGCGCGTCGTTGCGCCCTTCAAACGCATCGCGGATATTTTCATCCGTCAGCGCCATATGACCGTCATAATCCTTCAGCGACAGGTTTGGCTTCCAGGTGATGGCGTCAGCGACGGACGGCCCTTTGCCATCAACGTTCCATGCTCCTTCGGCCTGATTAGCGGCAATCGCGCCGCCCCATAAAAAACCTTGCGGAAACGGGAGGGATTTATCCATTACACGGACTCCTTTAGCGTCATGATGATGTGAGGATGAGTGTCTTTGTCGTGGTTACTGCCTGGTGTCAGCGAGAATCGTTCGCCATTCGTGACGATCATGACCACAACCGGATCCAGCCCGGCGGCGGTGATGATGTCGAGAGAAAACTCAATCAGTGTGTCGCCGCTTTTCACGTGCTGGCCTTCTTTCACCAGCGGGTGGAATCCATTGCCTTGCAGCCTGATGGTGTCGATGCCGATGTGGAAAATCAGCTCAACCCCTGCATCCGTTAAGAGGCTTAGGGCATGACCGCTTTCAAAGACGTTAACGACCGTGCCGTCGGCGGGAGCACGCAGGACGCCCTGCGAAGGGACAATGGCTACGCCATCGCCCATGATTTTGCGCGAAAAAACGTCGTCGTTAACATTTTCCAGTGGAATGATTTGCCCCTCAACGGGACGGATAAAGTGCAGTTCATCGGCCTGTTCCGGGGCTTTATCGCGCCATAACAGCAGAGCACTCAGAAAGGCGATAACAAAAGATAAACCGGCACCCGCAAAGGCCCAGACGATGTTCATTGGGTTATCGGGTGAGACGAACATGGAGATGCTGGCAAGGCCAGGCCCTACCAGCGCAAAGGCTTCGATGGCCATCCAGCCAATAAATGCGCCGCCCACCAGGCTACCCGCAAGCACGCTATAAAGTGCTTTTTTATTGAGAAGCGTGACGCCATACAGGGCGGGTTCGGTAATACCGAACAGCGCGGAAATTCCTGCGGAGAAGGCGGTGGATTTCAGTACCTTATCTTTGCTCCGAAGTGCAATGGCCAGACAGGCGCCAGACTCAGCGATGTTATGTGCCAGCGACGCAGGCAGATAGAGCATTTCACGCCCGAACTGGCTCATCGAGGCGACGGCATAAGGCAGCATCGGCTTATGCATTCCGGCTGCGACCATAAACGGCAGCGCTGCCGCGAGTAACCCGGTCGCCACAAATCCCAGCTTGCCATAGAGCCATAAGATCACCGTGGCCAGGCCCGCGCCCAGCTCATAGCCCAATGGTCCCAGGATCAGCAATGTCACTGGGACCGTAACCAGCAGAGAGAGCATCGGCGAGAGAAAAATGCGCAGTGCGCCGGGAGAGTAACGGTTGAACAGCTTCTCAGTCTGAGCGTAAAACAGCACGCACAGGATGGCCGGGAAGACCTGCGAGGCATAGGCGACATTGCGCAGATCAAACGACATAAACTCTGCGCCATCAGCCAGTTGCTTCGTCATTGCCGGTAGCACCATTACCGCTACGGCAGAGACGGCAACCAGCACGTTCACTTTGAGCTTCGTCGCAGTGGTTATCGCCACCAGAATCGGCAGGAAATAGAGCGGGGCCGAGCCGATATTATCCAGCACTTTGTAAGTGGAACTGTCGCGGCTGAGCCAGCCGAGTACATCCAGCAACAGCAGCAGCGATTTCAGTACGCCGCCGCCCGCAATGGCCGGGACCAGCGGCTGAAAGACGCTGATCACAAAGTCGACGATTTGCGCGCCACGATGCGGTTTGACCGTCTGAGCTGACGCATTTGCCTGGGGTGTGCCGATGAGGGAGCGCGCCGCTTCATAAACCTGCACCACTTCATGACCGATAATGACCTGGCACTGCACGTTGACGCGTACGCCGAGCACGCCATCAATTTTCGCCAGTTCGCGCTCGTTCACTTTCCCGTTATCGTAAAGGCTCAGCCGTAAGCGGGTGGAGCAGTGCTCGAGATGCTCGATGTTTTCAGCGCCGCCCACCTGGGCGATGATATCCAGTGCTGTCTGCAAGTGATTCATGTCTGGCCCCTGTCTCCAGAGCAAAAAAAAAGACCTGAAGCCCATTTCCCCCCGAAAGAGAGAGATGGGCTTCAGGTCTTGCCTACGGATCGTAGTTACACGCCTGTGCTTTTTATATCGTCGAAATTCTGTTTAAAAGTCAAACAACGGCTGCGGTTGTTGCGTCAATGTGTGAGCAACTTAACCCTTTTTCGCCCCATACTGCCTGAACCAGGCCAGCATACGTTGCCAGCCATCTTTGGCGGATTCTTCGTGATAACTCGGGCGATAGTCGGCGTTAAAGGCATGTCCCGCGTCCGGATAGACCACGATGTCGGCTTTGGCATTGGCGGCACGCAGCGCCTGACGCATGGTGTCCACACTCTCAAGCGAAATCCCGGTGTCTTGTCCGCCGTACAGCCCTAAAACCGGCGCATTAAGATCGGTCGCGATATCCACCGGATGTTTCGGTGAATTCAGCGTTTTCTCACCGACCAGTTTGCCATACCACGCCACGGCGGCTTTCAGCTGCGGATTGTGCGCGGCATACAGCCAGCTGATGCGTCCACCCCAGCAAAAACCGGTGACCAGCAGACGGTGCGGATCGCCGCCGTTGCGCGCGGCCCAGCTGGCGACGTGGTCCAGATCGGCAAGCACCTGCGCATCCGGCACTTTGCTGACCAGATTGCTGAAAAGCGTCGGGATATCGCTGTAATCATTCGGATCGCCCTGGCGGAAATAAAGCTCCGGCGCAACGGCCAGATAGCCTTCCAGCGCCAGACGGCGGCAAATATCGCGAATATGTTCGTGAACGCCAAAAATCTCCTGTATCACAATGACGATCGGCAACGGACCGTCGGCCTCTTTCGGGCGCGCGTGATAAGCGGGCATGTTTTCACCCTGCGAGGGAATCGAGGTTTCGCCTGCGGTAATGGCTTCTTCTGACGTGGAGACGATGGTCGCGGCGAGAGGGGCAGCAGCAGGTGCAAAATGGGTCTTTTGTGTCATGGTATTCTCCGTACCTGTAAGCGCAAAAGTAAATATAGACCTCAAGTTAACAACTCACAGTGCCCGAAACGGGCTATCTTTTGTGCAGCCCTGAACGATATAACTTGTTAATGTGATGTAAATCACTATTTTGTGGAAATTAACTGCAACCATTTTCATTCATGGTGAGGTGTGTCACGAAATTAAGCCTGGTGCTTCTGTAAAGTACCGTTTTACTTCTTCTGACACACCGACCCACAGAGGAGTCACCTATGTCTAAGTCTGATGTTTTTCATCTCGGCCTCACTAAAAACGATTTACAAGGGGCTACGCTGGCTATCGTCCCTGGCGATCCTGAGCGTGTGGAAAAGATCGCCGCGCTGATGGATAAGCCGGTTAAGCTGGCAGCGCATCGTGAATTCACCACCTGGCGTGCTGAGCTGGATGGCAAAGCGGTGATTGTGTGCTCGACCGGTATCGGCGGCCCGTCTACCTCTATTGCTGTGGAAGAGCTGGCGCAGCTGGGCATTCGTACCTTCCTGCGTATCGGCACCACGGGTGCGATTCAGCCGCACATCAGCGTCGGTGACGTTCTGGTGACGACCGCGTCTGTGCGTCTGGACGGTGCAAGCCTGCACTTCGCACCAATGGAATTCCCGGCTGTCGCGGACTTCGAATGCACAACGGCGCTGGTTGAGGCGGCAAAATCTATCGGCGCAACCACGCACATTGGCGTGACCGCTTCCTCTGACACCTTCTACCCAGGCCAGGAGCGCTACGACACCTTCTCCGGTCGCGTGGTGAGCCGCTTTAAAGGTTCTATGGAAGAGTGGCAGTCGATGGGCGTCATGAACTACGAAATGGAATCGGCAACGCTTCTGACCATGTGCGCAAGCCAGGGTCTACGTGCGGGTATGGTGGCGGGCGTAATCGTTAACCGTACTCAGCAAGAGATCCCGAACGCAGAAACCATGAAGCAAACCGAAAGCCACGCGGTGAAAATTGTGGTCGAAGCGGCTCGCCGCCTGATCTAATCGCACAACATTCTGTTCAAGGCCGACACGTTCGGCCTTTTCTTTTTTGCGTAACGCCTCGCAGGAAATTCCTTTCAAACTGGACGTTTATACAGCACAATTCTATTTTGTGCGGGTAATGGTTTGATGCAGGAGGCGTTGTGGATATCTCAATCATCGTTTATGCGGCGATAGCGCTGGCGGGGCTGGTCATTGGCTGGCTGATCTCCAGCTATCAACATGCTCAGCATAAAGCGGAACAGCTGCTCGATCGTGAAGAGATGGTCGCTGAGTTGAGCGCTGCCAAACAGCAGCTGGCCCAGAGCAGCCACTGGCGCGATGAGTGCGAGTTGCTCAACAACGAACTGCGCAATCTGCGCGATATTAATACCTCCCTGGAAGCGGATCTCCGCGAAGTCACCACCCGTCTCGAATCCACCCAGCTGCATGCGGAAGATAAAATCCGCCAGATGATCAACAGCGAACAGCGCCTCAGCGAGCAGTTTGAAAACCTCGCCAACCGTATTTTTGAACAGAGCAATCGCCGCGTCGATGAACAAAACCGCCAGAGCCTGAATGGATTGCTGACGCCGCTGCGCGAACAGCTCGACGGCTTTCGCCGCCAGGTGCAGGACAGCTTTGGTCAGGAAGCGCGTGAACGTCATACGCTGGCGCACGAAATCCGTAATCTTCAGCAGTTAAATGCGCAAATGGCGCAAGAGGCGGTCAACCTGACGCGCGCCCTGAAAGGCGACAACAAAACCCAGGGCAACTGGGGAGAAGTGGTGCTAACCCGCGTGCTGGAGGCCTCTGGGCTGCGCGAAGGCTACGAATATGAAACGCAGGTCAGTATTGAGACCGATTCCCGCTCGCGGATGCAGCCCGATGTGATCGTGCGTCTGCCGCAGGGCAAAGACGTGGTGATTGACGCCAAAATGACGCTGGTGGCCTACGAGCGCTACTTCAATGCGGAAGACGATTTCACCCGCGAATCCGCGCTGCAGGAACACATCACCTCCGTGCGCAATCACATTCGTCTGCTGGGCCGTAAGGATTATCAGCAGTTGCCTGGCCTGCGTTCGCTGGACTATGTGCTGATGTTTATCCCGGTCGAACCGGCGTTCCTGCTGGCGCTCGACAGGCAGCCGGAGCTTATCACCGAAGCGCTGAAAAACAACATTATGCTGGTCAGCCCGACCACGCTCCTGGTGGCGCTGCGCACCATTGCCAACCTGTGGCGCTACGAACATCAAAGCCGTAACGCGCAGCAGATTGCCGATCGCGCCAGCAAGCTGTATGACAAAATGCGCCTGTTTGTCGACGATATGTCCTCCGTGGGGCAAAGCCTGGATCGCGCGCAGGATAACTATCGACAGGCGATGAAAAAACTCTCCTCCGGGCGGGGTAATTTGCTGGCACAAGCCGAAGCGTTTCGCACGTTGGGCGTAGAGGTTAAACGCGAGATTAATCCGGAACTGGCGGAGCAGGCCACGGCCCAGGATGAAGAGTATCGTCTGCGCGAAGGCGTGAATGAACGAAATATGAGCAGTGATGACAGTGAGTTAGCGGCACAAACCGCCCCTGAAACGCAGTCAGAACGATTCTTTCAGGGTGGTTGAATCGTAGGGCAAACGCGCCCAATCTGTTACACTTCATGCACATTTGACTGATTAGCAGGCACTGAGATGGTTGAAGATTCACAAGAAACAACGCACTTTGGCTTTCAGACTGTCGCCAAAGAGCAGAAAGCAGACATGGTGGCCCACGTATTCCATTCCGTGGCGGCAAAGTACGATGTCATGAATGACCTGATGTCATTCGGCATTCATCGCTTGTGGAAGCGTTTCACTATCGACTGTAGCGGTGTTCGCCGTGGTCAAACCGTTCTGGATTTAGCCGGCGGTACCGGTGATTTGACCGCAAAATTCTCCCGCATGGTCGGTGAAACGGGCCGCGTTGTACTGGCTGATATCAACGACTCCATGCTGAAAATGGGTCGTGAAAAACTGCGTAACATCGGCGTGGTCGGTAACGTTGAATATGTACAGGCTAACGCCGAAGCCCTGCCGTTCCCCGATAACACGTTCGACTGCATCACCATCTCTTTCGGTCTGCGTAACGTCACCGAAAAAGAAAAAGCGCTGCGTTCCATGTATCGCGTGCTGAAGCCGGGTGGACGTCTGCTGGTGCTGGAGTTCTCCAAACCAATTATTGAGCCGTTGAGCAAAGCGTACGACGCCTACTCGTTCCACATTTTGCCGCGTATTGGCGAATTAGTGGCAAAAGACGCAGAAAGCTATCGCTATCTGGCGGAGTCTATCCGTATGCACCCGGATCAGGACACCCTGAAAGCCATGATGCAGGATGCCGAGTTTGAAAACGTTGAGTACTTCAACCTGACGGCGGGTGTTGTTGCGCTGCATCGCGGCTACAAGTTCTGACTGGAGGCAACGTATGCCTTTTAAACCGTTAGTCACCGCAGGCATCGAGAATGTCCTGAATACCTTTTTGTATCGCTCGCCTGCGCTGAAAACGGCGCGCCAGCGGCTAAACGGCAAGGTACTTCGCGTGGTGCTAAAAGAGTTCTCGACGCCGCTGGTGCTGGTGTTCAGCGAACGTCAGCTGGATGTCGTGGGCGAGTGGGAAGGCGACGCCGATTGCTCTGTCATTACGCACATGAGCGTGCTGCCAAAACTGCGCGACCGTCAGCAACTCACGGCGCTAATCCGCAGCGGTGAGCTGGAAGTCGAAGGCGATATTCAGGTGGTGCAAAACTTTGTCGCACTGGCCGATCTGGCTGAGTTTGACCCGGCGGAGCTGCTGGCACCTTATACCGGTGACATCGTGGCCGAAGGCATCGGTAAGTTTCTGCGCGGCGGATCGTCCTTTTTACGTAAAGGCGTGCAGCGCCAGCAACGCTACGTGGCTGAAGTGCTGACCGAAGAGTGGCGTATGGCGCCCGGTCCGCTTGAAATGGCTTGGTTTGCAGAAGAAACCGCCGCTGTCGAACGCGCGGTTGACGCGCTAACCCAACGGCTGGAAAAACTGGAGGGCAAATGACGCCTGGTGAAATTCGGCGCCTCTACTTTATCGTCCGCACCTTTTTGAGTTACGGGCTCGACGAGCTTATCCCCAAAATGCGTATTACGCTGCCGCTGCGATTCGGGCGGCGCATGTTGTTCTGGATGCCAAACCGTCATAAAGATCAGCCGCTCGGCGAGCGGTTGCGACTGGCGTTGCAGGAGCTCGGCCCGGTTTGGATTAAATTTGGGCAGATGCTCTCTACCCGCCGCGATCTCTTCCCACCGCAAATTGCCGATCAGCTGGCGTTGCTTCAGGACCGCGTTGCACCCTTCGACGGTGCGCGTGCCAAGCAGCAGATTGAAGAGGCGATGGGCGGCATTCCTGTTGAAACCTGGTTCGATGATTTTGAGATCACCCCGCTGGCCTCTGCCTCCATTGCGCAGGTGCATACTGCGCGCCTGAAAGAGAACGGCAAAGAGATCGTCATCAAGGTCATTCGCCCGGATATCCTGCCGATCATTAAAGCAGACATGAAGCTGATTTACCGTCTGGCCCGCTGGGTCCCGCGCCTGTTGCCGGATGGTCGTCGTCTGCGCCCAGTCGAAGTGGTGCGTGAGTACGAAAAAACGCTGATCGATGAACTGAATTTACTGCGCGAAGCGGCCAACGCCATTCAGCTGCGCCGTAACTTTGAAAACAGCCCGATGCTGTATGTGCCTGAGGTCTATTCGGACTACTGCAGTCAAAACATGATGGTGATGGAGCGCATCTACGGCATTCCCGTCTCGGATGTGGTGGCGCTGGAAAATCAGGGCACCAACATGAAACTGCTGGCGGAGCGCGGCGTGCAGGTCTTCTTCACTCAGGTATTCCGCGACAGCTTTTTCCACGCCGACATGCACCCAGGTAATATTTTTGTCAGCTACGAACATCCGGAAGATCCGAAATACATCGGCATCGACTGCGGTATTGTCGGCTCGCTGAACAAAGAAGATAAACGCTATCTGGCAGAGAACTTTATCGCCTTCTTTAATCGCGATTACCGTAAGGTGGCCGAGCTGCACGTGGATTCTGGCTGGGTTCCGCCGGATACCAACGTCGAAGAGTTCGAGTTTGCGATCCGCACCGTCTGTGAGCCGATTTTTGAGAAGCCGCTGTCAGAAATCTCATTTGGCCACGTTCTGCTGAATCTCTTTAACACCGCGCGACGCTTCAATATGGAAGTGCAACCGCAGTTAGTTTTACTTCAGAAAACACTACTTTACGTTGAGGGCGTAGGCCGCCAGCTCTATCCTCAGTTAGACTTATGGAAAACAGCGAAACCTTTCCTTGAGTCGTGGATTAAGGATCAGGTGGGCCTTCCTTCGCTGGTGCGTGCGTTTAAAGACAAAGCGCCGTTCTGGATCGAAAAAATGCCAGAGATCCCTGAACTGGTTTACGACACTTTGCGTCAGAGCAAGAACCTTCAGCACAGCATGGATAAAATCGCCAGCGAGCTTCAGTCCAATCGCGTGCGTCAGGGGCAGTCTCGCTACCTCTTTGGCATTGGCGCTACCTTGTTGCTCAGCGGCACGCTGTTGCTGATCAACCGCCCGGACTGGGAGATGATGCCCGCCTGGGTGATGGCCGGAGGCCTTGTGGTCTGGCTGATCGGCTGGAGAAAAACGCGCTGAATTTGCGTCGCTATCGCCAGGTTGCATACGTATAATGCAACCTGATTAATTAATCATCTATCGAGGATGTAGTATGGGTGGTATCAGTATCTGGCAATTGTTAATCATTGCCGTCATCGTCGTGCTGCTGTTCGGCACCAAAAAGCTTGGTTCTATCGGTTCCGACCTTGGCGCGTCCATCAAAGGCTTCAAGAAAGCCATCAGCGATGATGAAGAAAAGCAAGAAAAATCCAGCCAGGACGCGGATTTCACGGCTAAAACCATCGCAGACAAACAGGACGAAGCCAAAAAGGAAGACGCTAAACGCCACGATAAAGAGCAGGTGTAAGTCGTGTTCGATATTGGTTTTGGTGAACTGCTGCTGGTATTCGTGATTGGCCTGATTGTATTAGGCCCGCAACGTCTGCCGGTGGCAGTAAAAACTGTCGCAGGCTGGGTACGCGCGCTGCGCTCGCTGGCCACGACGGTGCAAAATGAACTGGCGCAGGAACTCAAGCTCCAGGAGTTTCAGGACAGCCTGAAAAAGGTTGAAAAGGCGAGCATGGATAATCTGTCGCCTGAGCTAAAAGCCTCTATGGATGAATTGCGTGAAGCTGCGGAGTCCATGAAGCGTTCTTACAGCGTCAACGATCCTGAAAAAGCGAGCGATGAAGCGAACACTATTCGTAATCCGCTGGTAAAAGATAGCGATGCTCAGCGCGAAGGCGTTACGCCTGCCGAAGCGGAGCATCAGGCCAGTGCGCCATCGCAAGCCCCTGATCTGCAAGAGCCCGTCCCTGCACAAGAGCCTGAGGTAAAACCGAAAGCTGCAGAAGCAAAAGCCGCCGCGCCCGTTTCCGAATCCGCCCCCTCGTCGAGTGATAAAGCGTAAACATGGCAGTAGATGATACTCAACCACTTATTACGCACCTCATTGAGCTGCGTAAGCGTCTGTTAAACTGCATTATTGCCGTTTTCCTGATTTTCTTGTGCCTGGTCTATTTCGCTAACGACATCTATCAGGTTGTTTCCGCGCCGTTGATTAAGCAGATGCCGCTGGGTGCAACGATGATTGCCACTGATGTGGCGTCGCCGTTCTTCACGCCAATCAAGCTGACCTTCTGGGTCTCGCTGATTGCGTCTGCGCCGGTGATTCTGTACCAGGTGTGGGCGTTTGTGGCGCCAGCGCTCTACAAACATGAACGTAAGCTGGTGATCCCACTTCTGGTCTCCAGCTCGCTGCTGTTTTATATCGGCATGGCTTTTGCCTACTTCGTCGTCTTCCCGCTGGCCTTCGGCTTCCTGACGCACACCGCGCCGGAAGGGGTGCAGGTCTCGACGGACATCGCCAGCTACCTAAGCTTTGTGATGGCGCTGTTTATGGCGTTCGGCGTGGCCTTCGAGGTGCCGGTCGCGATCGTCCTGCTCTGCTGGATGGGCGTCACCACGCCGGAAGATCTGCGTAAGAAACGCCCGTATATGCTGGTGGGCGCGTTCGTGGTCGGGATGTTGCTGACGCCGCCGGATGTCTTCTCGCAAACCCTGCTGGCGATACCGATGTACTGCCTGTTTGAAGTTGGCGTGTTTTTCTCGCGCTTCTATGTGGGCAAACGTCGCTCACGGGATGACGAAGAAGATGAGCCAGAGAATCCGACAGAAGAGTAAAACCAGCCGCCCGACAGGGCGGTTGTCATATGGGAGAGAGCATGTTTGATATCGGTTTAAATCTGACCAGTTCGCAGTTTGCCAAAGATCGTGATGAGGTGGTGGCGCGTGCCTTTGCCGCGGGCGTCAACGGGCTGTTGCTGACGGGCACCAACCTTCAGGAAAGCGAGCATGCGCAGCAGCTGGCGCAAGGCTTTGAGCACTGCTGGTCAACCGCAGGCGTACATCCTCACGACAGTAGCCACTGGAATGATGAAAGCGCCGGGACGCTGTATGCGCTGGCGAAAACACCAGAGGTGGTGGCGATTGGCGAATGTGGTCTCGATTTTAACCGCAACTTTTCTACCCCTGCCGAGCAGGAGAAGGCGTTTACCGCGCAGCTGGCGCTGGCGGCAGAACTCGGGATGCCGGTGTTTATGCATTGCCGCGACGCCCACGAACGTTTTCTGACGCTGCTGGAACCCTGGCTGGATAAGCTGCCTGGCGCGGTGCTGCACTGCTTTACCGGCTCCCGTCAGGAGGCCATTGAGTGTCTGGATCGCGGGCTGTATCTGGGCATTACCGGCTGGGTGTGCGATGAACGACGTGGACTGGAGTTGCGCGAACTGCTGCCGGTTATTCCTGCCGATCGGCTGTTAGTCGAAACAGATGCACCGTACCTTCTGCCGCGTGATATGCGGCCCAAACCTGCATCACGACGCAACGAACCGGCTTATCTTGGCCATATCGTTGAGCGGATCGCGCACTGGCGGGGCGAAGAATTGCAGTGGCTGGACGCACAGACGGATGAAAACGTCCGTCGCCTGTTCGGCGTGACGTTTTAAACCTTGCGGAATTCGGTATTCTTGACGCTCTGACGTACCTGTTTATTAAGGAAGTTCAGCAGCAGCATGGAGCGCGCTTCGCCGTCTGGTTCGGCAAATATTGCCTCAAACCCTTCGAATGCCCCTTCGGTAATAACCACGCTATCGCCGGAGAAAGGTGTTTCAGGATCGGTAATATCTTCCGGCTGTTTGTAGACCGAAAGCTGGTGGATCACCGTCGACGGCACGGTGGCCGGATGCGCGCCAAAGCGCACGAAGTGGCTGACACCCCGCGTGGCATTGATGGTGGTGGTGTGGATCACTTCCGGGTCGAATTCGACGAAAAGGTAGTTAGGGAACAGCGGCTCACTGACTGTTGTACGCTTGCCGCGCAGCATTTTTTCGAGCGTAATAACAGGCATCAGACAATTGACTGCCTGACGCTCAAGATGTTCCTGCGCACGCTGAATTTGCCCGCGTTTGCAATACAGTAAATACCAGGCTTGCATAATCACTCTTTCCCTTTGTTCGCGGCGCAAGCATATCAAAACCCCGAAGGGATCGCTAAGGTGATTATAATGGCCGAAAGCGGAAGTTGAGGCAGAACTTCACGCTTATTTAACAAAATTACAGCGTCATGATGACGAACGCCGTATAATGAAGCGCTTACAGAGAGGCCATGACTAACTGCATGAAATACCACGATCTACGCGACTTCCTGGCGCTGCTGGAAAAGCAGGGCGAACTCAAACGCATTACGCTCCCTGTTGATCCTTATCTGGAAATGACAGAAATCGCTGACCGCACCCTGCGTGCCGGTGGCCCCGCGTTGCTGTTTGAAAATCCAAAAGGTTATTCCATGCCGGTGCTCTGCAACCTCTTCGGCACGCCTAAGCGTGTGGCGATGGGGATGGGCCAAGAAGATGTCAGTGCGCTGCGTGAAGTCGGTAAACTGCTGGCGTTCCTGAAAGAGCCAGAGCCGCCGAAAGGCTTCCGCGATCTGTTTGACAAACTGCCGCAGTTTAAGCAGGTGTTGAATATGCCAACCAAACGCCTGCGCGGTGCGCCGTGCCAGCAGAAAATCCTCGAAGGCGATGCCGTCGATCTGACCAAAATCCCTATCATGCAGTGCTGGCCTGAAGATGCCGCGCCGCTGATCACCTGGGGTTTGACGGTTACCCGTGGCCCGCATAAAGAGCGTCAGAATCTCGGTATTTATCGCCAGCAGCTGATTGGCAAAAACAAACTGATTATGCGCTGGCTGTCGCATCGCGGCGGTGCGCTTGATTTCCAGGAGTGGTGTGCGGCGCATCCGGGCGAGCGTTTCCCGGTTTCAGTGGCGCTCGGTGCCGATCCGGCGACCATTCTCGGCGCCGTGACGCCGGTGCCTGATACATTGTCGGAATACGCTTTCGCAGGCCTGCTGCGCGGCACCAAAACGGAAGTGGTGAAGTGTATTTCTAACGACCTGGAAGTGCCTGCCAGCGCGGAAATCGTGCTTGAAGGCTATATCGAACAGGGCGAGCTGGCACCGGAAGGGCCTTATGGTGACCATACGGGATACTACAATGAAGTGGATAGCTTCCCGGTGTTTACCGTTACGCACATTACGCAGCGTGAAGATGCGATTTATCACTCGACCTATACCGGCCGTCCGCCGGATGAGCCTGCTGTATTAGGCGTCGCTCTGAATGAAGTGTTCGTACCGATTCTGCAAAAGCAGTTCCCGGAAATTGTCGATTTCTATCTGCCGCCAGAAGGGTGTTCTTACCGCCTGGCGGTGGTGACGATGAAGAAACAGTACGCAGGTCACGCCAAGCGCGTGATGATGGGCGTGTGGTCATTCCTGCGCCAGTTTATGTATACCAAATTTGTTATTGTCTGTGATGACGACGTCAATGCCCGCGACTGGAATGACGTTATCTGGGCCATCACCACGCGTATGGACCCGGCGCGCGACACGGTGTTAGTGGAAAATACACCGATTGATTATCTGGATTTTGCCTCGCCGGTTTCTGGGCTTGGTTCAAAAATGGGACTGGATGCCACCAATAAATGGCCCGGCGAAACTGAGCGTGAATGGGGTCGCCCGATTAAAAAAGATCCTGAAGTGACCGCGCGAATTGACGCGATTTGGGACGAGTTGGCCATATTGAATGACGGTAAGCCCGAGTCTGACCGTTAAGCCCTATAGACTTCCCGACAGAGAGAGCGAATGACAACCTTAAGCTGTAAAGTGACCTCGGTAGATGCTATCACCGACACCGTATATCGCGTCCGTTTGGTTCCGGAGGCGGCGTTCTCTTTCCGCGCTGGCCAATATTTGATGGTGGTGATGGATGAACGTGATAAGCGCCCTTTCTCTATGGCGTCTACGCCAGCGGAGCAGGAATTTATTGAGCTGCATATTGGTGCGTCAGAGCTTAATTTGTATGCCATGGCGGTGATGGACCGTATTCTGAAAGAGCGTGAAATCAATGTCGATATCCCGCACGGCGAAGCCTGGCTGCGTGAAGACGAAGATCGTCCGCTGATTCTGATTGCCGGGGGAACGGGCTTCTCCTATGTGCGTTCGATTCTGCTGACTGCGCTGGCGCAAAACCCGGACCGCGACATCACCATCTACTGGGGCGGTCGCGAAGAGAAACATCTCTACGATCTTTCCGAGCTGGAAGCACTGAGCGTAACGCACCCGAATCTGCGCGTTGAGCCTGTAGTTGAGCAGCCGGAAGAGGGCTGGCGCGGGCGCTCAGGTACGGTGCTGACAGCGGTGTTGCAGGATCACGGGACGCTGGCCGGACACGATATCTATATTGCCGGGCGTTTTGAGATGGCGAAGATTGCTCGCGACCTGTTCTGCCATGAGCGTGATGCGCGGGAAGATCGCCTGTTCGGCGATGCGTTTGCGTTTATCTAAATAAAAAACCCGCCCCTGACAGGCGGGAAAAACGGCAACTAAATCATTTATTCTGTTACAGGCCGGGGAGCGTAACGCCCCCCGGCCTTCTCATTACACCCGCTCAAACACCGTCGCGATCCCCTGACCCAACCCGATACACATCGTCGCCAGACCAAACTGAGCGTCTTTGCGTTCCATCAGGTTGATAAGGGTGGTGCTGATACGCGCGCCCGAACAACCCAGCGGATGACCCAGCGCGATCGCGCCGCCGTTGAGGTTGATCTTCTCGTCGATCTGCTCCATCAGCCCCAGATCTTTAATGCACGGCAGGATCTGCGCGGCGAACGCCTCATTCATCTCAAACAGGTCGATATCGCTGGCCGTCAGCCCGGCTTTTTTCAGCGCCAGTTTTGACGCCGGAACCGGGCCGTAACCCATAATCGAGGGATCGCAGCCCACTACGGCCATGGAACGGACGCGAGCGCGCGGCTTCAGGCCTAACTCGCGAGCGCGGCTTTCGCTCATCACCAGCATCGCCGCTGCACCGTCGGAAAGGGCAGAGGATGAGCCTGCCGTCACCGTGCCGGTCACCGGATCAAACGCCGGGCGCAGCGTGGAAAGCGCTTCGACGGTGGTTTCCGGGCGGATCACTTCGTCGAAGTAGAACTGTTTCAGTACGCCGTCAGCGTCGTGGCCGCCGGTCGGGAGGATCTCATTTTTAAAGGCGCCGGACTGCGTGGCAGCCCAGGCGCGGGCATGAGATCGCGCAGCAAAGGCGTCCTGCATTTCGCGGCTGATGCCGTGCATGCGGGAGAGCATTTCGGCGGTCAGTCCCATCATGCCCGCGGCTTTCGCCACGTTACGGCTCATGCCTGGGTGGAAATCGACGCCGTGGCTCATCGGCACGTGGCCCATGTGTTCCACGCCACCGACCATACAGACCTGCGCATCGCCGGTCATGATCATGCGAGCCGCATCGTGCAGCGCCTGCATCGACGAACCGCACAGACGGTTGACGGTGACCGCCGGAACCGAATGCGGGATTTCGGCCAGCAGGGAAGCGTTACGGGCGATGTTAAAACCCTGCTCAAGTGTTTGCTGTACACAGCCCCAGTAAATATCATCCAGCGCAGCCGCTTCCAGCGCAGGATTACGCGCCAGCAGACTACGCATCAGGTGCGCGGAGAGATCTTCCGCGCGCACGTTGCGGAATGCGCCGCCCTTCGAACGGCCCATCGGGGTGCGAATTGCATCGACAATGACAACCTGTTCCATTGTGACTCCTTAAGCCGTTTTCAGCTCGCCAACCGGACGGGCAGGCGCAACTGGGGGATAGTACGGTTCGTTATGACGCGCTTTATTACGCAGGCCTTCCGGCACGTCATACAACGCCCCGAGATGCTGATAATGCTGCGCCATGTCGAGATACTTCGCGCTGCCGAGCGTATCCAGCCAGCGGAACGCACCGCCGTGGAACGGAGGGAAGCCGAGGCCGTAGACCAGCGCCATATCTGCTTCTGCCGGGCTTGCGATAATGCCTTCTTCCAGGCAACGCACCACTTCGTTGACCATCGGAATCATCATGCGGGCGATAATCTCTTCGTCGCTGAAATCACGTTTTGCCTGGCTGACGCCAGCCAGCAGATCTTCAACGGCAGCATCGTCCTCTTTCTTCGGCTTGCCTTTGCTGTCTTCTTTATAACGCCAGAAACCCAGACCGTTTTTCTGCCCAAAGCGACTGGCGTCGAACAGCGCGTCGATGGCGTCGCGATAATCTTTCTGCATCCGCTGTGGGAAACCTGCGGCCATCACAGCCTGCGCGTGGTGCGCCGTATCAATGCCGACCACGTCGAGCAGATACGCCGGGCCCATTGGCCAGCCGAATACTTTTTCCATCACTTTGTCGACTTTGCGGAAATCCGCGCCGTCGCGCAGCAGCTGGCTGAATCCGGCGAAGTACGGGAAGAGCACGCGGTTGACGAAGAAGCCTGGGCAGTCGTTCACCACAATCGGGGTTTTGCCCATTTTGCTGGCCCACGCCACCACTTTGGCGATGGTTTCGTCGGAGGTTTTTTCCCCGCGAATCACTTCGACCAGTGGCATACGATGGACCGGGTTAAAGAAGTGCATGCCGCAGAAGTTTTCCGGACGCTTCAGAACGCTTGCCAGTTCGCCGATCGGAATAGTCGAGGTGTTGGACGTCAGAACCGTATCCGGGCGCACTTTCTCTTCCGTTTCTGCCAGTACTGCTTTTTTCACTTTCGGGTTTTCGACGACCGCTTCAACGACGATGTCCACGCGGTCAAAACCGGTGTACTCCAGCGTTGGCTGAATGGTTGAGATCACACCCGACAGCTTCAGACCGTCAATTTTGCCGCGCTCAAGCTGTTTGTTGAGAAGCTTGGCCGCTTCGTTCATGCCCAGCGTCAGGGATTTCTCGTTGATATCTTTCATCACTACCGGCACGCCTTTCCAGGCCGACTGGTAGGCAATCCCGCCGCCCATAATCCCTGCGCCGAGTACCGCCGCGTGTTTTGGCGTTTCAACGTTTTTGGTGAGTTGTTTGGCTTTCCCTTTCACGTACTGATCGTTGAGGAAAATGCCGACCAGCGCGCGCGCTTCGCTGGTATGCGCCAGCGGCACGAAGCTTTGGTTTTCTAATTTAAGCGCGTCTTCGCGGCCAAAGCGTGCGGCGGCTTCAATGGTTTTAACGGCGGTGATCGGTGCCGGATAGTGTTTTCCGGCGGTCTGCATCACCATGCCTTTGGCAATGGTAAAGCTCATGGTGGCTTCAATTTTGCTGAGTTTCAGCGGCTCAAGCTTCGGCTGGCGTTTGGCTTTCCAGTCGAGATCGCCATTGATCGCCTGACGCAGAATGCTGATCGCACCGTCGCGCAGTTTTTCCGGCTTCACGATTCCGTCAATCAGGCCAATTTTAAGCGCCTGATCTGCGCCTACGTCTTTACCTGCAGCGATAATTTCCAGCGCGCTGTCGGCGCCCAACATGCGTGGCATACGAACGGAACCGCCAAAGCCCGGCATGATGCCCAGCTTGGTTTCCGGCAGGCCGATGCGCAGGTCCGGCGTGGCGAGACGATAGTCTGTCGCCAGCACGCATTCGCAGCCGCCGCCCAGCGCGTAGCCGTTGACGGCAGAGATCGTGGGAACAGGAAGATCTTCCAGTCGGTTAAAGACGCTGTTGGCAAAATGCAGCCACTGGCTGAGCTGTTCTTCCGGCACCTGGAACAGGGAGAGGAACTCGGTGATGTCGGCACCGACAATAAAGGCGGCTTTCTCAGAACGCAGCAGCAGCCCTTTCAAATCAGATTGTTTTTCGAGGACATCCAGCGCGTGGCCGAGGCTGGCCACCGTCGCGGTGTCGAGTTTGTTGACTGAGCCGGGGGCATCGAACACCAGTTCGGCGATGCCATCTTCCAGCCAGTCTACGTACAGGGTGTCGCCTTTGTAGAGCATGTCAGTCTCCTGAATCCAGCAATTGGATCTGGTCATACCAGATGAAGTCGAGTGTGGAATTTATGTTAATAAAATGCAAATCACTCATTAAATAAATGCTGCATTGATCACGCTCGGTGGAAATCACGCAGTAAAACCGAGGTGTGCTAAGATGCGAAGACTTGAGCTCAATAAAGAAAGGAAGAATGATGGACTCACTGGCCTCACTTTATAAAAATCATATTGTTACGTTACAGGAACGTACCCGCGATGTACTGGCCCGCTTTAAGCTCGATGCGCTGCTTATTCACTCTGGTGAGCTGGTCAACGTCTTCCTGGATGACCATCCATACCCATTCAAGGTAAATCCGCAGTTTAAAGCCTGGGTGCCGGTGACGCAGGTTCCCAACTGCTGGCTGCTGGTGGATGGCGTGAACAAGCCGAAACTGTGGTTCTATCTGCCGGTCGATTACTGGCACAACGTCGAGCCGCTGCCGACCAGCTTCTGGACCGAAGAAGTGGATGTGATTGCCCTGCCAAAAGCCGACGGTATCGGCAGCCAGCTGCCTGCTGCGCGTGGCAACATCGGGTATATCGGTCCGGTGCCGGAACGTGCTCGGGGTCTGGACATTCCTGCGGATAACATCAACCCGAAAGGCGTGATTGATTATCTGCACTATTACCGTTCGTATAAGACCGACTATGAACTCTCCTGCATGCGCGAAGCGCAGAAAACGGCGGTGAACGGTCATCAGGCGGCCCAGGAAGCCTTCCTTTCCGGGATGAGCGAGTTCGACATTAATCAGGCTTACCTGACGGCGACCGGTCATCGCGATACGGACGTGCCTTACAGCAACATCGTGGCGCTGAATGAGCATGCTTCCGTGCTGCACTATACAAAACTGGATCACCGCGCGCCGGCCGAAATGCGCAGTTTCCTGCTGGATGCGGGCGCTGAATACAACGGTTATGCAGCCGATCTGACCCGTACCTGGGCGGCGAACGCCGATACGGATTTCGCGCAGCTGATCAAAGACGTGAATGACGAACAGCTGGCGCTTATCAGCACCCTGAAGGCGGGTACCAGCTACGTCGATTACCACGTTCAATTCCATCAGCGCATCGCCAAACTGCTGCGTAAACATCAGATTCTGACAGATATGAGCGAAGAGGCGATGGTGGAAAACGATCTCACCGGGCCGTTCATGCCGCACGGGATTGGTCATCCGCTGGGCCTGCAAGTTCATGATGTGGCTGGCTTTATGCAGGATGATACCGGCACGCATCTGGCTGCGCCGTCGAAGTATCCCTACCTGCGCTGCACCCGTGTGCTGCAACCGCGTATGGTGCTGACCATTGAGCCAGGCATTTACTTCATCGACTCTCTGCTGCAGCCGTGGCGTGAAGGCCCGTTCAGCAAACACTTCAACTGGCAGAAAATTGAAGCGCTGAAGCCGTTCGGTGGCATTCGTATCGAAGACAACGTGGTGATTCACGAAAACAGCATCGAGAACATGACGCGAGATCAGAAACTGGCGTGATGGACAGCTGGCTGATACCGGCTGAGCCGGTCACCTTCGTCGAAGAGATCAAAAAGAGCCGCTTTATCACGCTGCTGGCCCATACGGACGGCGTGGAGGCGGCGAAAGCCTTTGTTGAATCTGTTCGCGCAGACCATCCTGATGCCCGCCACCACTGCGTGGCGTGGGTCGCCGGTCCGCCGAATGATTCACAACAGCTTGGCTTTTCTGATGATGGTGAGCCCGCAGGAACAGCGGGTAAACCAATGCTCTCTCAGTTGATGGGAAGTGGCGTCGGGGAGATCACCGCCGTGGTGGTTCGCTACTACGGCGGCATCCTGTTAGGAACCGGTGGGCTGGTAAAAGCCTACGGCGGAGGAGTGCAGCAGGCGCTTAATCTGCTGCAGACGGTCCGCAAAACGCCACTTACCGAATATACTTTGTTGTGTGATTACGCTCAGTTATCTGGCATCGAAACGCTGCTTAAAAACGTTAACGGCGTGATTGTGCAGAGTGATTACCAGGCGACGGTACAATTACGCGTGGCGCTTCCTCAGGCGGAACTGGCGGCTTTTTCAGCAAAACTGGCTGATTTTAGTCGTGGTGCGTTGCAATTACTGCCGATTGAAGAATAATCCCCACCTTACTTTTTGAATACCAAAGGAACGGCAGAGATGCATTTTCGTGCCATAACCCGAATTGTTGGACTGCTGGTCATACTCTTTTCCGGGACGATGATCCTCCCAGGGCTGGTAGCGCTTATCTATCGGGACGGCGCGGGGCGCGCGTTCACGCAGACCTTTTTCGCCGCGCTGGTGATTGGCTCAATCCTCTGGTGGCCTAACCGTCGCGAGAAGGGCGAGCTGAAGTCCCGCGAGGGCTTTCTGATTGTGGTGCTGTTCTGGACCGTGCTGGGGAGCGTGGGTGCGCTGCCGTTTATCTTCGCGGAACAGCCGAATCTGACCGTGACCGACGCGTTTTTTGAATCCTTTTCCGGGTTAACGACCACGGGTGCGACCACGCTGGTGGGGCTGGACTCGCTACCGCATGCCATTCTTTTTTATCGGCAGATGCTGCAATGGTTCGGCGGTATGGGGATCATCGTTCTCGCCGTGGCGATTCTTCCGATACTGGGCGTCGGTGGGATGCAGCTCTATCGCGCTGAAATGCCGGGCCCCCTGAAAGATAACAAGATGCGTCCGCGTATTGCCGAGACGGCAAAAACGCTCTGGTTCATCTACGTGTTACTGACCGTCGCGTGTGCGCTGGCCCTGTGGTTTGCCGGGATGCCTGCCTTCGATGCGATTGGCCACAGTTTCTCCACGATTGCGATTGGCGGGTTCTCGACCCACGACGCCAGCGTGGGCTATTTCGATAGCCCGACTATCAACACCATTATTGCTATCTTCCTGCTGATCTCCGGCTGTAACTACGGCCTGCATTTCTCTTTATTGAGTGGGCGCAGCCTGAGAGTTTATTGGCGCGATCCAGAGTTCAGAATGTTTATCGGCGTGCAACTGACGCTGGTCATCATCTGTACGCTGGTGCTGTGGTTCCATGATGTTTACAGCTCGGCCGTGATGACCCTTAACCAGGCTTTCTTCCAGGTAGTGTCGATGGCCACGACGGCGGGCTTTACCACGGACAGCATTGCCCGCTGGCCGCTGTTCCTGCCGGTACTGCTTTTGTGCTCTGCTTTTATCGGCGGGTGTGCGGGGTCCACGGGCGGGGGCCTGAAGGTCATCCGTATTCTGCTGCTGTTCAAGCAGGGTAACCGTGAACTGAAACGTCTGGTACACCCGAATGCGGTTTATAGCATTAAGCTTGGCAACCGCGCGCTGCCGGAACGTATTCTTGAAGCGGTGTGGGGCTTCTTTTCTGCCTACGCGCTGGTCTTTATCGTCAGCATGCTGGCGATTATCGCCACCGGCGTTGATGATTTCTCGGCGTTTGCTTCCGTAGTAGCAACGCTCAATAACCTTGGGCCGGGGCTTGGCGTGGTGGCGGATAACTTTGCCAGCATGAACCCAGTAGCGAAGTGGATCCTGATTGCCAACATGCTGTTCGGGCGTCTTGAAGTATTCACATTGCTGGTGCTGTTCACCCCAACATTCTGGCGCGAGTAAGGATCTAGCTGGTGAAAACACTCATTTTATTTTCGACACGAGATGGTCAGACGCGTGAGATCGCCTTTTATCTGGCGTCTGAATTGAAAGAGCAGGGCGTTTACGCTGATGTGGTGAATCTCAATCGGACGGAAGAGATTCACTGGCAGGATTACGATCGCGTGGTGATTGGCGCTTCTATTCGTTATGGCCATTTCCATCCTGCGCTGGATCGCTTTGTGAAAAAACATCTGGCGACATTAAACAGCCTGCCCGGTGCGTTCTATTCAGTGAACCTGGTTGCACGTAAAGCGGAGAAACGCACGCCGCAGACCAACAGCTATACGCGTAAGTTTTTATTGAACTCGCCGTGGCAGCCAGAACGCTGTGCTGTGTTTGCGGGCGCGCTGCGTTATCCACGCTATAGCTGGTATGACCGCTTTATGATCCGCCTCATTATGAAGATGACCGGGGGGGAGACGGATACCCGTAAAGAAGTGGTTTATACGGACTGGCCGCAGGTAGCCAGTTTTGCGCGGGAAATCGCACAATTAACGGTCGATTCGCGGGTTTAATCGACGGTGAGTTTGAAAAATAAGCGAACGATAACTTTTTTCGATTTTATGCTTGTCACCCCAGAATAACTCCCTATAATGCGCCTCCACTGACACGGAACAACGGCATACACGCCGCCGGGTTAGCGGGGTTCAGAGATGAACACCAACAGAGATAAGCGAAAATAAAGCTTGACTCTGAAGCGGGAAAGCGTAATATGCACACCCCGCGCCGTTGAGAAAAACGAAGCGGCACTGCTCTTTAACAATTTATCAGACAATCTGTGTGGGCACTCAAAGTGACATGGATTCTAACGTCGAAAGACGCTAAATGAATACCAAAGTCTCTGAGTGAACATACGTAATTCATTACGAAGTT
>Ga0207655_1000587_pt1 | contig 44910 bp, 49 predicted proteins | sample KBSM44metaG_FD_184398 | JGI IMG/M metagenome (GOLD analysis project Ga0207655, IMG submission 184398) | Miscanthus rhizosphere microbial communities from Kellogg Biological Station, Michigan, USA - KBS M4-4 metaG (SPAdes) (version 2) | ecosystem: Host-associated > Plants > Roots > Rhizosphere >...
GCTGGCAACACCATGGCTCGCCGCGAAATTCGGCTGGAGCGTGGCGTTTGCGCTGAGCTTCGTGGGTATGCTGATCACCGTGGTGAACTTCCTGTTCTGCCGCAGCTGGGTTAAAGACTACGGTTCCAAACCTGACTTCGAGCCGGTTCACATGGGTAAACTGCTGGCCACTATCGTGGGCGTTGTGGTCCTCGCTGCAATCGCGACCTGGCTGCTGCATAACCAGGGTGTTGCTCGCGCCGTTCTGGGTGTGGTTGCGCTGGGTATCGTCTGCATCTTTGCGAAAGAAGCCTTCGCCATGCAGGGTGCTGCTCGTCGTAAGATGATTGTAGCGTTCATCCTGATGCTGGAAGCGATTATCTTCTTCGTTCTGTACAGCCAGATGCCAACCTCTCTGAACTTCTTTGCCATTCGTAACGTTGAGCATTCTATTCTGGGTATCGCGTTCGAACCTGAGCAGTTCCAGGCATTGAACCCGTTCTGGATCATGATTGGCTCCCCTATCCTGGCCGCAATCTATAACAAGATGGGCGACCGTCTGCCAATGCCGCACAAGTTCGCGGTGGGCATGGTGCTGTGTTCTGGCGCGTTCCTGGTGCTGCCGCTGGGGACCAAATTTGCGTCCGACGCGGGTATCGTCTCCGTTAACTGGCTGATCCTGAGCTACGCCCTGCAGTCTATCGGCGAGCTGATGATCTCCGGTCTGGGTCTGGCAATGGTGGCACAGCTGGTTCCTCAGCGTCTGATGGGCTTCATCATGGGTAGCTGGTTCCTGACCACCGCCGGTGCGGCCATCATCGCTGGTAAGATTGCTAACCTGATGGCGGTTCCGGAAAACGTCACCGACCCGCTGCTTTCCCTGAACGTGTACGGCACCGTGTTCATGCAGATTGGTATTGCTACTGCGGTAATCGCAGTGCTGATGCTGCTGACTGCTCCGAAGCTGAACCGTATGACTCAGGACGACGACAAATCCGCAAAGGCGAACGAAACCGCGACCGCGTAACGTCATCGGGAAACGACTGAAAAGAAAAAAGCCGCTAATGCATTAGCGGCTTTTTTTTTATTCGAACGCACACTAACATAGCTGGAACCTCAGCAAAAAGGAGTTACCGATGAAACTGTTCTATAAACCGGGCGCCTGCTCTCTTGCTTCCCATATCACCCTTCGCGAGAGCGGCAAAGATTTCACGCTGGATGGCGTTGATCTGATGAAAAAGCGCCTCGAGAACGGCGATGACTTTTTTGCGATCAACCCCAAAGGACAAGTTCCGGCTCTGCTGCTGGATGACGGTACGCTGCTGACCGAAGGCGTGGCGATTATGCAGTTCCTCGCGGACAACGTGCCGGATCGTCAACTGCTGGCACCCACCGGCAGCATTTCCCGCTACAAGACGCTGGAATGGCTGAACTACATTGCCACCGAACTGCACAAAGGCTTCACGCCGTTGTTCCGCCCGGATACCCCGGAAGAGTACAAGCCGACCGTGCGTACGTTGCTGGAGAAAAAGCTGCAGTACGTTAACGAATCGTTGAAGGACGAACAGTGGATTTGCGGCGCGCGTTTTACCATTGCCGATGCGTATCTGTTTACCGTTCTGCGCTGGGCGCGCGCGGTTAAGCTGAATATGGAAGGGTTAGACCACATTGCAACTTACATGCAGCGCGTAGCGGAACGCCCTGCCGTCGCAGCGGCGCTGAAGGCGGAAGGATTGAACTAACCGAGCGGCCTGTATAGCCGGGTGGCGCTGCGCTTACCCGGCCTACAAAATCGTTGCTCTTACAGTTGCGTGGCGCTGAAATAATGCTCCGTCTTCGCGATACGATCCTGCGCCGCGACCACCTGCAACTCATATTCCTGCATATTTTTCGTTGCAATCATGACCTCATAGACTGCCGCTGTGACGTGCTCAAGCGCATCGCGCAGGCTCGCCCCCTGCAGCAGCTTCACCAGCAGCAGGCCGCTGGTAACGTCACCGACACCCACAGGCTGACGCACGCCAAAATCCACCAGCGGGCGGCTGATGTGCCACGCCTCGTCTTTGGTGACCAGCAGCATCTCAAAACGGTCCTTGCTCAGCCCTGCACGCGCAAGATGCTTGACCAGCACAATCTCCGGCCCCTGCGCAATTAACTCACGAGAAGCGCTTACAGCCTCTTCTACGCTGTTAACCGCATGCTCGCAGAGGATTTCCAGCTCGATCAGGTTTGGCGCAATGATATCGCTGGCCGGCAGCGCATGGCGGACGTGAAACTCCGCTACGCCAGGCGCAACGATGCAGCCCTTCTCCGGATGCCCCATGACGGGATCGCAGAAATACTTTGCCTCGGGGTTCGCCGCCTTCACCTGACGCACGATGCCGAGGATATGCTCCCCCTGCTCTGCGGAGCCGAGATAACCGCTCAGCACCGCGTCACAACGCTTCAGCTGGTCGATATCCGCAATCCCCTGAACGATTTCCGTCAGATGCGAGGGCGGCATGACGCAGCCGGTCCATTTGCCGTACTGCGTGTGGTTAGAAAACTGTACGGTGTTAAGGGGCCAGACGTTGGCACCGAGGCGGCGCATCGGGAATTCCGCTGCGCTATTGCCAGCATGTCCAAACACAACGTGGGACTGAATGGCGAGGATGTTCTTCATTTTTTGCTTACCAAACCCTGAAAAAACAAAAGGGGCGTGGTTTCCCACGCCCCTGAGCACTTTTATTTACTTCCAGCAGACGAGACAGTAATTTTTCTTACCGCGACGCAGCAGGGTGTAACGTCCGTACAGACGATCGCCGTCGACGAAGGTGTATTCCGGGTCAGCCTGCTTTTCACCGTTGATGGTGATCGCGTTGGAGGCGATGGTTTTACGCGCCTGGCCGCGAGACGGCTGCAGCTCGGAGTCCACCAGCGCCTGCATAAGATCTGCGCCTTTTTCCATCTCAACCATCGGCACGCCGTCCTGCGCCAGCTGTTCGAAGTCTGCTTCGCTTAAGTCGCTCAGCGTACCGTTGAACAGGCTCGCGGTGATGCGTTTTGCCGCAGCCAGACCTTCTTCACCGTGAACCAGCTTGGTCACTTCGTCCGCCAGCACGTACTGCGCGCGCGGGGCTTTACCGCTGTTTTTGTCTTCTTCTTCCAGAGCATTGATGGCCTCAATGTCCATAAAGGTGAAGAACTTGAGGAAGCGGTAAACGTCGGCATCCGCCGTGTTGATCCAGAACTGGTAGAACTTGTACGGGCTGGTTTTCTTCGGATCGAGCCACACCGCGCCGCCTTCGGTTTTACCAAACTTGGTGCCGTCAGCTTTGGTGATCAGCGGTACGGTCAGGCCGAAGACCTGATTCTGGTGCAGACGACGGGTTAAGTCGATACCGGACGTAATGTTGCCCCACTGGTCGGAACCGCCAATCTGCAGGGCAACGCCGTGCAGTTTGTTCAGACAGGCAAAGTCATAGCCCTGCAGCAGGTTATAGGAGAACTCGGTAAAGGAGATGCCCTGGTCGTCACGGTTCAGACGCTGCTTAACGGCTTCTTTGTTAATCATCTGGTTAACAGAGAAGTGCTTGCCGATATCACGCAGGAACGTCAGTACGTTCATACCGCCAAACCAGTCGTAGTTGTTTGCGGCAATCGCAGCGTTATCGCCACAGTTGAAGTCGAGGAACGGAGCCACCTGCTTGCGGATTTTATCTACCCACTCCTGCACGGTGTCTTCGGTGTTCAGTTTACGCTCAGCGGCTTTGAAGCTTGGGTCGCCAATCAGACCGGTCGCGCCGCCAACCAGTGCAACAGGCTTATGGCCCGCCATCTGGAAGCGTTTCAGGCATAACAATGGAACAAGATGCCCCAAATGCAAGCTGTCAGCGGTGGGGTCGAAGCCGCAATAGAGCGCGATCGGGCCTTGCGCCAGTCGCTCTGCTAACGCTTCCTCGTCCGTCACCTGAGCCACGAGGCCCCGCTCTTGCAATTGTTTAATCAAGTTACTGCTTGCCATCCAATTCTCCATGTATAAACGACTGCACCTTTGCCGGTACACGACTTTTCGCCTGATGCGAAAGGACCATAGAATAAAGCGCTGGCGCACGTAGCGCTAGCGCTTAACACAACAAATTTCGGGGATTAGGGTGCCAGTCTGTCGATTTTCCAGCCGCTGTTCTCGCGCTGGTATAAAAAGCGGTCGTGAAGGCGATGTTCGCCCCCCTGCCAGAACTCCATCTGTTCAATCGGGATGCGGAAACCGCCCCAGAAGCTGGGCAGCGGAACCTCGCCCTGCAGGAATTTCTGTTTCAGCTCGAGGAATTTGCTTTCCAGCACGCCGCGGGCCGAAATGCGGCTGGACTGTTTTGACACCCAGGCGCCAATCTGGCTGTCGCGCGGGCGGCTGTGGAAATACTTCACGACTTCCAGCGTGGAGAGCCGCTCGGCTTTGCCCGTCACCATGACCTGACGCTCCAGCATATGCCACGGGAACAGCAGGCTAATGCGCGGATTGTTTTCCAGGTGGTGTGCTTTGCGGCTGCCGAGGTTGGTGTAGAACACCAGCCCTTTCTCATCATAGTGCTTGAGCAGCACGATACGCTGATAGGGTTGGCCGCTTTCATCAACCGTTGCGACGACCATCGCCGTGGGATCGGCGAGCTTCGCTTCACAGGCCTGTTTCAGCCAGCGTTCAAAAAGCACCAGCGGTTCGGCGGGAAGATCCTGGCGACGCAGGCCGCCTTTGGTGTATTCACGGCGCAGATGCGCAATTTGCTGCAGTTCGTCGTTATCTGACATGGCGTTAGCTGAAATTGACATTGGGTGGCGCTATTGTGCGCCGCCCCTGTGAAAATCTCAACGCTTCGGGTTTTCTAACTGGCAATTGTTCAGCACGATACGGTCGCGTTTATAGACCGTTGCGCTGTCGCCTTTAGACCAGAACACGTAGATACCGTCCGTATAGCGCGCGCCGGAGGCCGACATCCCCTGCTTAAGGGTCAGCAGTTTGTTGTCATAGACAAAGCTTGCTTCCTGACGCGGATTATTCACTTTTACGGTCAGCGGCTTTTCATCGCAGCGATACGCCAGGGTATCGGTCTGCATGCGCTCAACGAGTTGGTTATAGGCGCTGCACCCTGTCATCAATAGAGGGAGAGCAAGAAGAAGATATTTTTTCATGGGCGTATTCCGAAGACTATCCTGGTCCTGGAGGACATTCCTGCCCTCCTGTTTTTGGTCCATTTTAACGGCAGAAAGCGGTCCTGAATTTCAGTTAACTCTGATTATGGCGGGGGTTTGCCGGGAAAATAGCGCCCAGCACGCTGGCATCACGCGCGCCGGTGACCGAAGGAAGGTTGCCGGGCAGCCCGGCCACGGTACGCCAGGCAAGCCATGCGAACGCCAGCGCTTCCATATCATCACCGCTGATCCCGGCGTCGTCCGTGGTGGTCACTTCGGTACCCGGTAGTAATCCCGCCAGGCGCGCCATCACCAGTGGGTTTCGGCTTCCACCGCCGCAGACCAGCAGGCGCTCGCATCCTCCGCTCAGGAGAACCTGTTCCGATATGGACACCGCGGTTAACTCGGCAAGCGTGGCCTGCACGTCCTGCGGCGCAAGCGCGGGGAATGGCGCAAGCTGGCGTTCCAGCCAGCCATAGTTGAAATATTCTCGTCCGGTGCTTTTCGGTGCCGGCAGAGAAAAATAGGGGTCGCTAAGCATGGACTGCAGTAAAGGAATGATCACTTTACCTTCGCTGGCCCAATCCGCATCCTTATCGTAGGGCTTACCGCACTGCCGCCAGATCCACGCATCCATCAGCATGTTACCCGGGCCGGTATCGTAACCGCGCACCGGCTGGCCGGGGATCAGCATCGACAGGTTTGCAATGCCTCCTATGTTTAGCACCATTCGGCGCTCAACCGGGTGCGCCAGCAGCGCCTGATGGAATGCAGGCACCAGCGGCGCTCCCTGCCCCCCAAGGGCGATATCACGACGGCGGAAATCCCCCACTACCGTAACACCCGTTTTCGCCACAATCTGGTTGTTATCACCGATCTGCAAGGTATGCGGCGCGTCACCGGTGGGTTCATGCCAGACGGTTTGCCCGTGGCAACCGATGGCGACCACGTCCTGCGGCTGCAGATTTTCTTTGCGCATCAGCGCCAGCACCGCGTCAGCAAACAATGCCCCCAGTCGTACATCAAGCTGGCCAAGTTGAGAAAGCGTAAGTTGCTGGCCCTGACAGATACTCAGGATGTCCTCTTTCAAGGAGACGGGTATCGGCCAGGTCAGGCTCGCCTGCTGTGCCACCATGTTTTCATCTATGGCGGCCAGAACAACATCGACCCCATCAAGACTGGTACCTGACATCACACCAATGTAGCGACCCGATTTCATGCGCTTTCCTTACGTTATGTGGGCTTAAGATAAACACTCCAACATAAACAGCGCCGCTTTGCTATGCGGAGATAATATTTTTTAACAATGTCAGGGAGGTCACAGCGGAATTTTTGTTTATATCTCGTTAAGCCAAATTCAAGTACACTTTTCCTATTGTTAGTGCAAAGGTAGGAATGATGGCCGTTAATGCCATATAATTTAGCCATAACGGATGCCCGAACCGGGCGTTTTTGGTGAACAGGAGATTCAAATGATTTTACGTGTACTGGGCGTTTCGCTGATTGGTTTAACACTGGCTGGTTGTGTGAATGACAGTTCACTTTCTGGCGACGTTTATAGCGCTTCTGAAGCTAAACAGGTTCAGAACGTGACTTACGGTACTATTGTTAACGCGCGTCCTGTTCAGATCCAGGGTGGCGATGAAAACAACGTTGTCGGCGCTATCGGCGGTGCTGTGCTGGGTGGCTTCCTGGGTAACACCGTAGGGGGTGGTACAGGTCGTTCTCTGGCAACGGCGGCAGGTGCGGTTGCGGGTGGCGTTGCGGGCCAGGGCGTTCAGGGTGCGATGAACAAATCCCAGGGCGTAGAGCTGGAAATCCGTAAAGACGACGGTAACACCATTATGGTCGTGCAGAAACAAGGTAACACCCGTTTCTCTGCCGGTCAGCGTGTTGTTCTGGCGAGCAACGGAAGCCAGGTCACCGTTTCCCCACGCTAATCTCTTTCTGGATGTGGCCTCCGGGCCACATCCATTTACATTATCAATCATTTTAAAACATTGTTTTACAAAAATCCTAACTGAGCAATTAATAAACCCTTCCGACATTGTTCGCGCGCAAAGTATTCATTTGTTAACGCATTAAACTATTCGAATTCAACTTACCTATTAATGCAACTTTAGTGCATTGTTAAAAACATGTATGAATCCGATTAGCTCTTATTTAAAAAACCGTTATATCTCTTTCTGCCTGGGTTGCATTGCAGTGGTTGGGCTGATGCAGAGTCTATTTATCCATCTTGTTGAAGCCATCCCATCCTTTTCCCCATTATTATTCCCAACGCTGACCATTTTTTTACTCGTCTTTCATATGTTTATTGCCTGCTTTATGGCAATGAAATACTGGTGCGACCGCAAGCGATTATATTTGGTCGCGATTGCATTTGCTTTTGCAGGGTCAATGCTCCTGATGGTCGGTACGCTTTTAAGCTTCCCGGCATGGCTTCACCTGTACTCGTTCAGCATGGTGGACTATAACGATGCGATGATCTTCTTTATGTTCCGCCACCTGTTGATGGCGGTGCTGTTTATCATTTCAGGGCTGCTGTATACCCTTCGGGACTACCCGCTCTCGCGCTCGGGCCACATTTTTTCCGTCATCGGTATGTTTGTGTTCACCGTCGTTATGGTTGTGCTGGCCTGGCTTTATTCCGGCCACTCCTCGCTGCTCTCGTTAGATCTGGTGGATAATGAAACGCGGGAGTTTATGGTGCTCTGGCACCAGTTTATCAATATTATTTTAATTATCTTCTGGGTCGTTACATTAGCTGTTCTGATGTTTATTACGCGATTGCGGAATCTTTTTTGGGTTGGCGGTAACTTTTTATGCGTCTGTTATGCGGTGACGCTGACTATGCTGCTGATGGGCGGTCACGCAGAAGATATTGCCTGGTACCGTGCCCGTTTGTTTGAAACCACGGCAACCCTGCTTATTATTTTCGTGCTCCTGTATGACGTATTTAATCTTTATCGTGACTCGCATTTAAAGTACCAACAGTCTTATCAAAACTCGATTCGCGATCCGCTGACGCGCCTCTACAATCGTAGTTATTTTTATGATGCATTAAACCAGGCGCTGAGTCATGCTACCGCGAGCAGGCCTGTTTCAATTATCGTTAGCGATCTCGACCGCTTTAAGCGCATCAACGATAACTACGGCCACCTGCAGGGCGACAAAGTGCTGCAGTTTGTTGCCAATCTGCTGATGGATTCCGTTCGTCCACAGGACATTGCGGCGCGTATTGGCGGCGAGGAGTTTGTCCTGATGCTGGCGAATACCCCTTCAGACGCCGCCCTTCAGGTCGCGGAGCGTATAAGACTGCACTTAAGCAGTTTCGATAAATCAAGCAGCGCAGGACACCTGCCCGAGCAGATCACCATCAGCATGGGCGTCTTTACCGCAGCGTCACCAGAAATTACCGCCGAAACCTGCGTGGAGAGCGCCGACAAGGCAATGTACGAGGCAAAAGAAACCGGTCGAAACCGGGTGGTCGTCTTTGGTTGAAAAAAAGGCCTTGCAGATGCAAGGCCTTTTTATGATATCAATCGCGCGACTGCAGCTCATGGATATTTTGCTCAAGGCGGGCGATGAGGCTGATGAGCAGTTCAAGCTCCTCAGGCGAAACGCCAGAAAGAATTTCGCCCCGCGTTTTACTGATCACGGCTTCCATCTCAGTGATGATTGGAGCCGCTTTCTCCGTGAGTTTAATGCGCTTAGCGCGACGATCGCTGGCGCAGGTTTGCCGGGAGATCAGTCCCTTCTCCTCCAGCTGATCGAGCGTACGCACCAGCGACGGCTGTTCAATCCCGATCGCTTTTGCCAGTTGGATCTGCGACTGTTCGGGCGGAAGCTGATGAATGTTATGCAGCGTAACCCAGTGCGTCTGTGTCAATTCCAGAGGTTTCAGGCGATGGTCAATCAGAGCACGCCAGACGCGTACTAACCTTGCCAGATCAGAACCTAATGGCGATTCCAATTTCATCTCCTTATAATTAGCTTGCTAAGTTATTATACTGATTTTAGAATAGTGTGCAGCATTTATATTGCCAAAACAAATGTAATACTGCATCCAACGTTGTTAATAGGATGATTTACACTGAGTAATGATGTTTCATCATTTTAACAACAGGCCATCCTGGCTATGTGTTCACTGCAAAGGATCTCTGCTCGTGAAGTTCTCTTTAAGCTCCGCGGGGTTACCCCTTCAAGACCTGATCTTTGGTGCATCAGTCTACTTTCCTCCCCTGTTTAAAGCCGTTCTGGTGGGCTTTATGATCTGGCTTGTCGCACATCGACTACTCCGTGACTGGATGTATTCCGGCGAGATCTGGCACCCTATGCTTATGGATCTCTCCCTGTTTGCCCTCTCCGTGAGCCTGGGCCTGGCCATTTTGATTGTGTGGTAAACATGTCGCTAAAAACAGTAAAGTACTTTTCCACCCTTTTTGTTCTTGCCCTGGCGCTGATTGCCGGATGGTGGCTCTGGAATTTTTATATGCAGTCCCCCTGGACGCGTGACGGAAAAATCCGCGCGGAGCAGGTCAGCATCACGCCACAGGTTTCCGGAAGCATCACGACGCTTTTAGTTAAGGATAACCAGTTCGTTAAAAAGGGTGACGTTTTATTCCGCATTGACGAAACGCCCTTTCATATCGCCGTGCTCAACGCGCAAGCTCAGCTGGCGAAAGCCCAGTCCGATTTAGCGAAAGCGAACAACGAAGCAAACCGCCGCCGCCATTTGTCGCAAAATTATATTTCCGCTGAAGATTTAGATACGGCCAATATCAACGTAAAAGCCATGCAGGCCAGCGTAAACGTGGCGGAAGCCTCGCTCAAGCAGGCGCAGTGGGAACTGACGCAAACCGTGGTCGCCGCGCCGGTAGACGGGTGGGTGACTAACCTCACTGCCCGCGTGGGCAACTATGCCAGCACCGGACAGCCCGTCTTTGCCCTCGTCGACAGTCACTCCTTCTACGTCGTGGGGTATTTTGAAGAGACTAAGCTGCGTCATATCCGCGAAGGCGCTCCCGCCACCATCACGCTTTACAGCGGCTCGCAGACGTTACAGGGTCACGTTTCCAGCATTGGCCGCGCTATCTACGATCAGAGCGTTGAAACCGATTCTGGTCTTGTCCCGGACATTAAGCCGAACGTACCCTGGGTTCGACTGGCGCAGCGCGTGCCGGTTCGCGTGGAATTCGATCGCTTGCCGCAGGATATCACCCTGGTATCCGGCACCACCTGCACCGTCTCTGTCGGAACACGCTGATGAACCTGCAGGCGTTTTCCTGGCGAAACATGCCGTGGATTAAAGCAACGCGCCCGCAGTGGCGGTATGCGCTGCGAAACGGTATTGCCATGTGCCTGGCGCTGACCATCGCCTACTACCTGAATCTGGACGAGCCATACTGGGCGATGACCTCTGCGGCGGTGGTGAGCTTCCCAACCGTCGGCGGCGTAATCAGCAAGAGTCTGGGCCGCGTGGCCGGCAGCCTGCTGGGCGCCACGGCGGCGCTGATCATCGCGGGCCACACGCTGAACGATCCGTGGCTTTTTTTGCTGAGCATGGCGGCGTGGCTTGGGTTTTGCACCTGGGCCTGCGCCCATTTTACCAATAACGTCGCCTATGCATTCCAGCTGGCCGGGTATACCGCCGCCATTATCGCCTTTCCGGTCGTCAACGTCCTGGACACCACCGAGCTGTGGGATATCGCCCAGGCCCGCGTCTGCGAAGTGATTGTCGGCATTCTTAGCGGCGGATTTATGATGATGATCCTGCCCAGCACGTCAGACGGTACGGCGCTTATCACCGCCCTCAAGACCATGCATGCCCGACTGCTGGAACACGCCAGCCTGCTCTGGCAGCCAGACATCAACGATGACATCCGGCTTGCGCACGAGAAAGTGATCGGTCAGATCCTGACCATGAACCTGTTGCGTATTCAGGCCTTCTGGAGCCACTACCGCTTTCGTCGCCAGAATACCCTGCTTAACTATTTGCTGCACCAGCAGTTACGGATGACCAGCGCCATCTCCAGCCTGCGCCGAATGCTGCTGAACTGGCCGACGCCGCCGGAAAACACCCGCGCAATAATTGAAACGCTGCTCGCAGCCCTTGCCCGTCCAGATGCGGACATCTATACCGTGGCGCGAATTATCGCCCCCCTGGCCCCAGCGGATGAGTACGACTACCGCCATCGCGCCTTCTGGCAGCGGCTGAACTATTTTTGTCGCTTATATCTGCGCAGCAGCCGTTGGATCGAAGCGGTTGAGAACGCGACGCCGATTACCGAATTCAACGTTCCGGGCAGCCCCGCGCTGACGCGGCATACAGATTATCTTGAAGCGCTGTGGAGCGGTTTTCGCACCTTCTGTGCCCTGATGCTGGTTGGCTCCTGGGCCATCATCACGCAGTGGGATGCCGGCAGCGCGGCCCTGACGCTTGCCGCCATCAGCTGCGTGCTTTACTCCGTCGCCGCATCGCCCTTCAACTCCCTCACGCTGCTGCTGCGCACGCTGGTCCTGCTGTCCCTGTTCAGCTTTGTGGTGAAATTTGGCCTGATGGTGCAGATAAGCGATCTGTGGCAGTTCCTGCTGTTTCTGTTTCCTCTCCTGACGACCATGCAGTTGCTCAAGCTGCAAATGCCCAGGCTGGCCGGCCTGTGGGGACAGCTGATCGTCTTTATGGGGTCGTTTATTTCGGTCACCAATCCGCCCGTTTATGATTACGCGGACTTTCTAAACGATAACCTGGCGAAAATTCTGGGCGTGGGCCTGGCGTGGCTGGCCTTCGCCGTGCTGCGCCCCGGTTCGGATGCCCGTAAAAGCCGCAGACATATTCGGGAGCTACGCCGCGGTTTTGTCGACCAGCTCAGCCGTAAACCCCATCTTCGGGAAAATGAGTATGAATCGCTGGTGTATCACCATGTCAGCCAGCTCAATAACAGCCAGGACTCCCTTTCCCGCCGTTGGCTGTTGCGCTGGGGCGTGGTGCTGTTGAACTGTTCACACGTGGTGTGGCAGCTTCGCGCCTGGGAAACGCGTTCCGACCCGCTGTCGCAGGTGCGAGATGTCTGTATTGCCCTGCTGCGTGACGTCATGAGCGAGCGCGGAGTCCAGCAACGACCGCTGGAGGCCACGCTGACTGAACTTCAGCGCATCTGCGATACCCTCGCGCAACACCATTTGCCTGCCGCGCGCGATCTCGCATCCATCATCTGGCGACTGCACTGTTCACTGTCGCAGCTGGAGCAGGCGCCGCCGCCGGGTACGATTGGCGATCAGATAACGCCGCAGGCATAGCGTGCCCCGCCGCCGCCGAGCGGTTTGGGCCGATCGGACATGTTATCGCCGCCAACGTGGATCATCAGCGCTTTGCCTTTGACCTCTTCAAGCTTTTTGAGGCGCGGGGCAACGACCGGATCGGTAGCTTTGCCATCGTTGTTCACCACCAGCACCGGCAGGTCGCCAAGATGTCCCATACCTTCAGGGCCTTCGTGTTTGCCGGAGTGCTGTGGATCGAGGTGGCCCCCCGCCGCTTCTGCCGCTGAGGCCTTACCCTCTTTCAGCGCGGGCTGACAGCTGCCATTTGCATGAATATGAAAGCCATGTTCGCCGGGAGGGAGAGCTTTAAGATCGGGGGCAAACTCCAGCCCCTTATCGGTTTCAGTGATTTTCACCGTACCAATGGACTGGCCCACACCCTGAGAGGTGACAAGATTGATTTCCACTTCATCGCTGGCCGCCTGCGCCCCTGCGCAAACCGCCAGCGTAATAACTGCCAGAGCAAAACGCTTCATATGACCTCCGTTGGTTATTTTTTGCCCCTTAAGTGTATACCAGGGGCAGAGATTTCACCGGAGAGGCCTCTTTTTGCGGATTAAGGCACGTCGTAGCCCAGCGCGGCTTTGCGGATGCGGAACCACTGCTGGCGGGTCATCTGCAGCTCTTCGGCCACCAGCGCGTAACGGACGCGCTCAATTTTACCCGAACCAATAATCGGCAGCGGTTTAGACGGCAGGCGCAGGATCCACGCGTAGACAACCTGCTCGATGCTCTCGGCATTGAGCTCGCGGGCGACGGTTTCAAGCTCGTCGCGCAGCGGCTGGAATTCATCATCGTTGAACAGACGACCGCCGCCCAGACATGACCAGGCCATCGGGCGGATGCGCAGCTGCTGCAGCTGATCGAGCGTGCCGTCCAGCAGCAGAGGCTGGTGCACCGGGGAAATTTCAACCTGATTGGTTGCCAGCGTAAACGGCAGGCGCGACTGCAGGAGCGCAAACTGCGCGGGTGTGAAGTTAGACACGCCGAAATGGCGGACTTTGCCGCTCTGGTGAAGCTCCAGGAAGGCTTCTGCCACCTCATCGGCATCCATCAGCGGATCGGGACGGTGGATCAGCAGCAGGTCGATGTGGTCCGTCGCCAGGTTCACCAGAGATTGCTCAGCGCTTTTGACGATGTGGGCACTGTCGGTGATGTAGTGTCCGAGCGCATGCTCGGGTTTTGCCGTGGTGGCGATACCGCATTTGGTGACGATCTCCATACGCTGGCGAAGCGCAGGAACCCGCTTGAGCGCTTCCCCAAACGCAGCTTCGCACTGATAACCGCCGTAGATGTCAGCATGATCGACAGTGGTAATGCCTAAGTCGAGATGCTCTTCAATGAAGCTCGCCAGCTGAAGGGGGGACATATTCCAGTCCATCAGACGCCAGTAGCCCATGACGAAGCGGGAGAACTCAGGGCCCTGGGGGGCAAGGGTAATACGCTGAACCATAACAAATTCCTCAAGGAAGTGATGTTATGAGTATACGCAATTACCGGCCTAAAACAGTGAAGGTTGCTGCGGTTCTTCCGATTCACCCGCTTTGTTTGCGCGGATTTTGCGCAGGAGCCGCTGTCGGCAGAGACGAAGAACGTCCTGCTTTTGCGTATCGCTAAAGTTTTGCCAGTTGAAACGCTCGTCGCGGGTACGCATACACCCGCGACAATATCCGCGCTCGTCCACCTGACAAATACCCCGGCACGGGCTCTGGATGGGGAAAAACTCCAGCTGCTCTGCCACACACACCTCCAGAAACCGACTATCACCTACAGTGAAGACGCTAAATGCCCTATGCGCAAGGGCTTTACCACAGATTTGTGGCATTAAGGTTTCACTAATCTTGCGCCTCTATACTCGCTTCATCATTAGAATGACGGGTTTATTAATCGATGTGGTCAATCAAGAAGTTACAGTGTAACGACATAAAATTCACTCTGGGCTGCGCGCTTTTCTTTACGCTCTTAAACGCGATGTTTATTCAGCGCAGCTGGGCCATCATCGCCCCGGCACGCTTACACGACATGCTCTTTGCCGCATCCGTACCGCTGGTGCTGTTTTGCGGCTGGGTGATTGTCTTTAGCGTGCTTAATATCCCCTTTATTCGCAAGCCGCTGCTGATTGTCCTGACCGTAGGCTGCGCCGCCGCGACTTACTTTATGTATACCTATGGCGCGGTTATCGATCAGAACATGATTGTGAACGTGTTTGAGACAAACTCTCAGGAAGCGACCGCGCTGGTCACGCCGCAGATGATTCTGTGGATAGCCGTCGCCGGTCTCGTTCCGTCCGTGGTGCTTGCCCTGACGCGCATACGCACGGGAAAATGGTGGTATGCCCTGCTGATGCGCTTTGCCGCCATGCTCGGCGCGCTGCTGGTGATTATTTTGGTTGCGGCGGTGTTCTATAAGGATTACGCCTCGCTGTTCCGGAACAACAAAAGCATCGTCAAGATGGTCACCCCGGCGAACTACGTCAGCGCCGTGGTGAAATACAGCAAAATGCGCTGGTTTGCCGGCGACCAGACGCTGGTACGTATCGGCGAAGATGCCCACAAAGGCCCGCTGATTGCCGGGCAGCAGAAAAAAACCGTTCTGGTCCTGGTTGTGGGCGAAGCGTCGCGCGCGGCGAACTACTCCCTCAACGGTTATGGCCGCGAAACGAACCCTGAGCTGAAAAAGCAGGATGTTATTAACTTCCCGCAGGCGTCCTCATGCGGAACGGAAACGGCGGTCTCCGTTCCGTGCATGTTCTCCGGCATGCCGCGTAAAAAGTACGATGCCGATCTGGCCCGCCATCAGGAAGGCTTGCTCGACGTGCTTAAGCACGCGGGGATTAACCTGCTGTGGCGCGACAACGATGGCGGCTGTAAGGGTGCCTGTGACCGCGTACCGCATACGGACATGACCCAGTGGAAGCTGGATCAGTTTTGCAAAGACAAATCGTGCATTGACGACGTGAACCTCTACCGTCTGGATAACGTGCTGGACGGTCTGAAGCAGGACACCGTTTTGGTGATCCACCTGATGGGTAGCCACGGCCCGGCCTACTACAACCGTTATCCGGATACGTTCCGCAAGTTCACCCCGACCTGTGATACCAACGAAATTCAGGACTGCGATCATCAGGCGCTGATTAACACCTACGACAATTCCATTCTGTATACCGACAGCGTGGTCAGTAAAACCATCGACGCGCTGAAAGCCCGTCAGGCCAGCATGAATACGGCCCTGATCTACCTTTCCGATCACGGGGAGTCGCTGGGGGAAAGCGGTATTTACCTGCACGGCACGCCGTATATGCTCGCCCCAGAGCAGCAAACGCATATTCCGTTTATGTTCTGGCTATCGCCGGACTACACCAAAAACTTCGGTGTTGACGAACGGTGCATGCGCGATTTTGCTGCAAAAAATGCGGTTTCACAGGACAATCTTTTCTCGACCGTGCTAGGCATGATGGACGTAAAATCAACGGTTTATAAACAGCAGCTGGATATCACGAACGCGTGCCGCCGCTAAACCTGCTTGCATTAGACCGAACGGTCTATTAGAGTGCGGCCATGAGCAGAAATACTGAACACGATACGCGCGAACATTTACTGGCGACCGGCGAGCGTCTTTGCATGCACCGTGGATTCACCGGTATGGGTCTGAGCGAGTTACTGAAAACCGCTGAGGTGCCGAAGGGCTCTTTTTACCACTACTTCCGGTCTAAGGAAGCCTTCGGTGTGGCCATGCTGGAGCGGCACTATGCCGGCTACCACCAGCGGCTGGCCACCCACTTCGCCAGCGGTGAAGGTAACTACCGCGATCGTGTTCTGAATTACTATCAGGAAACGCTGACGCAGTTCTGTCAGCAGGGCATCATCAGCGGTTGCCTGACGGTAAAACTGTCCGCTGAAGTGTGCGATCTGTCAGAAGATATGCGCACGGCAATGGATAAAGGAGCCACCGGCGTCATCGCGCTTCTGGCGAAGGCGCTGGAGAAAGGACGCGACGAAAAAACGCTGGCCTTTATCGGCGAGCCGTTAACGCAGGCGCAGGTATTGTACGCCCTCTGGCTGGGCGCTAACCTGCAGGCCAAGATTTCTCGCAGTGCCGTGCCGCTTGAGAGCGCGCTGGCACATGTGAAAAGCAGCATTACAGCGCCTGGCGTGTAGCAGGCGTTTTTATTTACTTAATCACTAGTCGACTGGTCTACTCAGGAGTCTTTATGTCCGCTGAAAAATTATTTACCCCATTGAAAGTAGGCGCCGTAACCGCGCCAAACCGCGTGTTTATGGCTCCTCTCACCCGCCTTCGCAGCATTGAACCGGGTGATATTCCGACCCCTCTGATGGGTGAATATTACCGTCAGCGCGCAAGTTCTGGCCTGATCATCTCTGAAGCCACCCAGATTTCCGCCCAGGCGAAAGGCTATGCGGGTGCGCCAGGGCTGCACAGCCCGGAGCAGATTGCCGCGTGGAAGAAAATCACCGCGGGCGTGCACGCTGAAGATGGCCGCATTGCGGTACAGCTGTGGCATACCGGCCGCATCTCACACAGCAGCATCCAGCCTGGCAGTCAGGCGCCGGTTTCAGCCTCAGCCCTGAGCGCGAATACCCGCACCTCTCTGCGTGATGAAAACGGCAACGCCATCCGCGTCGATACCTCCATGCCGCGTGCGCTGGAGCTGGACGAGATCCCGGGCATCGTTAACGATTTCCGTCAGGCGGTCGCCAATGCCCGTGAAGCCGGCTTCGACCTTGTTGAGCTGCACTCTGCCCACGGTTACCTGCTGCACCAGTTCCTGTCGCCGTCTTCCAACCATCGTACCGACCAGTACGGCGGCAGCGTTGAAAACCGCGCGCGCCTGGTGCTGGAAGTGGTCGATGCGGTATGTAAAGAGTGGAGCGCAGACCGTATCGGTATTCGCGTCTCGCCAATTGGTTCTTTCCAGAACGTGGACAATGGCCCGAACGAAGAAGCCGACGCCCTGTACCTGATCGAAGAGCTGGCAAAGCGCGGTATCGCCTACCTGCACATGTCCGAGCCGGACTGGGCTGGCGGCCAGCCTTACACTGAAGCCTTCCGCCAGAAGGTGCGCGAGCGCTTCCACGGTGTGATCATCGGTGCGGGTGCATACACTCCAGAGAAAGCCGAAGATCTGATCGGCAAAGGCCTGATCGACGCGGTAGCGTTTGGTCGTGACTTCATTGCCAACCCGGATCTGGTTGCTCGTCTGCAGAAAAAAGCCGAGCTAAACCCACAGCGTCCGGAAAGCTTCTACGGCGGCGGCGCAGAAGGCTACACCGACTACCCTTCTCTCTGATCCCCGTTTGTCATTGATAGCGGCGACATTTCGCCGCTATACTAAAACATCGTTTCTGTTCAAAAAGATAATCCATTCCATTGGTTAATGAGGAAATTATGCGCCTACTTCACACCATGCTGCGCGTTGGCGACCTGCAACGTTCTGTCGATTTCTACACTAACGTCCTGGGCATGAAGCTGCTGCGCACCAGCGAAAACCCGGAATACAAATATTCACTGGCATTTGTTGGGTACGGTCCGGAGTCTGAAGAAGCGGTTATCGAGCTGACCTACAACTGGGGCGTTGACAGCTACGAGCTGGGCACCGCGTACGGCCATATCGCGCTGGAAGTGGACAACGCAGCGGAAGCCTGCGAGCGTATCCGCAGCAACGGCGGCAACGTCACGCGTGAAGCGGGTCCGGTAAAAGGCGGCACCACCGTGATTGCCTTTGTTGAAGATCCAGACGGCTATAAAATCGAGCTGATTGAGGCCAAAGACGCCGGTCGCGGCCTGGGCAACTGATCCCACCGGGCGCAATATGCGCCCGTCGTTTTACTTCCCCTCTCAAAATTTGCCATAATGCGCACTGCTTTTTCCCCTTGTAAGAGACCCTGATGTCCGATAACGCTCAACTTACCGGTCTGTGCGACCGTTTTCGTGGTTTTTATCCCGTTGTCATTGATGTAGAAACAGCCGGATTTAACGCTAAAACCGATGCGCTGCTAGAAATTGCCGCCATCACGCTGAAGATGGATGAACAGGGCTGGCTTATACCGGACACCACGCTGCATTTCCATGTTGAACCCTTCGAAGGGGCAAACCTGCAGCCAGAAGCGCTGGCCTTTAACGGTATCGACCCGAAAAACCCGCTGCGCGGGGCGGTGAGCGAATATGATGCGCTTCACGCCATTTTCAAGATGGTGCGCAAAGGCATGAAAGAGAATGACTGTAGCCGCGCGATCATGGTGGCCCACAACGCCACGTTCGATCACAGCTTTACGATGGCCGCCGCCGAGCGTGCGTCGCTCAAGCGTAACCCCTTCCACCCGTTTGTTACCTTTGACACCGCGGCGCTGAGTGGCCTGGCGCTGGGACAAACGGTCTTATCAAAAGCCTGCATCACGGCAGGTATTCCGTTTGACGGCACGCAGGCGCACTCGGCGCTCTACGATACCGAGCGCACGGCAGAATTGTTCTGTGAAATCGTGAACCGCTGGAAGCGCCTTGGCGGCTGGCCGCTGCCGATGAGCGATGAGGCCGATGGTCAATCGTAGGCCGGTAAGCGCAGCGCCACCCGGCAAAAAAAAGCGACCACGCTAAGCGGGTCGCTTTTTTATTTCCGCAGAAAATTACTCTGCGTCCGGCTCTTCAGTTTTGTACTTCGCCGCCGTCTCTTTGATCAGCTGCTGCAGTTCGCCACGCTGATACATTTCGATCAGGATGTCGCAGCCGCCAACCAGTTCGCCGTCAACCCACAGCTGCGGGAAGGTCGGCCAGTTGGCGTATTTTGGCAGCTCAGCGCGAATATCCGGGTTCTGCAGGATATCGACGTAAGCAAAACGTTCACCACAGGCAGAAAGCGCCTGAACCGCTTGTGCGGAGAAACCGCAGCTTGGCAGCTTTGGAGAACCTTTCATGTACAGGAGAATCGGGTTTTCTGCGATCTGGGTCTGAATTTTTTCGATAGTGGTGCTCATGTCTTGCTTCCTTTAACTTCTGTTACGGCATTCGTCTGACATTGTAGCGGGTCAGAGCGACATCGGAAAATAACATTTTTGTCACGTCTATATATTCTAACGTTTGGCACCATAAGTTGCATTGTAAATATAGCTTAACCCTATTCCCGATAAGGTTTTGCTTAGGGAGTGAACAATTGTGCGTCAGAACGATGCATTTTTTTGCACTTGCTAACGAAACAGGTTTTTAGATTGAAAAATGCTATTAACTTCCAGGCTTTTTATAGATTAGAATCGACGGGCTTTGTAAATCATACGCGGGTATTAGCGATAGCCTGCATTAATCAGGGGAATGCCCAGTGGCGCGGATAAATAAAATCTCGATCACGCTCTGTGCTTTACTGTTTACATCATTTATTTTCACGCCAGCGGCGAACGCCTCACAGCAGGCGCGGCATTCTGCCGTACAAAAAACGCATCTGGCGAAAACCACAGAACGTAAGAAAAAAACCTCCAGCAAGACCGTAAAGAAAAAAACAACGACAGAAACGAAAAAGACCGTCTCCAGCAAAACAAAAACGAAATCTTCCCGCACCGCCCACGCCACCCGGAGTAAAGCCTCGCAAACCGCCGCTAATCTCGTTACCGAAAAATGCACCCCGCGGAAAGGCCATAAGGCGAAATGCACGAAAGTCACGAAAATAGCGGAAGTGCATAAGGTTCGCGTGCAGAAAGCGCAAAAAACGGCGATGAATAAGCTGATGGGGCAGATTGGTAAACCGTATCACTGGGGAGGAACTTCCCCACGTACCGGTTTCGACTGCAGCGGTCTGGTCTATTACGCCTATAAAGATTTGGTCAAATTCCGCATTCCGCGTACCGCGAACGAAATGTATCACCTGCGCGATGCGGCGCCGGTCAACCGCGGCGAGCTGGAAAACGGCGATCTGGTCTTCTTCCGCACCCAGGGACGCGGCACGGCTGACCATGTCGGCGTCTATGTCGGTAACGGGAAATTCATCCAGTCGCCGCGCAGCGGTCAGGATATCCAGATCACCTCCCTCAGCGAAGATTACTGGGTGCGCCACTATGTCGGTGCACGCCGCGTCATGACGCCGAAAACCATTCGTTAACCCCTGCCCTGCCGCATCCGTGGCAGGGTAAGTTCCTCTTTTGCATACCCTTTCAATTTGCTATTCTGTCCTTGTTGTCTGTAGGGTTATTGGCAACGTAAATATAATAAGGAGAGAAGCAATGTCGTTCGAATTACCTGCACTACCGTATGCAAAAGACGCCCTGGCACCCCACATTTCTGCAGAAACCCTGGAGTACCACTACGGCAAACATCACCAGACCTACGTCACCAACCTGAACAATCTGATTAAAGGCACCGACTTTGAAGGCAAAACGCTGGAAGAGATCGTACGCAGTTCAGAGGGTGGCGTGTTCAACAACGCCGCGCAGGTGTGGAACCATACCTTCTACTGGCACTGCCTGGCCCCGAATGCGGGTGGAGAACCAACCGGTGAGCTGGCTGCCGCCATTAGCGCCGCGTTCGGCAGCTTCGCTGATTTCAAAGCGAAGTTTATCGATGCCGCCATCAAGAACTTCGGTTCTGGCTGGACCTGGCTGGTAAAAGAAGCCGACGGCAAGCTGGCTATCGTCTCTACCTCTAACGCGGGTACGCCGCTGACCACCAGCGCAACGCCGCTGATGACCGTAGACGTGTGGGAACACGCTTACTACATTGATTATCGCAACGCGCGTCCTAACTATCTGGAGCACTTCTGGGCGCTGGCAAACTGGGAATTTGTAGCGAAGAACTTCGCTGCGTAAGAGACTCGCAGAAGGGTTCGCCCTTCTGCGTTTTGATTTACTCTGCGGTGCACACCGCGTCAGGCTGATGACGGCCCGACGCCAGCACCAGCAGCAGACCCAGCGCGGCAATGACTGCCCCCATCACCGGCACAACGCTGTACCCCAGACCGCCAGAGATTACCGCCCCACCCGCCGCGGCACCCAGGGCATTGCCCAGGTTGAATGCACCGATATTGACAGAAGACGAGAGGCCCGGCGCTTCGTGCGCGACGCGCATCACGCGCATCTGCAGCGGAGGCACCACCGCGAAGGTCGCCGCGCCCCAGACAACCATCGCCACTGCGGCACCGACTTCGCTACGCGCCAGCCAGGGGATCGCCACCATAATGACGATCAGCAGCATTAAAAAGCCTTTGAGCGTGCCGCTAACAGAGCGGTCGGCCAGCCTGCCGCCCAGATAGTTACCGAGAGAGAAGCCCACGCCTATCAGCACCAGCATCGCGGTAATAAAGAGCGGCGTTGCATGAGTGATATCGTGCAGCACAGGGGAAATATAGGTGTAGAGCGTAAACATCGCCCCAGCGCCGAGAACGGTTGTCAGCAGTGCGGAGAGCACCTGTGGGCGTACCAGCACCGACAGCTCTTTACGCACGTCAGGGCGTTCGCCTGCGCTCCCTTTTGGCAGAGAGAAGAACAGCGCCACCATCGCCACCACGCCCAGCCCGGCGGTCGCAAGGAATGACATACGCCAGCCGATCGCTTCCCCAAGCCAGGTAGCGGCAGGTACGCCGCCGATGTTGGCTATCGTCAGCCCCATAAACATGGTGGCGACCGCGCTGGCCTGCTTGTGCTTTGGCACCACGCTTGCGGCCACAACGGAGCCCAGGCCAAAGAACGCGCCGTGGTTAAGACTGGTCAGGATACGCGACAGCATCAGCGTGGTGTAATCCGGCGCAATGGCAGAGAGCACGTTGCCCAGCGTAAAAATTGCCATCAGGAATATCAGCGCGTTGCGGCGCGCGCGGTGAGAAAGCAGCAGCGTCATCAAGGGAGCCCCCACCATCACGCCGATCGCATAGGCGCTGATCAGCATACCGGCAGCCGGGATTGAGACGTCTACGCCCCGGGCGATAACGGGCAGTAACCCCATAGGGGAGAATTCAGTGGTGCCGATCCCAAAAGCGCCAATCGCCAGGGCCAGCAGAGGAAAATTGATTTTCATGGGTCAACTCCGGATGCCGTGTCGGAGTGCGACACAGGAATAAGAAGTCAAAAGCATGACATCAATCACAAAAAATGAGAAGTTAACATTTTGGCAAAAGATTTTTGCCGGAGAAGTAACAATCGGGGCAAGTTCGGAGAGAGCAAGCGCTCCCCCCGATTAAATCAGTGCAGTACAGCCGTCAGACCCGCAGCAACAATCAGAGCCAGCACGATAACGGTGGTGGTCAGCGAAAACTTAAGATCGGTACTCATCAATTTTTCTCCTTTTAATCACCCTACGAAAAGTGAGCTTGCTCATTTTTACACAGTTTCCGTCAAAAATCTTCCAGGATTTAAACTGATATCCACTTTAGCTCTTCCCCTTTTCATCAAGATAGGACAAAATTCCACGCTAAATTTATTAGCGTACCGGCCATTGACCCCCTCCTGACGTCCTGTGTCGTTTTCCCGGCGTGTCGCAATTCCAGATTGCGTAATAAGGGTGAGAGAAGGCAAACGTTTACCTTCATGTTTTTCAGGAGCTTAGGATATGGTCTGGAGTGACATTTAATGGCAACAATAAAAGACGTAGCAAAACGCGCAAACGTTTCCACTACAACCGTATCACATGTAATTAACAAAACCCGCTTTGTTGCTGAAGAGACGCGCAATGCGGTCTGGGCCGCCATCAAGGAACTGCACTACTCGCCGAGTGCGGTGGCGCGCAGCCTGAAGGTGAATCACACCAAATCTATCGGCCTGCTGGCTACCAGCAGCGAAGCGGCCTATTTTGCCGAGATTATCGAAGCGGTTGAGAAAAACTGCTTCCAGAAAGGCTATACCCTCATTCTGGGGAACGCGTGGAACAACATTGAAAAACAGCGCGCCTATCTGTCGATGATGGCCCAAAAGCGCGTCGATGGCCTTCTGGTCATGTGTTCCGAGTACCCGGAGTCCGTGCTTTCCATGCTGGAAGAGTACCGCCACATTCCGATGGTAGTGATGGACTGGGGCGAAGCGCGCGCCGACTTCACCGACTCGGTGATTGATAACGCGTTTGAAGGCGGCTACATGGCGGGCCGTTACCTGGTGGAACGCGGCCACCGCGAGATTGGCGTGATCCCAGGCCCGCTGGAGCGAAATACCGGCGCAGGCCGTCTGGCCGGCTTTATGAAAGCCATGGAAGAAGCGCTTATCACCGTGCCGGAAAACTGGATCGTGCAGGGTGACTTTGAGCCAGAATCGGGCTATCGCGCCATGCAGCAAATTGTCTCCCAGCAGCACCGCCCGACTGCGGTCTTCTGCGGTGGGGATATCATGGCAATGGGTGCCCTCTGCGCGGCGGACGAGCTGGGTCTGCGCGTGCCGCAGGATATTTCCGTGATCGGGTATGACAACGTGCGTAACGCCCGCTTCTTTACGCCAGCACTGACCACTATCCACCAGCCGAAAGATTCGCTGGGCGAAACGGCCTTCAACATGCTGATGGACAGGATCGTCAACAAGCGTGAAGAATCCCAGTCCATCGAGGTCCACCCGCGCCTTATCGAGCGCCGTTCCGTTGCGGATGGCCCGTTCCGCGACTACCGTCGTTAATCCTTTACGGAGCCAGCTACGCTGGCTCCCGTAACCACTCCCGATTAAGCGTTTCGCTGTCGCCCAGGTAATCCAGCAGCCAGGCCATCGCGGGCGACACGTCATTTTGCTGCCAGGTCAGGCAGCAGGCCGCATCCGGGAACGGGTTCTCCAGCGTAAGCGCCACCCATTCTCCGGTATCGATACGCGGACGCGCAAAATGAACCGGCACCATTCCCACGCACAAACCGGCGGAAAGGCAGGTTGCTGAGGATCCCCAGTCAGGGGCAACGACGCGACGCTGGTTGTCCAGCAGCCAGGTAATACGCTTCGGCAGCGAGCGCGACGTATCCTCAAGCACCAGCGACGGCCAGCTGCGCAGCGTGTCGTCGCTCAGCGGCCCTTCCATCGCCGCCAGCGGATGATGGCTCGCTACCACGCAGTTCCAGCTCAGCATGCCCATATCACGAAACGCATAGCGTCCGCCCACGGGGATCGCCTGCGTTGCGCCAATCGCCATCTCTGCCCTGCCGTCTGCCAGCGCGTCCCAGACGCCGTTGAACACCTCCTGCGACACGCGCAGCTCGACGTCCGAAAAATGGCGATAGAAATCAACAACCATCTGCCGCGTACGTTCGGGTTTGACGATGTTATCCACGGCGATTGAAAGATGCCCCCGCCAGCCATTGGCAATCTGCTGGCACTGTTCGCGGGTGATCTGCATTTTTTTGATAACAGACCGCCCTTCTTTCAAAAACCACGCGCCGGCTGGCGTTAACTCAACGTCCCGATGCCGTCGTTCAAACAGGGGAACCGCCAGCCACTCCTCCAGCTGACGCACGGTGTAGCTGATGGCCGAAGGGACGCGGTGTAGCTCCTGCGCCGCGCCGGTAAAGCTGCCGTTGCGCGCAACGGCATCCACCACTTCAAGAGAATAATCTGACCACATTTTCTGCCTGCAAAAAATTTGAATGCACTTTCCAAATATTAGCGTTTCACAAGCCGCTTTGCACTCCCTACACTCTGCGCCAACGTACACCTGCCTCCTCAGGAGAAAAAAAGAATGCAACCCAGGAAAGGATTTTTAGTCTGGCTCGGCGGCCTCAGCGTGCTGGGCTTTTTGGCGACCGATATGTATCTGCCCGCGTTCGCCGCGATGCAGGAAGATTTGCAAACCCCTGCTGCCGCCATCAGTGCCAGCCTGAGCCTGTTCCTTGCCGGCTTTGCCTTCGCGCAGCTGCTGTGGGGTCCCCTCTCCGACCGCTTTGGCCGTAAACCGGTACTGCTGCTCGGCCTGACTATTTTTGCCCTGGGCTGCGTAGGGATGCTGTGGGTACGCGATGCGACCTGGCTGCTGGTGCTGCGCTTCGTGCAGGCCGTCGGCGTGTGCGCCGCCGCCGTGACCTGGCAGGCGCTGGTGACCGATTACTATCCGGCATCGCGCACCAACCGTATCTTCGCCACCATTATGCCGCTGGTGGGCCTGTCGCCTGCCCTCGCCCCGCTGCTGGGCAGCTGGATACTGGCACACTTCGACTGGCAGGCGATTTTCGCCACCCTGTTTGCCATCACTCTGGTGTTGATGCTGCCTGCGTTCTTCCTTAAGCCTGCGCATAAGAAGGAGATGCACCCGAAAGCGAAGCCAATCACCTTTACCTCCCTACTGCGTACCCAGGCGTATCGCGGCAACGTGCTGATTTACGCCGCCTGCTCCGCAAGCTTCTTCGCCTGGCTGACCGGTTCGCCGTTCATCCTGCACGATATGGGCTACAGCCCGGCGGCCATTGGCCTGAGCTATGTGCCGCAAACCATCGCGTTTCTGGTAGGCGGTTACGGCTGCCGCGCGGCGCTGCAGAAGTGGGAAGGCCAGCAGATGCTGCCGTGGTTGCTGGTCCTGTACGCGCTCAGCGTAATCGGAACCTGGGCGGTGGGCTTTATTCCGGGCGCAGGCCTGGCGGAAATTTTGATTCCATTCTGCGTAATGGCGATCGCTAACGGCGCTATTTATCCTGTCGTTGTGGCTCAGGCCCTGCGTCCGTTCCCTCAGGCAACGGGCCGTGCGGCTGCGCTGCAAAATACGCTCCAGCTGGGTCTGTGCTTCCTGGCAAGCCTCGTGGTATCCGCCCTCATTGCCACGCCGCTGCTGACCACAACCAGCGTGATGCTGGTGACGGTTGCCCTGGCAGGCCTGGGATACCGCATGCAATCCTCCGCCCCGAGCGCGGAGAGGCAGACGGAAACCTCGCACGCATAATCGCGCGGGGGATTATGTTGCATTTCAGTGATTAGGTTGCTAACAATTTTCTATTGAATCACCAAATTTTGAGGCCTATACTAAATTTGGTTCGATTAAATACGATAAATATTATGTGTTAACGGGAGCCGGAGTGCTCCCGTTTTACCATGGAAGGCTTTTCGGCAAGGGTTATCTCCCTTCCTCTGTTCTACGTCGGATATTAGCCTCGCGGGCATTTACCGTGAGATTTCTCACAAACCAAAAAAAGCGTCTACGCTGTTTGAAGGTTCTGATCACAGCAAGGTGATGGAGAAGCTATGAGTTCATCGTGTATAGAAGAAGTCAGCGTTCCGGACGATAACTGGTCCCGGATCGTCAGTGAACTGTTAGGTCGAGCAGGCATCACTATTAACGGATCATCACCATCCGATCCGCAGGTCAAACATCCCGACTTTTTTAAACGCGTGTTGCAGGAGGGATCGTTAGGGCTGGGCGAAAGCTATATGGATGGCTGGTGGGACTGCGAACGGCTGGATATCTTTTTCGCCAGCGTTTTGCGTGCGGGTCTCGAAAATCAACTTCCTCGTCATTTCAAAGATACGCTGCGCGTGGCCTCCGCCCGCCTGTTCAACCTGCAAAGTAAGAAGCGGGCATGGATTGTCGGCAAAGAGCATTACGACCTTGGCAACGATCTGTTCAGCCGCATGCTGGACCCCTTCATGCAATATTCCTGCGGCTACTGGAAAAAAGCCACCACCCTTGAAGAGGCACAGCAGGATAAACTGCGCCTGATCTGCGAGAAACTCCAGCTACAGCCGGGCATGCGCGTGCTGGACATTGGCTGCGGCTGGGGCGGCCTGGCCTATTTTATGGCGAAACACTACGGCGCCAGCGTTGTGGGCGTAACCATTTCAGCCGAACAGCAAAAAATGGCGCAGGCGCGCTGCGAGGGTCTGGACGTCGACATTCGTCTGCAGGATTACCGCGACCTGAACGAGCAGTTCGATCGCATCGTGTCGGTGGGGATGTTTGAGCACGTGGGGCCGAAGAATTACAAGACTTACTTCCAGGTGGCCGATCGTAACCTGAAGCCTGACGGCATTTTCCTGCTGCACACCATTGGTTCCAAACGTACCGACAACAACGTAGACCCGTGGATCAACAAATACATCTTTCCGAATGGCTGTTTACCGTCCGTTCGCCAGATTGCCAACGCCAGTGAACCTCACTTCATCGTGGAAGACTGGCATAACTTTGGGGCGGATTACGACACCACGCTCATGGCATGGCACTCACGTTTTCAGGAGGCCTGGCCCGAGATTGCGGACAACTATTCCGAACGATTCAAACGGATGTTTAGCTACTATCTGAATGCCTGCGCAGGTGCGTTCCGCGCGCGCGATATTCAGCTCTGGCAGGTTGTTTTTAGCCGCGGGATTGAACACGGCCTGCGGGTTGCTCGCTAAAAAACTAACCCCGGATATCCGGGGTTAGTTATTATTCTTCCTCAACCGCTTTTATTATTGCAGCCTCTTTCGCTGCCAGCACGCGCTCGACGGTATCCACCACCGCCTGAGTTTGCGGATCAATTTCAATATTTACGCGATGCCCCAGTTTTTTCGCCCCCAGCGTGGTGCGCTGAAGCGTCTCCGGAATTAAATGCACGCAGAAACGCGTTGGCGTAACTTCCCCAACGGTCAGGCTAATCCCATCAATACCAATAAATCCTTTATAGAGGATGTATTTCATTAATGCCGGATCCTGAACCTTAAACCAGATTTGACGGTTATTTTCAGAGGTCACGATTTTCGCAACTTCAGCGGTGGTCATAATGTGGCCCGACATCAGATGTCCGCCGATCTCATCGCTGAATTTGGCCGCGCGCTCGACGTTGACGGTGTCTCCGACCGCCAGCTCGCCCAGGTTCGTGATGCGCAACGTTTCCTTCATTAAATCAAAGCCGATCTGATTGCCGTTAATCTCTGTCACCGTCAGGCAGCAGCCGTTATGCGCAATCGAGGCCCCGGTTTCGATACCGTCGAGCATATAGTCGGGCAGCTCAACCACATGGGTGCGAAAATTGGGTTTTTCATCAATTGACACCACCTTGGCGGTGCCTTGCACAATACCAGTGAACATGCTTACAACTCCTGTTTTTTCCGGACGGTGGCGACACCGTTTAATCCCATCACAATAACAGTTGGAAAAACAGGTTGCCAGCGGAGCGCATTTTCTGGCGATTTTTTCACTAGATAATTAGTTAAACCCCGCTACAATAGCTGGCACCCCTCTGCTTTTTCTTCTTGCTGCCAGTTTGGCGGCTTTTTTAGTCTCTCAAATAACAACAAAATATAGGTGTTCACGTGCAGAAGTACATGAATGAAGCGCGCCAGCTATTGGCACTGGCTATACCAGTGATCGTCGCGCAGGTGGCCCAAACCGCAATGGGATTTGTGGATACGGTCATGGCGGGTGGCTACAGCGCCACCGACATGGCAGCCGTCGCCATCGGAACCTCCATCTGGCTGCCAGCTATTCTCTTCGGGCACGGCCTGCTGCTGGCGCTGACGCCGGTTATTGCACAGCTAAACGGTTCAGGACGACGCGAGCGTATCGCGCACCAGGTCCGTCAGGGCTTCTGGCTTGCAGGCTTTGTCTCTTTGCTGATTATGGTCGTGCTCTGGAACGCCGGGCATATCATCCGCGCCATGCATAACATCGATCCCGCGCTGGCGGACAAGGCCGTGGGCTATCTGCGCGCCCTGCTTTGGGGAGCGCCTGGCTATCTTTTCTTCCAGGTCGCGCGTAACCAGTGCGAAGGTCTGGCCAAAACCAAGCCCGGCATGGTGATGGGGTTTATCGGTCTGTTGGTCAATATTCCGGTGAACTACATCTTTATCTATGGTCACTTTGGGATGCCCGAGCTTGGCGGCGTAGGCTGCGGCGTGGCAACGGCGGCGGTTTACTGGGTGATGTTCTTCAGCATGATCACCTTCGTTAAGCGCGCCCGCTCGATGCGCGATATTCGGAACGAAAACCGGTTCAGCACGCCGGACTGGAGCATCATGAAGCGTCTGGTGCAGCTAGGGCTGCCTATCGCACTGGCGCTGTTCTTTGAGGTGACGCTGTTTGCCGTTGTGGCCCTGCTGGTTTCGCCGCTCGGGATTATCGACGTGGCAGGCCACCAGATTGCGCTAAACTTCAGCTCCCTGATGTTCGTTCTGCCGATGTCGCTGGCGGCAGCCGTGACGATCCGCGTGGGCTTCCGCCTGGGGCAGGGATCTACGCTTGATGCGCAAACGGCTGCGCGCACGGGTTTAGGCGTTGGCGTGTGCATGGCCGCCTGCACCGCGCTCTTTACCGTCGCGCTGCGCGAGCAAATTGCCCTCCTTTATAATGACAACCCGGAGGTGGTTATCCTGGCGTCGCACCTGATGCTGCTGGCCGCCATTTATCAGATCTCTGACTCCATCCAGGTGATCGGCAGCGGCGTGCTGCGTGGGTATAAAGATACGCGTTCGATCTTCTTTATCACCTTCATCGCCTACTGGGTGCTGGGCCTGCCGACGGGTTACGTGCTGGCGCTCACCGACCTGGTGGTCGATCGTATGGGGCCAGCCGGATTCTGGATGGGCTTTATCATCGGCCTGACCTCGGCGGCCATTATGATGATGCTGCGCATGCGCTACCTGCAGCGCCAGCCATCGACGGTGATTTTGCAGCGCGCCGCACGTTAAATATGCAGTAGCCGCCAGCTGGCGGCTACTTTCTCTTCACTTTGCGCGGTAATGAAGCAATCGCGTGAAATCAGAGAGAAAAATGCATTTTGCCTCTTGCCTGTTCGAGGCTCTGCCGCTAATATTCGTCCCCGTTGTCACCGACAACACGTTGCGTTCATAGCTCAGTTGGTTAGAGCACCACCTTGACATGGTGGGGGTCGTTGGTTCGAGTCCAATTGAACGCACCATTTCAGTCCTGAAATGGTGCAAATCCTCTCTCAGTATCCTGAATAATCTCAATATCCTGATTTCCTGACGTTTCACCTGCTACGCTTTTCTCATGGAAAAAAAACAGGAAGACTGTCGATGAAGAAGATAGCGATTATCGGCTCCGGCCCCACAGGGATTTACACCTTTTATTCACTACTGAAAAACCGCACCCCTCTCGCCGTCTCGGTATTTGAAAAAGCAGAAGACGCCGGCGTGGGTATGCCCTATAGCGACGATGATAACTCTCGTCTGATGCTGGCGAATATTGCCAGTATTGAAATTCCGCCTTTATTCATGACCTACCTCGACTGGCTGAAAGGCCGGAGTGACGCCCATCTGGCGCGCTTTAAGGTGGATAAAGCCAGCCTGCACGACCGACAATTTTTACCACGAATTTTGCTGGGCGAATACTTTCGCGACAGCTTTCTGACCGTTGTCAAAGAGGCCAAAAAGCGGGGGTTTCAGGTCACAACCCACGAGTCTGCGGAAGTCACCGATATTGATGCCGCCGAAAACGGCGTAACGCTTTCCGTTAACGGTGCCCCGCACCCCGAGCGGTTTGATCTTGCCATTGTCGCCACGGGGCACGTCTGGCCGGACGAAGAGGAAGCCACGCGAACCTTCTTCCCAAGCCCCTGGTCCGGGCTGATGAGTGCCCGCATTCCCGCCTGTCGCGTTGGAATAATGGGAACCTCCCTAAGCGGGCTGGACGCCGCCATGGCGGTGGTTATGCAGCATGGGGATTTTACAGACGGGAAGTTCATTCTGGATAAAGGCAGCGAAGGCTTAAGCATTGTGCTGATGTCCCGGACGGGCATTCTGCCGGAGGCCGATTTCTACTGCCCCATTCCTTACGAGCCGCTCTCGGTTTTGACCGAGACCGTGGTTGAAAACGAGATAGCAAAAGGCGCTGATGGCCTGCTTGACCGCATATTTGCCCTGATCGTTAAGGAGCTGGAGCTGTCCGACCCGGCCTGGTGCAAGAAGGTATCGCTACATACGCTGACCGCAGACAGCATCCGCGACGCATGGTTTGAGGAGCGCAAACAGCACGGGCCCTTTACCTGGGCCGAAGAGAACCTCAGGGAGGTTGAGCGTAACAAGCGCGAGCGCCGCACCGTGGCCTGGCGCTATACCGTCCTTCGGCTCCATGAGGTGATTTCCGGGATCGTTCCTGTTCTCAACGAACGCGACAGGGAGCGGTTCAAAACGGGGCTGGAGCGCGTGTTTATTGATAACTATGCCGCCATTCCGCCGCAGTCTATACGCCGATTACTTGCGCTTCGCGAAGCCGGTATCATCAGCGTGGCGGCACTCGGCGACGACTACGATCTGGATATCGGCACCGCTCAAACCGTGATTACAAGCAATGAGCAAACCTGGCGCTTCGACGTGTTCATTGATGCGCGCGGGCAAAAACCGCTCAAAACGAAGGATCTGCCCTTCCCTACGCTGCGCAGGCAGCTGATGGAAACGGGAGAGGATTTACCCGATCTGGGAGAGGATTACACCTTAAAGGCCCCCGATGAACTGCGTGGGCGCGTCGCGTTCGGCGCGATACCCTGGCTGATGCACGATCAACCCTTCGTTCAGGGGCTGGAAGAGTGCGCCGTAAGGGGGGAAGCGATGGCCAAAGCGGCGGAGAAACCCGCCTCCCGGTCGCGCAGAAAACTGCCCTTCGTGGAGGACTGACGGGGCCTCCGTGCCCCGCCGGGTCTGATTATTCGAAGAATACGTCAGGATTTTCAGACAGTGAAATGAAGGTTTTCGTCTCTTTATCCAGCGCGCGAATGTCGCCGCTTTCAATGTCATACACCCAGCCGTGCAGGCGGATCGCGTTGTTGCGCAGGCCAACCGCAACGGACGGATGGGTTTTGATGTTGCTCAGCTGTGCAAACACGTTTTCCTGGACCATCGCGTTCACTTTGTCGATTGGCCGATCCCAGGCTTTCTTCTCAACCACGGCCTTCGCCGCATCGGAGTAGCGCAGCCAGTGGGAAACCGCGGGCATCGGCTCAAGGTTGGCGTTGTCGGCGATTGCCTTCATCGCGCCGCAGTTGGAGTGGCCGCAGATGACGATGTCGGTCACGCCCAGCGCCACCACCGCGTATTCAATCGTCGCCGAAACGCCGCCGGGCTCTGGCCCGAACGGTGGCACAATGTTACCAGCATTTCGAATGACAAAGAGCTGTCCCGGTTCTTGCTGGGTCACAAGCTCTGGCACGAGACGGCTGTCGGAGCAGGAGATGAACAACGCTTTGGGATTCTGGCTGGACGCTAAACTGCGGAAGAGCTCTTTACGTTGCGGGAAAATCTCTTTTTGAAAGCTGAGAAAACCTTCAATGATATGTTGCATAGCAATTTCTCTTTTATCTGTTTTAGTTTAGGCATGATCAAGATCACGCTCCTGAAGTTTACCCACCGTACTTTACCCGAGACAAGCAATATATTTCTGGCCCGACCGCTGCACAACGTCATCGGCGTTGCTCAGGATGTTCTGCCCTTCAAATGCGCCGTACAGGCGTGAAAATCTCATGCCCCGCAGGCAGCCGGTCATCCGTTCAATTTCACTGGCCGGCAGCGGAAGCATATTAGGATAGCTCCACATAAACGAAACGGCATTTTTACCCGGCGTGACCTGCAGGATATCGCCCGCCAGCAGCGCGCCCTCCCCCTCCTGCCAGTGTAGTACCGTTCCACCCGCAAAGTGTCCGCCAAGGCGCAGAAGCGTCACCGCCGGCGCGAGCTCCAGCGAATCTCCCTCCCAGAAGCGTAGTGCCGGGCTGTCGCGCATGACCCACTCCCGATCGCTGGCATGAAGGTAAACCGGCGCGTCAAACGCCTTCGCCCAGTCCTGCATCGTGCTGTAGTAGTGCGGGTGAGAAATCGCGATCGCGCGAATGCCGCCCAGCGCAGCCACCAGCGACTGGGTTGCCGGATCGAGATTGGGAATGCAGTCCCACAGGATATTGCCCTGCGGGGTTCGCAGGAGTAGCGCACGCTGGTTAATGGCAAACGAGGGAACCGTTTTGATGCTCAGCAGCTGCGGCTCAAGCTGTTGCCATTTATTGACGTGCGTGGCGGTGAGGGCGTCAAAATCAATCCACGCCTGGCCGGTGATAGGCACATACTGACGATCGTCTTCACAAACCGGGCACGCTTCTGGCCGCTTCGCATACGAGGTACCGCAGGTTTTACAGAGTGTAATCATGAGCTTTCCTCAGCAATAAAGCACTGAGTATGGCAGGGATTATCCTTATGTGCTGCGAGGTGCATTGCGCGGTTTTTTTGGCTTATACTGTGCCAGTATCACAAACTGAATAACGCAGGTAACACATGGAAATTGATCTCGATAACCTGGTCTTTAACGGACTGGATGAAGCGGAAGAGCGTAACGCGGAACGTCTGGACGATGCGGACAAAAAAGCGCAGGCGATTATCGCCGATGACGACTGCGGCGATGCCTGCAAGATCTGATTACGAAGCACCGGGCATCCCGGTGCTTTTTTTATGACCTATTTTTTCAACCCGTCAATGGCCGCCTGAGCGCAGGCTTCATCAAGATTGCCGCCCGGCGCTCCGCCAATACCAATCGCCCCGATAACCTCGTCGCCCTCTTTCACCGGCAGGCCACCGGCCAGCAGCAGGAAGCCCGGCACGTCACGCATATTCTGCGCGCCCGGGTTGCCCTGCGCCGCTTCCATCACCTTGCCTGAGGCATTTTTTGTACTGAGCGCGGTATACGCCTTCATTTCACTGGCTTTTACCGTATGCGGACCGGCGTTATCCGTTCGCTGCACCGCTTTAACGACGCCCGCCCGGTCAACCACCGTCACCGTGACCTGATAATGTTTAGCCATGCATGACTGAATGGCGGAGGTAGCCAGGGCATTTGCCTGCGCCAGAGAGAGCGTTTTCTGGCTCAGCGCGTCGGCCTGCGCATTCAGCGTTACGCCGCCTGCGACCAGCGCCGCAGCCATCATTAATTTTTCATCATATATCCTCGAGAAGGGGGAGACATCCCGAGGTTACCGTGATGCGCAACGACAGGTAATTCGGTTGACTACGCAATCGTCCAGGTAGTTATACGGATTGCAATTTATCGTATTCGCGTATCGCCTGAACCAGGCTGCTGACGCCAAGCTTTGAAAATGCCGCAGCGCGATGGGCTTCCACCGTTCTCGGCGACAGGTTGAGCTTCGCCGCCACCTCTTTGTTGCTCAAGCCTTCCATCAGCACGGTCAGCACCTCGTGCTCCCGGGCGGTGAGCTGTTCAAAACGCGCCGTTACTCGCGACGTTTCCTGCCAGGCAACGAACCGTCGCTGGCTCTCTTCAAAGGCCAGCCCCACCGTTTCGATCAGTTTGTCAGCATCCAGCGGCTTGGTGAAAAACTCGAACACGCCGCTACGAAATGCCCGACGGCAGGCGTCGACGGTACCGTGCCCGGTCATGATGATGACGGGAAGCATTGGCCACCGCCATTTCCCCTCTTCGAGCCACGTCAGCCCGCCCTTGCCCGGCATACGCATATCCAGCAGCAGGCAGCCGACTATCCCCGTGCTCTCACCCTTCGCGGTTACGAAGGCCTCAATGCTTTCATACGCCTTCACCTCCCAGCCCATCCCCGAGAGTAAAAAAATCATCGATTCTCTGATAGATTCGTCGTCATCAATCAGCCAGATCGTATTAACCATGCGGCGCCTCCCTTCCGTTTGCCAGTTGAAGAACAATTTGCGCCCCGCCCTCCGGAGCATTCCCCAGGGTTATCGACCCGTTCATGCGCGTCATCAGCGACTCGATTAAGGTCATGCCGAGGCCAATCCCCGCCTTACGTCCGCTGTAAAACGGCATAAACGCGTGCTGGAGCGCCTCCTGGCTAAAACCGGGGCCGCCGTCGGTAACCGTAATGCTGACGCCATCGTCACTCTTTTGGCTTTCAATCCGGATCCAGCCCTTAGCGCACGTCTGCTGCGACTGAATCGCGTTGCTGAGCAGGTTATGCAGCACCTGCTCAAGCCATAGCCTGTCGGCCAGTACGGTGCTCGCCCCGGCGGCAAAAGCATGGCTAACAGCAATATGTTCGGCTTTGCGCTCATGCTCCAGCAAATTCACCACGTGCTGCCAGCACTGCGCCAGATCGGTCTCGCGCAGCGTCACTTTCTCCTGCACGACGTGTTCGCGGAAACGGGTGAGTAACGCGCCGATACGCTGCGTTTGCGTCAGCGCTGCCGCCAAAGCCTGCGATACCGCCTGCGGATTGTCCTGCTGAAGCTGGCGCTGTGCCCCCTGCACCCAGGTCTGTACGGCGGTGAGCGGCTGGTTGATTTCGTGCACAATCCCTGCCGTGATCTCGCCGAGCGTGTTGAGCCGGGCGTGCTGATAATAAAGGGCGCGCTGTTCCGCCTCTTTGCGCGCTTGACGCTGCCACAGCGCCGCGCTGGCCACGGCGATTGCCACCGCCCATCCCAGAAAGAGTAGCGGGAAGCTATGCCAGGCGACGCCGAGCCAGTCGGGTTTTGCATCCGCCGTCAGCGTGAAGGGTTGAGTATGCTGGGGGAAGGAACGCTGCCAGTACCAGAAGTCTGCTGCGGATTTCTCCTCGCGGCTGCCCGTCAGCAGAAGGCTCAAGTGCGCGAAACGATGAGGAGGCGCGAGCAGAGGCGTCAGGTCGATAAGGACGCGGATTTGCCGCCAGGGGTTATACAGCCAATACTGCAGGTCGCGGTAGGGTTCAACCCGCGCGGCATCCAGCGCGCGCCCGCTCGTTTTCTCAAGCATCAGAATATGCGGGAATTTTTTGCGCAGGGCAGAGAGATCTTCGTCGCCGTTCAGCAAAGGAAGCACGGACTCATTTTGCGTCAGAACGGCGCTAATACCCGAGTAAAGCGCCGAAAATTCGCGGTCGCGCTCCCAAAACTGGCGACGAATATTCTCGGCGTACAGCAATGCACCGCTCGCCAGGCAGACCATCGCCCAGATCGCGACGCTGCGCCTAATCATTTTTTTGATGCTCATGTCGTTAACGGGGGCAGTCATTCGGGCTGTCGACATTACCAGCTAACGACGATGAGGACAAAATAACGCGCGTGTTATCAGATCTCTGGCGTCTTTTTAAATCCGGTCAGCATCAGGATCAGGCTTTGAGGCGAAGCTGAGGTCTCAAATTGATAATGGTTTCCCTGACGATCGCCGCCGATGTACCAAGAAATCTCGGTTTTCCCTTCCGCCAGCGCCCTGCGAACGGCTTTGTCCACGTCCACCATGCGGTACTCCCGGGAGTGGTTCAGATACAGCACGGCATCCGATTTATAATTGCACGCCGGGCGGGTAGCCCAGCTGACCGTCACGGGGTTCCAGTCGCTGCGGGCCGGATAGAAGAAGATTTGATCGGCACCGTTAGTTTCTACCTTACCGCCGTAGAGGCGTACGCGATATTTAAACAGAGAAGGATCCTGCCCTGCCGGTAACGGCGGGATTTTAAACTTCACCAGCGAGAGGGTTTCACTGTTTTTGCTACGGCCTCCGTTCTGCCAGTTATCCTGCACCAGCAACACCTGCGGCTGCGGCTGAGCGTGGTCAGGCTCCAGGCTGCTTAGCCAGACGTTCGCCTGCGCTTTCGAATAACCGTAAGGCACGGTCGTGCCGCAGTCTATCCCCCGGTTCATGCACAGGTCGGTCATAAAGCGCGCCGCATCGTCGGTCCAGCCGTTCATAAAGTCAGCATGCGCGGTATAGAGACTTCCCCAGCGCTCTTCGCGTTCGTCCCCATGCATAATGGGATCGAGCGAAAGCTGGGCTTTGGCGGTATCCAGCGACGAGACCGTCGGGAGCACGTAGGCGATATTCATGTTCACCGTTGGGATTTTCACCGGAAACGCCGTCGGGCATTGCCCATGGGTATCGTATGCCGCGTTGGTCATGCCGTGAGCGGGCTTGAGGTTCACGCCGTCCCAGCAGTTGGGGAACTGGATCCCGATATTAAACTGCACGGCATCTCCCGCCTTACGTAACCTGCAAATTTCACCCGTTTTGGTGGTGTAACCTTTGCCGTTGGCACATAAGAAGGAGATGTGAGGGTTAGGCGCGGTGCCGTGGTGATCGCCCGCCAGCAGCGATAGCCCCGCCGGGAACGGCTGCAGCGGCCAGTTTTCCACGTTCGAAGCCTGATAATAGGTTTTTTGATACGCCGGTTTTACGACGGTGCCGTCAGGCAGCCGCAGCGAAGGTGCCCAGTATGCCGAGCTGTCCGCTTTGTTATCACAGGTGGTGTCTTCAAGCTTGCGCAGGCTTTCACGGCCTGAACCCGCATCGGTGTGCGCGTTGCCGAAGAAGTCATGCAGCATGGCCTCGTTGGGCATGCCGAACATCATAATGGCGTCATCGCCAAGGGTGTGGGAATAGCCGCAGACAACATGCGACTGAGGCGCGGCATAGGCCGCATGCAGTGCAAAAAATAGCGCGGGGGTCGAAAGTGCCGTTGCTAACGTGGTCCGTTTCATCATTTTCTCCATGAGTGAAAGGACACATTGGTAACAAAAGCAGGTTGGTTAACCGAATGATTTGCAGCGTACTTTTCCGTTTATCGTCACTTTACATACGTAACGCACAGCTCATTCCAGTATATTTTGCGCGTGAGGCGCAGCTCAGCGTGACGTTTTATCATGGAACCACTCCGGGTCGATGTTGGCAACGTCCACGCCGTAAAGGCTGGCGACTGGCAGGACAGACTCAAGAACACGTTGCGCGCTGTTCTCCGCGTTGACCTGCCGGGTCGCAAAAAACCGCCGTAACGTGCTGATCCATTTTTTCATCGTCTTTACCCTCTTCGCTTCACCTGCCCTCAGTAAAGCACCCAACGTATCCGTCTGGAAATACCAATATCGACTGTTGATGTGCAGGATCTGCAAATAGCAGCCCCTGTCATTAACCTGCTGGTAACACCTTGTTCACTAATGCTTTTTCTCTCATAGCAAAGAACGATTTGGTATTTGTCGATAGGGTTTGCTTATGGGAGCGTAACGGGACACAACAAAAATGACGGGATGACCTATTACTATGGCAGCAGACAAAAAATCGTATCAAAAACTGGCGCTGGCGCTGGGCTTACTGGCAGCAGGCGGCATGCTTTCGACGACGGTCCAGGCGGACCAGCTGGCGGATATTAAGGCCGCGGGCGTGGTTAAAGTCGCCACCTTCGACGCCAACCCGCCGTTTGGCTCCGTTGACGCAAAAACGCATGACATTGTGGGCTATGACGTCGACTTTGCCAGGGCGCTGGCAAAAGCGCTCGGCGTGAAGCTGGAGCTGGTTGCGACCAATCCGGCCAACCGCATCCCGCTGCTGCAGTCCGGCAAAGCGGATCTGATCGTGGCCGATATCACCATTACGCCGGAGCGTGCCCAGGTGATTGATTTCTCCACTCCCTATTTCGTGACCGGGCAGCAGTTTCTGGTACCGGCGAAATCCCCCGACAGGCTGGATGAGTACAGCCGTGCGCGCATAGGCGCGGTAAAAGGAACAACGGGCGAACAGGCGCTGCACCAGCGTTTCCCGCAGTCTCGCGTGCTCTCCTATGACGACATCCCGCTGGCGCTGACGGCGCTGCGCAACGGCAACGTCCAGGCCATCACCCAGGACAGCACCATTCTGGCCGGTCTGCTGGCGCAGGCCCCGGATAAGGCGAACTTTAAAATCCTGCCCGATCTGCTCAGCAAGGAAGAGATCGGCGTTGGGGTGAAAAAAGGTGAAACGGCGCTGCTGAAGGTCGTGAACGATGAACTGGTTAATCTCGAGAAGAACGGCCAGGCGGCAAAAATCTACGATGTCTGGTTTGGCCCAAACACGCCCGCTCCACAGCCTCGCGCCTTTAAAATAGAAGCCCAGTAATATGCTCTCAGGTTTATTTTCACACTCCGCGGCCGGTGCCGCGGATTTTTCACATCTGGAACAGGCCAGCGTCGAGTTTCGTGACGTCGTAAAACGCTACGGCGACCATGAGGTATTAAAAGGCATTAACCTCAGCATTGCGCCTGGCGAAGTCGTTGCCATCCTCGGCCCATCCGGTTCAGGGAAATCAACGTTGATCCGCCTGATCAACCAGCTTGAAACCCTCAGTGACGGCGACATCCTGATCGATAACAAACCCACCGCCCGGCTTGCCACTGCAGCACTGCGCCAGCTCCGCAGCCGCGTCGGCTTTGTGTTCCAGCAGTTCAACCTTTACGCCCACCTCACCGCCAGCCAGAACATCACCCTGGCGCTGGAGCATGTGCACGGCTGGAAGCCGCTGCCCGCGCAGGAGCGCGCGCTGGCGCTGCTGGAGAAGGTCGGGATGCTGGAAAAAGCCCATCATTTTCCCGCGCAGCTTTCCGGCGGCCAGCAGCAGCGCGTGGCGATTGCCCGCGCGCTGGCCTCGTCGCCGCAGATCATTCTCTTCGATGAGCCAACGTCAGCCCTCGACCCTGAGATGATTGGTGAAGTGCTGTTTGTGATGAAGGCTCTCGCCCACAGCGGGATCACCATGATTGTGGTGACGCACGAGATGCAGTTTGCCCGGGAGATTGCTGACCGGATCGTCTTTATCGACGGCGGGCACATTCTCGAAACCGCCCCGCCTGCGCAATTTTTCAATCAACCGTCGCATCCGCGCGCGCAGCGGTTCCTGCAAAAAGTGCTCGACCCGCTTCACCAGGAGCAGCCGTAATGCCCGCGCTCGACTGGCAGGGGGTGCTGACCGGGCAGCCCCTGCAGTGGATAGTATCCGGCTTCATCACCACCCTGTGGGTTACGCTCGCGGGGATTATGCTCGCCAGCCTGCTGGCGCTGCTGTTTCTGCTCCTGCGCCTCTCCGCAGGACGGTTCGGTCATGCCGTCGTCAGCGGCTGGGTTTCGCTGTTTCGCAATACGCCGCTGCTGGTACAGCTCCTGTTCTGGTACTTCGCCGCCTGGAACGGGCTGCCGCTCGGGTTTCGGGACGTCGTGAATGCCGATCACGCATGGTCGATTTTGCCCGGCGACGTCTGGTGGTTCACGCCGGAATTTTTATGTTCTGCCTGGGGTTTAGGGGTGTTCACTTCGGCCTTTTTGATTGAAGAGGTGGCGTCCGGGCTACGCTCGGTGCCCGCCGGACAGCAGGAAGCGGCGCTGGCTCAGGGGTTTTCCACATGGCGACGCTTTCGCTACATCCTTCTGCCGCAAGGGCTGGCCAATGCCTGGCAGCCCGTCGTCGGGCAGTACCTTAACCTGATGAAGCTCTCCTCGCTCGCCAGCGGCATTGGTTTTGCCGAAATCACCTATCAGGTGCGGCAGATCGAAAGCTACAACGCGCACGCGCTCGAGGCCTTTACCGTAGGCACCGCCCTGTACCTGCTGACCGGCGTGGTGCTTGGAATGCTATTGGCGCGCTTCGGCCCCCACGCAGGGAAGAACATATGATTGCCGGACTGCATGTGATTACTGAAAACCTGGACTACCTGCTGTGGGGACGCATGGCAAGCGGTGAGCCTGGCGGGGTATTACTCTCGTTGATGATGGCGGCAGGTGCGGCGCTGCTGGCCCTGCCCGGCGGGTTTGCCCTTGCCTGCCTGGCATGGCGATATCCAGGACTCGTGCGCAGAGCGCTGTTTATGTGGGCAGAGTTGATACGCGGCATTCCGCTTATCTTCGTGATTTTCTGGATGTGGTATCTGCTGCCGCTGATAACGGGCGGCGATCTGCCGGGTGCCCTTACCGTGACGCTGGCGCTGGCCTGGTTTACGGCGGCGTCGGTGATGCACACCGTGCTCGCCGGGCTAAACTCCTTGCCCAGAGGCCAGTACGAAGCGGCACTGACGCAAGGGTTCAGCACCGGGCAAACTCTGTGGCGCGTGCTGCTGCCGCAGGTGATGCGCAATATTCTGCCGTCACTGGTGGGGATTTTTATTAGCCTGCTGAAGGATACGTCGCTGGCGTTTATCGTGAACGTGCCGGAACTGACGACGGTGGCGGGTCAGGTGAACAACCGGGTGCAGATTTACCCGGCGGCCATTTTTATCTTTACGGGCGTGGTCTATTACCTGCTCTGCTGCTCGCTGGAGCAGCTGGCGAAACGCCTGCGGTTCAGCCAGCCAGCGCCTTAACCACCGTTACCATCGCTTCGGTTGTCAACTCACTGCGCTTAACGCGCTGGTTCGCCAGCGCGGTACGCAGCACGCCGGCAATCACAATATGCTTTGGCTCCTGCCCTAAATCACGCATTTCGAGAACGACCTTGCCGACGACCCGGCACATCTCCTGGTACAGCGCCTCGTCTTTAGTCACATTGCCCATTGCCTTCACTCCATTGCCCTAAAGCATTCAGCTTAAATGATTCATCGGCCGGATACAAAAAAGAAGCCCGGCGAGTGACTCACCGGGCTTCGTCTGTTAAATCAATTAATTAGTTGTTTACAGGGATCACCGCGCCTTTGTATTTGGTGCGGATCCAGTCCTGAATCTCTTTAGAATGCAGCACGTTCACCAGCGCAACGATATCTTTTTTCTTCTCGTCACCGCGGTGCACGGTAATGATGTTGGCGTACGGGTTGTTTTCACCGCTTTCTACCGCAATCGGATCGTGAACCGGGTCCAGACCGGCATCAATCGCGTAGTTGGCGTTGATCACCACCGCAGCGCCTTCGTCGTTGTTGTACATCTGCGGCAGCAGAGAGGCTTCAACGTTAGGCGTGAACTGCAGCTTTTTCGGGTTTTCAACGATATCGCTGATGCGCGCGGTCACTTTATCGATGCCCGGCTTCAGCTTGATGACGCCCTCTTTTTCAAAGATGGAGAGAATGCGGCCCTCTTCGGAAACGGCGTCACGCATGATGATCTTGCCGCCTTCAGGCAGATCCTTCAGCGACTTGTATTTTTTGGAGTAGATGCCGATAGGCTCAATGTGGATCGCACCGGCGCTGACAAAATCGTAGTCCTTGTCGCCCGCATGATCTTTCAGCACGCTGTTCAGGTAAGGGATGTGCTGGAAGTAGTTGGCGTCAATGTCACGGCCTGCCAGCGCGGTATTGGGCAGAATGTAGTCCTGGAACGGTTTGATCTCCAGATCGATACCCTGCTTCGCCAGAATCGGCTTCGCCTGCTCCAGGATTTCTGCATGAGGCGTGTTGGACGCGCCTACGGTCAGCGTGTCGGCCCAGGAGGCAAAGCTCAGGGCGCTCAGGGTTGCGGCGGCGATCAGCGTCAGTGTCTTTTTCATGATGTGGTTCCTGTGTGTTATTAGAGATTATCTTTTGTCTAACAGTGAAGTAATGACATCGCCGCAGAACTGGATAATGAAAACGATGATTAAAATGGTCACCGTTGCCACCAGCGTGACGTCACCATGGTTGCGCTGGAATCCTTCCAGATAAGCCAGATTTCCCAAACCGCCGGCGCCAATCACCCCCGCCATTGCGCTGTAGCTCACCAGCGCAATCAGCGTCACCGTAATGCCTGAAACCAGTGCAGGTGATGATTCCGGCAGTAAAACCCGAAACACGAGCGTGCTCAGTCGTGCGCCCATCGAGCGCGTTGCCTCAATAACCCCTTTGTCCACTTCACGCAGGGCGATTTCCACCAGGCGTGCGTAGAACGGTGCTGCGCCCACAATCAGCGCCGGCAGAGCCGCGTTTGCCCCGAGGATGGTCCCCACGATGGTTTTCGTGAACGGGATCAGCAATACGATCAGGATGATGAACGGAATGGAGCGGAACACGTTCACCACAATCGAAATCACGCTGTAGACCGTTCGGTTGTGGAACAGGCCGCCGCGCGCGGTCAAAAACAGCGCCAGGCCGAGCACAATCCCAAGAATGAACGTCGCTACGCCGGAGAGCGCGGTCATGTACAGCGTCTCGAGCGTCGCCGCCCAGAGCTGATCCCACTTGAGATGCGGAAAGAGATTCTCAGCCATGTTTAATCACCTCGCCTTCAATATCGCTGTGCTGCAGGTCGGCGAGGATATTGTTCAGTTGTTCATCGGATGCCACGACGTGCACCCAGAGCTGCCCAAAAACGCCGTGGGCGGTTTGCGTCATTTTTCCGTGCAGGATGTTAAACGGCAGGCCGTAGCGCAGCGTTAGCTCTCCGACAATCGGCCTGTGCGTGCTGTGGCCGGTAAAGGTCAGCTTGATTACCGTACCTTCCAGCTCGGTTGCCAGCTCGGTATTAAAGGTTTCGTCTTCGGCGTACTGGCTCACCTGACGCACAAACTGTTGCGTAATGGGCTGTTGCGGATGGGTAAAGACGCTCAGCACGTCGCCCTCTTCCACCACTTTGCCATTCTCCATCACCGCCACGCGGTCGCAGATTTTGCGCACCACGTGCATCTCGTGGGTGATCAGCACGATGGTGAGCTTGAACCGGCGATTAATGTCCAGCAGCAGATCGAGGATCTGATCGGTGGTCTGCGGGTCAAGCGCGGACGTGGCTTCGTCGCAGAGCAGCACGTCCGGGTTATTCGCCAGCGCGCGCGCAATGCCGACGCGCTGTTTTTGCCCGCCGCTCAACTGGGACGGGTAGGCATTCTCACGCCCCGTCAGGCCAACCAGCTCCACCAGCTCGGCGACGCGGGCCTGAATTTTGGCCTTTGGCACGCCCGCGATCTGCATCGAGAACGCGATGTTCTCGTTGACCGTGCGCGACCACAGCAGGTTGAAGTGTTGAAACACCATGCTGATTTTCAGGCGCGCCTGACGTAAGGCTTCGCCCTTAGCGGCAGAAATATTCTGCCCGTTGATGGTTACGCTGCCGGTACTCGGTTTTTCCAGACCGTTCAGCAGGCGGATAAGCGTACTTTTCCCGGCGCCGCTGTAACCGATAATCCCGTAAATCTGTCCCTGTGCTATCGTCAAATTGACGTTATCAACGGCTGTGAGCGCCACCTTTCCGTTGTCAAAAACCTTAGAAATATTGCTCAGTACAATCATTCTTATTCGTTATCCGTTCCGCACATGGCGGTTTAGCAGTATGGATGTCCAAATGAGTGTAAACAGGCGTTATCAGGTTTTAAATGAACAAAAAAGAATTTGTTATAACTTTCGGAAATAAACAGCGGATTGAGCGGGTGGGGAGCATTTAGACCAATTTCAGCAATGATTATCTGCCGGATGCATATCTTCCGGTAGATGGCCGCGAAAAACGGTCATTTTTGCAGCATTTCATGCCGATATAGCCATCCTCACATCCAGACAACTTTACGTCTCGCTGTCCTTACATCTGAAAACAGGCTGAATATTCCATTCTGTTCTAAAAGGCAGTGAAACGTTCTTTATTGAGAAATTTTCATGGTCCTATCATCCGGTCATGACCTCACCAAAGGAAATGACCATGACGATCTATCACTCCGTCACCGAACTGATTGGCCGCACGCCGCTTATCCAGCTGCATAAACTGAATACCGGCCCCTGCTCCTTGTTTCTGAAGCTGGAAAACCAAAATCCCGGCGGCTCGATTAAGGATCGCGTTGCGCTGTCGATGATTAATGAAGCCGAGCGCAAGGGCCTGTTGCAGCCGGGCGGCACGATTATTGAAGCAACCGCGGGGAATACCGGTCTCGGCCTGGCGCTGATCGCCGCCCAGAAAGGCTACTCGCTGATCCTGGTGGTGCCGGACAAAATGAGCCGCGAGAAAATTTTCCAC